>Ga0307444_1001192_pt1 | contig 11402 bp, 14 predicted proteins | sample SalMarSW160340MG_FD_202145 | JGI IMG/M metagenome (GOLD analysis project Ga0307444, IMG submission 202145) | Salt marsh sediment microbial communities from the Plum Island Ecosystem LTER, Massachusetts, United States - SW1603-40 | ecosystem: Environmental > Aquatic > Marine > Intertidal zone >... | reverse complement strand
AATACCCACTGTTGGCATCCTTTGACCACGCAGAGGACTCTCATGGGATGGTGTCGCCCCGAAGAGCGATGACCACCCATATCCAAGGAGCTGCTCATCAATGGCTATATTCTCATTCATCGTGAGATCATTGTTTCGCTACGTCAGTTCAAAGACAATGGTCAGTTCCAGGGGAATGTCGCCCTGGAAAAAGCGTTTCGGAGGTCTTGAAAATGGCGCCGCATCCTCCACCGCCTTGACAGCCGCTAAATCGAGATGCCTGTCTCTGGAGGCTTTTGTGACTTCTACTCCCCGGACAGCGCCTTCCGGTGTAATAACAAAGCGGATGATCACACGGCCCTCTATGCTCCTCGCCCTGGCCACATCAGGGTATTTCTTGTGCCTTTCTATCTTGAGCCTCACCATCTCGAGATAGTTCTGGGCGGTTACAAAATCTCCTCCGGTTTCATCAACCAGTGTCCCCGGGCTCCAGTCTGCAACCGCAAGGCTTGGCGTCTCGGGGATTTCCGGCATGGCAATGCCTACTACCAGGCTGTCCGGAAGATTCTTTTCAGGAGGTTCCATCTTTATCGGTTTCAGGCGCGGGATGTGCCGCTGGGTGACATTGAGTCTTTTCACCTCTTGAACCTGAGGCGTCTTGGGCCTGTAACGGGGTCGTGGGATACTCCTTGTAGGGGGCTTCGACATATCACGCATGGTCAGTTCGATGTATGTCAAAGCCTTTGAATTGTAGAGACCGCTGACATGCAGGAAGATGATGGTGTGAATAACCAGAGAAACGGCGATGAGACCGCAAAGAAGCCAGTTGGGTCTATTAGACACGGATTTGACAAATGACACGGATGAATATTTACTTGATGTTGCCGAATACTTTTCACTCGCTTTTTGTAAAAGAAATCGCGTCATCTGTGCAATCCATGCCTAGAAATCTTTTTCCGTTGCCAAACACAGGCGACCTGCTCCTGCAGCCTTGGCAATATCCATCACCTTGACAGCCTTGTTCAAGATCACTGCCCGGTCCGCCCGAATCACCACCAGTTCATCCTGCTTCGAACCGATCTTCTCCTTGATACGGTCAAAGAGCTCGGCCAGAGGAACCTCATCAGTTCCAAGGAAGGCTCTTCCCTCCTGGTCTACATAGACCGTGATCACTTCTTCTGTCTGCGGGGCCGCCGCCTTGGCCTGGGGCAACTTGATCTTGATCCCTTCGTCCACCATGAAGTTAGTAGTGAGCAGGAAATAGATCAAAAGCAGAAAGACAATATCAATCAGGGATGTCAGAGGGATCTGAACCTGAAAGCGTTTTCTTTTTCTGGCATGGACAAGCATGTGGGGCTCCTTGAATCGTCAATGTTGATGGGCATGCGTATGGGCATGCGTATGAGACTCTCCGGTATGTCCGTGGACCCGCTGGCCTATGGACTTCAAGAATACCACCGTTCCATCCTGAAGCTCGGCTTCATAACGGTCTACACGCGATGTCAGGTAACTGTGTGCCACCATGGTGGGAAGGGCCACGGCGAGGCCCATAGCGGTTGTGAGCATGGCCTCCCATATCCCACCGGCAAGGACCGCTGCGTTCACCTTGCCTCCCATCTCCTGAATCACCATGAAGGCCTTGATCATACCCAACACCGTTCCAAGCAGGCCAAGAAGAGGGGCAATGTTTCCGATCGTTGCCAGAGCCTGGAGATAGCGTGAAAGCTCTCTGGTTTCCTCTTCGGTAGAGTGCACAAGGACCGTCTCCAGGGTTTCTCGGTCCTGGTCCTTGACCTCCATGGCATGGGTGAGGATTCGCCCCATAGGGGAGTCGTCGGAGCTGACCAGTTCGTAAGCCTTGTGATCTTCTCCATACTTGAGGCACCCGGCCACCGTTTCCACCAACCCATAGCCCCGTATCTTGACCCGACTCAGACGGACAAGTCGTTCCAGAAAGATGGCAAGCGCCAACACAGAACAGAACACAATGGGCCCCACAAGGACACCCCCCTTTGCAAGAAAATCAATCATATCTCTGAACCTCCTTCGCTTGTCTGTGATGGTAAACCCGCCTCTTCGGCGGTTTGCTTTTCTGCTGATTCAGTGTCCTGCGAGCTAAACTCGACCACGTCCGGCTCGCCATCGAAATTAAGGTCCTTCGAGCGCTTCACCAAGGCTTCTGCCTTGTCGTATTCCTCCCAGAGATCGGCCTTTCCGTCCCCATTCGTATCTTCTTCAACGGTCGCAAGGCTTCCTTTCTGATAGGAGTACCACGTATCTGCCTTTCCGTCGCTGTTGTTGTCTTTTTCAGCGCGAACAGCCTCTTCAGAATCGTTATAGAACCAGGTAATCGTAAACCGGCCCGCGCCCTCGTCGTCTTCTTCGCTCTTCGTGAGTCTCCCCTGTGTATTGTAATGTTCCCTCAGATCGCATTGGCCATCGCCGTTTTCATCGATTTCTTTAAGCCTCAATACGCCCTCTTTGTAGCAGTAACGCCCTTCGGGCTTTCCGTCTGCGTCTCCATCAAGGGACATGACCATGGACCAGGGCGGCTTATCGAACCACTGGGTCACCTCAAAACGACCGTCTCTGTCCTGGTCCCGGATGAGCCTCTGTTTGACTCCCTTTGCGTAGTAGACCTTGAGATCCACTTTCCCGTTTCCGTCATCGTCCCTTTCCGCCCGCACCAGCTCTCCGTTCTGGAAGAACTCCCAGGCATCGGTTTCACCGTCGAGGTTGGTGTCGCTTTCAACCCGTTCCTTTTCCTCCTTGGCATTGAAAAAGATCGTCACATCCGCCTTGCCGTCTTTATTGTTGTCCTGCGTTTGCTGGAATATTTTACCCTTCTTGAATAGAGTTACGGTTTCCTTAAGGCCGTCACCGTCAGAATCATAGACCACCTTCGCCGGCTCACCGCCCTGGTAGATCCTGATCCGGTCGATTCGGCCCGTGTACCGGGTGTCTTCCTCCATCTTCTTCGCATTGCCATTGGCATCAAAACGGATAAAAACGTCTTTCCGGCCATCGAAGTTGGTATCTTTTTCCTGGTAGGCTGGGTTCCCATCTTTAAAACGGGTCAGGATGTCAAAGCGGCCGTCGCCGTCGGCATCCTTGTCCTGCCGGATCGGCTTTCCCGCCTCAAACTGGGTGACGATCTCAAACCTGCCGTCTTGATCCAGGTCCTTTTTCTCCTCGTAAAGCTCGCCCTCGTGATACAGGCGCACGACTTCCATATTGCCGTCTCCATCCAGATCGTGACGGCTTTTGCTGGGAAGGCCCTCTTCGTCATACAGGGTGATCCTTTCGATCTTGCCGTCGCCGTCATCGTCTGTGCGTCTTTCCAGGGGCCTGTCGTCCTTATATGTTTGCCACACGTTCACCTCGCCATCGCCATCGGTGTCCTTGGTGGAGCGAGAAAGCTTTCCTTCCTCAAAATAGTATACGGTATCCAGATGCCCGTCTGCCGTCGTGTCCCTTTGCATCTTTAACGGACGTTCCTCGGAATCAAAGTCTATGTTCTGTTCCACCTGGCCGGTCTGTGTTGATGCTCGCCTATGGCGGATTCTTTTGCCTTTCTCAAAATAGTCCCAGGCATCGATCTTGCCGTCGTGATTCAAGTCTCTTTCCGCCCTTTTGATCTCACCCTTTTCGTAGTACTGGAACCAATCCATAACCTGGTCTGCATTGCTGTCGATCTCAAGCTTGACGAACTTGCCACCCCTATCAAAGTGAGCAATCTGGTCGATCTTGCCATCCTCATTGGTGTCGCGCTTTACAGTCTCTTGTCTGGCCGAGGCCAATGAGGGCTGCAAAGCCGCTGCCAGGACGACCGTCATAACAAGGGAGAAAAAGCCTTTCATCAAACACGCCCCCTAACACAAACTAAAAAGCCACGTGACCATGGCAGGCTTTTTGCCTGTTGGCCTTCGTGGCTCTTTTTCGTTTCCAGAATTAGTTTATTAGTAAGGTTAGTAAAAAGTCAGGAGCACCTTCCTGGTGCCTTTTTCTCTGCGCATATTCTAAATAGAAAGGCCAGCGTAAGTCAAGCATCATGTGTGTCCCCGGCTTTCTACTGTGAAGCCGATGTTGACAGCTGCCCAGTCTCAGTATAACAAGCACACATTATGCCAAGTTAAGACTTTAAATATTTGCTTGAATTTATAGATGGTTACCCAGCACATCCAAATTGCATGGAAAATAAATGCCAACTTTATCACCCTAGTGCCTCCTTCGCGATGGAGACTCCCAATGTAAGATACCAACCATTATATGTCCGAATGTATCGAAATTGAAATCGCCATCAGTTAAGTCCCATGACTTCCCATCTTTTTTGTCATCTCGAATACAACCCAAATAGTTGCCGTCTGCTGAAATCGTATAATTAAATTTGCTGGCAGTCACTTCAACAACCACTGTTCGCCTTTTTTTTGCCAGGTTGACTTTCCAACCAAAGAAGTCCTGGAACTCTCTACACCACTCTTGTAGATCTTTCGCTTGTTCCTTCATAATTGGTAGCATCTCACTTCCATGAATCCTCATGAATTGATTGTTGCCATGCATTGCAACTCCCTCCATTTCCAAAGGTTACTACTTCAGGACACACCTCGACATTTCAGGGTCCAGAACCACGCGCACAAAAAAAACCACGCACGCATTCTTTCTCTTCAGAGAAAGACAGCCTCCGTGGCTCCAATGCCAAAAGATATGAAGATAAATTTAGACTAAACTCTTGCAGGTTCCCTGCCTGCCTTATAATAAAACATATATATATGCCATCCTTGTTCCTGTCAAGCTCTTTTGAGCTACGAAAAGGCGGTGCCTGCCATCCGGGACCCAGGTAACTCCCTTCAGATATATCGCAAGCGAAACTATCAGGGAGCATACCACCACTTATGTTTTCTATAAACAACACAAGGCGGATCACACGGTTCGCCCTTACCTGAAGGCAGGTTCCATAGCAAGTTAATGCCTATGATCATGCGCTTCAGTTTCGTGCGTTGGATGAGCGTGTTCGTGGGCACCATGCTCCCCGTTGTGATCGTGTTCGTGGATGTGCTCATCTCCAGCATGAGAATGCTCGTGAGAATGTTCATGCTCGTGTTCATGGACATGGGTGTGCGAGTGTTCATGCGTGTGGACCTCATCCCCGTGCCGGTGTTCATGGATGTGTAGGTGGCTGTGCCCGTGTGAATGCAAATGCTCGTGTTCATGTGTTCCTAGCATGCTCAACCCTCCTTTAGCAGAAGTTACGAAAAATTTGTGGAATCATCATCAGTAAAACCTTTTCTACAAAATTGCTTCCCGTCTCAGGTGGTCTATGGGTTGTACACTCTGACCTTGTCTCGTCCATATCGGCTGCACCTTTCGCCGCAGCGCATGAAATATCGTCGACACGACCAGCGTTAGATGACCGGCCTTACTTACTAAAACTCATTGACAAAGAACCAACACTTTAGAGTATCATCGCCATCGCGAGAAGAGTAGGCAAGACCCATGCCAAGACCTGGCACGTCTGGAAATTGGTACAAAATTTTCAAGAGACAATGAACAACCTGCGGTTCCCCATAGTTGAGCGCAACTTTCCAGTGTATCTGAAAACGCAAAGGTAGGACAAGCTAATGCAAATATTGCTGAGGTGTCAAAGTGGTGACACCCGGGAAAGATACGGTGAGCATCGTTGTGGGGCCAGACTGATGCAACCACCGCACACTCTGACTCCTTGCATAAAACATAAAAAGGGAAAACACGACAAGCAAGTTCCTGAGGTTAGACATTGAACATCCCACTGGCGACCTGCAGGAACGTGTTCGTCTTTGCGGTTCAATTTAAAAGGTAGATTCAAAGGCGAATCTGTTTCGAATGGAAGCAGGGGGATGCCTACAATGTTGAAATCGTTGACTACCATTAGGAGAACGCAAGATGACTGGACATAAGTTGGACCCAATACACCCTGGAGAGATTCTTCTGGAGGAGTTCCTGAACCCTATGGGTATCAGCCAATATCGCCTGGCAAAGGACATTAGTGTACCCTCTCGAGGAATTAACGAAATTGTTCACGGAAAGAGGAGAATCAGCGCCGACACGGCACTTCGCCTTTCACGATTTTTCGGTACAACGGAGAGGTTTTGGGTCAATCTTCAGGCTCGCTACGATTTGGAACTCGAAAAGGATCGGCTCGGATCCCGATTGGACAGTGAGGTTCGAGCATATGTGGCAGCGTAACAAATATGAATAACAACCACCATAACACCGCGAACCCCGCCGCAGAGCCATAAAAAGATGATAATAACAGACAGTTGAATGAGCTGGTAGTCCCAACGGGTACACAGCGTATAAATAAAACAGCAGGTTACAAAGCTAAGGGCCCGGAAAGGGCCCAAGTTTTTTTGCCGCAATGATGTAGATGAAAAGAGCAGTACGGGTAACGTTATCTCAGGGCGACATCAATCCTTCGTCCGACGGCCTTGGCAAATTTCTCTAGAGTAGAGAGGCGAATATCGGTTGAATGATTTTCCATACGAGAGACGACAGACTTGGTCGTCTAAAGGCGTGTTGCTATCTCTTCCTGAGTAAGGCCCGATTCAAGGCGAGCTTGTTTTAAAAGGATTCCCAGTTTGATAGTTTCAAGCCGCTCGTCGTATCTCTTCCAAAAGTCCGGATCTTCTTTCATGCGTCTTTTTTTGTATTTTTGAAAATCACTCATTTCAGCTCGTCCCGCATCTTTCTAATTGTTGTAAGAAGCTGCGGTATCTTATCATGACATGTGTTAAAGACCGCCACGGCATTAACATTGGAATAGTGGTGTGTCAAAATATCCCGCATTCCTTTTGCCTTTTTCCAATCAACCTCCGGGTAGGAAGGAAGTAGCTTCCCTTCAGTAATTTTGTCCAAGTTCTTCAGGGATTCGCCAATAACGATCAACATCATACAGATCGCATCCATTTTTTCAACACCGGCTGAACTGTCGGTGAAGTCCGAAACCTGGTGTATAGCATGAAAGCGCGCGGTAACCTTGTCGGCTGCATCTTCGATCTGATGCAAGATTTCCAGGACAAGTTCTTTGTCACGCATATATTGCCTCCAAGTCGATTCTTTTTTTCAGAAATTGATTCATCTTTTCCCGATAAGTGACAAGGTCTACACGACGGTGAAGTCGTTCTTCAAGGTCATTCTTAATACCCACAAGCATGAAAAGATCTGGTTGAGCAATTCGAATCACAACATCCACGTCGCTATTATCCCCGGCCTCATCGCGTCCCACAGAGCCGAAAACACCGATAGAAAGAATGCCATACTGTTCTGCGAACTCATTCTTATAATGGTGCAATATTTCGAGTATTTGATCGCGGTGCATTTTTTTCTCCATCGCTCTTGCGGTATGGAGCTTCACATTGAGCCATGGACTCAAATAGCAGTTTTTGCCAAACGATAAGTTCCTTATATCACGAGAGTAACGAAGAAGTCCATAGCTTCACATAAATCGAGACAGAAAGGCTTGGTTACCTGGTTACCGATATTCAGGGATAGATAATGTGGGTCATCTAAGAGAAAATGTAAAAGGGGCAAGGAATTCGGAGCCCTTAGGGGCCCGAAATTGATGTCAACAAAAACGAACCCCTCAAAAATGACATAAAATTATAATGATGACAAATAATTGAGTCTTCTGGTAGTGCAGATTGGAGCAGATTGGGGTCAAATCTTTAATCTTGACAAATCGGCCAGTTGTTTTTCAATTGTTTCAAACTTGTGACGTAAATTCTTATCCTTAGCAAGCTTTTTCCACAACCGGCTTCTTGCCTGACTGACGGCACTGTAGTCAACGCCGCCGACCATTTCGCCGATTCGAGGTTGGGTGATCCGGCTGAATCGATACAAAAGCTCCATCAGCATAGCCCGGCCATCGGAGTTCTTGCCTTTTGTCAAAACATCGTCCTTACGTTCTCCACTAAGTCGGAAAAAATGATCCATCAGTTCTTCAGGAGAGAAGACCTTCTTCAACTCCCTCAAGGCAGGTTGTTCCCTTTGACCCTTTTTCTGCCGCACAAATGTGTCCTTAATCCACTGGACAAAACCTTCATCGCCGACAATGCCGCTTCCCTTTCCCAACGCTAACGGATTGTCCAGGTCTTGCGTCAAACCCTTGGCCACAAAGGCCCCATACCTTTTTCGCCCTTTGAAATTGTCGCCTCCCATGTAATCCAATACAAAACCGTAGTTGACAAAATTCCGCCTCTTTTTCTTGAAAAGAAATCCCGGCAAACTGCTTGCCTTGTAAGACATCAGGGCTGCCTGGTTTTCCTTGGCGTCCTTTTTCTGCAATGATTTGATTCTGATCGGGTTAAGATGAATGTAACGGGACACCTCCAGTGCCTATTCCACTCAATTCGTCCACCTGTTCCGACGTAAACCGTCCACTTGTTCCGGCCGATTGCGTCCAGCCGTTCCAGAGTAAATTGTCCAGTTAGTCGGAGTGTAGCGACGCTGCGATAGTGTTACTTGCCACGAGTTTGTTTTTTATTCAACCCTGAGCGTTTCTTTCTCATGGAAGTTCCTTTCAAATTGATTCGATGGGCGTTATGAACGAGCCGATCGAGTATGGCGTCGGCTATCGTGGGATCGCCGATGTTTTCGTGCCAGTTTTCCACAGGCAGCTGGCTAGTGACAATAGTAGATGATAGCGCCTGTCGGTCTTCGATGATTTCCAGTAGATCCCGACGTTGGGGATCGTTGAGAGGCGCCAGGCCGAGATCATCGACAACCAAGACCTTTGTTTTGGCCAGCTTGTTCATGAGCTTGGGGTAAGAGCCATCAGCTCTGGCCAGGGCCACGTCGTGGAACAGCCGAGGGGCGCGTACGTAGAACGAGGACAACCCACTACGGCAAGCCCGATTAGCCAGGGCACAGGCCAGGTAGGTTTTGCCAACGCCTGTGGGGCCGACGATGATGACGTTTTGAGCTTGCTTGATCCAGTCACCAGAAGCCAGCCGAAGGATGACGGACTTGTCAATACCGCGGGGCGCTTTGTAGTCAATATCCTCAATGCAGGCATCAACTCTGAGCTTGGCGTTTTTGAGTAACCGTTTCATTCGGCGATCTTCTCTCCAGATCCATTGGCGATCGACCAGCAGCCCGAAGCGCTCTTCAAAGCTCAGCTCGCTCACGTCAGGTTGTTGGAGTTGCTCGGCAAAGGCTTCGGCCATGCCGGTCAACTTCATGGCATAGAGTTGTTCAAGGCTTTGTTCGTTGAGCATGACGATCTCCTTTCACGTAGTATTGTTTGCCCCGGATGTTTGGATGAACGATGGGCCGGGCCCCATTGCCGGTTTCATCTGCCAGTAGACGTTGTTGGTCGAGTCCGTGTTTGAGGATAGACTCGATACTTTTGTATGAGTAGCCTCTAACAACAAGAGCCCGGCCACAGGCCGCTTCCAGGCGCCCAGCACAATAGCGTTTAGCCAAGCGCATGATACCCAGAGCGGATCTAAAGCCTTGTTCAGGATGGGGCCGGCTTTCCAGTACGCGGGTGATAAGCTTTTTGGTATTTGGGCCGTTTTTGCCGGCCCACCGGATAATCCGTGATGGTGTCCACTGCACATATTTCTGGTGAGACTTGGGCATGTGCTCGGTCAAGGTGGTGAAGGCGCCTGGGCGACAGCTTCTTCGATGGCTGGCCACCCGACGATTTTTAAAAAGGACTTCAACCATGCTGGCGGTCACACGCACGTCGACGTGCTGCTTTACGAGTTGGAAGGGCACGCTGTAAAGGTGGCGATCAACCTCGATGTGATAATCGATATTCACCTTGGCCTTTTTCCATTCGGCATATTCAAAGGGGCGTCGGGGAAGCCCTTTGAGGGCTGGCCGGTCCAGGGTTTTAAATAGGGCCTTGCGGGTGGTGTCGAGTTTGTTAAACTTGCGTCCGTTGAACTCGACCAGCCTCTCAGCGATGGCCTTGTTGACTTCGGCCAGGCTGAAGAACTTGTGGTTTCTTAAAGCGGCCAGGATCCAGCGCTCGGCACACAGCACGGCCGTTTCCACCTTGGCCTTGTCTTTTGGCTTGCCGGCCCTTGCGGGTATGACAGTGGTGCCATAATGTTGGGCCATGTCTTGATATGTCGGATTGATATCCGGTTCGTACCTACACGGATTTTTCACCCCTGTCTTGACGTTATCGGGAACCAGGATTTCAGCCACCCCACCAAAAAATTCAAAGGCATGGACATGTAACTTGATCCACGAAGGCAACTCCTGGTTCGAGGTGGCCTCTGCAAAGGTGTAATTGCTGGCCCCAAGGGTGGCTACAAACAGGTAAGCCCGGCTGACATGGCCGCTTGTAGGATCGTAAATGGGTACAGTCTGGCCCGCATAATCGATGAAGAGCTTTTCGCCGGCCCTGTGGTGTTGTCTGAGGCAAACGTCCAGCCTGCCAGCCCATTGCCGGTAAAGCTCACAAAAACGGCTGTACTGGTAGCCTTGCGGGTTCGCCTCCTTGTATTCATACCAAAGCAACTGAAGGGTGACAGACTTGCGCTTGAGTTCTGTGTGGATGTACTCCATGTCAGGCATCCGAGGCTCGTCGGCTGACATAGACCCCGGTGGAGGGAAAAGCAGCTTTTCAATAGCCCCGTCATCAAGGTCTGCGGGAAGGGGCCAAGACAGACCTGCTTGCCTTGCCCTTTGGAGATACTCCCTGACCGTGCTGTGGGAGATGGAACAACTCTGAGCGATTTTCCGGTTACTCAACTCATGCTGCCACTTGAGCCTGAGCACCTCTGTGATTTTACGCATGGATATCCTCCTCTTGGCCATGTAATCCTCCTCAATCGTTTTTGAGCAGAACTACACTGACCTAGGTGAACTATCCAGCCTCGCGGCCCTAAAAGTGGACGGAATACCCCGGAATCGGTGGACGGTTTGGATCGTAATCAGTGGACGGAATCAATCGTAACGGGTGGACGGAATGGATTGGAATGAGTGGACGGAATGGCCCGGAATACACACCTCCAGAAGGTAGTTGTCCGCATCAACCAGAAAAGCCTTGTATCTCCCCTGGTACAGATGGCCTACCCGTTTGTGCTGCTTATTGAAAAAGGCGGTGTAGGATATGTTGAAATGGCGCATAAACTCGGAAAGGTTGCCGTCCGGAGTGGTCAGCAAGAGGTGAAAATGGTTGGTCATCAAAACATAGGCGAGGATAGGCACATTGTACGTGTCTGAAGAAATTGCCAGTTTTTCAAGAAAAACCTCCTGGTCTGGTTTGCCCAGGAAGATGTCTCTCCTTTCGTTACCCCTGCAGGTGACATGATAAAAGGCCCCAGGATATTGAATGCGCAATGCTCTTGCCATAAAGACAATCTAACAGGACTTTGCCATTTGTCAAGAATAAAGATTTGACCCCAATCGATTTCCCGGACGAGTTCCAG
>Ga0307444_1001183_pt1 | contig 11453 bp, 11 predicted proteins | sample SalMarSW160340MG_FD_202145 | JGI IMG/M metagenome (GOLD analysis project Ga0307444, IMG submission 202145) | Salt marsh sediment microbial communities from the Plum Island Ecosystem LTER, Massachusetts, United States - SW1603-40 | ecosystem: Environmental > Aquatic > Marine > Intertidal zone >... | reverse complement strand
CAGCGCGCGCTGGTAGCATTCGTCCGCTTCGGTCCATCGCCCCTGCTTGCGATAGATATCGCCAAGGAAGCTATAGACACGAGAGCTCGTCTTGCGCTCGCCAGCCTGCTCTGCAAATCGGAGACTTGCCTGGAATTCGGCAATCGCTTGGTCCCACTGCCCCAGAGCATAGTACGTCTCGCCAATCGTGGCGTCGATCCACGACAGAGATTGGATGTCCTCACTCTGTTGTGCGAGCCGCCTGCCCTGCTCAAGGCGCTCTAGCGCAAGGGTATAGTCTCCGACGACCTTGCTGTGCCATCCCAGGTTCTGGTAAAGGTGGGCCTGCATGATTGCGTCGCCAGTTTCTTGGCTGATCTCCAGGCTGCGTAGCCAATGCTCCTCGGCGCGACGATTGTCTCCCTGCTGAAAGTAGCGCTTTCCGGCCCACAACAGCAAGCGAGCGAGCTCATCCGGATCGAGGAGGCGCTCTGCAAGGTCGAATGCCTTGTCTGTCCACTCTTGGGCCTCCTCAAGCTTGCCCTGGCTCCAGTAGACGCGGCCGATCTCGTTGTAGATGCGTGCTACTTCCTTGTGCTCGATTCCCTCCAGATACTGGAGCCCCAGCCGAAACTGATGCATCGCTTGCTCATAGTCGCCACGCTCCACCAGGATCTGGCCGATCCGGCGTGAGAGTTCAGCAATCCTCGTGTGTTCTTGCGTGATCTGCTCAAATTCCATAGCGTCTCCTTGCCTCTCAAGGCGGGAGCGGGCGTCCCCAAGCTCGGGCTAGGGCATAGAACCGTATGGCACGACCTGAGTGATGACACTTGTGACGGTAACGACTTGGTCGTGGTAGAGCACCTCGTACACAGCTCTCGTTTCCTCGATCGTCTGCTCTTGTTCTACCAGCTCCGCGCTCTGGAAAGAGAGCAGCGTAGCAGCAATGAGCAGCGCATCAAAGAGGAATAACAGGGCCAAGAGGCGCTTTCTACCTCGACGTACAACGTTCTGTGTGGGGACGTGGCCGGTCACCCCCAAGACCCGCTCCAGCCACTCCCTCGCACGATCCCAGTAGTACACCTAGGTCACTCCTCTGCCCTCGAAGTAGCTACGGATGTAGGCTCTCTCTGTGTTATCTCGAGGATCTCTTTGCGGTCCTCGTAGAGACAGACCCTGTCTTTACCGGTCTTTTTTGCCAAATATGCCGCGCGATCTGCCTGTTTGTGCAACGAGGCAAAGTCCCCAGCGTCGCGCGGAAAGATGGCCACGCCGATACTGATCGTGGCCTGCAGCTCTGTGCCGTCGTCCGAGCAGAAGGTATGTCCCCGTACACGATGGCAGATCTCTTCGGCGACCGCCAGGGCGCCTTGCTCACCTGTACCGGGGAGCATAATCACGAATTCCTCTCCGCCCCAGCGACCGACGATGTCGTCGCTGCCGATGGCATCGCGCATTAACTCGGCAACGCTGGACAGCACCTGGTCCCCAACCTGATGTCCATAGGTGTTGTTCACAATTCGAAAGTCGTCGATGTCGCCGAGCAAGACGGCGACCTTTTCGTCTGACAACTGTGCTTGGGTCATGATCTGCTGTGAGCGCTGGATAAAGGCTGCCTGGTTCAGGATGCCAAGCTGTCGATCCACATCTGCCAGTTGTCGTGACTGTTCGAACAGCTGAGCATTGTGCAGGGTCCCTCCGGCCTGATTCGCGACGATGCTCACCAGGCGGAACTCTTCTGCAGCAAAAGCTGCTCCCTTGCGGATCAGTACGAGGAGACCTACATTTTGCTGCTCAGCATACATCGGATGCGCCAGGACTGCCGTCTTGGGCGGCCACTCGCGTTCCTCAACGGTCAGCCCATTCTCTCGTGATGCGTCGCGCACCAGTATCCCCGCTGCGCTGAGGACAGCCCGCCCCAGCAGACCCTGCCCCGGAAGCACGATCTTGGGGGCAGGTATCGTGTCGTGGGGATTGGTGAGTACGTATTCGTTGGCTTCTGTATTCCTGGAGTAGACGAGACAAACGTCCACGTGGGCGATCAGTTCGGCCACAGCGTGCGCGATATTCTCGCTCATCCGATGAATGGTCTGCTCCTGGCTCATCGCAGTGACGAATCCACGCGAGATGCGGTAGAGCTGATTGATCTCCCCGTAGGTAGTGTCGATATTTACATAGAGCGTAAACGTGGCCAGGACACCTAGCAGCGGAAGGGCAAGTACCAGGAGCGAGGCGACATCGAGCTGCCGGGTGTCGAAGAAGTAGAACACGGTGAGCGCGATAGGTGCAAGAAAGAGGGAATAGAGCGGATCCGTCTTGGGCAGCTTTTCTTCGTGGAGGACGCGCTTGTTGATGGGGTTGATCAGCAGTGTAGAGACAATGGACAGCACCAGGACATAAGTGACGACCGCGGGAACGTGAAAGCTATCGAGCAGCCACCGCGGGAGCTCACTACTCGCGAGCACAAATGCGACGCCGGCGACAGCCGCGGCGATCACGTGATGGCCGACATAGAATCCGAGACGCAGAGGCGAAGGGCGATGCGTCAGACCGTATCCGACGACCGCACCTATGGCCATCACCTGCATGGCCCCGATGGCCTGGCGGGCCGGGGTCGTGGGTTCACCAAAGCTGAGAACGAGCGCCAACAAAGCAAAGATGATGCTCAGCGTCAGGCTGTCGCCCTGGGGTAGGTGGATGACTCGCCACTCAGACAGGATGCATCCTAAAGAGAGGAACGTCAGCGCCACGGTCCAATAGATATGACCGGCGACGGTCAAGGCGACGAGGATAGCGACGGCCAAGAGGATCACGGCCCAAGAATACGCTGCTATAAGCTTCTCACCATTGTCCACGCGTGTGCCTCTCCGGCGTTCAACCACATGGCAGGTAGGACCTGAAAGGAAGGGGCACTGTACATCAACAGACCTACGTGCCCATAAGTTCATTCTACCGGATAGGGCGGAAGCTGTCAAGGTGAAGCAGAGTGCAGCATCACGTAGAGGCAGCGCGCGGCATATGCAAGCTAGCATGCTAGCTGTTCGCCGCGTGCGCTGCGTGCTTGTCACCAAGTCAAGCGAAGCGGAGGGGCGTCGGTGCCCTGCTAGCCACGAAAGATCATCGCGGCAGCTCTCTCTGCACTGGGTCAGAACAGGCTGAGCTGCTCTGCATCCTCAGGTCGGTTCGATTCCTCGATCTGCTCGATCTGTTCCAGCAGTTCCGGAATCTTTTTCATATCGTCGACCACGTCCTGATGCAGGGACGGTTGGTGCAAGGCCGCAGCGGGATGATACATCGGATAGTACAACACGCCGTCGATCTTTTTCGGAGTACCGTGGATCGAAGAGATCCTGGCGCCAGGAAAGTATCGCTCCATCGAGAATCGCCCCAGGGTGATGACGATCCGGGGCTGGATCAGCTCGATCTGTTGATCGAGGTATGGCCGGCAGGTCTCGATCTCTGTAGGGGTTGGCGACCGGTTACCAGGGGGACGGCACTTGATGACATTGGCGATATAGACATCCTCGCGCCGCAAGCCAATGTCACTGAGCAAGTCCTCGAGGAAACGGCCGGCAGCACCTACAAAAGGACGGCCACTCTTGTCTTCGTGAAAGCCCGGTGCCTCTCCGATGAACATCACGTCGGCCGTCTCGGGCCCCTCGCCAGGCACGGCCCGCGTGCGCCCCTGGGCAAGCACGCAGCGAGTGCACGTGCGGATCTCGTCGTATAGCTCTGTCAACTTGCTCATACAGATCTGTCTCCTGAACGGGATATCAGGCCAGCAGTAAGCCGATTATAGCCAAGTCCACACAACGGCGCAAGGGCGGAGGTCGCCTTTGCTCGCACGTCTCGCGGACTCGACCCACTCGGCGGCTCAAACAACCAGCGAGGTGAGCTGGCGGAAAGCCTCCCGGAGGCTGCTATAGAGCCCCGCGTAGACGTCGTAGAATGCCTCGTACCGCTCGACTCGTTCTGGACCAGGCTCCACTCGCTCTAGGACACGAATGGTGTCGTCGCACGCAGCCTCGACAGTGGCCCACGTGCCCACGCCGACGCCCGCCAGTAACGCAGCCCCATATGCTGCACCCTCGGTCGTATTGACCGTGACCAGCTCGGTATCGAGCACGTCTGCCAGGATCTGTCGCCAGAGGGCGCTCTGGGCCCCGCCACCCGAGACGCGAACCTGCTCGATCTGCCCGAGCCCCGCGTCTTTGATTAGCTCCATGCTGTCGCGTAGTCCAAAGGCCACGCCTTCCAGGACGGAGCGGGTCATGTGCGGGATGGTGTGGCGGACGGTGAGGCCAACGAACGCGCCTCTCGCGTTCGGGTCTGGGTAGGGGGCGCGCTCGCCAGTGAGGTAGGGCAGGAACACCAATCCTTCGCTGCCAATGGGTTCATCGGCGGCTGGAAGCAGCAGGTCGTCGTAGCTGGTGCCCGGTGCGATGGTATCCCGATACCAGCGCAGGCTGCCTGCTGCAGAGAGCATGACGCCCATGAGGTGCCAGCGTCCAGGAACGGCATGGCAGTGTGCCTGCAGCCTGCCGTGCTCCTCGATGAGGGGACTATCGGTCGGGGCAAAAACCACGCCCGATGTGCCGAGTACGAGGCCTACGACCCCTGCCCGCACGGCGCCTACGCCTACAGCACCTGCGGCCTGATCGCCGCCACCGCCGACGACAGGCGTGCCAGTGGCAAGGCCTGTAGCCGCGGCGGCTTCTGGGCTAACCGTGCCTGTGATCTCGGGGCCCTCGTGCGTGGGGGGAAGCCACTCTCGCGGGATGTCGAGGGCGTCGAGCATCTCTCTCGACCAGTCTCGTTTCTCAAGGTTGAGCAGCGACATGCCGGACGCGCCCGCCATATCAGTGGCATACTCGCCGGTGAGCTTGAGACGGACATAGTCCTTGGGCAGCAGGATGTGTGCTGCCCTGGCATAGATCTGCGGCTCGTTCTCGCGGACCCAAAGGACCTTGGGGGCGGTAAAGCCGGTCAGGGCCGGGCTTCCCGTCCACGCGAGCAGATTGTCCATGCCTACCTTCTCGGTGATCCAGGTGCACTGAGGGCCGGTTCGCTGATCGTTCCACAAGATCGCCGGCCGCAGCACGTCGCCTCGTTCGTCGAGCAGGACGAGCCCGTGCATCTGCCCGGTCAGGCCGATAGCGGCTACCTGTTTGCCGCTCACACCGGTCTTTGCGAGCACCTGGCGGATCGCGTCTTGAACACCATCCCACCAGTCGTGGGGGTCTTGTTCTGACCACAGCGGCCTCGGCGTGGAGATGGGATTCTCTGTGACGGCCACGCCGACCACCTGTCCTGCCTGTGCCGGATCCGTAGACACGAGCAAGGCCTTGTTTCCAGTAGTGCTGACGTCGATGCCCAGCAGGTAAGCCATGTGACGCTCCTACAGCTTGTAGCCGATCGTGCGGAGGAGATCCTTGCGTGCCTGTACGTCCTCGTCGGTTTCGACGCCTTTGCTCTTGATCCCGTCGATCACGCCAAGGACGCCGCGCCCTTGCTCAGTCTCGGCTACGATGACCTCGAGCGGGTTGGCGGTAGCGCAAAAGATGCGGCACACCTCCGAGATCAGCTTGATCTGGTTGAGGAAATTGACCGGGTACAATCCCTCGCCGAGTATGATGAGAAAGACGTGCCCGGCAGAAAGGGCAAGCGCGTTCTTTTTGGCCAGCGCGACCAGGCGATGGTCGGTCCCAGAGGCGCGCACCAAAGCGGGCCCTGAAGACTCGCAGAAGGCCAGGCCAAACTTGCAGCCCGGTACCGCGGTGACCATCGCTTCATGCAAGTCTTCGACGGTCTTGATGAAATGGCTCTGCCCAAGGATTAGGTTTCGCTCATCGGGGTTTTCGATCTTGACGATTTGGAGTTCCATAGCCGTTCTCTCCTTGCCATAGTCCACTCGACCGGCGTAATGGGCGATCCTGGCGTCAGCCAGGATGTGTTGCTTGTATTTGCTCAACGGCGGGGGATCGCGGCTAGTATACCGGCAAAGGATGCCCTTGTCAATCGCGTTGGGTCGCTTCGATCGACCCGCTGCAACCTTGTGCTACCTAACCAGTGATGCCTATATCGCGTGCCAGGACAGCCGCGCTACACGAGGTCAACGATGCTGTTGCGGACGGGGTACCTCTTCCCACAAGAGGAGCAGACGTACGCTTGTGGGGTCTCCTCGAGCGGTGTGGCACCGCATCGTGGGCAACGGAGAATACTGCCCAGTTCCCTGATTCCTGTGCCAAGCAGGGAGCGCTGGCCTTCCTTGCGCGCCCAGATCAGGTCATAGTACACTTGCCAAGGGCGAATCTCGATCTGAACTAGGCCAACAGCCTGCAACATAGCACGTATCTCGTCGTCGGTGAAGGCTTTGCCTGGCATCAGCTTGCTTTCCCAGTTAATACGGTTTGTCACCACAAGAACGCCGCCTGGGCGCAGCACGCGCGCCATCTCCGAGAGGACGCGCTTGGGTCTGGGCATGAACTCGAGCGCCTCCAGGCTACTCACAGCATCGAAGGTATCGTCGGGAAAAGGGAGTTGCTGGGCCTCGTGGTGGAGCAAGGCATAGCGTCCAGCATGAGCGTGAAGCTTGGCATTTGCTTGTTCGAGCATCCGAGCAGATAGGTCGAGCCCAACGACGTGGCCGCGAAAGCTTCCTTGCGCAAACAGAGCAACTGGCATCCTGCCGGTCCCGGTCGCGACATCGAGAACGAGGGGAGCATTGACTCCCTTGAGGGCGACCACCATTGGGCTCGACAAGAGCCATACGTCGTCCGCCAGCCGAAAGCGTTTGATCGCGTCGTACTTGGCGGCAGTGAGATCATAGGTCCAGGCCACGACACGTGACCCCAGGTAGGCCCCCTCGGTGATGACAAAGGCCCAATAGAGGGAACCAGCCAGGAGCAAGATCCCGAGGCCCAGCCCGATCCCAATGCCAAGGCTCATCAGGATGCCCACGCTGCAATGGGCATGGCCAACATCAGGAAGGGGGCTACACGCCGGGCATAGGCGTGGCCGTGCGGTGACGTACCTGCCAGCAGCAGCAACTGGGGTGCGATCAGGAAACCCAGCGTAGCTGTACCGATCAGGGGGGCTCGCTTCCCAGACAAGAGCACAATCAGCCCTGCTGCTACTTGCCCGCTGAGAAGTAGTGCCAGCGAGGGGACGCGCGCGGGTCGGTCCGGTGGTCGCTGGACAGACAAAATGCCCTGGTATGCCATGGCATAGCAGCATGCAAGAACGAGTGACACGGGCGTCAAGGGGGCCATAACCAGGTGTCCGGCCAGCCAGCTAAGCCCAACCTCCAGGCCGGCGCGAAGCGCATCGTGGCCGTGTTCCCTTTCCGCAGCACGCCATTCCAGGATCACGATGGAGAGCGCCGCTGCAGATAGGATCAGCATCTGCATACTGACCAGGGCCGACAGGAGGAGGATGAGGGGAGGCAGCACTACTGTCGCAATGAGCATGCCGCGGCGCTCATCCGGCAGCTCTTCTCGCATCCAGAGGCGGATCCGGCCTACTTGCATGAGGAGACGACCTATCGGCGAACCAGGCTTGGCGTAGGGAGGAAGTGGCATGGGGTCACCCTGAGCCGGTAGGGGGTGCAGACGCCGAAACTGTCTCCAGTTGGCATCAACCAACTGGGCGCGCCAAGAGCTCCACAGGACCTCGCTGACAAAGGCGGCGATGATCAGTGAGAGCAACACGCTGCCTTCCCAGCGCCAATGCCCAGCGGCGACCATGCCACTCAGCACCGCCCATGCTGGACCGAGTGGAACGGCAACTGCGGAAGGAACCAGAATCAAGGTGGCAACCCGGCCCACAGCTTGCTGAAGGCGCGGCGTGGGTGATGGGCTATCTTGCTGCCGGGAAAGCTCACTGTGCTCATTCACGTCTGCTATTATAGCACGAACGTGTGAAGCGTAAAACCCGCCCCTCACGCACCAGGGGCGGGTTTCGGACAATGCTGCGGGTGAGCGGATCGATTACGATCGCTCTTGCTTTGTGCTGGACAGGATCTTGGGAGGGGGCTCGTTGTACGCCCGCGTCCCGAAGAACGAGTAGGCAACCGCTCCCATGCTCCAGGTCAATACCACTGCAGAGAGCAACAGCCCAACGCACGGGACGAAGGCAAGCAAGGACAGGATCAGCACGCCCAGGGCAACCGCAGGCACAGGGTTCGGCTCCTTGTCCGTCACTGCGCGAAGGATCCGGACCCCAAGTAGCAGCCCGGCCGCGATCCAGCCGAACAACAGTGCCACTGCGGCAACGAGCAGCCACAGCGCAGCCACCGGACTCAGGCAGATCGTGATGATCAGCACAGCGGCCACGACCGGCACGACGATCCATGCCGCCAATCCCGTCAGAAAGCTCTGCAGGGGCGCCTTGGCAATCGTCTCGGCCACGGTATCCGTGTGCCGTGGGATGAACACCACGACCAGGAGGCCAAGGACCGTCAACACGATCACGCCGAAGGCACTGCGGAATATGGCACCGACATGCTGCCACCACCGGCTGCCCCAGTCTTGATAGCGGCTCACGATCGGCGGCCGGGGCGGGATCGGTGGCGTTGGCGGGTTGGGGACGCGGAACGGCAGGCCCTGCCATTCCTGGCCACGGATATCTGCACCTGTCTCGCTGGACACTGTTCCGCCTACCGAGACGACCTGACCACGGATGACGGCACCCGAGCGGGCGGTGATATCGCCGCCCCATACGGTGACGTCGCCACCAATCTCGCCTGCAGCATCGAGGTCGCCGCCAAAGAGCGTGACATTGCGCTCGACCTTGCTGCCTGCTTCCAGGACGACGTTGCCGGCATAGACCAGCAGGTCGCCCTGAACCGTCTGCCCCGATCGCAGCGTATAGTCGTCGCCCCAGATCACCACATCACCACTGGGGCCGTCCGCCAGGACAGGGACCGCCGCCAGGAGAGACACGAACACGAGCAAAAACAGCCATTTTACCTTTTTCACGTCATCACCTCACTTTTGATCGACTTGTTTGACCTGAAGTTCGCCGAGGCCCAGATCCAGGTTGACGTCCAAGTGGATGCCGGCCTCGCTATACCGTTCATTAGTGTAGCAGCCGCCGCTTGCCTGCAGCCCGCCATAGTCTGCACTGCGCAGGTCTCCCGGACAGACCCGTACGCCGATGTCGCGCGGGACGCGAAGCTCCACCTGGCTGGCGCCAGCCAGGATATCAGCCGTCATCGGCCGCTGCCATGCACCTTGAAAGTCAAAGACGTAAGTGCCTAGACCCCCATCAAAGCGGAGCGTCTCGGTGCCAGCATTGCCGAGGCCGAGCAGCTTCAGGCGGGCCGCTCCGCTGCGGACCACGAGAGACAGCATCCGCTCGGGATTGGCTGCGCTGAACTGCACGGTCAGGTCGGCAGCACCGGAATCTAGCTCGAACTGGGTAAGCCGGAGGCCACCGAGCTCGATCGTACCCTGGCTCGCACCAACAGCGAATGTCATCTCGAGGGGCACCCGGTCGGCGAACTCCAGCCGCCACTCATTGCGGATCTGCGCAGCCGGCTGCCAGGCTGTGCGAGCAGGGTCCTGGCGAATTGCGAGCTCTCCTCGTCCTTCCTGCACTTGATACGCTACTGTCGGCTCAAACGCAGCGAGGTTATATATGAACTCGGCATCCAGCAGCGCAGCGCTGTTTCCTGGAAGGACCTCGATCTCTCCGGCGCCAAACTGCATATCGACCTGAACTTCTTCTGCCCCTTCCAGGTCCACCTGGTATGACTGGTGTTGAGCTGGCCCCGTGCCGATCCGGTTGAGTAGCCGTTGAGATGCTTCTCCTTCGGTCGGGGATATGTAGCAGCAGCCCGCAAGGGCGAGCGCAGCAACCACGGTCAGGAAGGCAGTCAGTCTCTTGGTCATTCTTGCTCCACCGGCACTCGGCAAGTCTCTCTGAAGACGCATCATCGAGCGCGCTGGCCGGCCAGCCTGCCGATCACCAGCCGGGTCCACAGAACGATCAAGGCCGCAGGCACGGCGACCAGGAGTACACAGGCTCCTGTATTTGCACCGCTACACACCGAACGAGCCAACGTCCCCACCGCCTCGAGGAGGGCGGACGTAAGAAGGTAGAGCCAATCCAGTACCGCCGTCGCGTAGGCAGTGACCCGGTAGGGAAGGACCACGTGACCTGTCAAGCGCAGCACGTCAAAGACCGAAGGCAGCGCGAGCAAGGCAAGGACCATGGCACCGAGGCCGAGCAACATCCAGATCATCGTCCGGCGCCGCTGCTCGGCCTGATAGGCCAGTCGTGCCTCAAAACGCTCGACAAAGCCGACCTCAGGCGCTACAAGGGGCGCGGCGCGAAGCATGCTGGAGGCCTGCTGCATCGCTTGCCACGTGCTTGCGCACAGAGGGCACGACGCAATGTGGCTGTGGAGCAGGTGTGTTTCTGTTGCGTTGAGCATCCCGTCTAGTGCCAGGGACATCCACTCGGTACAAGATTCACAATGCTGTTTGTTCATAAGATGGACCTTCTGATGAATCGCTCTTGCGCTGCATACACTCGGCGAGCTTGATTCGAGCGCGATGCAAGCGCGTCTTGATTGTGCTTTCGGTCACCTCCATCGTTTCCGCGATTTCGCGGTACGACATGTCGTACCAGTAGCGGAGGATGACCGGTATACGGTAATGGTCCGGCAGTGTACAGAGCAACTGCTGTACCTGGTCAGCGACCTGGCCCCTCGACACCACATGTTCGGGGTGCGCAGATCTCGGCATCGACAGATCGGTCATCGGAGGCAGCTCTTCGATCGATAGCAGGTTCACTCGTCGCCGCCGTATCACGTCGATGCAGTAGTGGGAGGCGATGGACAGCATCCACGAAGAGAACTTGCGCGATGGGTCATATGTATCGAGGCGCGTATACGCCCGGATGAATGCCTCTTGCGCTGCATCTTCTGCTTCCGCCGCATTGCCTAGCATCCGGTAGGCTAGGTTGTATACGGGCCTCTGATATGCCTCGACCAGGCTGGAAAACGCGGCCGTGTCTCCTGCCAAGGCTTGCTCGACCCAGGTCTGTTCCTGCTCTTCCATGCTCTCCCTTGCCTGTTCCCGCTATACACTACGCAGCAGAGCGCGATTGGTTTCAGCCGGGGCTCGTCTCCCGACTCGGATGGGTAGGCGGTCTTGAAGAAGGCGAGCGAAAAGGCAATGTGGGCAAACGATCCGGTCACATAGTACTAGCGGTCAAAACAGACGATGGCATCACGCCGGATGGTCATCTTTATCGTCTCGCCTATATCTGGCAGCGCGATGTGCGCTGGCAGCTCAAAGGCCAACAGCACTCCAGGCGCGCACCGTACTTGGATGTGTGACAGAGCACCGCGAAAGGAGCGACGAACCAGGGTGCACTCTAGCTGGCTGCCTGGTGCGCCATCGTCGAGCGTGGCCGCTTCGGGACGGATGAGGACAGTCAGCGGGCCGTCGCCACATGCCTCGACT
>Ga0307444_1001181_pt1 | contig 11462 bp, 13 predicted proteins | sample SalMarSW160340MG_FD_202145 | JGI IMG/M metagenome (GOLD analysis project Ga0307444, IMG submission 202145) | Salt marsh sediment microbial communities from the Plum Island Ecosystem LTER, Massachusetts, United States - SW1603-40 | ecosystem: Environmental > Aquatic > Marine > Intertidal zone >... | reverse complement strand
TGACGTGGCAACTTTTGAGCGCCGGCTCAAAGATAGCGTACATTTCGAATCATGCGAATGCGGCTGGACGTGGCATTGGTGGAGCGGGGTCTGGTGCCGAGCCGGTCGCGTGCGCGGGATTTGATAAAAGATGGAAAGGTGTTGGTCGATCGGCAAGTGTGCACGCGGGTGAGCGCGGAGGTGGACGTGCATCAGGTGCTGGCGCTAGGTACCGGCGCATTGCGAAACGTCTCACGCGGCGCGGCGAAGCTCGCCGCGGCGCTAAGGGCCTTCGAGTTCGACGCCGAGGGGTGCATCGCGCTCGACGTCGGCGCCTCGACCGGCGGTTTCACCGAGGTCCTGCTCGAGGGCGGGGCCAAGAAGGTCTACGCGGTCGACGTCGGCCATGGCCAGTTGCACGCAAGCCTGAGGCATAATGCGCGCGTCGTCTCACTCGAGGGGTGCGATGCGCGTGACCTCACGCGCGCAGCCGCACTCGAACCAATAACGGCGATCGTCGCCGACGTGAGCTTCATCTCGCTGACGAAGGCGCTGGGGCCGGCGCTTGCGCTTGCCGCACCGGGGGCTTGGCTCGTCGCACTGGTCAAGCCGCAGTTCGAGGTGGGACGCGCGCGTATCGGCAAGGGTGGCATCGTGCGCGACGCCGCCGCGCGCCAAAGCGCAGTGGATGATGTCGCCGGCTGGCTGTCCGCGATCGGCCGCTGGCGTATTGTCGGGACCATCCCCTCCCCCATCAGGGGCGGTTCGGGGAACGAGGAATTCTTGCTAGGTGCGATCTACGATGGGTGACACGCAAGGCATCGACATCGCGCGCCTCGGCGCCCAGGGCGACGGCATCGCCGAGACGCCGTCGGGACCTGTCTACGTGCCCTATGCGCTGCCCGGCGAGCAGGTGCTGGTCGAGGCGAAGGGCGAGCGGGCCCGGCTCGTCGCCGTGCTCAACGCGAGCCCCGAGCGCATCCCGCCCGTGTGCCGGCACTTCACGCACTGCGGGGGATGCGCCCTGCAGCACCTGGAGCGGACCGCCTATCTTGCCTGGAAGCGTGATCTGGTGGCCGCCGCCTTCGCCGCGCGCGGCATCGAGGCGCCGCTCGCGCACGTCGTGAGCGTCGGGGTCGGGGCGCGCCGCCGCGCCACGTTCTCCGCGCGGCGGACGGGCCGCGGCGTCGTCCTGGGCTTCTACGAGGCGAAGGGCCACGACATTGTCGACCTGCACGAATGCCCCGTTACGGCGTCCGCGATCCTCAACGCATTGCCGGGCCTGAAGCGTCTGGTCGAGCCCCTGGCCTCGCGGCGTTTGCCGGTGCGCCTCGCCGTGACGCTTGCCGCCAACGGTCTCGACGTGGCGATCGAGGACGTGCCCCGCGATCTGGGCCCGGAGGCGCGCGAGCGCATTGCCCACGAAGCCGCCGCGTGCAAGCTGGCGCGCGTGACGCTTGCCGGTGATGTGATCTATCAGAGCACCATACCGGCGGTCCGTTTCGGGCCAGCCAACGTCGTGCTGCCGCCGCGCGCGTTCCTGCAGGCCGCACCCGCGGCCGAGGCGGAGGTGGTGCGCCTCGTTTCTACGGCTCTCGAGCCGGCGCGGCGCATCGCCGATCTCTTCTGCGGGCTGGGCACGTTTACGTTCCCGCTGGCCAAGGCCGCCTCGCTGCTCGCCGTCGACGGCGACCGCGCCGCCATCAGCGCGCTTGCCAACGCCGCCAAGCGCACACCGGGCTTGAAACCCATCGAGACCAAGGTTCGCGATCTCTTCCGCGAGCCGCTCTCGGCCAAGGAGCTGGAGAGCTTCGACGCCGTGGTCCTCGATCCGCCGCGCGCAGGGGCCGCCGCGCAGGCGGTGGCTCTCGCCGCGTCGCGGCTCGCCATCGTCGCCGCGATCTCGTGCAATCCTGCGACGCTCGCGCGCGACGCGCGCATTTTGATCGACGGCGGCTACAGATTGGAGCGCGTGACGCCCATCGACCAGTTCCTCTACTCGCCGCACGTGGAAGCGGTCGCCATCTTTCACCGCTAACCGCCGAGCAGTTTCTCCACGTACGCCGGCACGATCTGCGTCGCCGGCCCGTGGATCGCCTCGGTGAAAAGGCTGGCGCCGTCCGACGGCTCCAAGTTGAGCTCCACCGTGTGCGCGCCATGGGCGCGCGCCTGCGCCACAAAACCCGCGGCCGGATAGACGTTGCCGCTGGTGCCGATCGAGAGGAAGAGATCGGCGGCGCTCAAGTGCTCCGCGATGCGCTCCATCTCGTAGGGCATCTCGCCGAACCAGACGACGTCGGGGCGCATGCGGCCGGCCGCGCCGCACTGAGGGCAGACCGTGTCGGCCCCCAGATCTTCCGCCCAGGCGTGGCGGGCGCCGCAAGCAGCACACAGCGCCTTCAAGAGCTCGCCATGCATGTGAATAAGGGTCTTGGTGCCCGCGGCTTCATGCAGCGCATCGATGTTCTGGGTGACGACGACGACCGTGCCCTTGTGCTCGCGCTCCAGCTGGGCGAGCGCCATGTGGGCGGCATTGGGCTTCACGCCCGCGAGCGTTCGCCGCCGCTGGTTGTAGAAATCGTGCACCAGCTCCGGGTTGCGCGCAAAGCCCTGCGGTGTGGCCACCTCGCGGTAGTCGTACTTCGCCCAGATGCCGTCTTTGTCGCGGAAGGTCGAGAGCCCCGATTCGGCGGAGAGCCCGGCGCCGGTCAGGACCACGATGTACTGGAAGTCCGTCATCGGAGCAGCGATAACAACCTCGTCTGGGAAGCGCAACGCGAGGATGCGATGAGAACGCTATTGAGCTGGAGCACAGGCAAGGATTCGGCGTGGTCGCTGCACGTGCTGCGGCAAACGCCGGGGATCGAGGTCGCGGGGCTGTTCACGACCGTCAACGCCGCCATCGATCGTGTCGCCATGCACGCGGTGCGCCGCCAGCTCCTGGAGGCGCAGGCCGCCGCGGCCGGTTTGCCCCTCCACGTCATCGAGATCCCCTGGCCGTGCCCCAACGAGGCCTACGAGGGCGCTATGGGAGCTTTCGTGGCCGCGCAGAAAGATCAAGGCGTAGCTGCCATGGCCTTCGGCGATCTGTTCCTGGAGGACATCCGCGCCTATCGCGAGGAAAAGCTCGCCGGCAGCGGGATTGCGCCGCTGTTTCCCTTGTGGGGACGCGACACGGGGGCGCTGGCGCGCGAGATGATCGCTGGCGGGCTCAAAGCGCGTCTCACTTGTGTCGACCCCAAGAAGCTGCCGGCAAGCTTTGCGGGGCGCACATTCGATGAAGCGCTGCTGGCCGATCTGCCGGCGGGCGTCGACGCTTGCGGCGAGAACGGCGAGTTTCACACCTGCGTTTTTGCCGGGCCGATGTTCACTGGGCCGATCGACGTGCGCCTTGGCGTCATCGAGGACCGCGACGGTTTCGTTTTCGTGGATCTGCTGCCGGCTGCCGCCTAGATGAGCTTGCCCATGACGACGGCGGTGTCGAGCATCCGCGAGGAGAATCCCCACTCGTTGTCGTACCAGGCGAGCACGCGCCCGAGACGCCCGTCGACCATGTGCGTCTGCGTGGAATCGAAGTTCGCCGAATAGGGCGAGTGGTTGAAATCGATGGAGACGAGCTCTTCCGTCTCGTAGCTCAAGATCCCCTTCAACTGCTGGCGCGAGGCATGCTCCATCGCCTTGTTGATCTCCTCGGCCGTCGTCTCGCGCCCGGGGACGAACTTGAGGTCGACCACCGAGACGTTCGGCGTCGGCACGCGGATGGCGACGCCGTCGAGTATGCCGGCGAGCTCGGGCAGCACCAGTCCGACGGCCTTGGCGGCCCCGGTCGAGGTGGGGATCATGGAGAGGGCGGCCGCGCGTGCCCGGCGCATGTCCTTGTGCGCCTGGTCGAGAATGCGCTGGTCGTTGGTGTAGGCGTGGATCGTCGTCATGAAGCCCGACTGTATGCCGACGAGGTCGTTCAAGACCTTGGCGACGGGGGCGAGGCAGTTGGTAGTGCACGAGGCATTGGAGACGACCTTATGCTCGTGCGTCAGCTTATCGTGGTTGACCCCGTAGACGACGGTCAAGTCGGCGCCCTTGGAGGGTGCCGACACCAGGACGCGCTTGGCGCCGGCCTCGAGGTGGACTTGTGCTTTCGACTTGTCGGTGAAAATTCCCGTACATTCCATGACGATATCGATGCCGAGCTCGTCCCACGGCAGGTTGGCGGGGTCCCTCTCGGCCAGCACCTTGATGGGCGCACCGAGCCCGACGTCCATCATGTCCCCGGCGACCGTGACCTCGCCGGGAAATCGCCCGTGCACGCTGTCGTATTTGAACAGGTGCGCGTTGTCCTTGGCCGGCACCAGGTCGTTGATGGCGACGAAGTGGATGTCGCTGCGCTTGGCCTCCGCGGCAGCGCGAAGCACGTTCCTGCCGATGCGGCCAAAGCCCGAGATCGCGACCCTCACAGCCATCCTTGCCTCCTTATGGTGCACTTTGCACGCAATGCGCACGCTTTGTGCGGCGGGCGGGCAAGGCGTGCAAAAAACGGGGCCATTAACTGGACGCGACCCGGCCCTGTCAATGCGGCATGGGCCGGCGCCCGGACGGCGTGCCATTGTGACAGCATGATTTGAAATAACTGTTGGGGGAACGGACGTAACACCTTTGATTTGTTGACGCGTTCGAACGCCAGCAAATAAGCTCATGGAAGAGCCGCGGGACCGCCGGAGGGCTTCGGGCGTGGACCGGAGGGCAGGACGAGATGGCTGCGCGGGCAAGAAGTAAAAGCAAACGACCGGCGGCGCCGCGGCGCCGGGCCGGAACTATTGGCGCAGCCTCACAATCAACCGAATGGTACGCGCAGCGCGTCAAGGCGCTGGAGCAGGAGCGCGACCGCCTCAAGGCGCAGCTTGCAGAGGCGGAGGAGCGTATCGGCCGCCTCGAGGAGAGCCGCACGGAGACCGTCAACCGCATTGATTGGGTCATAGACTCGCTGCATAACGTGCTCGAAAACGGCGCCTGAGTCGCGAGGGCGCGCAGGCGCATTCCGTGTGAGGGCGTATGGGCCAGGTCGCGGTCAATGTGAACGGTCGGTCCTACCGCTTCGCTTGCGGGGACGGCGAAGAGGCGCGGCTGCAAGAGCTCGCCGCCTACATCAAGGATCGCATCGACGCGCTGACCCGCGAGTACGGCCAGGTGGGCGCCGAGCGTTTGATGCTGATGGCGGCGTTGCTCATCACCGACGAGCTTTGGGACGCGCGCGCGGCCCTTGCCGAGAAAGCTGCCGCCAACGGCCAACGCAGCAGCCCCGTCGGTGCCTCAGCCGGCACCCCAGCAAGCGTCCCAGTCAGCGACCAGCCCAATGGCCGGACAAGCGTCCAAACGAACGGCTCGACCAAGAGTCGGGCGAGCGCAGAGAAGCGCGAGCAGGACGCCATCCGCTCCGAGTACCGGCGCAAGGTTGCGTCCGGAGACGTGTGAGCGGTCAGCCCCTCATCGCGACAATCCCGATCTGCCTTTAGGAGCAATGCGAGCTATTCACCCTTATGGCGTGCCGCCGCCGCCCGCTCCAGCGCGCGCTTGCGCGCTTCGCCGCGATCTCGGTCGGGAACGTGAATGAGCCCCGCGATCTGGCGCAGGAGCATGTCCTCGTGCGGATCGAGGACGCCGTCGGCGTAGGCGACCTCCCACATCATCTCGATGATATCGACCCGCTGCTCCGTGCTCAGGCGCTTGGTGATCTCGTGGGTGAAGGGAAAGTACTGAGTCGTGTCGCTGACTTTTTGCTCCGCCGACTCCACGAGTGCGTGCACGGTCTCAGGCGCCAGATCGAACCGCGCCGCCAGCAGACGCTCGATGGTCGCGCGCTCGCCGGCGTCGAAATTGTCGTCCATGCGGGCCGCCTCGATGAGAAGTGCCGCGACCGCGAGCTGCAGCTCGTCTGGCCCCGGCTCCGCAGCCGGCGCCTCGTTCCCGGTCAAAAAGTTGAGCAAACGATCGATCATGCGGTCTCCGTGGCCGATGCCGGCAATAGGCCGCGCTCGCCTGCAGGTCAACCTGCCGCGCTCGGCGCGCCGAAAAGACGGCAACCCGGCATGTGGCGCCTGCCCGGCCGCTATCATCTTCTCATTGTCAAGAGGTTACGTGCTGCGGAAGCATCTGGAAATTTCGTGGGCTTGCTCTACATTCTCTTGTGCTGCGGGGCGCGTTAGAAGCACTATGTTCCTCGGGGCCTATAAGATCCGCACGGGAGCTGTCCCTGTCCTCGGCCGTGGCCTTGGACACACGGCGCCCACCTACTTCTCGTAGGGACCACGCGGGATCATCCGCTTCGACGGCCACCGCGGCAATATTCTCTTTCGCATGACGATGGGTGAGGAAAAACGGGCAGAAAGAACCCGGGCGCTCGCCCGCCGCGCCAGCGCACACGCGCGGCACGGGGCCGATGCCGGCCAGCGTCTCGCCGGGCACGGGTTGTCCTTTCTGAACCTGAAGTCGGGAATGGTCGTCTCCGGCTTCTCCGCTATCCGCGACGAGATCGACCCCGCGGGGCTGCTTGCGCGCCTGGCTGAGGAGGGGCATCGCCTCGCCCTGCCGGTGATCGAGGGCAAGGGCCGCCCACTTCTCTTTCGCGCCTGGGCGCCGGGGGATGCGATGGGCACGGCCCAGTGGGGCATTGCCGAGCCGCTTCCCGACCAACCCGAGGTCTATCCCGACGTCGTGCTGGTGCCACTCTTGGCCTTCGACGCGCAAGGGTATCGCCTCGGTTACGGCGGTGGCTTCTACGACCGCACGCTGGCCCGTCTGCGGACGAGAAAGCCCGTGATCGCGGTTGGTATAGGTTACGACGAGCTAAGGATCGACGCGGTGCCCCATCTCGATTATGACCAGCGCCTCGATTGGGTGCTGACCCCCTCGGGCCCCTTGCGCTGCTCTGGATCCTAAATGCGTCTTCTGTTTCTCGGCGATATCGTGGGCCGCCCGGGCCGCCAAGCGGTCCTCGACGCGCTGCCCCGCCTGCGCCGCCGCTACGCCCTCGATTTCGTCGCCATCAACGGCGAGAACGCGGCGGGCGGCTTCGGCATCACGGAAGCGATCTTCGAGGAGCTGCTGGAGGCCGGCGCCGACGTGGTGACGCTCGGCAACCACGCCTTCGACCAGAAGGAGGCGCTGGTCTTCATCGAGCGCCACGAGCGGCTCATCCGCCCCATCAACTATCCCAAGGGCACGCCCGGCCGCGGTGCGGCGCTGCTCAAGACCGCGGGCGGCGCCGACGTGCTGGTGATCAACGCCATGGGCCGCATCTTCATGCCGGAATTGGATTGCCCGTTCCGTGCGATCGACGCAGAGCTCACCGCCTGCCGCCTGAAGCAGGGCGCCGATGCGATCGTCATCGATTTCCACGCCGAGGCGACGAGCGAGAAGCAGGCGCTCGGCTACTTCCTCGACGGACGCGCGAGCGCCGTGGTCGGCACGCACACGCACGCGCCAACCGCCGATGAACGCGTGCTGCCCGCCGGCACCGCCTTCATCTCCGATGTCGGCATGTGCGGGGACTACAACTCGGTGCTCGGTATGGATACCGAGGAGCCGATCAACCGCTTCCTGACCAAGATCCCGCGGGCCCGCTTCGAGCCGGCGCGCGGGGTCGCGACGCTGTCCGGGCTCGCCGTCGAGATCGATGACGAGACGGGGCTGGCGAGTGCCTGCTCGGCATTGCGGATCGGGCCCAATCTGGAGCCTGCCGAGCCGGCGTTCTGGGCCGAGTGAGGACGGGCCCGGGGTTGACCCTGAGGGGGCGGGTCGCGCAATAAGTCCCATCCCGACGCGCAGCAGAGACGACCATGGCCGGCCACTCCCAATACAAGAACATCATGCACCGCAAGGGCCGCCAGGACGCGGCCAAGGCGAAGCTGTTCTCCAAGCTTGCGCGCGAGATCACGGTGGCGGCCAAGTCCGGCACGCCCGATCCTGCCATGAACGCGCGCCTGCGGCTGGCCATTCAGGCGGCGCGCGCAGAGAACATGCCCAAGGACAACATCGAGCGCGCGATCAAGAAGGCGCAAGGCGGCGACGCCGAGACCTACGAGGCGATCCGCTACGAAGGCTATGGGCCGGGCGGGGTCGCGGTTCTGGTGGAGGCCCTAACCGACAACCGCAACCGCACGGGGGGTGCGGTGCGCGCCGCCTTCGCCAAGTACGGTGGAAATCTCGGTGCGACGGGGTCGGTGGCGCACATGTTCAACCACGCAGGCGAGATCGTCTACGGCACGGACGTCGGCTCGGCGGACAAGGTGCTGGAGGCCGCGATCGAGGCTGGCGCCGAGGACGTGCTCTCCGACGCCGACGGCCACGTGATCGCGTGCGCCTTCGACAGCCTCGGCACGGTGGCGGCCTCGCTGGAGTCAGGCCTCGGCGAGGCGCGCAGCGTCAAGGCGGTGTGGAAGCCGAACCTGTTGACTGAGGTCGACGAGGCGAACGCCGAGGCGATCATGAAGATGATCGCGGCCTTGGACGACGACGACGACGTGCAGAACGTCTTCGCCAATTTCGAAATTTCCGACGAGGTCCTGAAGAAGCTCACCGCGGCGTGAGCCGCCGCGGCGGCTGGCTCAGCCCGTTACCGCGGCGACCGCGAGCACGACGCCCGCCGTCATGACCATAACGCCGACCACCACGATCACAAGAAGTGCAAAGCTCAGGAAGATCAGCTTGAGCAGCGAGAAATCCCAGAAGCGCTTTTGCACGCCCAATCCGTAGTACATGGTGAAAAGGGCAAGCGGGATGATTACGGCCGTGGCCCACAACGCAGTTGTTTGGTCGGGGCTCGGGCCTATCGCGATTTGCAGGCTGCCGTACACGGCACTGATAAGTGCACCGAACCCGCCGGCCAGGCACGTCAGTTTGAAATACTCGTGTGCCGTGCGCGGAATCTTCGAAAAGCGCCGGAAGAACCAGTAGCCGAGCAGAAAGCCGCCGAACACCGTTGCGTACTGAGACACGGTAAGGACCACCGAATAGTAGTCGCCATATTGTTGCAAAAACTGCTGCATCTCCGGCGGCTGCGAGGCGATCTGGGCGCGGAAGGCATAGCTCTGAGCAGCGATGCCGATGGCCGAGCTCGTCAGGAAAAAGCCCTTGTATCCGCGGTAACCGGGGTTCTCGGTGAGCTCGAGCGTCGCCTTGAGGGGTGAGCGCAGGAGTCTCTTGAGCGTATAGAGAAATCCCTGGCGGCCGGAGCCGCCGAACTCGCCGACGAGTAGGGAGATCGCGCCCTTCGGGCCTTCCGCGGGCGCCTCAGTTCCGCAGTTGCCACAGAATTTGGCGGTAATGGGCTGGCCGCAGCCCGGACACGTAGCGACATTCGCCGAGGAGGTTGCCATGAGTGCCCTTCCCAATCGCCAGAGTATGGTCGAGACGCGTGCAATGGTCGCACGCGTATCGTAGCGAACGCGACGACGATTTTCCAGATGCGAGGCGATCGTGCGCGCACTTTTTCCCAACGGCACCGTGCTCATGCACTCGATATGCCGGACCTTCGCGCCGGTGACGCTCTTGGTACGCGCAGATTCACCACCCGCTGAATTTTCACGCTCCACTCGCGTCGCGGCCGACCAAATCGCTTGCTCGCTTTCGGCTGAAAGGCGCCTGGCTTGAAACCGGATCTGAGCGTTGGCCAGGCGCCCCGAGAAACCGGAGCGGGCATCCCGGGGTTCGTTGCCGACGCAATGACCCCGAATTGACTCTTCAAGCTGTTCTCGGTAGTCCACCCCACGCCATCCCAGACGCCGCAACTCTCCGTGCCGGTCGCGAAGATCGTCGGAGCGCGTCTTAACGATCAAAAAAAGCAAAGGGGACTGCCATGTATACGGCAGAAGCTTTCGACTATGACGAGATCGGCAAGATAGATCTAACGGATATTTACGATAGATCTGACCCGAGGGCGTATTATTCTACGCTGAGGCGTCTGAAATACATCATTCCCGAGACGGCCAAGCCAGTATTTCAACACGTGATCGACGCTTACCGGCACGTCCATGCCAAGGACAAGCTTCGCATCGTCGATGTCGGCTGCTCGTACGGCATCAACGCGGCGATGCTGAAGGGCGACCTGGAGATGGAGCATCTTTATTCGCTCTATGCTTCCAACGTCGCGGCCAATGCGAAACGGCATCACTTGCTGGCGCGCGACCAGTCGTACATGGAGGCCGTCGTCAAGGATGCCGAGCTGGAGGTCGTCGGGCTCGACGCCTCGGCCAGCGCCATCAAGTACGCCGTGGAGGCTAATCTGCTCGATGACGGCGTGGCCGCCGACCTGGAGAGCGGGCGCCCGTCGCCGGAGGCAGCCGCCGTCCTCGACGGGGCCGATCTGGTGATCTCGACGGGCTGCATCGGCTACGTCGGCGAGAGCACGCTCAAGGGAATCTTAGAGGTCAACGCGCCGCAGAAGCCGTGGATGGCGCACTTCGTTCTGAGGATGTTCCCGTTCGACGAGATCCATGACGCGCTGGAAGAGTCCGGCTACGTCACCGAGAAGATCGAGGACCAGACCTTCCTGCAGCGCCGTTTCGCCTCGAACGAGGAGCAGGAGCACGTGCTGGAGCGCCTTGCGAGCCTCGGCATCGATCCGCAAGGCCTGGAGAGCGACGGCTGGTATCACGCCGAAGCGTTCATCTCCCGCCCCTCGGAGGACTGCGACGGCTGCGGTCTCGCGGCGCAGCTCGCGTCTCTGTAGACCGGCGGCGCGGCGAGCTCGTTCATCACGGCGCGGAATACGGGCGGCGCATAGAGGATGGTGCGGTGGCCGAGGCCCTCGAGGGGCAAGAGCTGCGCCGTGGAGCAGCCCGCCGCGATCTCCTCGGCGTTGGAGAACGGAACCTCGCGGTCGTCACGACCATGGATGATCAGTGCGGGAACCGCGACGCTCCGCAACAGCTCCACTGCCGAGAAGCTCGCGACGGGGCGATGGCCGACCCGCTCCAAGTGGTGCTCGTAGACGCGCTGCGCCTGAGCGCCTAGCCCCAGCTGGCCGGCGAAGGTGCGTGTCACGTCGGCGAGGCGATTGGGACAGGAGAGCAGCACGAAGCGCTGAATTGCGTGGGCGCGCGGCATCGGCGGACCGCCCTCGGCGACCAGCAGCGACACGAAGCCGCCGAAGGAGTGCGCGACGGCGGCGTCGACCGGACCGTAGCGCTCTGCGACGCCGAGCATAGCGCGCGCGCACTCGGCAAGGTTGGTGCGGCGGCCGGGGCTATGACCGTGGGCGGGAAAATCGAACGCCACCACGCGCAGGCCCGTGCGCCGCAAGGGCTCGATGAATGCCGTCATGAATGCGGCTTCGCTGGTCCAGCCATGCACCAGAAGCACGGTGCCGCGCCGCGGGCCCGCGGGCTCGTACACATACGTCTGCACCTCGCCCGCCGGAGTCGCTACGCGCTGCCACCGCGCGTGGCGCAGATGAAAGCGCGCGCGCTCGATGAGCTGGTGATGATCCG
>Ga0307444_1001178_pt1 | contig 11476 bp, 8 predicted proteins | sample SalMarSW160340MG_FD_202145 | JGI IMG/M metagenome (GOLD analysis project Ga0307444, IMG submission 202145) | Salt marsh sediment microbial communities from the Plum Island Ecosystem LTER, Massachusetts, United States - SW1603-40 | ecosystem: Environmental > Aquatic > Marine > Intertidal zone >... | reverse complement strand
CCCCCGAGGCGCCCGCGGATGCGCTGCGCCTGCGCGACGGGCCGGGCTATGTGCTCTACCAGCTACCCCCATCAGGGCCGGACGGCGGCACTGCGGAGACGCAGTTTGACGAATACGTGCGCATGCTGGGACACGAGGTGGTGGCTGAACGGACGGGCGCCGGGATCCAGATGACGGTCGATGTGCGGTGGGAGGTGATGCGCCCGCCGCACCGTGCGGCCAAGACCTTTGCTCACCTGCTCGACGCCGAAGGCCGCTACGTGGCCGGGTGGGATGGGCTGACCGCGCCCGCGACTTGCTGGGAGGCAGGCGACGAGGTGCGGCAGCGCTACCGGTTCGCAGCGCCGGGGGACCTGCCGCCGGGCAGCTACCGGATCGAGATTGGCTGGTACGATGCCGAGATGCAGGAGCGGTGGCCCTGCTACGTGGGCGGAGAGCGGACCGGTGACCGGTTCCTCTTGGAGGAGGGTGCGGTCGATTGGTAGGCGTTGTACGGGTCCGTAGGATGTGGTGGGAGTGGGCGCTGGTCGTCCTGGCCCTGCTGGTCGCCTTTTGGTTCCGAACCTACCGCCTGGCAGAGGTGCCGCCCGGGCTGCACCACGACGACATCAAGAACGTGATCCTGGTCCATCGAATCATGGACGGCTATATCCGCATCTTTTACCCCGAGAACAATGGCGACGAGCCGCTCTACCACTGGATGCAGGCTATCTATTTCGGGATCGTAGGCAGCGGCTATCCCGAGGTGCGTCTGCTCTCGGCCGGTACGACCATGGTCGGCGTGGCGACGGCCTATGCGCTGGCGCGACGGCTGCTGGGAGGGAACGTCGCCCTGTGGACGTTGGGCTGGCAGGCGGTCTCGTTGTGGTCCTTCTTTTACGGGCGGCGCGCGGTGCGGCCTGTGCTGCTGCTCCCGGTGGCGGCGACCACAGGCTACTTGTTCGTGGCCTGCCTCGACGACAAGCCCAGGCCGCGGATCCTGCGCGGCTGGGGAGGTTGGGCGTTGGCTGGCGTCTCGTTGGGAGCCAGCCTGTACATCTACCAGCCGGGCCGCGTGGTGCCCTTTTTCTTCCTGGCCCTGGTCGCGTATCTGGTCCTCTTTGACCGGGCACGCTTGCGGCGGCACTGGCGCGGGATCGCGCTCTTTTTCCTGGTAGGCGCGGCGCTCTTTAGCCCGCTGGGCATCTACCTGAGCTCGCACACCGAGGACCGGGTGGGACAGGTCAATCAGCCGCTGGTGGCGCTGCGGGAGGGCGATCCGGGCCCGATGCTCGAGAACGCGGTGCGGGCCGTGGGCATGTTCAGCTTTATCGGGGACCCGCACTGGCGGCAGTTCGTGGCCGATACGCCCGTCTTTGAACCGCTGGGGGCCGTGCTCTTTTACGCCGGGATCGTCCTCTCTCTGTGGCGCGTGCGCCGCTTCGAGTATGCCTTTGCGCTGCTATGGGTTCCGATCATGCTCAGCCCGGCGATCATCACCGAGGGGGCGCCCAATTTCCTGCGGCCGATCGCCGTGCTGGGTACGGTCTATCTCTTTCCTGCGCTGGCCTCGGCCGAGCTGCTGGCCTGGCTGCGCAAGCGGCCGTGGGCCGGGCGCGGATGGGCGTGGATGGCCGGCGGGATGCTGGCCCTGCTGCTGGGTTATAACGCCTGGCGAAGCTATGATGGGTATTTCGTGCAGTGGGCCGTCCACCCGGAGGTGCGCTTTGCCTACAATGCGACGATCGTCGAAGAGGGGCTGTACCTGAACGGGGCGCCCGAGCTCGACTCGGTCGTGCTCTCTGGGCACTTTCCATCGGACCTGGACCCGGCGCTGGTAGAGAGCACGTTGCGACGCACGGACCTGGTGCCGCGCTGGTGTGACGTGCGCGAGGCGCTGCTCTATCCGGGGGGCCGATCCGCTACGCTGTTCGAGCCCGACTATTTCCCGATCGATCCCATCCTTTACGACCAGTTCATGGGCCGGCCGGAACCGGCCTACGAGCGGCGGCTCGGCGACGGGACGCTCGTGTTCCGGACCTATCCGCTGCGCACAGATCTGCTGGACGAGCGCCTGGCCCAGGCAGCGAAGCAGCCCGTTGGCTGGAGCGGGGCGACGCGCTACCCGCGAGGGATGCCGGACGACTTGACCGAACTGGGCTGGCCGGTGTCGTTCTCTGGGCGCGCCGACATGCTCGGCTACGAGATCCTCGGCGGCGGTCGCGCGACGCCGGGCCGTCTGGTGACGGTGGTCACTTACTGGCGCGCGAGACAGCCAGCCTCGGCACAGGCGACGACCTTTGTCCACGTGCTTGATGCGGAGGGGCAGGTGCTGGTCGGGGACGATGCTTTTGGCGCACCGCCGAACCGCTGGCAGACCGGGGACGTGATCGTGCAGTTGCACCGCATGGTCCTGCCCACCGACCTGGCAGCCGGTGCCTATCCGCTCGAGATCGGGTGGTACGAGCGCGACACCGGGCAGCGGTGGGAGGTGACGCTGGAGGGCGAGTGGACGGTGAATCGGCTGCTGATCGGCCCGCTGCAGGTGGTGACGCCTTGAGAGTGTCCCTGAAGGCGCCGGTGGCGCTCACGGATCTACGGACTCGTTTCCTTTCAGTTGACGGACCCGTTCCCTCCCAGGGAACGGATCCATTGTACTTGGAACCAGCCCGATCCCCATTCGTCGGTTGCCCAGTGTCCGTGCAGCACGAGCGGCTCCCATGCGGGTGGGCGCTCGTGTGCCTCGTACTGGACGAGGACCCACGTCGTGCCGTCCCACAGGTAAAACCCCTTTCCCCCCGACCATCCCGGCAGGCGCACGCCAGCCGTGACGACGGGACGCCCCCGCGTTGCGGGGAGCTGATCGAGCGGGACGTGGACTGGCACCGTGCCCTCGGCTGACCACAACGGTTCGTGTAGCGTGCTGAGCGGATAGCCGAGCACGTGCTCTTCCCAGGACACCCGCTGCGCGCGTCCTTCGGGCTCGACGCCAGTCCACCCCACCTCGAAGGCTAGCTGGAGCGCACTCTCTGCGCGCAGGATCTCGTGGCTTTCTGCAAGCAACGCGGCGCGGCTCTCACCGAGCCCGTCGAGCGCGCCGCACTGCACCAGGTGCGCCAGCTCGTTGCCCTGCAGAGGGACGCGGATCGCCAGGTCACGTGGCCCGGCGTAGGCATGATGCGCGCGGGCGGCGATGATGGCCCTGGCTGCATCGCTGCGCAGGTCGCGCACCCAGCCCAGCCCCATCCACAGGACCGGCCGTCCTCCCTCCCAGGCCAACGTAAAGCCGTGATCGCTGTGGTTGATGTGAGGAGGGCGCACGTCGATGCCCAGCCGCACCGCTTCGGCCATGTACATGGCAGGGTGGTGGTAGCCGCCCCAGTTGTGGAGCCGGGCGCACAGGTACGCGGCGGGCCAGTGTGCCTTGATATAGGCCGAGCGATAACTGACCTCGGCATAGGCCATGGCGTGGCCGCGGTTGAACCCATAGCCCGAGAAAGGGAGGATCTGTTCCCACAGCGCCTGGGCCTGCTGTGCAGTCATGCCCGGACCGCCAGGGGGCGGGCGCTGGCAGCCAGTCACGAACTGGACCTCCATCTCGGTCATGGCCTCGGCCCGGAACTTGACGCCACGGCGTAGCTGATCGGCCTGCGCCCAGTTGAGGCCGGCGATCTCGACTGCAATGCGCAGGATCTGCTCCTGGAAGATCAGCACGCCCTTGGTCGAAGCCAGGATCGGTTCCAGTGCGGGGTGGAGGTAGCGCACCGGCGCCAGGCCGCGGTAGCGCTGGACAAAAGCGCGTGCCATGCCGCCTAGGCTGGGACCCGGCTTGAAAAACGCGTTGGTCACTGCCAGGTCGTAGGGCGTCCGGGCGCGCAGTTTGCGCAGCGTGGCACGCATGCCGGACGACTCGCACTGAAAGACGCCGATCGTCTCGGCGTGCGAGAGCAGGTCGGCGGTCTGTGGGTCGTCGGTCGGGATGCTGCTGAGGCGAAAACCGGGGTCGGAATCGCGCCGCACCAGCTCGGCGGCATCAGCCAGCACGCTCAAGGCGCGGATGCCCAGCAGGTCGAGCTTGGGCAGGCCGAGCGCCTCGATGTCCACATGGTCAAACTGGGCGATGCGCAGGCCTCCTTCTCCACCCTTGGGCGACCACTGCACGGGCAGAAGGTCGGTCAGGGGGCCGGGGGCGATGATGACGCCGCCCGGGTGGACGCTGAGGTGGTGTGGCGTGCCGACGAGGGCAGATGCCTCGCGCAGCACGCGGCGCGCACGGGGGTCGTCTACCTGGTCGAGCACGTCCTCGATCGGTCGCATGTCGCGGCGCCGTGGGTCGGGGTGCCAGCCGCGCGGGAGGAGCCTGGTGAGGTGGGCGATCTGGGTTTCCTCCAGGCGATACGCCTTGGCCGTCTCGCGCACGGCGGAGCGGCGCTGCAGCGTGCTGACCGTCGCCACCAGGCACACGCGGTCCGCACCATACTTGTCGTGGACGTAACGCAGCACCTCGTCGCGCCGGCGCGAGCACAAGTCGAGGTCGATGTCGGGCGCATCGGCGATCCCGGCGCCGACGCGCGCTGGACTGAGAAAGCGCTCAAAGAGCAGCTCGTTGGCCACCGGATCGACAGTGGTGATGCCAACGCAGTAGGCGACGAGCGAGTTGGCCACACTGCCGCGCGTGCTGACGGGGATGTCGTGCGCACGGGCAAAGCGGACCACGTCGGCGACGATGAGAAAGAGCGGCGCATAGCCGTGGCCGGCAATGGACGAGAGCTCGCGTTCGAGGCGCGGCGTCACTGCTGCGGGCGGAGCCGCACCATAGCGCGCAGCAACGCCTGTGCGGGCCAGGTCTGCCAGTGCATCCTCGGGCTCGGTTCCCTCGGGCAGGTCGAGCGTGGGAAAGATGGGTCTGCCGTCGGGCAGCGCCTCTCCGCAGCCGTCGGCCACCTCCGTGACACGTGCCAGTGCGTCTGGGAACGCGGCATAGCGGGCGCGCATCTCGTCGACGCCCAGCCAGTGCAGGTCGATCCTCGGGTCGCCACCACCGGGCACGGCCTCCGCAGGCAGCTCATCCAGCGGGCAGTTGCGCGCAATCGCCGCCAACAGGCGGAGGCGCGGCACGTCTTGGCGAGAGAGGCAGTAGACCGGCTGTACGGCGACCGGAGGCGTGCCAAGCAAGTGAGCGAGTGAAGACAGCTCTTTCCCCACGGGGGCGTCGTCCGCTCCTTGCAGCTCGAGGCTGAGGTAGGTGTGCGGCCCGTAGATGTGAGCCAGCCGGCCGGCATAGCGCCGCGCGGCCTGGAGGTGTCCCATGCGCAGCAGGCGCTCGGTCCAGCCCTGGCGTCCGCCGTCCAGGCATAGCAGTCCATCCGCGTGCGCTGCCAGGTCATCGAGGCTCAGTCCTCGCGCCAGGCGCGCCTCGCGGTCGGCGTGTCCTTGTAGCAGCGAGGAGAGCCGGCACAGGGACCGGTAGCCGGAGCGATCCCGCGCCAGCAGGATCACCAGTCCCGGCGGCTCTGCCCCAACGGAACCCTCCTGGAGGTCGCCTGGCAGAGCGATGCTGGTCGCCATACCGACGATCGGCTGGATCCCGGCACTCGTGCAGGCACGGGCAAAGGCGATGACGCCGTACAGGGCGTTCGTGTCGGTCAGTGCCAGGTGCGACATGCCGCTCTCGGCGGCACGCTGTGCGAGGTCAGAGACCGACGCCGTGCCGCCGAGAAGCGTGTAATGAGAGTGGACGTGGAGATGGGTGAACGACGCCGCCCCCTCGACGTGCTGCTGTGGTGTGCTCACGCACCTAATCGCCAGGCAGGTAGATATTCGCCCGCGTCAGGCCGCACTCGCGGGCCATGCGCACGCAGTAGGCTAACTGGCCGATCTCCTCGCCATGTTCGTTGGAGCCAAAGGAAAGGCGGGCACCGGCCTCCGTGGCGCGCCGGAGAAAGGCGGCGCTGGGGATCTCGTAGCGGGCATTGATCTCGATCGCGACGCCGTGCGCGACGGCGGCAGCGATCACGGCGTCCATCCGCTCTTCCGTCCACAGTGCGTCGTACGCATCGACGATCGCTGCCGGGAGAAAGGTGGGGTTGGCCAGGATGTCGATCGGGGTGCTGGAGATGACCTGGACGTTGAAATCGACATAGCGGTCCATGAAATCTTGAGCATCCTCGATCTGGGCCTCGGCGGTCCACAGGCGGACCCGTCTCCCATCGCGCTCGGGGAAGGTCAGCGCGTCCGAGAGCACGTAATCGAGCTCCCTGCGGGCAGCGTCGGAGAAACAGCGATCCCAATCCAGTCCTTCGGCCTGGATCCCGACGTAGACGGGGTGGGGTGCCATCTCTGCCACGTAGCGCCGCAGCGTCTCGTCGTCGTGGAGCGCCTCGCCGCGGCCGCCGTGCTCGACCACGCCGAGGCAGACGCCACGCGCACGGGCGATCTCGAGCGCGCGCTCGATCGAGATCTGGCCCTCGAGGTGCGCGTGCAGGTCGACGAGCGGGATGCCGAGCTCGCTGTGCAGTGGCACTTGGGTGCGGTTCGGGTTCGTCTCGTTCATAGTCTCCTCTTTTGGTGTCCGCAGATTGACACAGATAAGCGCAGATCTGTAGATGGTGTAGCGGTGTTCTGGATGTACAGGAACCTGCGCCCAGTCGCGATCGGGCCAGAATTGCAGCTCGATGCCGGGCCGTGCCCCTCTGGCGGCGGATCAGTTGTTGCAGCCAGGGGATGGGATCACGCGCGCTGGACCAGAACAGGTCTTCCCAGAGATAGTGCACGGCGAGCATCTTCCATACACCGAACCGCTCGTCGAGCACCTGTAGGAGCTGCTCGACCGGGACGGGGTCGGCCGGATCGCGATCGAAAAAGAGCTTGGAATAGATCCGCTGCTCCCAAGGCGAGATGTGGTTGAGCTCGTCCCACTGGTGGAAAACGTCGAACAGGATATAGCCGACCGAAGCGGGCCCGATACCATAGAGATCGAGCAGGGCTGCTCGTCGCAACTCACGCGGCGCCGCGCGCAGCGCAAACTCGTCGACCTGTCCCTCGGCAAAGGCTTCCGTCACGCGCAGGATCGATCCGGCCCGATAGCCGACCTTGAGCTCGCGAAGCGCGTCCTCGGTGACCCCGCTCAGCTCTTGCGGCGTCCAGAAGGCATAGAACGCCTGCCCATCGAACGCCAGCAGCGTCCCATAGGTCTCGAGGAGGGCCTGCATCATCTGGATCGAGCGCCGGATGACGGCGTTCTGGAGGACGATGGCTACGATCAGGTACTCGTAGAGCGATCCGGGCGAAGCCGGGCGCATGCCGCACCAGCGGTCGATGGCGGGAGCGAGCTGCGGGTCGCCCCGCCCCTGCTCGTAAAAGGGCGCGAGATCGAGGGCCAGGTTGTAGCGATAGACGATCTCGTCGGACAGGGCGGTGAGGTAGGCAGCATCGAGGTCGCTTGCAGCATAGACGTGGACGTCGACCCCTGGCGCGTCGACGCCGCCGGCATCCTGCAGCTTCAGCCCGAGCGGCACGCCACGCCAGCGCATGGTTTGCCAACGGATGCCAGGCGACCACGCATTGTCCGGCGAAGGAAAGTGGTCGGGCTTGTGCACCGTTGCGTTAAAATGCAGGGGGGCAGTTGGCACGAGGTGTAATATGTGCTTGGCCGAAAGAGGTGCTGCAGTCAAGTCTCTACCCCGGGTTGAACATCTCTCGTGTGCCAGGCATCGTCCGGCAGCAAGCGGTGCTCATGCTATGGCAGGCCCAACGCTGGACGCATGATAGCACAAGCGCGCGGAATAGGAAAACGATGGCACCACGCGAGGCCGGGGTTCGGTCTACGATCCGAGTAGAGCTCGACTCAGAGATAGTTAAAGATCAGCAATATGATCGCCACAGTGATGAATAGCGCGAAAAGTATCCTGGCCGTCATCGCTGCACTCCGAGCGATGCGCCCGAACCCAAAGACGGCAGCTACGATCGCGGCGATGAAAGCCACGAAGGCCCACCCCAGTAGTCCCATGACTTGTACCTCCTTGCCGTGCATCTATTTCCAGTTGTGTCAGGCGGCACCGAACCACGAAAAGCAGCACGCACCGCAGAGGGCACGGAGCACGCAAAGAAGAGATGGTGTTGCATGGATCATAGCACAGAATCTCGCCCAAAGCGATCGTGCCTGAGTTGTGTTTGGTTGGAGTTCAGATAGGGGATATGCGGTATTGCGCAGCGCTGACAAGTGTGCTATAATCGTACCAGGATAAGGAGAACGTTCGATGTACAGGCGAAACGCGTGCATCTGTATCGTGGAGAGGACCCATTCTCCGCCGGAGCGGTGAGCCCGGTAGGTACAGTCGCGCTGCCTATCCCCCTCTCGCCCGCGGTGAGGGGGTTTTTGTTTGGGGCCGGTCGTTGCGCTGCGCAGGAGGAGTGCCATGCCATTACAGCTATACAACCATTTGACGAGGCAAAAAGAGGTTTTCACGCCGCTTCACGAAGGGTGGGTCGGCATGTACGTCTGCGGCCCGACGGTGTATGGGCATCCGCACATCGGCCACGCCAAGGCCTACATCACCTTTGACGTGCTGTGCCGCTACCTGGAGGTCCTGGGGTATGGCGTGCGGTACGTGCAGAACATCACCGACGTCGGGCACCTGACCGACGACGCCGATGCCGGTGAGGACAAGATCGAGGCCCAGGCGCGGCGGGAACGCGTCGAGCCGATGGAGGTCGCCGAGTTCTATACGCGCTCCTATTTCGAGGATATGGACACGCTGAACGTGCGCCGGCCCGATATCTCGCCGCGGGCCAGCGGGCACGTGCCCGAGCAGATCGAGCTGGCCAAGCGGCTGATCGAAAAAGGCCATGCCTACGAGGGCAACGGCTCGGTGTTCTTTTCCGTCACCGGCTGGGAGAGCTATGGCAAGCTCTCGGGGCGCAAGCTGGAAGAGCTGGAAGAGGGAGCGCGCCTGGAAGTGAACCCCGACAAGCGCGACCCGCGCGATTTCGCCGTGTGGCGTGCGGCGACGCCGGAGCACATCATGCAGTGGAACAGCCCCTGGGGGCCGGGCTATCCGGGCTGGCACGCCGAGTGCACGGTCATGGCTCGCAAGTACCTGGGCCTGCCCTTTGACATCCACGGCGGCGGGCTGGAGAATATCTTTCCGCACAACGAGAGCGAGGTGGCACAGTGCGAGGCAGCGTACGACGAGCCGTTCGCACGCTACTGGGTGCTCAACAACATGGTCACCGTCAACGGGACCAAGATGGGCAAAAGCCTGGGCAATTTCATCACCATCAAGGACGCGCTGGCACGGCACGACCCAATGACGATCCGCTTTTTCGTCCTCAGCAGCCACTATCGCTCGAACACTGATTTCTCAGAAGAGGCGCTGGAAGCAGCGGGGCGAGGTTACGAGCGGCTGATTGGCACGATCAGCGTGGTCCGGCAGCGCCTGGCCGAGGCCGATAAGGACGAGCAGCCAGACGAGGGGTTTGCAGAGGTGCTGCGCACGTACGAGGCACGCTTTCTGCGGGCCATGGACGATGACCTGAACACGCCGCAGGCGTTGGCGGCGCTCTTTGACCTGAACAAAGAGGTCAACACCTTGCTCAACAGCGGTGGCTATGTGAGCGGCGGCACGCTGGCCGCGATCGACGGGACCTACCGCAAGTTGGGAGGCACGATCCTGGGCCTGATCCCGGACGAGATCGTCCAGCAAGAGAGCGCCGGCCTGGAGGAGGCGCTGATCGGGCTGCTGATCGATCTCCGCGCCCGGGCGCGCGAACAGCGCGACTGGGCTACCGCGGATACGATTCGGGACCGGCTGACCGCAGCGGGCGTCGCGCTGGAGGATCGGCCCGACGGGACAACCTGGCACCTGATCCCCAGCTAGGCAAATGTAGAGCCCTGGCGGTCACTCTTGGCCGCCAGGACTTGACGATCGAGACAACACGAGAACAGGGGACAGTACGCGAAGGGCCTGTCCCGACCGGCGTGGAACGAGCCGGAGCCGAGCGCGCTAGAGTACCTCCTCCGACAGATTGGCCTGTTCCATGCCGACGACAAAGGCGACGGCACCTTCCTGGTACCTGCCAGGCCGCAGCCACCACCCTCTACGAGAGCGCTGGCGGGTGTTCTCGCGGATGATGTCCATGACGTGATCCACATCGGCCTCGTCGATACCGATCATGAGGGTCACGTTGCCTTGCCGCAAGAAGCCGCCCTGCGTGGCAGCCTGCGTGACGCGGTAGCCCGCATCGTTCAGCTTTTTGGTGACCACTCCTGCATCTTCGGGATGGACGATGCCCATCACCATCTTGCCCGACATAGTAGGCCCCCTTTCCACTCTGCTCCGTGCCGAGATTATAGCAGAAGCCGACAAGAGTGTCAACGAGACGGGTCGCGCTCAGAGTTGCCTGTGGACAGCGAGGTCTGCCGGCCGCTGGGAATCCACTGGCGGGCGATAGCTTTCCACCTTCCGCGCTCGCACCAATCCACAGCGCAAGCAGGTGCAGGGCGATCTGGTGAAGCATCGCGGTTTGTCGGCGCCCCTCTCGCATGTTCTTGTTCTCGCCTGCTGCGAAATGCTCTGTTTCTAGCATTTTCTTGATGGAAACACGGCCTGATCCGTGCTATACTTCTCTTATTCCCTCAACTATAGACTTGGATCCGCAGCCGACCCTGACCGGTGATCGAATCGGCAAGTGGTCGGCTTTTGCTTTTGCGTGTACAGGTCGCAGCAGATCCAGGATCGAGCGCACTACCGCAGCCAGGGCGCGGTCCTGTTTGTGCGTTTCAGGTTGCGCGGGTAGCCGCAAAAACGATGCAGCGACACGCGCGTATTGCGCACTATGGCGACGAAAGCGATGCCAGTCCTCCGATGGGCCTGGTACGCCAAGCCGATGGGCGCGGACGCAGTGAGCGCATAGATCAAGTCGTACAGCGAGTACGGAATGCCCAAGCTGCCGCACGGCGCACGGATCTACTCGTCTTCCCCCCTCGGCCCGTGGGACATGGTGGTCTGGGAGCTGGAATTCGAGGATCATGCTGAGTTTGCGGCGTGATACAGTGAGTTCTGGGCCGCACCACGGGCGCGCGCGTTCTTGGCCGCAAGCAATGGTCTCATCGAGCGTGGCGGCAGCGGCGAGTTCTAGCGTGTAGAGCCGTTTGGGTTGCGGCCAGAGGGCGCGGACTTGTGTACCGCACCGCAAGGGGGCCGCGCACCTGGCATACGCTGCACGGCCCCAGCGAGAAAGGACCAGCCAGCGTAGTGGTGGCTCTTTCCCGTCGCACCGAAGGTCGCGGGAGGCTAGCGTGGGCCGTGCTGGTATTTAGCTGCAGAGGAGCCTCGCCCCTAGGGGCGGCCCAGCGTTGCCCGATCTAGCGATCAGGACCACCCCGCCGGGCGTATGGTGCACCGTGCCCTCGGGTGGCCCCACTCGGCGCTTGTTTATGTTGGTCCGGCACGCTATGGGCAGCTCTATCGTCAACGTCCCGCTACTGCTTAACCGG
>Ga0307444_1001177_pt1 | contig 11478 bp, 9 predicted proteins | sample SalMarSW160340MG_FD_202145 | JGI IMG/M metagenome (GOLD analysis project Ga0307444, IMG submission 202145) | Salt marsh sediment microbial communities from the Plum Island Ecosystem LTER, Massachusetts, United States - SW1603-40 | ecosystem: Environmental > Aquatic > Marine > Intertidal zone >... | reverse complement strand
CCCCATGCGAGGGTGGCCTCATGGGCCTAAGAAGCGCGCGGCGAGCGCGCACGGCCTGCCAGCGGCAGGAATCGACATCTCGCGTGAGTGGTGCGGAGTGGGTGGGCTTCGAGTTCAGTGGTGCCATCCGACCAGGAGAGATCTTGCATCTACGGAGGGTCTGGCCCTGCAGGGGGTGTGAGGAATCGTCGGCGGTGCGGAGACGAACCCGGATCGAGGTGGTACCCCATGCCGTGAACCACAACGTGGTGGTGAAACCAGCAGAGCGTCGCGAGGTTGTCGACTTCGGTGGCACCGCCCTCCGAGAAAGGCACGATGTGATGGGGTTGGAGCCGATAGCGGCTGGTACAGCCGTCGATGACACATCCTTGGTCTCTCCAGAGGACGAACCGTTTGAGCCGGGGTGGGATCGCTGCTGAACGGCGACCGATGCCGAGTGGTTGACCGTTCTCGGTGACGGCGGTGACTTCTACGGTGCCCTCACACAGGAGTGTTTCGAGGGTTGCCGGTCCGACCCGTGGACCGGCGGCGACCTCGGCCCGCACACCCTGCGTTGATCGAGGCGTGGCGTCGACGAACACGGACACAACCGTGGAGGGGCCGCCTCCTCCGGCATGGTCGGTACACACCGACACCAAAGCGTCTGCCTTGCGTTGGCTGTGCGTGTAGCCGACACCTTCGGGTGGGGGCGGGAACGAGTCGGCATGCTCGGTCAGCACCTTGTCGACGATCGTTCCTTCATGACCGGGCAACGATCCCCACAGCCGCCAGGACGACTCGTCGAGGTTGGGTTGCATTACCAGATGACGGCTCTCGAACGCGTCGCGTTCCTCAACCCGAGTCACCAGTCGGTCCCGGGCGATCAGACGACGCAACCCGGCGATGTCGAACCGGCGGGATCCCTCAATCTCAGAGGTAGTTGGATTCGAGGGGCGGATCAACTCGCAGGCACGGTCGAACGACAGGCCACCATCAGCCAACTCGCTGGCTACTGAGGGAGCATCGGTGTGGACCATCCGTGCCAGGAGCTTGCCGGTTTCTGGTGCGACATCCAGGCGAGAGCAGATCCACTCGCCCAGGGTTCGGCACCCATCCGCCAACGGTGTCTGTCGCCGGTCGATCTCTCCCAACAGGTCGATCTGGATGGCACGCAACCGGCCGATCGTCGTTTCGATCTCGACCAGTCTCGTCTCGATCCGATCCGTCGTTTCCATACGGTCAACGTATCAGGAGGGTATGACAGAAAAGGATGGATAGCGACCGTTGGCGCTATCCCTCACTATTCAATATCCGATAGTCGGTTGGCGGCACACCGCCACTGTCGCCGCCCACTTCCCCAAGGCTGACGACGCCGGCGCGCCGAAGCACCGACGTCAGAGGGCAGCCAGCGCTTCGAGGATCCGGTCCACCTCGGCGGCCGTGTTGTAGTGAACGAAGCCGATTCGTACCAGGCCGCCCGAGTCTGCCCTGCCCAGGGCTTCCATGATCTCCACTGCGTAGTAATTCCCGCTCCACACGAAGATGCCCTGTGCCCCGAGGTTGGCGGCCACCTCATCGGGATGCGTACCCGCGACGGCGAGGGCGAAGGTGGGAGTGCGATCCGTGAGATCGCCTTCCGTGATGCCATACACCTCTACCCGGGGAAGATCGGCCACTCCATCGAGGAAACGCCTGGCCAGCCCACGCTCGTAGCCGCTGGTGGCTGTGGTGGCGGCGACCAGACGGTCTCGTCGGGTGAGTGCGATTCCGGTCGGCGACACTTGCTCCCCGAGCTCTGCCCAATACTCGATCGTGGCGATCAAGCCGGCGAAACTCTCGAAGCTCTGAGTGCCCGTCTCCCACTTCCCGGGGGGAAGCTCGGGGGCGGGGCGCACCTTGTAGGCGTCGAATTGGTCGAGTCGATCGTATTTGCCGTAGAGCACCCCGGTGTGAGGTCCGAAGAACTTGTATGCAGAGACGACGAGGAAGTCGCAATCGAGCGCCGCTACATCGATGGTCCTGTGAGGGGCGAGGTGGACGGCGTCCACATACGCGATCGCGCCGACTGCATGGGCCATTTCCACGACCCTGCGCACGTCGACAAGGCTGCCGGACGCGTTGGACGCTGCCGTGACCGCGACGAGCCGGGTGTTCGGTCCAATGGCGGACTCCATGGAGTCCATGTCGAGGCTGGCATTCGACGGATCCACGTCAACCTTGCGCACCGTCGCTCCGCTATCGGCGGCCGCCATGACCCAGGGAGTGACGTTGGCGTCGTGATCCAAGCGGGTAGCCACGACTTCGCTGCTGCTGTCCCAAGTCCGGGCCAGTGCTCGACTCACCGCGAAAGTGAGACTGGTCATGTTCTGCCCGAAAGCGATCTCATTGTGACTCGACGCTCCCAAGAAGTCGGCCAGGGCAGAACGAGCTTCTCGGTGCACCTCGTCGGAGTCGCGGCTGGCCTCGAAGAACCCTCCGTGGTTGCTTCCCCCTCTTCGCAGATAACCACTCATCGCATCGATAACCGATTCGGGTACTTGGGTACCGCCTGGGCCGTCGGCCCAGATCACGGGCCGGCCGTCGAGCGTGCGGGAGAGAGCCGGGAACCGGGACCTTATCGAAATCGCATCGAGCTCCATGGGTGCCTCCGTCGCGCCGATACCAGCAGGCTACTCATGGACCGCCGGCGCTCGGCCCGTCCTGCTCGCAAAGTGACCGCCGAACGGCCCCCGCCTAGTCGGCGGCCATGTGGCGGAGCACCGTGTGGAGGATGCCTCCGTTGCGGTAGTAGTCGACCTCGATCGGAGTGTCGACGCGTGCCGTGACCGTGAACTTCTTGGCCGTTCCGTCGCTGGACGTGGCCGTGACCTCGACCTTCTGCATCGGCTGTAGCGTGTCGTCGATGGCGATGTCGAATGTCTCGGTTCCGTCGAGCCCGAGGGTCTCGGCGTTCTCTCCCGGAGCGAACTCGAGGGGCAGGACGCCCATGCCGATCAGGTTCGATCGGTGGATACGCTCGTAGCTCTCGGCGATGACGGCCTTCACGCCCAATAGGAACGTACCTTTGGCGGCCCAGTCGCGGGAGCTTCCCATTCCGTAGTCCCTACCTGCCAGCACGACCAGCGGAACCCCAGCCTCCTTGTAGTCGAGGCTGGCCTCGTAGATCGTCTTCACGTCCCCGTCTACGAAATCGGTCGTGAACCCGCCTTCTGTGCCCGGTGCGAGCTGGTTACGGACGCGGATGTTGGCGAACGTGCCTCTCGTCATCACCCGGTCGTTCCCCCGGCGTGAGCCGTAGCTGTTGAACATCGCCCGTTCGACGCCGTGGTTGATCAGGTACTCGCCGGCAGGCGAGTCGGGGCCGATCGATCCGGCAGGGCTGATATGGTCGGTTGTGACCGATTCGCCGAGCTTGGCGAGCACGCGAGCACCGCTGATCGGTTCGATCGGCCTGATCTCCTGAGTAAGCCCCTGGAAGAAAGGCGGCTCCTGGATGTAGGTGCTGTCGTCTTGCCAGTCGTAGAGGGCACCGCCGGACGTTTCGATCGCTCGCCACTGTTCGGGGCCCTCGAACACGTTGGCATACTCTCTCTCGAACTGGTCCCGGTGGACGTGCGCTGCCACGATCTCGTCGATCTCGGACTGGGTCGGCCAGATGTCTCTGAGATACACATCGGTCCCGTCAGAGTCCGTGCCTATCGGATCGGTGGCCAAGTCGATGTCGACCGTGCCGGCAAGCGCATACGCGACGACCATCGGCGGCGACGCCAGGTAGTTCGCCCGCACATCCGGCGAGATCCTGCCTTCGAAGTTTCGGTTGCCGGACAGCACCGACGTGGCCACCAGGTCTGACTGCTGAATGGCGTCGTGGATCGGGTCGGGCAGGGGTCCCGAGTTCCCGATGCAGGTCGTGCACCCATACCCGACGAGGTAGAAGCCGCACGCCTCGAGATCGTTGAGCAGTCCGGACCCGGTCAGGTAGTCGGTCACGACCTTTGAGCCGGGCGCCAGTGACGTCTTGACCCACGGCTTGCGTTGGAGCCCTCGCTCTCTCGCCTTGCGTGCGACCAGCCCCGCGCCGACCATCACGCTCGGGTTGGAGGTGTTCGTGCACGAAGTGATCGCGGCGATCACCACGTCGCCGTCGGCAAGATCGAACGAATCGCCGTTCATGGCGACGTGCGTCTTGACGAGGGTGTCGCCGGGGCGGCCGAACGTCGAAGCGAGATCAGCACGCCACTTCGACTGCATGTCGGTCAACGCGATGCGGTCCTGGGGGCGCTTCGGGCCCGCAAGCGATGGAACGACCGTCGACATGTCGAGCTCGAGCGTCGAGACGTAGTCGGCGACGACGGTGTCGTCGCGCCAGAGCCCTTGCGCCTTCGTGTATGCCTCGACCGTCTCGACGAGTCGTTCGTCGCGTCCGGTGAGCCGCATGTAGGTGAGTGTCTGGCGATCGACGGGGAAGTAGCCCATCGTTGCGCCGTACTCCGGTGCCATGTTGGCGATCGTTGCTCTGTTGGCGAGCGGCATGTCTTCCAGACCGGGGCCGAAGAACTCGACGAACTTGCCGACCACTCCGTGCTTGCGAAGCATCTCGGTGACTCGCAGGACCAAGTCTGTGGCGGTTGCACCTTCTGCGAGGCGGCCCGTGAGGCGGAATCCGACGACCTCTGGAACGAGCATGTAGATGGGCTGGCCGAGCATCACGGCTTCGGCCTCGATGCCACCCACACCCCAGCCGAGAACACCGAGACCGTTGATCATGGTCGTATGCGAGTCGGTGCCGATCAGGCTGTCCGGGTAGAGCGTGGTGCCGTCGTCCCAGACGACCTTCGCCAGATACTCGAGATTCACCTGATGCACGATGCCGGTCTCCGGTGGCACAACACGGAAGTTGGAGAACGCGGACGTCCCCCACTTCAGGAACTCGTAGCGTTCCTTGTTTCTCTCGAACTCCTTCTCGGCGTTGATCTGAAGCGCCATGCCCGAGTTGAAGGCGTCGACTTGCACCGAGTGGTCGATAACGAGATCGCACGGTACGAGCGGGTTGACCTTCTGTGCGGACGAAAGATCACCGGTCATCGCAACGATCGCGCTGCGCATAGCGGCGAGGTCGACCACTGCCGGCACGCCCGTGAAATCCTGGAGAACCACACGGCCAGGCATGAACGGCACCTCCGTGGCACCGAGACGACCGTGGTCATAGGCGGCGAGTGTTCTGACGTCCTCTTCGGCGATCGCACGTCCATCGACGTTGCGGAGCACAGACTCGAGGAGGACCTTTATGGAGTAGGGGAGTCGATCGATGTCGGCGTCGATGGTGTCGAGCCGGTACACGGCACGGTCACCGAACGGCGTGGACATCGTGTGACGGGCGGTTTCAGTCATGCGTCACCTCGCTGAGTTCTGTCCCAGTGTACCGAGGGAAGGTGTGGTGCCCGTCGGGTTAGAGGCTCGTGACGCAGGCGTGTGAAGGCCCGAGATTCGCTTCCAACGTGGCTGCCTGAGATGGAGCGATCACGTCGAAGATGCCGGCCATGATCCCTCTGTCGAGGGCGCAGAGCACCTCAGGATGCTCGAAGCTGCTGGCGCCAAACGGGCAGTAGCGGGTCAGGAGCTTGTCTCCCTCAACGACGATTTCGAACCCTTCGTGACGCAACATCGCTGCAACCGTCTCGAACATGTCGTCGGCCGGGTCGAGATCGAGTCTGTTGGCGAGATCACGCCCGAAGTCCCTTCCGATGTCGAGCGCGACCTCGGTGCCGTCCTCGGGTGCGAGTCGCATCACGGTCCGCACGAGGAGGTCGACGAGAAGGTCGAGCCGGCGGGTGGGAAACCGAAGATCGATCTCCTTGTCGGTCGACGCGTAGCACTTCGCTGGACGCCCGGCGCCAGGACCGCTCTTGCCCGACTGTCGGCGCCGGGTCACCTCCAGGTAGCCCTCGTCGGCGAGGCGGTCGAGATGGTGACGGGCGACGTTGGGATGGATCCCGAACTCCTTGGCGACAATCGCAGCCGTGAGCGGCTCTTGAGCTGAGCGGATCCGGAGGTAGATCGATCGTCGAGTGGGATCGCCGAGGGTGGCAGTGAGCTTGTTGAGACTCAGCTCTAGGTTCCGGACATCCACGCCGTCACTATAGTTTTGCCTCACTTCTAAACACTGTGCAGATAGGACTTGCAATGGAGGACTCAGTACGTGAGGCGATCGGTGCGGTCATCGACCCGCAGTTCGGCCGAACCCTGGACGAGCTGGAAGCGATCACCGAACTCACCGTGAAGGGAGGCATCGCTGAGGTGACCGTCGCGCTGGCCGACCCGCACTACCCGTACGAGGAGCGCCTCGGCACGGCGATCGACGAAGCGGCAGGAACGATCGAAGGAGTCGGCTCGTCCCGTGTCCGGTATGTGACTCTCGATGACGACGGGGCCGATGCTCTCATGGCGCGGCTCCGTCCGGAGAAGAAACTGGCCGGCGGCCCTGGTTCACGCACCAGGGTGATCACCGTCACGAGCGGCAAAGGTGGTGTGGGTAAGTCGTCGGTTGCGGCGAATCTCGCCGTGACGCTCGCCGGGCGGGGAAGATCCGTCGGTCTGATCGACGCGGACGTGTACGGGTTCTCGATCCCCAGAATGCTCGGCGTGCTGACCCCGCCGGCCGTCGTCGGCGGGTCGCTCATCGCTCCGCAAGGCTACGGGGTGCGGGTCATGTCGATGGACTACTTCGTCCAACCCGATCAGGCGGTCATCTGGCGAGGGCCGATGCTGCACAAGGCGCTCGAGCAGTTCCTGACCGACGTGTTCTGGGACGAGCCGGAGTACCTGCTCATCGACACGCCGCCCGGTACCGGCGACGTCGCGATCTCGCTGTCGCAGTTCCTCCCGAGAGCCGAGGTCCTGGTGGTGACGACGCCACAGGCGACCGCCCAGCGCGTCGCCAAGAAGGCCGCGCTGATGGCAGAGAAGGTCAACCAAGATGTGATCGGGGTCGTTGAGAACATGTCGTGGTTCACCGGCGACGACGGCACCCGCTACCCGCTGTTCGGCAGTGGTGGTGGTGCCCAGCTCGCCGAGGAGCTGGGCATTCCGCTGATGGGACAGATCCCGCTCGTGCCCGCGATGCGCGTCGGGGCCGATCAGGGCATCCCGGTCGCCATCGCCGCGCCGGGCAGTGAGGCTGACATCGCGTTCGACCAGTTTGCGGCGGAACTCGAGGCGACAGCCCCCAGAGTGCGTACGCACCCCGAGCTGATCATCAAGTAGTTCAGGCTGCCTGAACGGGCACGCCGTGCGCGATGCGGGTGACGTTGTTGTGTTCGTCGAAGTGCAGCACCGTCGGCAGGTGGGCGTCCGCCTCTTCTTCGGTCATCGCCGCGTAGCTCACGATGATCACCTTGTCACCAGGTGACGCCCTGTGGGCAGCCGCGCCGTTGACCGAGATGATCCTGGAACCGGCCTCTGCCCTGATGGCGTAGGTGATGAAACGCTGGCCGTTGGCGATGTTGAAGATGTGGACCTGCTCGTGCTCTCTGATCCCCGCGGCTTTCAGCCAGTCGGCGTCGATGGCGCACGAGCCTTCGTACTCCAGCTCGGCGTGGGTGACGACCACGCGGTGCAGTTTGGACTTCATGAGTGTGACGTTCATTGCTCGAATCCTTCCGGTATCCGGCGACTGGCACAGTATATCGCCGGTAGGTCGTTGGACAGGCGGCCACGCCGAACCCAGGGCTCAGGGGATCGGAAACCGTCACGCCGAGCCCTGGGTTCGGAAAATGGGGGAGGGCTCGGTCGGGTCACGGGCTAGCGTGACACGCATGGAGTATCGACCGATTGCAGAGGACGAGTTCGACGCGTTCATGAGCGTGCTGTCGCACGTGTTCGCGTGGGAACCGAAACCTGAGGAACTGGAAATCGACCGGAAGCGGATGGAGTTCGACCGCTCGATCGCCGCGTTCGACGGGGAGCACATCGTCGGAACCGGCGCCAACCTGACGTTCCGGATGAGCGTTCCCGGAGGCAGGATCGACGCAGGCGGAGTGACGATGATCGGTGTTCTCCCAAGCCACCGCCGGCAGGGAGTGCTCATGTCGATGATGGCCGAACTGCTCGACGACAGCCGCCGGCACGAGGAGCCGGTTTCGATCCTGTGGGCATCCGAGAGCGCCATCTACGGGAGGTTCGGATTCGGAGAGGCGACCCGCCACGCGAGTCGCAAAGTCGAGCATGCTCACGCCACGCTGCGGTCCGGCGTCGAGGCGCCCGGCACCGTGAGGCTCATCGACAAAGAGGAGGCGCTGGAGAGACTTCCTGAGCTGTATGAGTATGCGGTCTCCCGCTACCCGGGCATGATCGAACGAACAGCCGACCACTGGGAGTTGGCCCTCGCCGATCTCGAGGCATGGCGAAGCGGATACACGGCGAACCGGTTCGCGCTCTACGAAGAGAGTGGGGTACCGCGCGGGTATGCCCGCTACCGCATCAAGGAAGAGTGGAAAGGCGGTCATGCACAGAACACGCTCGACGCCAACTCCGTGATCGGCGTCGACGACGTGGCCGTCCGGGGGTTGTGGCGGTTCCTGTTCGGGATCGACCTCATCAAGACGATTCGTGCTCGCCACCGGCCCCTGCGGGATCCACTCGCCTACCTGCTGACCGATCCTCGCCGGATGTCGTTCGAGGTTGTCGAGGGTATCTGGGCGAGGATTCTCGACGTGCCGGCCGCGCTCGAGGCGCGGCGCTATGCGGTGGAGGGATCACTCACGATCGAGATCACGGAACCCGGTGATGTCGCGGGCACCTACAGACTCGACGGCGGACCGGACGGGGTGAGCTGCACGCGAACGAACGGCGTACCTGACCTTCGGATGGGGATATCGACGCTGGGTATGCGCTACCTCGGTGATCACGACTTCGAGTCACTCGCCGGTGCCGGCCTTCTCGAAGGATCGCAGGATGCCTTGCGCAAAGCCGACCTCATGTTCGGGTGGCACGAGCCAGCTTGGTGCGTAACCGGGTTCTAGTGCTCGCTGCGCTCGCGGTTGTCGGTTCTCGGTCTTGGGCTCTGGGTAGAGCACTCGCCCCAATGGTCTTCGTGGTGTTCCAGGCGGGGTTCCGGCTGATGATGTCCGACCGAGGTTGCCGCACCGAGGTCTTGTGGCGATTGGGGTCGCGCTCCTACCGACTACTCACAACCGATAACCGAAAACTGGGCGGCACAGCCCGCCCTACAGCACCAGGAGAGCGACCGTTCCGATCACGAAGCAGTAGATGGCGAACGGCGCGAGGCCACGTTTCACGAGGATGCGAATCAGGAACGCGATCGCGAAATAGCCGGTCACTGCCGCCACGGCCATTGCGACCCACACGCTCGATGTGAGGCCTCCGGTGCCGGCGAGGTCGACGGCCTCCAGGAGACCTCCACCCAGGATCGCCGGTATGGCGAGCAGGAACGAGAACCGCGCTGCGTTCTCAGGTTCGAGGCCACGCCCGAGACCGGCGGTGATGGTCATACCGGATCGGGACACGCCCGGGAGGATCGCAAGCGCCTGTGCGAGCCCGATGAGCAACGCGCCGAGCGGCGTCTCGTCGTTGATGGTCTTGGCTCGACGAACGATGAACTGTGAGGCGAGAAGGATCACCCCGGTGCCGAGAAGTGCTATCGCGACGAGCGTCGAGGAACTCTGAAACGCCTCGACCTGGTTCTTGAACACGAGTCCTAGACCGGCGGGGATCGTGCCGATGATCAACAGGATCCAGAGGTGTCGCGCCTGCTGGTCGAATCGGAACAGTCCGACGACGTCCTTGCGGTAGTAGGCGAGGACCGCAAGCAGCGTGCCGAGATGAAGCACCGCCGTCGTTGCCAGGTCGGGGGGCGTCAAGTGGAGGAGATCGGGGACTAGCACGAGGTGGCCGCTCGACGAGACGGGTAGGAATTCGGTGAGCCCCTGGACGAGACCCCAGATGATGGACTGAAGCACGAGCGGGGATGGTAGCCACATGGGCTCGCTGAGCGAGCCGTCTTCGGTTCTCGGTTCTCGGTTGTCGGTAGGACCCTCGCCCTACGGTCTCGCGTGGTTCCGGCCGCGTTCTCACTGAAGACTGAAGACTGCGAGCGCAGCTCGCTAGGGCACCGGCCCGACCAGAACGCTGATGGCACCTTCAGCGGTTGCTGCTGCGACCGCGACCGCCGAGTCGGCCGGCACGGCCACCAGACCGATCGGATCCTGATAGGCGAGGGGGTCGGGGGGCGGAGGTGGTTCGATCACGATGCCCGGATAGGCTCGAGGCGTCGCACCGGTGACGACGAGCTGCACTTTCTGTCCCGGCACGACGGTGTCGGGCATGATCGTCGACAGTGCCCACCATCCTTCGGGGACGGAGGGGCGGTCTCCCGACACGATCGACGAGGTGATCGGCTCGCCACGCGCGATCGCGAAGCGGACCGTGCCTTCGGTCGCGGGCGCGAGCGGGAGCAAGCCACGCGGCACGTCCCGCCACTCGACCGCGGCCGTGTCGATCACACTCCCGGCCGTGAGGTCGGCCGCTGCGAACGGGTAGGGGACGGTGTCTGTGGGCCGTAGATCGACCCACGCGGCGACGACAATGAGGAGTGCTGCTCCGATCCGGCGAAGGTACGGCGGCCGCGTGAACCAGTACACGCGTAGAACGTATCGTCAGGTCGCTGCGGTTGGAAGAGGGTCGATCAGCCGGTGGCACCAGAGAGGGCGCTGTGGCATGTGCAGAGTCGTGGCGCCGCTTCGGCGAGCGGGATCAGACGTCGGACCGCCTCCTTGAGCGTCCCCAGCGTCTCGTCGAACAAACGCATGACCTCGGCGTGGGTGACCGCCGCTATCTCGCCCTCGACGCCCACGTCGTAGTCCGTGACGACCGCGATGTTCACGAAACACATCTCGAGTTCTCTCGCGAGCGGCGCTTCGGGGAACTGGGTCATGTTGACGAGGTGCCAACCGTTCGACGCGAACCAGCGACTCTCCGCTCGGGTCGAGAACCGGGGGCCCTGGATGATGACGTTGGTGCCCCCGTCGTGCACCGTCGCGCCGGCCTCTCGGGCGGCCTGGAGCGCCAGGGGTCGCAGCTCAGGGCAGTACGGATCGGCGAACGAGATGTGGGCCGTCTCCGGCCCGTCGAAGAATGTGGATGCCCTGCCCCATGTCCGATCGACGAGCTGGTCTGCGATCACCAGATGGCCAGGTCCGTACTCCTTGACGAGGCTGCCGGTCGCGCAGGGGGCGATGATCCGGTCGACACCGAGCTGCTTCATACCCCATGCGTTCGCCCTGTAGTTGACCTTGTGCGGCGGGAACTGGTGGTGCTCACCGTGGCGTGGCAGGAACGCGACTTCGACGCCTTCCATCGTGCCGACCGTGTACGGGGCCGACGGCTCTCCATAGGGAGTGTCAAGGTGCTCCCTCCTGGCGTCATCGAGGAACTCGTAGAAGCCCGTGCCGCCGAATACACCGATCATTCTTCGCCTTTCTT
>Ga0307444_1001172_pt1 | contig 11521 bp, 14 predicted proteins | sample SalMarSW160340MG_FD_202145 | JGI IMG/M metagenome (GOLD analysis project Ga0307444, IMG submission 202145) | Salt marsh sediment microbial communities from the Plum Island Ecosystem LTER, Massachusetts, United States - SW1603-40 | ecosystem: Environmental > Aquatic > Marine > Intertidal zone >... | reverse complement strand
TCCCCTCCCGGCCGGCCCCGATCAAACCCGCGGAAAGCGACCAAAAAATGCCAGGGAAACGAACGCAAGTGACAGATAAGAGGAGGCCTAATCCTTGTCAACGCGAGGCGGGGACTGAAGAGCCCGCTGAGCCTCACCTTCAGGTGATTAAGCCGGCTCTTTCGCGCCAGCGCTCTGGACCTTGCCGATGTCCTCGAGCCGCTTTTGCAGCGACAGCTTGCTGAGCTTGTCGAAGGGCAGATTGACGAAGATGCCAATGCGCTGATTGAGCATGCGGAAGCAGTCGGCGAAGGCGACCGCCTTCTCCGCCTCGCTGCCTTCGACGGCGGCTGGGTCCGGGAGACCCCAATGGGCGGTCATGGGTTGGCCGGGCCAAACGGGGCAGACTTCCTGTGCGGCGTTGTCGCAGACCGTGAACACGAAATCGAGTTCCGGCGCGCCCGGTTTCGCGAACTCGTCCCAGGACTTCGAGCGGAGCTTGGAGACGTCGAAATGCGATTTGCGCAGGATGGCGAGCGCTTGCGGGTTGACCTCGCCGCGCGGCTGGCTCCCGGCGCTATAGGCCTTGAACCTGCCTTGTCCAAGGCGGTTCAGAATGCATTCGGCGATGATCGATCGGGCCGAGTTTCCGGTGCAGAGAAAAAGCACGTTCAGGGGGTCTTTGCTGCTTACGACTTTCATGGGGGCGTTCCTCGGTTGCCACTACACAGGACAACACTCTTCTTCGGTGGTTGAGGGCAGAAGCGCCGCGCAAATCTCGGGTTTGCCGTGGCAGCAGTCCTCTACCAGAAAGGACAAGAGGTTCCGCGTGCCCTCGAGATCCACCGCATAGATGATGGAGCGGCCGTCCTTTCGCGCCGTCACGAGCTTGGCCCGGGACAGGATGGCGACGTGAAACGACAGCGTGTTGGCGGGAACCGCGAGTGTGCGCGCGATATCACCGGCTGCCATGCCCTCGGGCCCGCATTGCATCAGCAGGCGAAAAATCTGGAGGCGGCTCTTTTGCGCAAGCGCCCCAAAGGCGTCGATGGCCGACAATAGTTCCATAGATCGAGAAATATGGAATCAATTGTCGTTCGTCAATGGCATCTTCAACCCCGCTGCCGTTCGGGCCGGACGGCGTCGTCAGGCCGCCGTCTTGCCCCAGATTCGCCGCTTGGCACCGGCACGGACGCGGTTTAAAACGCGCCGGGGGAAACGACCCAACAACGCCCGCCATTCTCTTTCCAGAAGCCTGGTCAGGGCGGGCTGAACAAGAGGACCCACTTCCGTGAAAATCTGGCGAACCCTGCTGCTTCTTGCGGCCGCCATTGCCTGCGCTCCACTCGCGGCGGCGGCTGACGATGCTGTCGTTGCGAAGATCAATGGTGTTGACATCAAGCAGTCCGATCTCGACTTTGCGGCCTCCGAGGTGGGCGCCCAGCTCGCCAATTTTCCGCCGGCGGACCGCCGGCGCATGTTGCTGCAATTCGTGATCGAGAACGAGCTGATGGCCGAGGCGGCAACCCAGGCTGCGCTCGAGAGCGGCCCGACCTTCGATGACCGGTTGAAATATCACCGGCGCCGGGCGCTGCGTGACGCCTATTACGACAAGAGCGTGCGCAACGCCGTCACCGAGGAGGAGGCCAAGAAGATCTTCGATGAGAAGATCGCCGGGCTGAAGCCAGAGGAGGAGATTCACGCCCGCCACATCCTGGTGGCGACTGAAGCCGAGGCCAAGGACGTCGAAGAGCGGCTGAAGAAGGGTGAGGATTTCGCCACCCTGGCGAAGGAGAAATCGAAGGACCCGAGCGCCGAAGGCGGCGATCTCGGCTTCTTCAGCCGGGGCCAGATGCTGAAGCCGTTCGAGGACGCGGCCTTTGCGTTGAAAGAGGGCGAGATCTCCGACCCGGTGCAGACGCAATTCGGTTGGCACATCATCAAGGTCGAGGAGAAGCGCACGCGCCCGTTGCCGACCTTCGATCAGGTCAAGGACCAGATCATGGCCCAGCTCACGGCGCAGAAGGCCAAGGAGACCATCAAAAGTCTCAACGCCAACGCCAAGATCGAGATCACCGATCCCGAGATCAAGAAATCGATGCAGGATGCCGCCGTCAGGGGCGAGGCTCCTCCCGAGGATGAGCCCGAGACCGGCGACGTCGAAGACAATCACTGACGGGAGCCGCTCTCCTTAGGGCGGGGTTGAGAGATGGCATGGGTCTCGCCGTTCGCGCCGAAGGAGCTGCCGCGCCTTCCGAGCATCGACGGCGTGCGCTTCGCCACGTGCGCTGCCGGCATCCGGTATCCGGGGCGCACTGATCTGTTGCTTGCTCTGTTCGATGCCGGCACCACCGTCGCCGGCGTGCTGACCCGCTCGAAGACCGCGTCGGCGCCGATAGAATGGTGCCGCGCGCGTCTCGACCACGGCATGGCGCGGGCGCTCGTGGTCAATTCCGGCAATGCCAACGCCTTTACCGGCAAGCGCGGCCGCGAGGCGGTGAAGCTGACGGCCGAGGCTGCGGCACAGACCGCCGGCTGCCTCGAGGCTGACGTCTACATCGCCTCGACTGGCGTCATCGGCGAGCCGCTCGATTCCGGCAAGTTCACCGGCCTCCTCGGCGATTTGGCCGCCAAGGCTTCGCTGGACGCCATCGAGCAGGCGGCGCGGGCGATGATGACCACCGACACCTACCCAAAGCTCGCCACGCGCGAGGCCAAGATCGCCGGCACGTCCGTTACCATCAACGGCATCGCCAAAGGCGCCGGGATGATCGCGCCGGACATGGCGACCATGCTCGCCTTTGTTTTCACCGATGCCGCGATCGAGCCGCGGCCCTTGCACGAGATCCTTGCACCGGCCGCTGATGAGACCTTCAATGCGATCACCATCGACGGCGACACCTCGACCAGCGACACGCTTTTATTGTTCGCCACTGGCGCTGCTGCCTCTCGCGGCGCGCCGCGCATCGGGCTCAGCAATGATCCGCGGCTGAACGACTTCCGTGCCGCGCTGATCGAGGTGCTGCGCGACCTCGCGCATCAAGTGGTGAAGGACGGCGAGGGCGCGACCAAATTCGTCACCATTCGCGTCACCGGCGCCGAAAGCCCTGCCGCGGCGCGGACCATCGCCCGCTCGATCGCCAACTCGCCGTTGGTGAAGACAGCGCTAGCCGGCGAGGATCCGAATTGGGGCCGCATCGTCATGGCCGTGGGCAAGGCCGGCGAGAAAGCAGATCGCGACACGCTCGGCATCAAGTTCGGTGACATCCAGGTGGCGACGAACGGCGAGGTTGATCCGAGCTACCGCGAAGAACTAGGCGCCGCCTACATGAAACACCCCGAGATCGAGATCGCCGTCGATGTCGGCGTCGGCGACGGCGCCTCGACGGTGTGGACCTGCGATCTCACAGCGCAATATATCGCCATCAACGCCGATTACCGGTCGTGACGGTCATCGTTCTCGTCGCGGCGTGCGTGCTGCTCGACGGCGACGGCCGCCTTCTGATCGCGAAGCGCCCCCCGGGGCGTCCGCTTGCCGGCCTCTGGGAATTTCCCGGGGGCAAGGTCGAGGATGACGAGACGCCTGAACATGCCCTCGCCCGTGAGCTCGCCGAGGAGCTCGGGATCGGCATCGCTGTTGGCGACCTCGCCCCACTCACCTTTGCCAGCCACGCTTATCCCGAGTTCCACCTGCTGATGCCGCTCTATCTCTGCCGGTGTTGGCGCGGGACCGTAGCCGCCCATGAAGGGCAGGAGCTTCAATGGGTGCGGCCGGAGGAGCTTGCCGCTTACGCCATGCCGCCGGCGGACGAGCCGTTGAAGGCGGTGCTCCCTGTTCTGCTGGCAGATGCAACGAGCTAGCGCTTGCGCTTGGCCGGGAACGAGGCCTTGTCGCCGGCAGAGTGCTCCTCGGTGTGAAGCGCGTCGGCGAGCCGCTTCGCGGCGCTTCCCGGCTTGAGCGGCTGCTGTTGGCTCTCGTGCGGCGCCCAGCCGCTCAAATAGACGATCTCAAAGCTCGCCTTGACGCGGCCGTCACCGGTGCCGAACCGGTCACGGTAGATCGCTTCGGCGCGTTGAAGCGTCCGCCGCGGCAACGGCTCTTTCCGCCGCGCCGCCATGACGTTGCCGCCGCCGAGCGCCCTGATCTCCAGCATCAGGTCGCGCGGGGAGGGGTAGATCACGGTCAGGAGGTCGGCGTCGGTCACTGGCAACGCGAAGCCCACGCGCTGGAGGAGGGCGCCATAGTCGCGGACATCGGCGAAGGGGGCGATGCGGGGACTTGCGCCGCCTTCCTCCTCGGCCTCGGCCTCGAGCAGCGACTGCCGGAGCTCCTGCAAGGAACGGCCGCCAAGGGCTGCGCCCAGGAATAGCCCATCGGGATGGAGGGCGCGGCGAATCTGGATCAGCGCTCCGGGGAGGTCGTTGACCCGGTGGAGCGCGAGCCCCGACACCACAAGGCTTAGGCTGCGGTCGCGGAACGGCAGCAAATCCTCGTCACAGACAACCACGGGCCGGGGACAGAGCTTTGCCAATGCCGGGGCGCTCTCGGCATAGATCATCTCTCCCACGGACGGCAGCGCGCCGACCCTCCGTCCCAGCACGCCGTTGAAGGCCCCGAGGTCGAGAGCGAGGGGAAACTCGCGCAGGATCGCCTCGATGCGCTCGGCGATTTCGGTGGCGACGCGGGCGAGCAGAAACTCATGCTGGGAGACCTCGCCGGCGAAGCGCGAACGTCGGCGGCGCAACAGCCCGCGATCGAACAGCTCGGCGCCTGCGCTCATGCCTTAGCCTCTCCTCGCTCTTCCGCCGGCCCCGCCTCCGGCCTTATCATGGCCCATGATGACGAACGAGGCCGAGCTTTCCGGGGCAGCGCCGTGGGGACGGGGCCTTCGCGGGGCGCTATCGGCCCTCGCCGATCTCCTGTTGCCGCCGGTTTGCATCGCCTGCCGCAAGCAGACCCTCGCCCATGGGCTCCTGTGCGGCGCGTGCTGGTCGCGGATCGACTTCATCGCTCCTCCCATTTGCGCGCGGCTCGGGGTGCCGCTTCCCTACGACACCGGTGAGCCGTCACTATCGGCGGCGGCGATCGCCGAGCCGCCAGTCTATGACCGTGCACGGGCTGCGGCGCGTTATTCCGCGACCATGCGCGATCTGATCCAGAGCTTCAAATATGGCGACCGCCATGAAGGCGTGGCGTTGTTTGGTCGCTGGATGGCCACGGCGGGCGCTGAGCTTCTTGACGACGCCGACGTGATCGTTCCGGTGCCACTCTACCGCTCGCGGCTGTGGTCGCGGCGCTTCAACCAATCGGCCATGCTGGCGCGCGCCGTGTCCCGGCTCAGCGGCGTTCCCGTCGACTACGTCCTGCTCGCGCGGGTCAAGCGCACCCCGAGCCAGGTCGGGCTTTCGCCGGCGCAGCGACGCCGCAATGTCGCCGGCGCCTTCCGCGTGCTGCGCCCGCGCGCCGAGCTTGCGGGCAAGGGTGTCGTCGTCGTCGACGACGTGATCACCACCGGCGCCACGGCAGATGCTTGCGCCCGTGTCCTGAAGCGGGGAGGCGCCGCCCGGGTCGATGTGCTTGCGCTCGCGAGGGCCGTGGAGCCGAGTGCGTTCCTGCTGTGATTTGGAGAAGGCGGTCGGAATCCCCATATTCAGCGAAATAAAGAAGCCCGATGGGGCCTGAAGCAGCGGAACCAGGATGACCAGAATTGTGCTCTACACGACCCCTTATTGCGGTTATTGCAACGCCGCCAAGTCGCTCCTGGAGCGAAAGGGGCTCAGCTATGCCGAGATTAATGTGAGCGGAGATTTCGCCAAACGCGAGGAGATGGCGGCGCGCGCTTTCGGCCGGCGCCGGGTGCCCCAGATCTTCATCGACGATCGGCATATCGGCGGCTATGACGAACTCGCCCAGCTCGAGCGCGAGGCGAGGCTCGATGCGCTTCTCGCCGAGTTGGAGGCAATGCCCGCGCCGGTACCATGACCACGACGTCAAGCAGACAATTCCGCGCCGCGCTGGTTCAGCTGCGATCCGGCCGCGCCGTGGCGCCGAGCCTGGAGGCCGCCGAAGCTCTAATCCGCCGCGCGGCAGCCCACGGCGCCGACTATGTGCAGACGCCCGAGAACACCGCGATCATGGAGCTTGAGACGGAGCGCCTGCTTGCCGCCATCGATATCGAGGAGCGCACGGCGCCGCTCGCCCGCCTCAAGGCGCTCGCGGGCGAGCTCGGCATTTGGCTCCATGTCGGCTCGCTCGCCATCAAGCTGCCGTCAGGCAAGATCGCCAACCGCTCCTATGTCATCGGCCCCGACGGTGAGGTTGTTGCCCGCTACGACAAGCTGCATCTGTTCGATGTCGACCTTGCCGGTGGCGAGAGCTACCGCGAATCGAAGAACTACGACCCTGGTGCCAAGGCGGTGGTGGCCGACCTCCCTTGGGGGCGTCTCGGCCTGACCATCTGCTACGACCTTCGCTTCCCCGCGCTCTACCGCGCGCTGGCCGTGGCCGGCGCCGAGTTCATCGCCGTGCCCGCGGCCTTCACCAGGCAGACCGGCGAGGCGCATTGGCATGTGCTGCTCCGCGCCCGCGCCATCGAGACCGGTGCATTCGTCCTCGCCGCCGACCAGGGTGGCCTGCATGAGAACGGCCGCAGCACCTACGGGCACAGCCTGATCATCTCGCCTTGGGGTGAGATCCTGGCGGAGGCCGGCGAGGAGCCCCAGATTCTCCTGGCCGATATCGACCTCGCAGAGAGCGACGCGGCGCGGGCCAAGGTGCCCTCGCTCCGCCACGGCCGCGACTTCGAGGTCGAGACCGCCGCGCAAGTCGCGCCCGGCCGAAGAGAGGCGTCATGATCCGCTACACGCTCATTTGCGACCGGGGCCACAGCTTCGAGGCGTGGTTCGGCTCCTCGCGCGCCTATGACGAGCAGGCTGAGGCCGATGCGGTGGCCTGCCCCGAGTGTGGCAGCACCGGGGTGTCGAAGGCGCCGATGGCGCCCTATGTGCCGAAGCGAGGGGCCGAAGCGGCGCTCCCGAGGCCTGCCGAGCGCCGGAAGTCTTACGCCATGCTGCGCCAGCTCCGCGAGGAGATGACCGCGAATTCGGACTATGTCGGTGAGAAGTTCCCGGAAGAAGCGCGCAAGATCCACTTTGACGAGGCGCCTCCTCGAAGCATCCATGGCGAGGCGACGCTGGAAGAGGCCAAGGCGCTGACCGAAGAAGGCATTCCCGTGCGGCCATTGCCGCCCCTGCCCGAGGACGAGAACTGACCCCTGGCTGTCATGAAAAAATTACGTCCGCGGTAAACTTATCGTTGGCAGATGCCCTGGTACAGCCTTGTTGAGTTACTATCTGAAGGGTTGCCCGAGCGTTGGTGTCGCGCAAAAACCTGAAGGGAAGGTCCATGCGCCCGTTTGATTTGCTGAAACCAAGCTTCCTCATCCTCCCCGTTGCTTTGCTGCTGTCCTCTGCGGCGTTTGCCGAGCCCGCCTCAAAGTCTGCGGGCGCGCAGACGGAGCCCGGTGCCCAGGCCGAAGCCGGGGCCAAACCCGGTACCGCGGCCGAGGAGGCCGAAGCCGAGCCTCAAGAGAAATCCACGGCCGCTGAGCCTGAGGCGGACTCCTCCTCCGCCAAGCCGAAGGCCGAAGCCGCGACCCCAGCGGGCTCGAAGATCTTGATCAACATCGACAAATCGCGCCAGCAGATGACCGTCTTCGTCGATGGCATCGAGAAGTACACCTGGCCGGTTTCGACGGGTAAGCGGGGCTATTCGACCCCCTCGGGCACCTACAAACCGAGCTCGATGAACAAGATCTGGTACAGCAAGGAATGGGACAATGCCCCCATGCCCCACGCCATTTTCTACATGAAGGACGGCCACGCCATCCATGGCAGCTACGAGACCAAGCATCTCGGCAAGCCGGCGTCCCATGGCTGCGTCCGCATCGATCCGAAGAATGCGACGGCTCTGTTCGAGCTCGTCAAGGCGAACGGCATGGAGAACACCACGGTCGTCCTTGACGGCGTCACCCCAGGCGGTGAAGCCAAGATAGCAAAGCAGCCGACCTATCCCCGCTATGGGGAGGCTGATGGCCGGGGTGGCTGGTTTGAGCCGGGGCCCGGCTATTACCCGCAGCAGCGGCAGCGCCGCCGGGGGTTGTTTGGACGCCCGTGGTTCAACCCCTATGACGGTCCGCAGGGCTATTATCGGCCCCCGCCGCCGCGTGGCTATTACCGCGGCTACTAGGGCGCTTTCTGCTGCTAGCTGCTGAGCGGGCCTTCCGCGTTCTTCCAGGCCTGTAAGCCGCCATGGAGGTGGCGCGCGGTGGTGAGCCCTGCCGCTTGCGCTGCCTGCAAGGCCATGGCCGAGCGCTCGCCATAGGCGCAGTAGAAAACGAGCTGCTTGCCGGCCGCGTCAGCGAGCTGCCGCAACAGCCCGTCAGACTGAAGGTTCTCCTGCACATCGGGATAGGCCACGTGCAGCGAGCCGGGGATGACGCCGTCACGGTGCCGCTCCTGGGCCTCGCGGAGATCGATCAGCGCCACATCTTTCTGCCCGAGGAGGCGCTTCACCTCGTCGGCGGTGAGAGCCCAGCCCCGGTCGGCGACGATGTTCTGAGCGAGGCCGATGCGCATATTGGCCGGCACTGCCACGTCCATCATCTTCGGGTTGGGGAGATTGAGGTTCGCCATCAGCTCGGCATATTCGTCGACGGACTTGACCTGGAGGCGCGGGTTGAAGGTGCGCTCCTCGGCGATGGTGCTCACCGTATCGCCCTTATAGTCGTGGGCCGGGTAGACCAGCGTCTCGTCGGGCAGCTTCATCAGGCGCCCGAAGATCGAGTCATATTGCGCCCGCGCATCGCCGTTCTGGAAATCGGTGCGCCCGGTGCCGCGGATCAGGAGCGTATCGCCGGTGAACACCCGGTCCGGCAGGATGTAGCTGTAGGAGTCGTCGGTATGGCCCGGGGTGTAGGCGACGTCGAGGCTCACGCCCTCGATGTCGACGCGGTCGCCGTCGCGGACGCGGATGGAGACGACGTCGGCCTTGGACTGCTCGCCCATCACGGTAATGCAGTTGGTGCGCTCTCGAAGCGCATCGAGGCCGGTGATGTGGTCGGCATGGAGATGGGTGTCCACCGCCTTGACCAGCCTGAGGTCGAGTTCCTTGAGCAGTTGGACGTAGCGGTCGACCCGCTCGAGCACGGGATCGATAATCAGCGCCTCGCCGCCATGCCGGCTCGCGAGCAGATAGGTGTAGGTGCTTGAGGTCTGATCGAAGAGCTGGCGGAAGATCATGATCTAAAATTAGGCCACGCCGATGTCGCCGCCAAGACGCAACCCGGCGATGCGGCTGTAAAAACCGGCGGGCATCGACCGCGGGGGACAAGGCCCCCCGCGGCGTTCGACCCGGCCTAGACCGAGGCCTCAGCTCTTCTTGGTGATGATGATCTCGAGATATTCGCCCGGAACAACGAGAGTGCCATCCGTGGCGACGTTGAATTCGTCGAGAAGGGCATAGAGATCGGCCTCGAGCGCTTCGCGTGCCTCTGCGTCGATCGCGGCGAACGCCTTAAGCACCGGACCGTAATAGGTGCGGAAGATCTCGACCCAATGCGCGGGTGATTTATAGCGGAAGACGAAATTCTTGTTCTCCGCGGCGACGCTCGCTTGCGAACCGAACAGCGTGTCGAGATGAGCCCTGGTGCCCCACAGCGCCGGCGACTTCACCCCAGGCGCCGGCGGCACATATTTGCCGATGGTCTTGAACAGCCGGCCAATGAAGCCATCAGGGGTCCAGTTGGCGAGGCCTATTCTGCCGCCCGGCCGGCAAACGCGGCTCATCTCGCTCGCGGCGCGCTGCTGGTTCGGCGTGAACATGACGCCGAAGGTCGACAGCACCACGTCGAAGCTCGCATCGGCAAAGGGGAGGTTCTCGGCGTCAGCCTCCTGGAAGATCACGGCCAGGCGGTCCGCTTCGGCTCGCTCGCGGCCGCGCTCAAGAAGTGAGGCGACATAGTCGGTCGACGTGACGTCGGCGAAGCGGCGGGCGGCGGCGAGCGTCGCATTGCCGTTGCCGGCGGCGACATCGAGGACGCGCTCGTTGCTGCGGACGTCCGCCGCCTCGCAGAGGGATTCGCCGACGATTTGCAAGGTCGAGCCAATGATCGCGTAGTCGCCGGAGCCCCAGGCGATCTGCTGGCGGCCCTTGACGGTGGCAAGATCGGCGGTTGGAGAGGTGGTGGTCTGGATGTTCATGGTGGAAGTCTTCCTTTTCGGTTTTGACGATTATTCCGGGGTCGTTTCACCGGAGCCGCCGAACTCGGCGGGAACGTCCTTAAACTTGGGCAGGCCGTCGCGCATGGGCAGCACCGTCTCGGCGTAGTTCACGTGCACTCCGGGCGCGAATTTGAGCGCCGGTATGGTCGCGGCGTAGACGTCGACCATGCCGAGTGACGGGTGGTTGGTCATGACGTGGCCGCCGCATTTCTTGCAGTACTGCCGCTGACTCTGCGGGGTCTTGGCAAAGCTGGCGAGGTGCTCGGCGCCGGCCGTGACCTTCACCGCGTCGGGCTTCCACAGCGTGAAGGCATTGACCGGTGCGGCAGACCAGGACCGGCAGGAGTTGCAATGGCAATAGCCCATCCCCTCCGGCTCGCCGGTCACTTCGACCTGAACTGCACCGCAGAAGCATTGTCCCTTGTATCCCATCGTCGCCTTCTCCTTTTTTGCTTGGCTTTTCGATCGGCTTGCCAGCGATGTTCGCGTGGCAGCCGTATCAGGGTGCAGTCTATGTAGGTATTGCCTTGCCGGCAGCGAATGATCGGGCGTCCGCGCCCCTTGACAGCGCGTCCGGGAGTGGAAAGCGGGCGTTAGCGCGCGGGCTTCCTTGCGCTGACGAACCACGTACTCGAACCCGCCCAAATGCCGTCGGCGCGCTGGTAGGCCGCGAGGATCTCGCGCAGCACCGAGACCACCTGTCCTTTGAGCTTTTCGCCTGTTTCTCCTGCGAGCCGGATGATCTCTCCCGCCGGCCCCAGCGCCAGGGCAAACTCGACGGCCTCATCCAGGGTCCGGCCGATGCAGATATCGATGTCATGGCGGACGAAGGAGATGTGGCCGAACCCGGCGCCCCGCAACATGTCGCTCACCATGTCGGCGCCGGACATCGAGAAGGGGCCAGGGCCGCAATGCACCTGGTCGGTATCTTCATGGGCGATCACGGGGACGATCTCCCTCACCCGAAGCTCGGCTTCATGGAGCCATGGGTTGTCTTCGCGGCGGCGCCACACGATCATGGAGAATTCGCCGCCAGGGGCAAGCGCGCGCTGAATGTTCCGCATCGCGAATCCCGGCAGATTGAAGAACATCGTGCCGAAGCGCGAGAAGACGTGGTCGTAGGGACCGTGCAGAGCGTCTGATTGGACATCGGCGACAAAGAACGAGGCGTTCTCGATCGAGGCCTCGGCGGCTTCGCGTCTGGCGAGGTCGATAAAGTTCTCTGCGCAATCGACGCCAACGGCATGACCGCCGGGGCCAA
>Ga0307444_1001170_pt1 | contig 11556 bp, 5 predicted proteins | sample SalMarSW160340MG_FD_202145 | JGI IMG/M metagenome (GOLD analysis project Ga0307444, IMG submission 202145) | Salt marsh sediment microbial communities from the Plum Island Ecosystem LTER, Massachusetts, United States - SW1603-40 | ecosystem: Environmental > Aquatic > Marine > Intertidal zone >... | reverse complement strand
ATCCCTCTTACTAAAAATCAAAAAGAAGGGTCAGATTTATGCCCCTAAGAACAAGTTGCCTTTTCTCGGAGATAGACTCAACGGGCGGCTGGAAAGCGTATGGCGGGAATACATCTACCGGGGAGGCCGCGTAACCCAGCAGCTTGAGGGCATTTTCCGCCACCGTATCCACAAAAGCCACTGCCGATGGCTCAGGCAGTTCACATTCCTTCTGCATGGTGACCAGGGTGCCCCTCTGGATTCCTGGCTGCACTTCTCCCCCTTTGGAGGGTATGCTCTTGAAGTGAGCCTCCTGATCCAATCGGTCTGCGACAAGGCCTTCGAACAACACCAAGCCCTGAATATCACCGGCCTGCCGCACTCGCATCAGCGATCGAAAGATCTGGCCATATGGCATATGCTCGATAATATTCTGCTGGCCTTTGATCTGGCCAGGGTTCTGTACAAAGACTTATCTGTCAGAGATTTCCTGTCTATGTACGGTTATCAACATCATTTTCCGATGCTCGACCGCTTCGGGAACATCATCGATCATCGTCCTCTTTATGGTAAACTCACAATTTATCCTCCACTCAATACCCTTCAAATCGAATAAAATATAGACGTTGGCTTCTTATCCATCCAAGGAGAGCACGTCCATACACGATGGACTTTGAATGAATTTACAAATTCATATTTGATATTTGACATTGAAATATTTCGATGATAATAAAAACAATGGAAAAAAGAGGAATACATGGAAGGCAAAATTTCAGGAAGGGGATGAACATGAAAAAAAGGATTTTAATCGTTTTTTGTGCTTTGGTCGGGATAAGTCTAATGCTTTTTGCCGGACCGATCTCCTGTAAAAAAACAACAGAAGAATCTCCAGAAAAAACACCTCCAGAAAAAAAAGCAGAGATGGATAAGGACAAACGCATGGCCTGGTGGCGAGAAGCCCGGTTCGGGCTTTTTATCCACTGGGGCCTGTATGCCATCCCGGCCGGAGAATGGAAGGGCGAGACCAATCATGCCGAATGGATTCTCACGACTGCCCCGATTCCGGTCGCCGAATATGAAAAATTCGCTCCTCGATTCGATCCAGTCAAATTCAACCCGTCAGAGTGGGTCAAAACAGCCAAGGATGCCGGGATGAAATACATCGTGATCACCAGCAAACATCACGACGGTTTTTGTTTGTTCGACTCCGAAAAAACCGATTATGATGTGATGGATGCCACTCCTTTTAAACGAGATATCATGAAGGAGCTGGCAGAGGAATGCCGCAAACAAGGAATAAAAATGTGCTGGTACCATTCGATCATGGACTGGCATCATCCAGACTATTTGCCGAGAAGAAAATGGGAAATCCGTTCTGCTGAGGGAGCCGATTTCGACCGGTATGTGGAATACATGAAGGGACAGGTCGAAGAGCTGTTGACCAGCTATGGCGAGGTCGCTGTTATGTGGTTCGATGGAGAATGGGAACACACCTGGACTCAGGAAAGAGGCATCGACCTTTACGATTTTGTGCGGTCGATCGCGCCTGATGTCATCATCAACAACCGTGTGGGAAAAGGGCGTGCAGGGATGGCAGGAACCTACGATCCGGAGACAGCCTCTGGGGATTTCGGAACACCCGAACAGGAGATCCCTGCCACTGGACTGGGGTATGACTGGGAAACCTGCATGACCATGAATGACCACTGGGGTTACAACAAAAATGACCACAACTGGAAATCCACTGAAGATCTGATCCAGAAGCTGGTGGACATCGCCAGCAAGGGAGGAAACTTCCTGTTGAATGTCGGGCCCACAGCGGAAGGCTTATTTCCTCAAGAAAGCATAGACAGACTAAAAGCCATCGGGGATTGGATGAGAGTAAACGGGGAGAGCATTTACGGGACCACGGCCAGCCAGTTCGAACAGTTGGAATGGGGAAGAAGCACGACCAAGGACAACCTCCTGTATCTCCATGTTTTTGACTGGCCGGAGGACGGGAAACTTCTGGTCCCCGGAATAATCAGTCAAGCCCAAAAGATCTACCCCCTTGCAGACCCTCAGGCGGAATTGCGGTGTGATTATCAGGCAGGCACCGCCACCATCGCCCTTCCTGAAAAACCCTTCGATGCGTATGTCTCTGTCCTTGCCATGGAGTTTGACGACAAGCCAGAAGTCGTCCGATCCCCCAAAATCAGTGCGGCTAGCGATATCTTCCACAAAGATATAAGGGTGTCCCTGTCCAGCAACATCGAGACAGCGGAAATCCGGTACACCCTGGATAAAAGCACACCAACGAATGAATCGTCTGTCTACCGGGATACCATTCTGCTGGATGACACAACCACAGTGAAAGCGCAGGTCTTTCGGGATGGTCTCCCTGTCAGCGGTGTCGTAGAAAAGGTTTACAAGAAAATTCCTCCCCGACCTGCAGCAAAGAGCACCGGCAACACCCCCGGACTGCATTACGCCTATTTTTACGGGAACTGGGAGCGGCTCCCTGATTTTAGGGCCCTTTCCCCTGAATCACAGGGCACGGTGGATAAATTCGACCTTTCCCCCAGCGTCCAAAAAGAATATTTCGCGTTTCAGTTCCAGGGGTATCTCCAGGTTCCGGAGGACGGCCTCTACCGTTTTTATGTTGCCTCGGATGACGGGAGCCAGCTTTACATCGGAGATGAACTGGTCGTAGACAACGACGGTTTGCACGGCCCCACCGAGGTCATGGGCGGGATCATACTGGCAAAAGGCTCCCATCCCATCCGCGTCGACTATTTCCAAAGAACAGGGGGGCTGGATTTCGAAGTGGCTTATTCAGGTCCGGGAATCGATAAACATCCCATTCCTCCAACCATCCTGTCTCATTAGGAATTCATTCAGAGAGGCCGAGGCAGATTGCGGTACCAGGTGAACTTCAAGATGAGAGCAGACGCCAGTCCGACTCCCAGGCAAAGCAAGGAAGATCGGTACCAGTGCCCGACAAGGTACATCGGGAACAGATAAAGGGAAGCGATCGCCACCATACCCAGCAGGACGTTCATCACGGTCAGCCACACCTTTTCTGTTCCAGAGGTCCTGTCTTCTGCAGAAATTTGAGCGATTTTCTTTACCGGCTGCCAAAGACCGAAAGGACGCACAGACATGTAAAAGGAAACGAGCACATCTTTTTTGACAGGAGAAGTAAGAAGTGAACCGAAAATGCTCAACAGAAGAGATGCGATCACGATAAGGGGAAAAACGACATAGGCCGGCAATCCATCGACAAACAGGGCGATAGCGGCAAGAGCCATCCCCCCCAGTGTTCCAAGCGTATACCCCCATCCGTTCATCCGCCACCAATACCACCGCAATACATTCGGAATGATGATGCCGGCACCGAGTGTCACCATCATCCAGTTCCAAATCCCGGCAATGGATTCGCTCTGAAAACCGATGACCAATCCCAAAATAACAACCAGAACCGTGGCCAAATAGCTGAACCGGACCGCTTGTTTTTCAGTGGCACGGGGGCGAAAGTAGGGTTGCCAGATATCACGGACGATAAAAGAGGCCCCGCTGTTGACGGTCGAACTGAAGGTTGACATGAACGCGGCCAACAAACCGGCAATCACGATGCCTCTGATCCCTATAGGGAGATAATCACGCAAGACAAGAGGCATGACCCGTTCAGAATCCGTGACACCCACCACCCCTGTCAAAGCCAGCAGAACGATCCCCATCACCATGGCCCAACGGACCAGGAGGAAGCCACTCCACGAAGCGCCGATCTTGGCCGCATCCCGGTCGTTTCGGGCAGCCAGAAATCGTTGAAAATCATACATTTGTGCCGGACCCCCTGCATTCATCAACAATCCTTTCAGAACCCAGATTATCACCATAATCCCGAAAAACTCGAACTGGGCATTCGCTGTACCTGAAAATTCTGGAAGATGCCATGGCACCTTTAACGAAGAGAATCCTTCGGGAAGGCGGCCGAGCGCGTCCGGGGTCAACTTCGACCAGGCGATCCAGGCAATGATCAAGCTGCTCATAGTCAGAACGATGGTTTGAAAAACATCGGTGATCACCACGCTGAACAAGCCTCCGAGAATGACATAAAGGGTGGTGATACCGATGATGACCACGCCTAAAAAGGCGGCCTTATGATCGGTCAATAGCGCATGGATCCAGGAAATATTGATTCTTGAAGCCAGAGATTCCAAAGGGATATAGACCGAAGCGAACTTGCCTATCCCCTGGAAAGCGTAACCGACAAAGCTGGCCAGTGTAAACACGGCCATGAACGCATAAGCCGTGCGTGCCAACCGGCCTGCTGATTCATCCCCGAACCGGGTTTTCATCCATTCGGCCGCGGTCATCACACCTGAGCGCCGGACCCATTTGCCCATGTATGCCAGAAAAAAGGCCCCCATCAGGAAGCCCCACATCCAGTGATGCCACATGGATTTCATACCGAGAACGAACAGGATGGACACGATCCACATGGTGCCGGTAATATCGAAATTGGACACAGAACCCGACATGGACAACAATAACCAGTGGAGGCGCTTTCCCCCCAAGAAGTAGGAATCGAGGCTTTGGGCCGCTATTTTTTTGTACCGAAATCCCAGGCCCACCACCACCACAAAATACAGGATAACTACTCCGGCATCGATAGCTGTCATTGTCCGTTGACCGCATCGAACATGGCCACTATATTTTCTGCCGGAACGTCTGCCAGGATATTGTGCACCTGCTGAAACACAAATCCACCTCCAGGACGGAGCGATCGCACAAGTTCTCTCACATGGTCGGCCACCTGCGCTGGGGAACCATGAGGCAACACATCCCGGGTGTCACATCCCCCACCCCATAGCGTGATCCTGTCGCCGAATTCGGCTTTAAGTTCCCTTGGATTCATCCCCTCCGCGTTGATCTGGACAGGATTAATGGCATCCAATCCCGCGTCGATCAGATCATCCATCAGTTCCCGCACTCCCCCGCAGCAGTGGAGCATGACCTTGACATCGGCCAACTGTTTGGCACGGTGCCATAACTTCCTGTGAAAGGGCTTGATCACTTGCCTGTACATCTGGGGAGATATCAATGGACCCGTTTGCCCCCCAAGATCATCTCCGAAAAGGATAACATCGATATAAGGGCCAACCGCACCCAACCATTTATCCAGGCTTTTCATATGCAGCTCACACAGTTTTTCAGAAAATCGAAGAGCTTTTTCAGGATAGAGACCAAGGAACATCAAATAGTTGTCCATACGGAAAAGCATTTGGGGTATTTCGAACATATTCCCACCGAAAAGGCCAACGATCGCTCGGTCGGTGGATTCCCGGAGTCCTTTCGCCCGGCGGGCCATCTCGGCCAATCCTTTATCATCCAGAGGCAGATGAGCCCCAGGGCTGGCGATCCCCGTCCACACTGTATGGGACAGGACATCTGCCAAATCAGAAAAATCATCCTCGCCAAACAGGCGGTCTTTCAAGGGAAAATAAGTTTGCTCGAAATAGAGAAAGCCTTTTTTTTGGACGGCCAGTTCCCGGCCATTCTCATCCAACAAATACCAGTCTTCGCCTCGCTGTTCCACATGGATATAAAAAGGGATCTTGCATGGCGTCCCATCCGGCAAAATCCAATCTTTCCAGTCCTTCTCTTCTGTCAGAAAACCCCTCCCCATCTCGATGGTATCCACACCGAAACGCTCCAGCACATCCTCATCCACAATGGCCAACTGCTGGATCATATCGTAAACGCGGACCGGCCGAAAAGGAAGCCCCAGTTGCCTGCGCAGATCAGGATAAACGATAGCCGCTATTCCCGAGGACCGGTGTCCTGAAAAATCCACCGGGATCCGGTCCGTTTCCTTGTGATCCAATGCATCTAAGATTCTTTCTCGGGAAGTCATAATTTAAAAGTATACCCTATAGGAAAACACCAAGTAAATTTTTTTTATTTCACTCCATTCCTCTCTTGAACCAGCCCAATTCTAAATCTTCTGGTTTCAGCTTCTCTGACCGTCCATCTCACCTTGAGACCCGAGAAAAATCACCTTTGAATTCATCCCAAGAGGGGATTGTGTCGGACGGCCAGGTCCAAGAGAATTGTATGGTAAGCACTAGGCTTATGCTTGGACGCGGACGTTCCATCGATGAGTAAAGAAGTCACAAAACAAGAATTGCAAGATCTGCTGTACACAGACGAATTAACACGCATATACAACCTCCGGTATCTGAGAGAACAGATTCCCGAATATCTCGATAAAGCCCAAAAACAAGGAGACTCTGTTGCCTTTCTGTTGTTCGACATCGATGATTTCAAAAAGATCAACGACAGCTTCGGGCATTTGGTCGGTGACATGGCTCTCATCCATTTCATCAAAACGATCAAACAAATGATGGGTCCCAAAGGAATCGTCATCCGTTATGCGGGTGATGAGTTCATCCTGGTTATGACGAAGATGGACAAACAAAAAGCCCTGCAAATAGGGGAAGAGATCCAAACGCGCATCACTGAGGCCCCTCTCGAAGTGGATCACAATACGGTCTCGATCGGATGCAGCATAGGTATTTCCTTGTATCCCAGAGATGGAGGAACCTGGAAGCAGCTTTTCGAAAAAGCCGATGAAGCTCTTTACGGCGCCAAGGAACAAGGAAAAAGCAAAATCGTCATTAGCCCAGAATCCGGAAGACTTCTCACTCCTTCAAAACTCAATTCCATCCTGGAAACCCCCATTATCGTCGGAAGAGATGATTTGATCCAATTCCTGGAGAAACATCTCTCTGAGAAAGGAAAGCCTGAAGCGTTTCCCGTGCTTCTCGGGGGAGAAGGAGCAGGAAAAACGCGACTTTTGAGGCTGGCCCAAAAAATGGCCCAAGAAAAGTTAGCCTTCACTCTTTCTACCAAAGGATATCCCTATTGGCAGAGCGATCTTTATGGCGCAGCCTTCGCTGCTTTGGGGAATCTTTTCGAACAGCAACGTTCCATTTCCGAGCATGTCTATTCGCGGATCGACAAAAAGTACAAAATCATTCTCCGGCCTTATCTCCCTCCTTGGTATATCAAAGAAATCGAAAATGCAGATGAAGGGGGTGAAACCGACCGGATGGCCATTTTCGAAGCCTTGACCCAAACCTTTTTCCTCCTCCGTGAATTGGGAGATGGAGCCGTTCTCCTTGATGATGTCGATCTGATCGACACCCCGTCCCTGCAATTATTCGGATCTCAATTCGGCCCCGCTTTGGAAGGAGGGGGCCATCTGCGTTTTGTATCAACGGTCCGTAGCTCGGACCTAACCACAGGCGAGGAAAAAATCCTCTCCCTTCTCGAGTCCATGCCGGAATTGGCCTCAGGAGGAAATGTCCAAAACTTTCAACTTGAGCCACTTAAAGCTGAACATATCCAACGCCTGACGACGAATTTGTTCGACGGGAACAAACTGCCTCCAGCTTCGGCAGCCGCCCTTCTGGACAATTCCGCGGGAAATCCCCTATTCATCGTGGAGGCTCTATCCGGGCTTCTGCTTGAAGGCATAATTTCTGCCAAAGAAGGAGACTGGGATCTGTCTTCTATCGAGCCAGGCGATATCCCGAAAGTCCTCGAAACCATGATCAAAAACAGACTGATACACATGGACAAAGAAGCGATCCACGTGCTCAAGATGGCTTCGATCTTAGGGGAGAGGATCAATCCCCAAGAGCTTGCCGAAATTTCAAAACTTAAGTTTCAGCAGGTTTTGAATGCACTCAGCAACGCAAAGCGGAATCTTTTGATCGAAGAGTGTATAAATCCCGGGGAGTTCGTTTTTGCCCACCGAGTCATCCGTTCCGTTTTTTACTCGCTCATGAGCGAGGGAGAACGCCGCCATTACCATGGCCAAGCGGCAAAAATAGAAAAAAAATACGCACCGAACACACCGGAACGAATCGTCGGGAGATTGGCATATCACTTCCACAACGCAGGGCAACTGGAGAAGGCAACCGAGATGTTTTCAGCATTGAAAAGTCAAATGAATGCTGTCCATATACCGAGAAGTACGAGAAACATCTTGAAAAAGCGGATCCATTCCGTATCCATGGCAAAAGAATCCACTCTAGAAGCAGAGGCTCTCTCAGAGGCTTTGATGATCGGGAGGACTTTCCGTTCTGCTTTACAAAATTTGCGCCTCTATCCAAAAGAGAACCAAAATGTCAGGAATTCGTTGCAGCAATTCATGAATCATCTCACGCCGTTTCTTGCCGAAAAGACTGAGGTTCTCTCCGTATCGCTAACGCCGGAAACGATCCTGTTCAACGGGATACCCCTCCCTCCCTATTTAGAGGACACGCGGTTGACGCAAGAACTTTATATCACCTTTAACAGTTTCGGACTTCAAGGGATTTTGTTCATGCGAGGGATTACACAAGAGGAGGCTGTACGATTTATCGAGGTTTTCAAACGGCTGCCTGAAGATGTCATCGGCCAATGGGATGTTTTATTGGAAAAACTGGGCATATCGCACATCCTCCCAGACCGGAAGATGTTTGTGGCGGTAAGCGAGCGCAAAATCATTCTCGGTGATCTGGAATTCCTCGCACTAACAGCAGAAAGCGAAGGAGAGCCAATCGGTGCGCCTTCTGCTCCTGAGGCGCCCATCATATCAGATGACCAATTGGCGCACTTGAAAGATTTGCTCGACCAGTTTTCAAGAGAAAAGCAAGAATTGCTGAATGCCATGCACTCAAGCGATATAAGCGAACAGGACATACAAAACCTGGTGAATATCCTGAATCGATCTGATATTGAAAAGCTGGCAAAATCGGTACAAACATCAGGAGGAATTTCCAGCCAGACTGAAAAACCTATTCACAGGGGACCTGACTATAGCGAAGTAAAACCCGACAGAGAGCTCATCAAGGAATTGGAAGAAGACGTATCGTTTGTGCTCGAGGATCTCGGCTCTGAGGATCCAGAGGTTCGGGCAAAAGCGGCAACATTATTGGTCACACAGAAGCCTGTTTTTCTCGCAGAAGCAGGTCTTAAAGCGATCACTTCCGACCTTCCGCTCAAAATTCGTCGACTGATGGCTGGAGTCATCAAAAAAGCGGGGAAAGAGGCCGAAGGGGAATTTTTCAAGAAAATCCATGTGGGAATGAGCGGTGTTACTTTAAACAAGATTATCCGCGTGAGCGACGTTTTTGCCGGCAATCCTGAACTAGTTCCTCTGTTGAGAGAGATCGCTCTGAATGGTCCCCTCGAGTCCATCCCCTCGATCATCGGCATACTGCACTCCATGCCGGGAAAAGAGGTAGATTCCGTTCTTCTCGATATCTTTGAACGGACAACAGGAAAGGTCAAATGGAATGTCATTCCCCTCTTTGCAGAACGAAAAATTCTCGAAGCTGCTCCTCGGCTCCTGGAATTCATCAAACCGACTAAAATATGGGAAAAAGAACAGGGAATATCGCTACAGCAGGATGTTTGCCGGACCTTGGGAGTCCTCCGCTCGCCCGAGACCACAGAAGCCCTTATCAAAACGGCACAGACATCTGTGATTACCCTTTTCCGCAGGCCAAAACCCGACGCTGTTCGGGCCATCGCTACATGGGCTTTAACACAGCTCCCTCGGGATCCAAGGATCGACAAAGCCCTGGCGAAGCTGAAAAAAGATCGGTCTCATTTGGTGCAAAAAGCCGTGAAATTATCCGAGATTATTCACAAATAATGTTTTTACTTCAAGAATTTTTTTAGATCTTGTGTTTCAGACCCAGATCTTTTTTGGGCAAACAACTGGAGACTTCCGTCTTCGTCCCTTACTCCATAAAATAGGAAATTCCGCGTGATGTGCAATCCTGCCGTGTTCGTGCGCCCGCGGACCAAAATATTTCCCTTTTTATCCAGGAGCCAATACTCCACATTCTCGATCCCTTCCTGGGCTTCCCCTGCAACCAAGATATTTCCCTCCGGAGTAAGAAAAATCCCTTCCAGATTTGGTTTGAATTCATAGATGGATTTTTTATATTTTTCAATGACCGTTCCGAATCTCTGATACCAATCTTTATCTCTTATCTGATCTTTTCTTCCCTTCCTCCAAAGGTCTAGATCTTTTTTTGTCACTTTTTCCGGTTCCGGAAGAGGAGATTTTATTTCTTTGCCTAGAGTCCCTTCGTAATCATACACCTGAAAGATCGGGCCCAGCCCTTCGGAGAACAAAACGGCCTCATCATCATAAGGACACCATATGAATTGGGGTGCGAACGGAACCGGAGAATCGGCGCCATCACTCTGGTAAGAAATCCGGGTGACATATCGAGTTTTTTTCAGCCTCGTTACGATTTTGCCTTCCGCGTCTATGCGGACGAGCTCCCTCGGAGATTTATACAGAAAATAATCATCCTTGACTTCCGGTTCTGAGAAAAACGCCAGCTGCAATAAAAATCCCCCATCCTCCAACGGATATGACCTGCTCACGCCGAAAACCTCCGAGATTTGGAGCTTGATGGTTTTATGAAGTTCACCGGAAAGCTCCATCAGGGTGATCCAGCGATGTCCATTGATAAATTCGGTAAAATACAATTTATGATCGGACGTGAACCCAAACCTGACACCCTCGGCCCGCTTGATCTCCCCTGGACCCTGGCCTTCTCCACCCATCTTCCTCAAATATTTCCCCTCAGGAGAATAGACCTTGATGTATGCATCGACCATATCGTACACATAGATATTCCCATCCGGGCCTTCTTCTGCCTGGCTGGGGTAAATCAGTTCGCCCTCCTCTCCGATCTTTCCGATGGTTATGGAATCTTGGCCAAAGGCAATCACAAAGTTGAAAAAAAACAAAAGCCCGATAAACAAAATTTTCTTCATTTTTTTTTGGACCTCACTGTTTATTTATCTTTATATACGCCATCTCCGATAGAAATGTTAATATATTTTGACGGATGGATTTACGATATGGTATGTTTTTCCTCCAAAGGAGACTACCAATGAAAAAAATCGCTATCATTTTCGTGTGTTTAGGCCTAATTTTCACTTCATGTTCCAAGCCTGCTGAGGAAAAACCAGCAGAAGCGGCTGCACAAAATCCGTTCTTCGAAGAATGGGACACACCTTTCGGAGTGCCTCCCTTCGACAGGATCGAAGAAATCCATTACATGCCCGCCTACCTCGAAGCCATGAAAAAACACAAGGCAGAGATCGAGGTTATCGTCCAAAACAGCGAAGCGCCCTCCTTTGCCAACACCATCGAAGCCTTGGACCGCAGCGGCGCTTTTCTGACAAAAGTCAACTATGTTTTCCAAAACATGGCCGGGGCCCACACCAACGAAAAAATCCAGCAAATCGAACAGGAAATCGCTCCCCTATTGGCTAAACACGGCGACGATATCAACCTCAACGAAGGATTGTTACAGAGAACCAAATCTGTTTACGAACAAAAAGACAGTCTTGATTTGACACCGGAGCAGAGCATGCTGTTGGAGCAAACATACAAAGGGTTTGTCAGAGGGGGAGCCAATCTGAGCGAAGAAAATAAAGCCAGGTTCCGGGAGATCAACGAAGAATTGTCCGTTCTTTCCGTCAAATTCGCTAAAAATGTCCTGGATGAGA
>Ga0307444_1001169_pt1 | contig 11563 bp, 10 predicted proteins | sample SalMarSW160340MG_FD_202145 | JGI IMG/M metagenome (GOLD analysis project Ga0307444, IMG submission 202145) | Salt marsh sediment microbial communities from the Plum Island Ecosystem LTER, Massachusetts, United States - SW1603-40 | ecosystem: Environmental > Aquatic > Marine > Intertidal zone >... | reverse complement strand
GCCAAATCGGCTGATTCGGGAAAATTCGTTGGCTTTGGGAGGTTTCTTGAGGCGGTGCGCGCCGCGCCACCAGAGAGGTCCGGCGCGTTCTGCCTATCATTTAGGCAATTCTCGCGGCCCCAATCGAAACTGGTCAGAAATTAGCCAGGACGGCGCTCCCGGACCAAACCTTCCTGCGCGGTTGACGCCACCAGCTCGCCTGAGAGCGTGAACAGGCTGCCGCGGCAAAAGGCACGGCCGCCGCCAGAGCTGGGGCTGTCCTGGGCGTAGAGCAGCCATTCATCGGCTCTGAAGTGCCGATGAAACCAGATGGCATGGTCGAGGCTCGCCAGCATCAGCGACGGATCGAAGATGAAGCGGCCATGGGCGATCAGCGCCGTGTCGAGCAAGGTGAAGTCGGAGGCATAGGCGAGCACGCACTGATTGAGGGCAAGATCGTCCCCAAGGCTGCCGTTGGCCCTGATCCAGACCTGCTGCGTTGCCGCGCGCTTTTCCTGTGACAGATACCGCGTGATATCAACGGGCCGAAGCTCGATCGGCCGTTCCCGCTCCCAATAAGTCCTGACCTGAGGCGGCAACCGGTCGATCAGACGCTCCTTGAGCTCCGCCTCGCTTGGCAAGGTGTCGGGCGGAGGCACGTTGGGCATCTTGATTTGATGGGTGAGGCCGGGCTCGGGCTTGTGAAACGAGGCGGCCATGGAAAAGATCGCCTGCCCGTGCTGCACCGCGACCACGCGGCGCGTGGAGAAGCTGCCGCCGTCACGGATGCGGTCGACGTTGTAGATGATGGGCACCGCGGGATCGCCCGCCCGGAGGAAATAGCCATGGAGCGAGTGCGCGGCGCGTCCGTTCACGGTGCGGTAGGCTGCGACCAGCGCCTGGCCGATCACCTGGCCGCCGAACACGCGTTGCCAGCCGGCCTGGGGGCTCACGCCGCGGAACAGGTTTTCTTCGAGCGTCTCGATGTCGAGGATGGCAAGCAACTGGTCGAGAGCGTGGCTCATGCTTTTGCCCTTTACCAGTTTCGGCCGAAAAGCGGAACGCGGGAGATAGGCGCTTGCGGTAGATAGGGTTGAGCGGGTTAGTAGGCGCCGAACGTGGAGCCCATAAGCGTGATGGCCGAGATCGATCGCTCTGATGTCATTATCGCCGGCGGCGGCTTCGTCGGCATGACGCTCGCGCTCGCGCTGGCGGCGCTCGCGCCGAAGGGCTTTCGCGTCACCTTGGTCGATGTGGAGCCGCTGCGGCAGGACAAGGCCGACGCGCGCGCTTCGGCGCTCACGGCTGCGAGCAAGAACCTGCTGTCCGCGCTTCGCATCTGGGCCGCACTGGCCGCCGGCGCGCAACCCATCGACTCGATTGAGATTACCGACAGCACGCTCGACGCGCCGCTGCGGCCCCATCTTCTCGGCTTCGATGATGAGCTCGAGCCCGGCGAGGCCGGCGCCTACATGATCGAGAATGCCGATCTTCATCGTGCGCTGGTTGCGACGGTGGCGAACGAGCCCGCCATTGAAACAATTGCGCCTGACAGCGTCGTCGACTTCGAAAGCGGCGCCGTTGGCGTCACCGCCAAGCTCGCAAGCGGCAAGGAGATCGGCGCCAAGCTCCTCGTCGCCGCAGACGGCAAGCGCTCGCGGCTGCGCGAGCGCGCCGGCATCAAATGCGTTGGCTGGAGCTACCCGCAAATCGGCATCGTCGCCACCGTTGCCCATACGAGGCCTCATGGCGGCAAGGCGGTGCAGCATTTCCTGCCCGCGGGCCCCTTCGCCATTCTGCCGCTCACAGCCAACCGATCCTCCATCGTCTGGACCGAGGACAAGGCGACCGGCGAAGCGATCATGCGGGGTAACGAAGCGGGATTTGTCAGAGAACTCGCCAAGCGCTTCGGCGACCGCCTCGGGGACATCGCCCTCGCAGGCCCGCGCCAATCCTTCCCCCTCGCGCTGCAAGTGGCGCGAAGCTTCGTTGCCGACCGGCTCGTCCTCGTCGGCGACGCCGCCCACGCGGTTCATCCTCTCGCCGGGCAGGGCCTCAATATCGGCTTCCGCGACGTAGCGGCGCTCACTGAGATCATCGTCGAGGATGCACGGCTCGGGCTCGACATTGGCGCACCGGCCTCGCTCGAACGCTACGAGCGATGGCGCCGGTTCGACAGCGCCTTCTCGGCGACGGTGATGGACGGATTGAACCGGCTGTTCTCCAACGACAGCGCCCCCTTGCGTGCCTTGCGCGACCTCGGCCTTGGCGTCGTCGAGAGAACGCCCTGGCTCAAGCGCGTTCTCGTGCGCGAGGCGGCGGGCGTCGGCGGCACCGTGCCACGTCTGCTCAAGGGCGAGCCGCTCTAATCGAGCTTGCGTGCTTCGTCCGGCAGCATGATGGGGATGCCGTCGCGGATCGGATAGGCGAGGCCCGCCGCGCGGCTGATCAGCTCCTGGCGCTCGGCATCGTAGTCGAGGGAGGTCTTGGTCAAGGGACAGACCAGGATCTCGAGCAGTCTTGGATCGAGGCGACGTGTGCTGCGGTCGATCGGATCGTTGGTCATCAGCCTTCGTCCTTCGTCATTGTATCGACGTTCCCGAGCCGTCGTCGCGGGAGGCGAGCTCCATCTCGGCGAGCGCCACCAGCGCCTCGGCGCGAGCCTTCAAATCCTTGGCCTCGAGCAACGCCTGCTTCTCTTCAGGTCCGTATGGGCTCAGAATCGAGAGCGTATTGACCAGCCGCTCATTGGTCGCGTGTTCGATACGGTCCCAGTCGGCGTTGAGGTCGTTGGCGATGAGATAGTTCTTCAAGGTTTCGAGCAGGCGCGGCCTGTCGACCTCGTCCTCGCCATGACCGCTGGTGAAGTCCACGACATATGGCGCGTAATCCACACGGCAAAGCCGGAATGGGTGCTCCGAGTCGATGTCGCGTTCGACCGCGAAGCGTGCAATCCCTGATAGCGAGATCACGGTGCGGCCGGCGTCACCTTCGTTGAAAGCAGTGATGCGGCCGGCGCAGCCTACCCGCCGCAAGGGGAAGCTCTTGCCCGGCGGCGACTCGTTCTTACCTCCATTGGGACCGGGCTGCACGATGCCGATCACTCTGTCACCCGCGAGCGCGAAATCGACAAGAGCGAGATAGCGCGGCTCGAACACATTCAGAGCCAGCGTGGCGCGGGGCAAGAGGATGGCGCCGCGCAGCGGGAACACCGGCAGCACCGCCGGCAGGTCGGCGGGGTCTCGATATCGCTCTGTTACCCCCACGCGTTTAGCGCTCCTCGTCCTTACGCGAACAACAACGACGAAAGCTTCTGGCGCCCCTCGATGGTGACCGGATCGCTCGCGCCCCAGGCGTCGAACAACTGCAACAGCAGCTTTCGCGCCGCGTCGTCATTGAAGGCGCGGTCCTTGCGAATGATGGTGAGCAGCTCGTCGAGTGCGCCCTTGCGGTCGCCGTTGGCATTGAGCGCGACGGCGAGATCGAAGCGGCTTTTTGTGTCGCTTGGATTGGCGGCGAGTTTGGCGCGGATCGCTTCAACGTCGCCGGCATCGGCTGCCTTCCGCGCGAGCTCGAGGCTCGCCCGTGCGCTCGCGACCGGCGCGCTGTCCGCCTTGGCCGGGGGAACGAGAGCAAGCGTCTGCTCGGCGCGCGCAAGGTCACCAGTCTTGATGTAGCACTTGGCGAGGCCCGCGGCGGCTTGCGCATTCTCGCCGTCCTTCTGTAGCGCCTCGCCGAACAGCTGCGCCGCGGTGTTGGCGTCGCCGGCCGCGAGCGCGTCCTCAGCCATCTCCAGCTCCTCCCCTCCTGCACCCTCGCCACCAAGGAGACGGTCGAGGAAGGCCTTGACGCGGGCCTCGGGCAGCGCCCCCATGAAACCATCGACCGGCCTCCCATCCTGGAAGGCGAACACGGCGGGAATCGATTGGACGCCCATTTGGCCTGGGATCTGTGGGTGCTCGTCGATATTGAGCTTGACCAGTTTGACGGCCCCCTTGGCGGCCCGAACGACCTTCTCCAGGATCGGTGTCAGTTGGCGGCAAGGACCGCACCACGGCGCCCAGAAATCCACCAGCACCGGAACCTCGCGCGACGCGTCAATGACGTCGCGCATGAAGTCGTTGGTCGTCGTGTTCTTGATCAGGTCGGCGCCATCCGCGCCGCCTCCGGTCCCGGTAAGGATGGGAGTATCCATGCTCCTCTCCGTTTGCTCACGGCCCGCGAGCCCAATCTCGAGGCTTGACCCCGCAAGGCTTGGTCTCCGCCGGAATTTGCTCCGGACCCCAGTTTATCGGGGAACATGGGCCGCTCGCCGCGATTTCGCAACTGCCCTGCCGCGCCCCCGGCCGGGCGGCAAAGGGCTATGTCGTAGCCGGGAAAGAGAAGGGACCTTCCTTTGACTTAGGAGGACAGCGCCATGACCTTGGGCTCGTGACCGCAAGCCCGGATGAAACGCATCAGGTCGGCGCTCGCGATCCGGGTCGTCGCCGTGTTCTCCAGCGGATGAAAATTGACCTCGGCGGCGTCGAGCAGCGGCGCATCGACCACGACCGCGACCCGCGCCTGCTTGTCGTTGATCAGCGCAAAGGGCGTCACCGAGCCGGGCGTCACGCCAAGCAGCGCCCACAGCAGCTCCGGCTTGCCGAAGCTGAGGCGGCCGAGGCCGAGCCGCTTTGCCAGCGCTTTGAGATCGACCCGCGTGTCGTCCTTGGCGACGACGAGGAGGACGCTGCCGTCCTTGTCGGTGAGGAACAGATTCTTGGTATGGGCGCCAGGGAGGTTGTCGCGCAGGCCTTCCGACTGCGCCACCGTGAACACTGGCTCGTGGTCCACCGTGGTCGCGACGATGCCGAGCTCCTCGAGCCGGGCGAACAACTCCTGCCGGTCGGCCACCCTTGATGTCACCTTGCGAAGCCTCCCAAACGCCGAAGCCTTGTACACGGCCGCTGCCAAGTGGCTCCGGCGGCTCCTATAGACAGCAAAAGTCCGATCAACTAAAAACGCCCCCTGGCGCGCTCAGCCGCGAGCCTCATTGGTTCGGTCGCTGCGCGAAGGGAAGTCTGGGATCGCGGGTGTAGCTCAGGGGTAGAGCACAACCTTGCCAAGGTTGGGGTCGTGGGTTCGAATCCCATCGCCCGCTCCAAATTTCCAAAAAGATATCTCGAGGGCCATTTGCCTGCTGCCGTGCGTTCGGGTGCCGCGAGCTGGGCAGCGCAACCCGCTCGCCTTATCGGAACAGCCAGCGCATGAAACCACTGGCGTCCGGTCCAACCCGGGACCGCCTGCGATCCCGGCTCGCCGCGCGCCGCCGTGACGAGCCCACGCTGGTGCGGGTCGGCGTCCCCTTGAGCTCGAGCCGATTGGGGACACCTTCAGGGTCCTCAACCACGACCGCAAGGTTATTCCAGGTCCACTCGGCTTCGCGGCTGCCCCAGCGCAACGGCTCGATGCCGACGAGCTTCCTGCCGCGGGTATCGATGAGGGCGGCATATTCGAGGCGATTGCCGTCCGGGGCGGAGCCGGCATAGTAGCTGAGCAGCCCGGTCTTGCGCAGCGGACCTTTGAGCATCTTCCAGTCGAGGAGCTCGGGCTCGCCCTGGCCGTACATTTCGAGCACGACGCGAAGGCCGGGATAGTCTTTGTTCTCCGCCACATAACGATTGGTGGGCGAGAGGCTGACGGTCCAGCCATCGAGCGGCGACGCCACCGCCTTCGGCTGGAAATTGTCCCTCGACTCGGCAGTGCGGCGGAGGGCATCGCGACTTTCGGGCTGGAACAGGTCGGAGCGGAGAGCCGCGCGATAGTCCGCCACCGCGAGCTTGGTTTGATTGAGCGCCTCCCGGATCTCGCCGCGCACCCTGAGGGCCAGTGCATTCTTTGGCGCTGACCTCAGGGCTTCGTCGACGACGGGCAGAGCTGCCACCGGGGCGCCTCCGTCCGCCAAAGACTTCGCCAGAGTAGCAAGCGCGGCCGGGGACTCCGGGTTGAGCGACAGAGCCTGTCTCAGATCGGCCGTCGCGTCGTCGTCCTTGCCGAGGGCCTGGTTCGCCTCGCTCCGTAACGCGAACGCGGTTACCAAGTTTGGCCGAAGCGCGATCGCAGCGGTGAAGTCCTCTGCGGCCTCGCCCGGCTTACCTGCTCGCGCGTAGGCACGGCCGCGTTCAAGAAGGAAGGCGGCGCTCTTGGGCCTCAATCTAATGGCGAACGTATACTCGTCGATCGCCCCGTCGTAACGCCGCAGTGTCATCAGCGCCTCGGCCCGATTGGCATGCGCGACGGCATAGGCCGCGTCGAGCGTGGTGGCGCGCTTGAAGTCACGCAAGGCGCCGAAGCGCCGGCCGAGCGCGAGCTGCGCCTTGCCGCGGCCATTGAACGGCTCGGCCATGTCCGGCCGGAGCTTGACGGCCTTGCTGAAGTCGCGAAAGGCAGCGTGGTAGTCCCCGGCTTTGAAATGCGCGTTGCCGCGATTGTTGAAGGCCTCGGCGTAGTAGGGGGAGAGCTGAACGGCGCGGTCGAAGTCCTTGATGGCCTCCTCGTTCATGCCGAGGCTGAGAAGCGCGTTGCCGCGATCATTGTAGAGGGTTGGGTCACCAGGCGTGATCTTGACCGCGGCGTTGAAATCTCTGATCGCGGCCCGGAGGCGCTTCAGCCGCCACCGCGCCACGCCGCGATTCTTGAGCGCGTCGGCTTTTTCGAGATAATCGAGCGCGCCGGACTCCAGCGCCTTTCCCAGTTGCACCTCGGCATCTTGGAAGCTCCGGCGGATGAGGGCCGCCGACCCATCCTTGAAGTCCAGCAAAGCCTGGCGCCGCGGTGTCGGCATGGCTTGGCCCGAAGGCGCTGCCGCAACGGTTAACAGGATGGCCGCCAGCAGGCTCAAGCCGATAACCGCAGGCCTGGCCTGCCCGGGATCGAACTGCCGGAGGGCCGCCTTCTCGGGATTGTCGATCATGCTCCGGACCCTCGCAAAGGAGGGCTGTCGCGTAAACCCCCCCAGCCTGTCCCGCCTTCCTCCCATTACTTGCAGACGTTGAGCGAATGCCGGTCTTGCAGGTCGAGATGAAGATGGGTGCGGTGGATGTCGTTGAACTCTGGCCCAAGCACGGTGGTGAACGCGCGGCACGCCCCCTGATGCACGCGGCGCAGAAACTTGGCCTGTGGGGTCGTGGTCTCTTCGATGGATGGCGCCTTGAGGCTCGGCTGCGCCGGATTGGTATCACCGGTGACCAGAGCCGCAGACTTCACCGCGGCGCTTGTGGCGCCACCGGCATTGATGGGCTTGACGGCGAGGTCGCTCGCCGTGCCCTTCGCCGGTATCGCTTCCGGCGTCGGGTCCTTGGCCACGATCGGCACGAGCTTCGGGGCGCCGGCGAGATCGCGCCGGGTCGGGCCCCAGCCTTGGGTGAGATCGACTCTGCGGCCGTCGGCGAGGAGAAACACCGGAACATCGACAGCATCAGCAAAGGCGTGTTGGCTACGCCGCTCATTGGGAAGGTTGTAGAGGTTGCGGCAGGCATAACCGGAGCCGATGATCCGCGACACCGGCGCGCCGAGGGCGGCGCGGGCTGCCGGTTGCACCGTCTCTTCCATCCAGCGGCTGAGCGCCGCGACCATCGGGCAATTGGTGAGGATCGGCGGATCGACCATCACCTTATCCTTGCCGCCGAGGCTGCGTAGCAGCACGGGAGCCGGCGTGCCGCAGTCGGCGGCGTGGATCGGGGCGAGGGAGATCACTTCGGCCGACCTGGGACCAAGCAGGCGAACGCATTCCATCAGTGCCGCGTCGACTTCGGCTTCGGACCAGTGATCCGCCGTTGGAGCAGCCTGCCCCCCGTCCTCGGGCCCTTCTGCAGGCTCGGGGCCAGCCACGAGCTTCGCCATTTCCGTTGCCGCGACGACCGCGGGGTCTGGTGGCGGAGACATCAGCGCGGCAATCGGGGCGAGCCGGGACCAGGAGGCGTCATGACGGGCCAACAACGCGGACATGCCGAGCAGCACGGCGAGCGATAACGCCACCGAGCTCAAAATAAAGACTTTTCCGGATTGATCCATGATCGGATCCGGAACCCCCGTAGAACCGAAAACCCGGGCCTACGATGGCATCTCAAGATTAATCAAAAGTAGCGGGAGGAGGTTTGGCCGCCGGCCTTAGGGGCCGGCAGCTCCAAAAGCCTGGGCGTCCCGCAAAACCCTACCAGGGCCGGGCAAACCACGGACCGTTTCGATAGCCGTAATTGTAGTTGTAGCGCCGGTCCGCGGTGCTGCGGCGCGCTTTGCGCCTCACCTTCGGCCTGCCTTCGTCAGCGGTGCTGACTTTGGCCTTGGAGGTCGCTCTCGACAGCACGACGAAATCGCCGCCCTTCGGCAAGCCCGCCGAATTGATGCTGGTGTCGGCGACGATGAAGGTCGATCCGGGGGTCAGCCGCTCGGAGATCTTCTGGCGGACATCGGACGGGATCACAAGGCGGTCGAGCGCACCGGAGCCGTCGCCGCCGGCATCGTCGACGTCAATCACCGTCCAGCGGACCTTGGTATCGCCCGGCGCGAAATTGAGCGCGGTGTAGACATGCGTGCCGAGCGGCTCGCCCGGATTGCGGAAGTCGACCGGAACGTCGAACACGTCGTCAAACTCCTGGCGCACGAACAAATGGCCGGCCGGCGGCTCACCCTTGCCCGCGACTTCGTAGACCTTCTTCACCAGCTCATCGTTGAAGGTGCCGGTCTCGGGCATGCCGTTTGCCTTCTGGAACGCCTTGATGGCGCGTACGGTGATCTTGCCGATGGTGCCGTCGAAATTCAGCTCGGGCAGGTAGCCCATCTCGGCAAAGATCTTCTGCATGCCGATGATGCGGTCGCGCTTGGTGCGCCTGGTGAACAGGATGCGCAACGGCGCCTCCGAGCGCGGCTCGGCGGCTTGCGTCGCCGCCGCGGCGACACCCGCATCAACCTTGGTGACGACCGGGGGCGGCAGCCTGGTCGGTGTCCGGGTCGGCGCCGGTGGCGTGGGGCCGTCGTCACGCGCGGCTTCCTGCGACGCCGTCTCCGGCACTGCGGCCTCTTTCGTCTCGACGTGGCCTGCAGCACCATCCGCAGGTTGAGGAACGGCATGGGCGGCTGGGCTGGACCCGGCATCTGGGTTGATGGCGTGGATGCGGTTCGGATCGGCGTCCGCATCGGTGGTGGCGAGCGCACTTTCCGGTTCGGACTGGCTCTCCTCGGGGGCCGTAGGGGCCTGCATCTCACTGTCGACGGTGGTGCGCATCTCGGCCTTGGCCAGGATCACCGTCGCCGGCTCGTCTCTCGCCACCGCAGGCAGAGGCGAGGAGGTCGGCTCGGCGAGGGCGTCGTGCTGTTCGGCAAGCTTCGGCAGGGGAGGCGGCGGCAAGGGCTGGAACAGGGCCTCATTCTCGATCAGCACCGGCTTTGGGCGGCCGCGCGAGGTGATCACGTTGTCGCCCTTCGACGTCATCTGGTAGAGCTTCGGCGCGAACGAATAGAGCAGCCTGATACAGCCATGGGAGGCCGGATAGCCCGGCACCACCCCGGCGTGGAGCGCCGTTCCGGACCAGGTGATCCGGTTCATCCACGGCATCGGCGCGCCGCTATAGATGTTGGAGTGGTGCCACCTCTGCTTTTCGAGGATGCTGAAGGCGCCGATCATGGTGGGATGGGCCGCCATGCCGGTGGACACCACCGAGCTCACAACCAGATCGGTGCCGCGATAGACGTCGATCTTCTGCTGACCGGTTGACACCACGAGGGTCATCGGCTCGCCATTATCGATGTCGGTGACCTCGGGCTGGGCCTTCTTGTGTTTCTTTCCAGCCTCAGCAGGAGTTGCGGTGACCGCGAAGGCGAGGGCCGCGATTGCGAGCCACACAGCTGAACTCCGCGCTACCATCCTGGCGATCCTGATCGCCGTGACTCTACTCATACGCCGCGCTTTCAACTCACTCGTCCCCGTCGTTGATAGAAACCGCATCAAGTCAATTCGTTCCCGCAAAAGCGGGCATCGCCCCTCACGAATCAGACGTTGTGAGGCTAACAAATTTGTCTGCCAAAGCCTTCCGATTACCTAACATTTGCAGGTCACAGTCAAAGATTTCACGTCAACCACCATCCGCCGCCGAGCGGAACAACAACCCCAAGCATCGCTTGCGAAAAAACCGCTTTGGTACCGGCGAGACCTGATCGCGCGGGTAGTCGCGGCCAGCGAATAACTTGGCCCTGTTTCATTCCGGCAACAGTGGAGTCTGGCCTCCTTGGTTCCTGGACCCGATGCCAGGTCCCTTGCCGCCATCATGGTAAACGGCAAATTTGCGGTGTCATGAGGGCAGCCTTTCGCACCTTTCGCGGAGCTAGCAAGGTCGAGACCCCTCCGCGGGAGGGCGGCAAAATTACTTGCTTCGGGCTCTAGCGGCCCATACACCCGAGGCCCGAAGTTTTGCCATGTTGGGGAGGTCACCATGTTGGCACTGGCGGGTCAGCTTCCACGCATCTGGTCGCGCGCGCTTATTGTCGCCGTTGCCGGCATCTTACTCGCCGGCTGCGGCATCAACACCATTCCGACGCTTCAAGAGCGCGCCAAGGCGGCCTGGAGCGAAGTGCTCAATCAATATCAGCGCCGTGCCGATCTGATTCCCAACCTGGTCGAGACGGTGAAGGGTTACGCTTCCCAGGAGAGCAAGGTGCTGACCGAAGTGGTCGAGGCCCGCGCCAAGGCGACCCAGGTGCAGCTGCCCCCCGATATCCTTACCAATCCCGAGGCCTTCAAGAAATTTCAGGAGGCCCAAGGCCAGCTCTCTGGGGCTCTGGCGCGACTGCTTGCCGTGGTCGAGAACTATCCTGACCTCAAATCCAACCAGAACTTCCTCGCGCTACAATCGCAGCTCGAGGGCACCGAGAATCGCATCGCCATCGCGCGGCGCGATTACATCACCGCGGTCAAGGACTACAATACCGAGCTCAGGACCATCCCCGGCCGTTGGTGGCGCGCTCTGCTCTATCCGGACTCGGAGATCATGCAGAACTTCACCGTTGCCGAAGAGACCACCAAGGTGCCGGAGGTGAAGTTCTAGCGCGAAGGTGCGAACGAGGGCGGGCATGGCCTCAACTCCGTGGCGATTAGGCCCGATCCTGTTCGGATCAGCGCTCATCTTCCTTGTAGGCGCGGCTTTGGCCGCGCCCGAGTTTCCGGCGCTTAGCGGCCGCGTCGTCGACGATGCCAATCTTCTCAGCGGGGGAGACCGGGCAGAGCTTACCGCCGACCTCAAGGCGCTGGAGGACAAGAGCTCCGACCAGGTCGTGGTCGTGACGGTGCCCTCGCTACAGGGCTACCCGATCGAGGATTACGGCTACCGGCTGGGGCGCCACTGGGGCATCGGCACCGCCAAGCTCAACAATGGCGTGCTCCTGATCGTCGCGCCGAACGAGCGCAAGGTGCGCATCGAGGTCGGCCGCGGGCTCGAGCCAATCCTCACCGACGCCCTCTCCAAGATCATCATCGAGACCTCGATCCTGCCACGCTTTCGCTCGGGCGACTTCGCCGGCGGCATCAAATATGGCGTGCGCGACATCACCATGG
>Ga0307444_1001163_pt1 | contig 11600 bp, 9 predicted proteins | sample SalMarSW160340MG_FD_202145 | JGI IMG/M metagenome (GOLD analysis project Ga0307444, IMG submission 202145) | Salt marsh sediment microbial communities from the Plum Island Ecosystem LTER, Massachusetts, United States - SW1603-40 | ecosystem: Environmental > Aquatic > Marine > Intertidal zone >... | reverse complement strand
AAGCACTGGACGCTGACCGAGCGCACCCGCTCCGACCTACGGCGCGACGCGCGGTCCTTGCAGATCGGGCCGAGCCGCCTCGACTGGGACGGCAAAGCGCTCACTATCTCTGTCAGCGAGGTGACCGTTCCGTTCCCATCCCGCGTCAGCGGCACCGTGCGCGTCGTGCCGAGCGCGCTTTTTCCGAGTGTTTTCGAGCTGGACGTCCACCGCCGTCATCATTGGCACCCGGTCGCCCCATGTGCGCGGATCGAGGTGGCGATGGAGCGGCCCCGCCTGCGATGGCAGGGGCAGGCCTATTTCGACTCGAATTTCGGAAGCGAGCCGCTTGAGGCGGCCTTTAGCGCGTGGGACTGGATGCGCGCCAAAGTCGGGGCCGACACGGCTGTGCTTTATGATATCACGGCACGAGACGGTCGATCGGCATCGCTCGCCCTTTGCTTCGATCCCAAAGGTAAAGTCGAGACAGTGATCGCGCCACCGCGCGCGGCCTTGCCAACCACGTTCTGGCGCATGCGCCGCCACGCGCGTTCAGACGATGCGAGCCCGAGATTGCTCAAGACACTCGAGGACGCGCCTTTTTATTCCCGTTCGCTGGTCTCAACGACAATCCTCGGCGCGCCGAATCTCGGCGTGCATGAAAGCCTGTCGCTCGAGCGAGTAGCCAATCCCCTCGTCCGCGCGATGTTGCCTTTCCGCATGCCCCGGCGTCGCTGGCAGCGGCGCTGACCTCAATCCTTCGAAGATGAACCGGTGATGTCTTTCTCCACGTCACTCTGGTTGGGGTCGCTCTGTCGCTTGCGATCGAAGCGGCGAGCAACGCGCTCGAGCACCAGCCAACCGATGGCGAAGGCCAGGACCACAAAGAGCTCTATAAAGGCGAGGGGCGTGAACTTCATTTAGGCTTTCGGCGGATTTCTGCTTGGCGGCTTCTGTTTGCGCGGCCGGGACGGGTCTGGCGGCGAGCGGTCGACGCGTGACCGTCCCGAGCGAATGAGTTCGAAGATCCCCAGGCCCAAGGCGGCGCCGAAGACGAGAATGAGCTCGATGAGACCGAAGTGGTCGCTCAACTCAGGCCTGACCGCACGCACTTAGCGCGGCGGCTTCCCGGCCCAGTGCCAGGAAGACCGTGGCGGCAATTCCTTTCGCATCCAGGCCGGCCCTCGCGTACATCGCCTCCGGCTTGTCGTGGTCGATGAATAGGTCGGGCAGCACCATGGTCCTGAGCTTTAGTTTGCCGTCCAGAGTGCCCTCTATGCTGAGGAGCTGCATCACGTGCGAGCCGAAGCCGCCGAGCGCCCCCTCCTCGATGGTGACGAGGACCTCATGATGCCGGGCGAGTTGCAGAACGAGCTCCCGGTCGAGCGGCTTAGCAAACCGCGCATCGGCGACCGTTGCCGACAGGCCGCAGCCGGCGAGATGATCCGCTGCCTTGACGCATTCCTCAAGCCGGCCGCCCAGCGACAGTAGCGCGACCGACGCGCCTTCCCGGATCACCCTGCCTTTGCCAATCGCGAGCGGCTGGCCCTCCCGCGGAAGCGCAACGCCCGTCCCCTCGCCTCGCGGATAACGGAACGCGATGGGTCCGTCATCAAAGGCGGCAGCCGTCGTCACCATATGGCGGAGCTCAGCCTCATCGGCTGCGGCCATGACGGTAAAGCCGGGCAGGCATCCGAGATAGACCACGTCGAAGGAGCCGGCATGTGTCGGTCCGTCAGCACCGACCAGGCCGGCCCTGTCGATGGCGAAGCGAACCGGGAGCTTCTGGATGGCGACGTCGTGTACCACCTGGTCATAGGCGCGCTGCAGGAATGTGGAATAGATCGCCGCGAATGGCTTCATGCCTTCCGCCGCAAGTCCCGCTGCGAACGTCACGGCATGCTGCTCGGCAATGCCGACATCGAACATGCGTTCCGGAAACTCCTTGGCGAATGCGTCCAGTCCAGTTCCGTCAGGCATTGCCGCGGTGATACCGACAATGCTTTCGTCCTTGCGCGCTTCGATCAACAGGCTCTCGGCGAACACTTGCGTGTAGGACGGCGCTTTCGCCCTCGGCTTGTTCTGCGCACCGGTAATGATGTTAAACTTGGTCACGCCGTGGTACTTGTCGGCCGAGGCCTCGGCCGGGGCGTATCCTTTTCCCTTCTTGGTGACGACATGGACGAGAATCGGGCCTTGCTTGGTGTCCCGCACGTTCTTGAGAACCGGCAGAAGCTGAGCGAAGTCATGTCCGTCGATAGGTCCCACGTAGTAGAAGCCGAGCTCTTCGAAGAGGCCGCCGCCCGACCAGTAGGTGCGCGACAGCTCCTCCATGCGGGCGGCGCGCCGCTCCCATTCCTTGGGCAGCCGCCTGGCGAGTTGCTTGGCTATGTCGCGCAGATGGAGATAGGTGCCGCTCGACGTCATGCGGGCCAGGTAGCGCGACAGGGCTCCCGACGGCCGAGCGATCGACATGTCATTGTCGTTGAGGATGACGATCAGGCGTGAGTCCATGGCTCCGGCGTTGTTCATGGCTTCGTAGGCCATGCCGGCGCTCATGGCGCCGTCGCCGATCACGGCGACAATGTTGTTCGTGCGGCCCTTCAGGTCGCGCGCAACGGTCATACCGAGACCAGCGGAGATCGAAGTGGAGGAGTGCGCGGCACCGAATGGGTCGTACTCGCTCTCGGCGCGCTTGGTGAAGCCGGAAAGACCCCCGCCCTGGCGGATCGTGCGAATACGATCCCGCCGCGCTGTGAGGATCTTATGCGGGTAAGCCTGGTGACCGACGTCCCAAATCAGCCGGTCGGACGGCGTGTCGAACAAATAATGAAGCGCGACGGTCAACTCGACAACACCGAGGCCCGCACCGAGATGGCCTCCCGTCACCGAGACGGCGCTGATCATCTCCTGCCGCAGTTCATCGGCAAGTTGCTCTAACTGCTCCTCGGGTAGCTTCCTGAGGTCGGCGGGAGACTTGACGCGATCGAGAAGCGACGTTGCGCTCTCGCCGGACGCATTTTTGATCACCTTCATCGGTCTGCTCCCCGTCTAGAGGTCACGCTGTGACTCTCGCGGCTTCATCTGCGCCCTGGGGTACGCGACGTTGTTCGAGCCTGGCGAACAGCTCGATCACCCAAATCGCTCGCCCGCGAAAATCCCACCACGGAATGACGGCAGTCCCTCCGGTGAACGCAAAGTGTTCGGCCACGCCCTCAACGAGGAACCTCGCCTGTTCGAGGCAAGGCGCGTGCTCGTCCAGATTTCCCCGTGTCGCCGATGCAGCCACACTGGCCAGCAGCTTGAGCTTTCGTTTCGCGGGTACCACGGTGCGTCGCGCGACGGAATCAAGGCCATTGCGTCGGAGCTCCTCACCGATTTCCGCGTAAAGCAGTCGTGCTGCGAGAATTCCAGGGCGACACTTCACCGGCAGGCCCAAGATCCCGGCGTCGGCGCGAGCGTACAGGCCATCGGCGACCCCAAGCAGACGAGCAACCACCTCGCCGAGTTCCGGCGTATAACGTGGAGCGGCAAGCCACTCTTCGGGGTCAATGCCTACCTCGGCGAGCCAATCGAGCGGCAAATATATTCGTCCGGCGGCCGCGTCCTCGCCGACATCGCGTGCGATATTGGTGAGTTGCATTGCGACGCCCAGGTCGGCCGCGCGGGCGAGAAGCGTGGGGGACCTCACTCCCATGAGCAGGGCCATCATCACCCCAACCGTCCCGGCGACACGCGCCGAGTACGCATGGAGATCTTCAATAGACGGATATCGCCGTCCGGCCTTATCCCAGGCCAAGCCTTCAATCAGGGCTGCGGGCAAATGCTTGGGGATGGCGAAGCGAGTGACGACGTCAACCATGGCGCGATCGGTCGGGTGAGCCTCCGGCATTTCCCTATAGACGCGATCCAATCGGGTCTGCAATCGCTCAATCGCGGCGTCTCTACGCTCGATATCGACCGAGTCGTCCGCAAGCCGGCAGAAGGCGTAAAGCGCCGACGCCGGCTCGCGGACACGGCGTGGGAGGAGATACGACGCCGCATGAAAGGTGCGAGATCCCGATCTGAGCATGGTTCGGCAGGCCGCAATGTCGGCGGCGCGAAAGTCGCTCTCAGAGAAGCGCGGCATGAGGCACCACCCGATCGAGAATTTTCGCCGAACAAAGCACGCCGGGCACGCCGGCCCCGGGATGGGTCCCGGCCCCTACGAGATAGAGACGGTCGATGTCCTCCGCCTTGTTGTGCGGACGGAACCAGGCGCTCTGGGTGAACAGCGGCTCGAATCCGAAGGCCGCGCCTTTGTGTGAAAGGAGCCGGTCATGGAAGTCCTGCGGCGTCATCAGTCGCGAGGTCACAATGTGCTGCTCAAAGCCCGGCAGTATGACCTCGTCGAGGACCTTGGCGATCTCACGCCGATACGATTGGGCCACCGTGCTCCAGTCGATCTCGGCATCGAGATGCGGCACGGGCGAAAGCACGTAGAAGGCATCGCGTCCTTTTGGCGCGAGCGACGGATCGGTTGCCGTGGGCCGGTGCAGGTAAAGGCTGAAATCCTTGGCGAGGATTCGGCGCTTGAAGATATCGCTGAGCAATTCTTCGTAGCGTGGCCCGAGCAAGATGGTGTGGTGCTTCACGTCCGGATACTGGCGCGACGTGCCGAAGTACCATACGAACAAGCCCATGGAGTAGCTGGCCCGATCGAGCTTCTTGTCGTTCCAGCGGCGCCGCGCCGCGCCGGGCAGAAGCTTTCGGTAAGTCCACGCAGCATCGGCATTGGACACGACGATATCGGACTTTATGTGCTCGCCCGAGGTGAGGCGCACGCCAGTAGCGCGGCGGCCTTCGAGCGTGATCTCGGCGACTTCTGCTCCGTATCGGATAGCGCTTCCCTGCCGCTCGATAAGCCTCTCGAGACCGCGCACCAAACGTCCCATGCCGCCCATCGGAAAGTGCACGCCGTAGCGGCGCTCAAGAAAAGCAATGAGTCCATAGATCGACGTGACTTTGAAAGGATTGCCGCCGATGAACAGCGGGTGGAAGCTCAGCGCAAATCTCAGTCGGGGATCGCGCACATACTTCGCCGCAAGGCCATAGACGGATCTGTAGCTTTCAAGGCGTAAGAAATCCGGCAGCACCCTGACCATATCGGACCACGCGCCGAACGGGACAGCGCCGAGTTCCTCGAAGCCGACACGGTAGATCGCCTCTGCCTTGCGCATGAAAGCCTCGTAACCGTCGACGTCAGCCGGCGACAGGCGCGCCACCTCTTCGCGCATGGCGCCGTCGTCGCCGCGGCAGTCGAGAACCTCGCCGTCGCTAAACCTGATGCGATAGAACGGATCGAGCGGCCGGAGATCGACGTCCTGCGACAGCTGTCGCCCGCATAGCGCCCAAAGCTCCTCGAGGAGGAATGGGGCGGTGATGATGGTCGGACCTGCATCGAAGGTGAAGCCGTCCTGTCGGAAGACATAGGCGCGACCCCCGGGCGCATCGAGCCTTTCGAGGACGGTGACCTGGTAACCCCTGGAGCCAAGGCGGATAGCGGCCGCAAGCCCCCCCAAACCACTGCCGATCACGACGGCTCGCCGGCCGGGCTTGCCGATCCGCGCTGCCTTCCCCCGAGCAGGAGCGGTTGTCAACATAACTTGACATTAGCTGTGTCAGGTGTTCTTGCCAAGACGCAAAAAAGTGCCCTAACCGCCGAGTGCGGCCGCCGCTGCCAAGTGTGGGTGGGCGGCTTTCAAGACAATTTCGGCGACTTCCTCCGGCCGCTCCTCATGGGCGAGATGACCCAGGTGACGGAGCAGCACGAGCTCGGCCTTTGGGATCCGGTCGCGCACCTTGAACGCGTCGTCCGGCGAGATGGCTCGATCGCCTCCGCCCACGACCAAAATGAGCCGTGCTTTCAAACCGCCGAGCCTTTTCTCGAATGCCGCGAGATCCCATCCCGCCATCATGCCGAGCGCGGCGGCGACGTGGTCTTCGCTTTGAAACAGCCGCGCGTAACGGGCGATGTCCTCCGGGTCCAGCCGCGAGCCCGTGTTCTCGATGAGACGCCCGACCGCCCGGTCGCTCGACGCACGCCAGCTGAGAAACTTGGGTATGAACGGATTGAGCACGAGCAGTTTGGCAAGCGGCGAGAAGAACTGGCCGGCCACGCTGCCGAACGGCAGAAGCGCTCCGTTCAAGCTGATCACTGCATCCGGCGCGATTAGCCGATCCAGGCACATCTCGATGAGAATGGCCGCACCCGCCGAGTGGCCGACCGTGATAACCGGCTTCAGCTTGAGCACCTGCAAGAGCTCCCCGAGATCGGCAGACATCGTCGGCAGAGATAGACGTGATGCCGGCGGCAGCTCGGTGAAGGCATGTCCGGGCAGGTCCGGCACAATGACCGTGAAGGCTTGGGCCAGGATCTGCGCGAGTTCGCCGTAGGAGTGGCTCGATGCGCCCGTCCCGTGCACGAGCAGGACCTCGGGTCCAGAGCCCATGATCTGTACGTGCCAACGAATCCCCGCAGCGGAGACGAACCGGCTTGCCTCCCGGTTCGGCCAGTCTCTCCCGTCTCGCTCAAACTCGAGCTTGCCGTTCACGTCTGACTCCTGATCCTTGCGCGGACCTCCTTTGAGACGGCGAGCGCGTCCGCATAGGGAAGTGGCACGTATTGTGCGCCCATCGCCTCGGCGATCCGCGCAGCGCAAGGCTCCGCACGTGGTGAGGTGTCGATCAGCAGGGCCTTAATACCGGCTTCGCGCAAGGCTCTTGCCGCGGCCACAGCATCCTCCTGCGCGGCCTGACGACCTCTGCTTCCATCCCGGGAAAGATTCGGGCGACCATCGGTCAAAACCACGACCGCGGGTGTCTGCCGCCTGCGCTTGATCGATCGCACCAGCAGTGCCGTCTGTTCCAGAGCCTCGGCGAGCGGGGTGCCACCTCCTCCCGGCACATCGGCGAGGCGCCGCTTGGCGCGTGTCAGGGAGCGCGTCGGCGGCAGCAACAGCTCGCTGCCTCGACCGCCGAACGAGAGAAGCGATACTTGGTCGCGACGTACATAGCAATCGGCCAGAAGCAGCTCGACCGCGCCCTTGGCCTCGGCAAGACGATGCAATGCGCTCGACCCGGACGTATCGACGACAAAGACCGTCACCGTCTCGCGCCGGTCCTTCAAGTGCTGGATGCGGAAGTCATCCGTCCGAACCTCGATTCGCCGCCTACCATTTGTCGACGGGACTGCTGTCCGTCTCCGCAAGCCCTGCCATGGCGCCGATGCGCGCAGTGTCTCGAGAACATTAAGCCGCGCACCAGCGCGCAGTGCACCACGCCTGATCCCGGACGGGCGGCCTCGCCGCGTGGCGTGTTGACGGTCGCCTGCCCGACCCGGAGCAGAGGCCCGTACTCTTGCTCCACGTCCCTTGCCCAACTGCGCCAAGAGGCCGGGCGGTATCGTCGCCCGAACCGCCGCCAGAACGATTTCCTGCAACTCCGCCTGAGTCGGTTGCCGCCGCTCGGAGTCCATCTCGGGCGGCTCAGGATCGGGAGTTGTCGGCGACTCGTTGCAATCGTCAAGCGGAACAATGACCGCACGGGGGGCCAGCACGAGGCGTGCGGCCAACGCCGCGTGTTGGTCCATTACGGAGTCAGCCCGGTCCAGAGCCGCGGCACAGCGCGCAACTCTGGTGGCCAGGATCGGCGCGCTCAGCGATGCGATGCCGAGCATAGTGGCCACATTGCACAAAGCCGTAACGACGTCATCGCTGACAACGACCCTCGACGCCTTAGATCCCGCCTGCGCAATGTCGGAGTCAGACAGCGTGCTGACGATGTCTGCACCGTCAATCTCATCGAGACGCAGGTGACAAGCAATCCGGTCGATTAGGCTACTCGGCGGGCGCTCCTCGTCGCTTACCCCTTCGTCCAGAGCCACCAACCCGAAACGCGCAGGTAAACGCCGGGCCGCGCCGTCGCGCTCGATTGACACCTCACCCTTGTCCATGGCCGCCACAATCCGCGCCGCCACCGCGGAGGACATGCGTTCCGCCAGCGGCAAAAGGAGGATTCCGCCATCGGTCTCGGCGAGGATGCCGCGGTCGACAACAGGGCGTCCAGCCGCCAGCGTTGCGGCGAGGTCGAGGCCGCCGAGCAGCCTGTCGTCGGTGATATGCGAGGGAAGCCTCTTGAGCTGTGTCCCGCTTGGAAGGAGCGCACGCAACAGGCCGAGCCATGCCTCGCGCGCGCCGCCTGCTCGACCTCTTAGAGCAACCCCGCCAATTCCCGCTGGATCCACAGCAAGTATGGCGGCCGCGAGAGTCGCATCGCTCGCGGGCGTAAAAGCCGCACAATCGAGGCGGTCAAGCACCGAACAGCTCCTCGATGGCGCGATCGATGCGCACCGTGGAGCCTCCCTCGTCGAGCGGATTGCGGCGCAGGCGATGACGTAGAGCCGACGGTGCGACGCGGCGAAGATGCCCTTGGTTCACTGCTTTGTCGCCTTCGAGAGCAGCCAGAGCGCGCGCGGCGCGGACGAGCGTGAGTTCGCCGCGAAGGCCATCGGTGTCCACGCCCATGCAGAGCTCCGCTGCCTTCTTGAGCTGTGATTCCGGCGTCTTGACCGTCTTGAGGTGCTTGCGCCCGGAGACGATCCGTTCACGCATACTTTCCTCCTCCGCCTGCCACGCGGCGATGAACTTGGCCGGGTCGCGCTCGAATGCGTCGCGTCGGCGGACCACCTCGATCCGGGCGTCGATGTCGTCTGGCGTGTGCACCTCGACGGACAGGCCGAAGCGGTCGAGAAGCTGAGGCCTGAGCTCGCCCTCCTCCGGATTGCCGCTACCAATCAAAACGAAGCGGGCGGGATGGCGCACGCTCAAACCCTCGCGCTCAACCACGTTTTCTCCTGACGCCGCGACATCGAGGAGCAGGTCGACGAGGTGATCCTCGAGCAGGTTGACCTCATCGATATACAGAAATCCGCGATGGGCCCGCGCAAGCAGGCCGGTTTCGAAGACCTTCTCGCCTGTGGACAGCGCCCGTTCGAGGTCGAGCGCCCCGACAACCCGATCTTCGGTTGCGCCGAGCGGAAGGTCGACCACGGGCACGGTCACGAGCTCGCTCTTGAGCTTGTCGTGCTCCGAGCGCTCATGGCACTCCTCGCACGCGGAGCCGTTCGCACCGGGATCGCAACGGTAGCGACAGCCGGAAACCACCCTCATGGGCGGCAAGAGTCCGGCAAGACCGCGCACCGCGGTTGACTTGCCCGTCCCCCGATCGCCGAACACGAGCACCCCGCCGATGAGCGGGTCCACGGCGGAGAGGACGAGCGCGAGCTTCATCTCGTCTTGGCCGATAATGGCCGTGAATGGAAAAATGGGACGCACTTTCTCCCCGAAATAGATCTTAGAGCCAGGCAAGCATTGGAGGATCGACTAAGCGGTTAGTCTCTCCCCCTCGCCGATGCGCTCGGGTAGGCGAAACTTCACTTTCTCCTCGACCCCTTCGAGATCCTCGACGGTGAGCAATCTCAGCGATCGCAAGCGACAAATAGTGTCTTGGACTACCGATTCCGGTGCGGAGGCTCCGGCCGTGAGACCAACCACCCCAACTCCTTCGAGCCAGGCAGGATCGAGCGCCAACGGCCCTTCGATCAAATGGCTCTCGACGCCCGCAGCCTCGCCCATCTCGCGCAGCCGGGTCGAGTTGGAGCTGTTGCTCGAGCCCACGACAAGCAGTAGCTGAACTTGCTTCGCGAGCTCGATTACAGCCTTTTGCCGGTTCTGCGTCGCGTAGCAGATGTCGCGCGTATCGGGTCCGACGATGGCGGGAAACCGCAGCCGCAAGGCTTGAATGATGTCCTGGGTGTCGTAGAGGCTGAGCGTGGTCTGGGTGACATAGGCAACCCTGGACGGGTCACGCACCTCAAGCCGCGCCACGTCGTCCAGGGAGGAGACGATATGCAGATTGCCAGGGATTTGGCCGCTGGTGCCCTCGACCTCCGCGTGACCCTGATGGCCGATCAGGACAACGTCGCAGCCCTGTTCGGCATAGCGACGACCCTCGTTATGCACCTTGCGCACGAGCGGACACGTCGCATCGATGATATCGAGGCCCCGCTCGCTCGCGGCCAGCTCCACCTCCCGAGAAACACCATGGGCGCTGAATACGGTGAGCGCGCCTTCCGGGATTTCAGCAACACTGTCCACGAAAACGGCCCCGCGGGCCCGCAAGCGGTCAACTACGTGCTTGTTATGGACGATCTCATGGCGGACGTAGACCGGCGGTCCATAGTGAGTTAGCGCCCATTCGACGATCTCAATGGCGCGCACCACGCCAGCGCAGAACCCCCGCGGTCTAGCTAAGATTACACGAAGATGTGTCAACTTCGCTGACATGGTCGGTTTATAACATGGGGAGTGGAACCCGTCACGCCCGATGTTCGCTTACCATCAGCTGCCTAGGAGGCCCCAAGTATGCTGACCTATATTCTCGCCTATGGGATCGTGCTGGTCCTATTCGGCGCTCTCGACGCCACCTGGCTCACCACCATGGGAGCCTCGCTCTACCGCGCCACGCTCGGCGACATCCTCGCGCCGGCGGTGCGGCTCGCGCCCGCCATCGCCTTCTATCTGCTGTTTCCCATCGGTGTCGTGGCGTTCACGGTAATGCCGGCGCTCAGGTCCGGATCGACCGCGCAGGCGGCGGTCTATGGGGGGATCCTCGGCCTTGTGACCTACGGGACTTACGACCTCACCAACTACGCGACCCTACGCAATTGGACGCTGAAGATCACGGTCATCGACCTGCTCTACGGCGCGGTCGTGGTTGCTGTCGTGGCCGTAGTCACGACGCTGATCCTGCAATGGCTCGGTCGCACTCCGGCTTAGGCCCCCGCCGGCCGCAGAAGGTAGTGACTGACGCCCCATTCGTCTCCGCCGCGATGCGCGAAAAGGCCCGCGGTTGCCAGAAAGAAGAGCCGCCAGCGGCGCTGCCAGAGTTTGGCATCGTCGCCGTAGACCGGGCGCAACACCCGCGCCACCGCCTCGACGTTGTCGTCCATGTTGGCGAGCCAGTCGTTCGCCGTCCTGGCGTAGTGGGCGCCACTCCAGCGCCATTCGTCGACGACATCAAACAGAGCGCCAAATTCTTTGATGAGCCCATGGCTCGGCATGAGGCCGCCAGTGAAGAAATGCTGAGCGATCCAGTCAGAGGGATCGGTGTAATCGAAGCTATACGGTACGTTCGCGTGGCTGAATACGTGCATGAACAACAGACCCTCGGGCTTGAGCCACGACCTCACGCGCGACAGCAACGCCGGCCAGTTCGACACATGCTCGAACATCTCGACCGATACCACGCGGTCGAAGCGCCCTTCGGCGTCGAAATCGTTCACGTCGGCGGTCACTACGCGAAGATTGTGGAGCCCGCGAGCTTCGGCCTCACCCTCGATAAAGGCGCGTTGCGAACGCGAGTTCGAGACCGCCAAGATGCTGCTCCCCGGAAGAGTTTCAGCCATGAATAATGACAGCGATCCCCAGCCGCAGCCGAGCTCCAGAATGTTCTGACCAGATCCAATTCGCGCATGGGCTGCGGTTTCGGAGAGCGCGCGTTCCTCGGCCTCGCCGAGCGTC
>Ga0307444_1001161_pt1 | contig 11629 bp, 14 predicted proteins | sample SalMarSW160340MG_FD_202145 | JGI IMG/M metagenome (GOLD analysis project Ga0307444, IMG submission 202145) | Salt marsh sediment microbial communities from the Plum Island Ecosystem LTER, Massachusetts, United States - SW1603-40 | ecosystem: Environmental > Aquatic > Marine > Intertidal zone >... | reverse complement strand
TATTGCTCAAATGTTCGGCCGGCCAGCCCAAGAGGCAACAGCGGCGGCTCCAATAATTCCGGAACCGATAGTTCCGAAGCCTTCGCCAACGTCAACGGTCAGCGCTAAAAATAGTGTAATTTCAACTGAACAAGTTTCGGGTGAAAAGCAACAAACATTTGTGGCGGCGGAAAATACAGGAAGGGGAGAGCCGGAAGTTCTACCGATTAAGGCGGGGAATCGCGAATTAGAAAACAAACAGGATGTTTCCATTTCCAGTTTTTTTGCGGGAATAATTACTTCTCCAAAAACGAGAACGCAGTATCTTTATCTTATAATCGCCATCTTTATTTCTTTTGCTTTGATTTTGAACATCTTAATTAAACCTAAAATTCAACGTCCACGCGTTATCATCAACGGCATTATTCTAATCCTTATCATCAACACTGCCCTTTTCATTAATAATTATTTGCTTCTTACAAACGGCAAAATATTTTAAAGCCGGCTTCAAACGATAAAAAATATTTGTCTGCCCGCCTTATTATTAAAGGCTTCTTTTTGGTATAATAAATATTGAAGAACAAAGGTCGGACGAAAAATTAATTGAGTCAATAATTATGAAAGGATACATTGGCAATATAGAAAATGAAACGTTACAAAACGAAAATTTTCGCAAAGTGCTTTATACGGCTAAGCACAGCCAACTGGTTTTAATGACTTTGAAGCCGAAAGAGGAAATCGGCGAAGAAGTTCACGAAGAGAATGACCAGTTTTTCCGCTTTGAAAAAGGTCAGGGCAAAGTAATAATTGACGGCAATGAATACGACGTTTCCGACGGCTCTGCCGTGATCGTGCCGTCAGGCGCCAAACACAACGTTATTAACGTTTCAGAAGCCGAACCGCTTAAGCTTTACACGATTTATTCGCCGCCCCATCACCGCGATGCCGTGCTCCATTCAACAAAAGCAGAAGCCGAAGCGGACGATGAAGAGTTTGATGGGAAAACAACAGAATGAGAACTTGACAAAGTAGCGCATTCAGCGCTATTTTGTTTTTAGAAACTAAACAAATAAATTTGCAGTAAAGGAGGAATAAATCGTTATGAAACCCGAAAAGGTTATCTCCATAATTGAAATGTATGAAGAAAAACTTCGGAAGGCGGGCGTTCCAAAAACCCGCATGGATCCAAAACGCACTTTCGCTTCGTTAGGCAGAGAAGAATTACTTGCTCATGCTCATTTTCTTACTGATGGCGTTAGAGAGTATACCAGAGCAGGTAAATGGCGAAAGATGGGTAGTCATTTAACAGCCATTCAGATGTGTTTAAGTTTCGCTGGTTGGTATACATTACAAGATATTATGAATCACAATAAACCGGACTAAAAAGGAGGATTACTTATGACTACTGAATTTAAATATTCATTTGGCGCTTATTCGGGCGATGATTTAAAAGAGGTTGTAGAGAAATACACATTTGAAGCCCAAAATCATAGCTTTGATAAAACGCTCGCCTTAATGGAGTTATGCGTCGGCATAGTATGTAAACTTATAGTCGAGGGAATCCGTTTCAGTTTTCAGGAGGTCGTAGAAATTTGGAAAAAAGTGAGTTAAGTATTATCTCTCAACGATAAGCTAATAAAAAACCACCAGTTTTCTGGTGGCTTTTTATTTTAAGTTTATCGTTCTCTGCGGAACGACATTCTTTTTTCGCGATGACAGTCACGGCACAAAAGTTGGTCAAGTCGGTTTGGGTCAGGTTGAAACGGAAGCTCTTTTATTTCCGCTCCGCACTTTGAACATTTCCAATCTCCTTGATACATCTGCCGCTGAAAACCGCCATCATTCTGTTGATATGCCATTTTGCGTGAATTAAATTACGCGACCTTTCGATCCGGCAAAATGGCGTTATTTATAAAATTTTGTTTTATATACTAAGCCGATTTTAACGCGAATCTGATAATGTCATTATAGCGGTTGTAATCTATTTGTCAATACTTATCCGTTGTTATATAATGTTTATATAAATAATGCCATAAAGTTAAAGGCAGTCATTAATATGAAAAAGATAAGAAAATATTTTAAAAAACCGATAGTGCTTATTCTTATTGCCGTAATTTTAATTATCGCCGGCTATTTTTATTTCAGTCGTGAGAAAAAACCTGATTATGAATTTGTTATTGCCGCCAGAGGCGAAATTATTCAGGAGGTCAGCGTAACCGGCAGTGTCAAACCGGCTGAGGCAGTTGATTTGTCTTTTGAAAACAGCGGAAAAGTGGTCAATATTTATGCTGATGTCGGCGATAAAGTAACGGCCGGCGAATTATTGGCAACCATTGATAATACGGACATATCTGCCCAACTAGTTCAAGCAGAAGCAGACGTTAGGGTCCAACAGGCAAAGCTGGATGAGTTAATGGCTGGTACGCGGGAAGAAGAAATTAAAGTCCAGGAAATAAAAGTTCAAAATGCCGAAACCGCTCTTGAGGAAGCGGAAAAAAATCTTATTGACAAGATACAGGATGCTTATACGAAATCCGACGACGCGTTAAGAAATAAAATTGACCAAACTTTTGAAAATCCCGTTATGCCGCTGCCGCAAATTAATTTTTCCATCAACGATTCCCAGCTGGAGTCGGATATTGAATGGCAGAGGATAGTAATAGAAGATCTTCTTAATGCCTGGGGAAAATCTTTGGCTCAATTGACAGTTTCCAGTGATTTGTCTTCCTATCTCCAAAACGCAAAAAATAATTTGAATCAAGTAAAGTCTTTTTTGGATAAGGTTGCCTTGGCGATAAATAAAGCACCTACCGGGGCTGGCACCTCTCAATCAACCCTTGATGCCTGGAAGGTGGATGCGGCAAGCGCCAGAACGAACGTTAATACCGCCATAAGCAACGTACTTTCAGCCGAAGAAAATTTAAACACCGCCCAATCAAATTTTAGTTTAGCCAGTCAAGAACTTGTTTTGAAAAAAGCCGGCGCCACCAGTGAGCAGATTCAGGCACAGGAGGCCCAAGTGGAAAAAGCCCGGGCCAATGTTTTAAATTACCGGGCGCAACTGGATAAAACGATTATTCGCTCGCCAATTAACGGAATCGTTACTAAGCAGAATGCTAAAGTAGGTGAAATAGTTGCCGCTAACACCAACGTCATTTCAGTCATAAGCAAAGTAAATTTTGAAATTGAAGCTAATGTGCCGGAAGCAGACATCGCTAAAATAAAAATTAATGATAAGGCAATAATCACGCTTGACGCCTATGGTAATGACGTTGAATTTGACGTAAAAGTGGTTAAAATTGACCCGGCAGAAACCCTTATTGAGGGCGTAGCGACCTATAAAACAACCTTTCAATTTATGGAAGAAGATGAACGGGTTAAATCGGGAATGACGGCTAATATAGATATTTTAACGGACAAGCGGGAAAACGTAATAATCATTCCTCAACGGGCGGTAACGACTAAAGGAGGCGAAAGAACGGTAAATGTTCTCACCGATTCAGGCCCGGTGGAAACCAGAGTAAAAATCGGTTTGCGCGGTTCTGACGGTAATGTTGAAATTACCGAAGGAATAAACGAGGGAGATAAAATCATCACTTCTCTATAAGGCCGTCAGATAATTTAAATTATTAAATTTATTAGAGTAATCAGGTCAATTATGAATTAGACATTTTTGAGTATGCCTTTGATTGAAGTAAAAAATTTACGGAAAGTTTACTGCAATGAGGGTGTTGAAACTCCGGCGCTTCGCGGAGTTTCTTTTAACATTGATGGCGGCGAATTTTTGGCCATTATGGGTCCATCCGGCTCGGGGAAATCAACCCTGCTTCACATTTTAGGTTTCTTAGATAAGCACACCAAGGGAGAGTACCTTTTTGACGGCAAAACAATAGACGATTATTCAAAAGAAGAAGTTGCTCACGTCAGAAACAGAAAGATGGGTTTCGTTTTCCAGACGTTTAATTTGTTGCCGCGGGCCACGGTGCTGGAAAACGTTAAATTGCCGCTCCTTTATTCCGGCATTAAAGAGTCCCGTTGGGAAAATTTAGCGAAGAAAGCAATTGATGCCGTAGGTATTTCCCATCGGATTAATCACCAGCCGTCGCAGTTATCAGGCGGCGAACAGCAGCGAGCAGCCATTGCCCGCGCTTTGGTCAATGACCCGCAGGTGATTTTTGCGGATGAGCCGACTGGCAACCTTGATTCAAAATCCGGTCAGGTAATAATGGAAATTCTGCAGAAATTAAACGAAGAAGAGGAGCGGACGATTATTTTGATTACGCATGAAACTTACACGGCTGAAAACGCCCAACGCATCATTCGGCTTAAAGACGGCGAAATTGAGAGAGATAAAATAGTTGACCACCGCCGGAAAGCCGACCACTATATTAAATAACTATGAGTTTAATCTATGTGTTTAAAAGCGCCGTTATTGGTTTAAAAACGCACAAATCGCGTTCAATTTTAACGATTTTGGGTATAGTTATCGGCATTACCGCCATAATTTTGGTGATGTCGCTTGGCGAAGGGATGCAGAATTTGATATTAAGCCAGATACAGGGCACGGTTGGCTCAAAAGTAATTGAAATTGCTCCGGGCAGAGAGCCCAAGGGACCGACTGATTTTTTGTCAATGTTTTCCGATTCGCTGAAACAAAGAGATTTTGAGGCTTTAATGAAGAAGGGTAACGTTCCTCACGCGGAGAGAATTATGCCTTTGGTTTTCGGCAGCGAGAGCGTGGCTTACGGCAGTGAAACCTATCAAGCAACCCTTTACGGTATGACTGACGCCGCTACCCGAATGTACAATATTAATGTAGGCAAAGGCAGATTTCTTACCGAGGAAGAGATAAAAAGTTATGCCGATGTGGTTGTTATTGGTTCAAAAGTGAAAGAAGAAATTTCACCCAACGAGGAGCTTATCGGCCAAAAAATAAAAATAAAGGGAAAAAATTTCAGGGTCATCGGTATTTTAGAGAAAAAAGGGCAGGGCATGCTCATCGGTTTTGATGAAACAATAATCGTTCCTTATACCACTGCCCAGCAATATATTTTAGGCATCAAATATTTTAACCATATAATAGTGGAAGCAGATTCGGAAGAGAATGTTGAAAAAACGGTTAGAGACATTGAGATTACTTTGAGAAATTCGCATAATATTACCGACCCGGAAAAAGATGATTTTAACGTATCAAGCCAGGCAGATTCCATAGAAACGGTTAGCACAATCACCAATATTATTACTTTGTTTTTGATAGCCGTGGCGGCAGTTTCTTTACTTGTGGGCGGCGTAGGCATTATGAATATTATGCTTGTTTCCGTTATGGAAAGGACGCGGGAAATCGGCCTCCGTAAAGCGGTCGGCGCCACGGAAAAAAATATTCTGGCGCAATTTCTTTTGGAATCAATAAATTTGACAATTATTGGCGGGATTATCGGCATTATTCTCGGTGCCTCATTTTCTTTCATTACTTCTCTGATTTTAAGCCGGGTTCTTGCCGTCAGTTGGGCATTTGTTTTCCCGGTTCAGGCCGCCCTTTTGGGTTTGGGCGTATCGGCTTTCGTTGGTCTTGTCTTTGGCTTGTATCCGGCGCGCCAAGCTTCAAAAAAGAGTCCCATTGAGGCACTGAGGTATGAGTAAGTAATGTGTATAAAATGGCCATTGACAAACTTTTTCAATTTTTTATTCTAAAAATGAGGAGAGGACACGGCATTCGGTGGCGTAAGTTTTTAAAACGTTTTCGGAACTAGTCCTGTTCCGACTTATGAGAATAAAATTAAAACCATTGGTGACGACTCCTTATCCTTCGGCAGAAAGCTTGGGATAACCTCGAGCAAAAGCCGAAGGGTCAAAAAACAAAAAGTAGGCGGGTGATGAGTCCGCCTACTTTTTTGTTATAATTAATCTATGCAAAAACATCTCAATGTTAAAATTTTCGGTCAGGTACAGGGAGTATTTTTTCGGCATTCTGCCAGGCAAAAAGCCGTGGAATTAAACATCACTGGCTTTGCCAGCAATGAATCAGACGGTACGGTTTATATTGAAGCCGAAGGAAAAGAGGAAAATTTAAAAGAATTTCTTGATTGGTGTCGTCAGGGACCGGCTTCGGCTCACGTGGAGAAAATTGAATCGGAATTTGAGCCGGAAACTAAAAAATTTAACGAATTTGTGATATTATAATATTTATGATTAAGGTCGGTAAAATAAAGGTTGATAGTTCGACGCCGCTTACTATAAAAGAAGCCGTTTCAAAAACCGTTAATGAAATCGGCGGCTTTTCTAAATTTATCAAAAGCGGCGACGTGGTTTTTTTAAAGCCGAATTTTAACACAGCTGACCCGTTTCCCGCCTCCACCGATTTGGGATTTTTGAAGGCGGTGGTGGAGCTGGTTTATGATGCCGGCGCTAAACTGGTAATGATTGGCGAATCCTCCACCGTAACCTTGAATACCAGAAAAATAATGGAAAAACTCGGGGTTTTTGATTTATTGAATATGGACCAGCCGCCGCGCATTTATAATTTTGACGAGGACAATCGGAGCAATTTTACAAAAAATAATTGGGTTAAAAAAGAGATACCGGAAGCAAAATTTTTAAAGAGCGTTTCCATACCGGAAATCCTGGACCGGGCGGATAAATTGATTTTGCTTCCCTGTTTGAAGACCCACCTTCAGGCGCAGTTTACCGGCGCCCTGAAACTTTCCATTGGCTTTATGAAGCCGATGGAACGCGTAAGATTACACTTAAAAAACATTCAGGAAAAAGTCGCGGAAATGAACAAGGTTATCAATCCCGATTTGATTATTATGGATGCCAGAGAATGTTTCATTACTAAAGGGCCGGTTAGGGGTGAAGTTCGTGAGCCGAATTTGATTCTGGCTTCCGACGACAGAATCGCCATTGACGTTGAAGGCATAAAAATAATTCAAAGCTTTAAAGGAAATTCGCTAAGCAAAATACAAGCCGAAGAATTACCGCAAATTAAAAGAGCGATAGAGTTCGGCATCGGCGTTAAAAATAAGTCCATATAAGGTTTATGCCAAACATTCTCAGAGTCAAAAATTTAAACGTGAAATTGGATGGCGAAGAAATTATTAGAAACCTGTCTTTTGAGGTCAAAGAAGGGGAAATTTTAACTATTTTGGGGCCAAATGGAGCCGGCAAGACGGTTTTATTAAAAACTTTATTGGGTTTTTTACCGCATGAAGGAGAAATTGAGTGGCAAAAAGAAGTTAAAATTGGCTACGTTCCTCAAAGGTTGCCGTTTATAAAGGATATTCCCATAAGCGTTGAAGAATTTTTTAAACTAAAAAATTCTTCACGAAAGGAAATAAAAGAGATTTTAAATTCAGTAGGATTTCAAGAAAGTTTTTTGGGGAAAAAGATGGGGGATTTATCTTCCGGGCAATTTCAGAGGGTGCTGGTTGCCTGGGCTTTAATTGGTAACCCCGAGGTTTTGCTTTTTGACGAGCCAACCACGGGAATTGATATCGGCGGCGAAGAAACAGTTTACGGTTTATTAACCAAGCTGAAACAGAAGAGAAATTTTACAATTTTACTGGTCACTCATGATTTGAGCGTTGTTTATAAATTTTCAAATTATGTAATTTGTTTAAATAAATCTCCTATTTGTCAGGGCCTTCCCAGGGAAATTTTAACCGCAAAAACCCTGCAGAAGCTTTATGGCGAAGAAGTGAAGTTCTACGAACATCATAAATACTAAAATTATGGAACCCCGTTAGAAATTGCAGTTTTGGCGGGGGAATATAAATTAATATTATAATTATAAATTGCTATGTTAATTTCTAACGGGGTGGAACAATTTTTATTGAGTTTAATAGCTGGAATTTTCATCGGCGGAGCGGCCGGATATTTAGGAACTTTAATGCTTTCAAAGAAAATGGCTTTGGTGGCGGGTCCTTTGGGGCATTTGACTTTGCCGGGAATTGCTTTGGCCCTGCTTTACGGTTTTGATATCTCCTTGGGAGCTTTTCCTTTCGTCATTTTGGGCATAATTTTAATTTGGTTGCTTGAGATAAGAACGAAATTAGCGATGGAGGCTTTAACTGCCGTGGTCTTTGCTTCTGGCGTAGCCATTGCCTTTTTATTTCTGCCGATTGAGCAGGCGGAAACCGCTTTAGTCGGCGACATTAGCAAAGTCGGTTTCTGGGATACCCTTTCGGTAATTTTTTTATGCCTTCTGCTCTTTTTAATTATAAAAAAAATCTATTCTAAAATAATTCTGATTAACGTTTCTGAAGATTTAGCGAAATCCGAGGGAATGGAAGTTAAAAAATATAACCTTTTGTATTTAGGCGCCATTGCCATAATCGTTGCCTTGGGAGTAAAAATGGTTGGCGGGCTTTTAACCGCCGCTTTGGTGGCCATACCCGCCGCCGCCAGCAGAAATTTAAGCAAAAATTTGTTTCAATTTTCCCTTTTTGGATTATTACTCGGAGCAATAAGTTCATTTTTGGGAATTTTGTCTTTTAAGATAAGCGGATTGCCGGCCGGTCCTTTAATCATTATTGTAGCTGCTTTCTTTTTCTTGATTTCTATGATTTTTAAAAAATCATAGAAGTTTAGAGAGCGAGCTAGAAATTAACAAAGATAAATGAAGACAGAGAAGCCCGAAACAGGCAAACAAATTAATAAAGAAGAGGAATATAGATTATTAAGACGGGAAATTGCAGGAATAAAAGAACTTGAAGGCATTGATTTGACCTCCATACCCGATGATTACTTGGAGCTTTATAAGAAGCTTAAAAATGGAACGTTGACCGTGGGAGATATTGAAAGATATAGACCAAAAGTTGATTTGCGCGCTTTGGTTAGAGAGCATCCTGAAATTTCCGAAAAAGGCGAGGACAAAACCTTAACCGTAGAAGATATCAAGGGTCATGTGGCTGGCGAGGATTGGTTGGCGGAGGCGGAGGATTTAGACCCAAAGAAAAACTTTATAGCTTTTTTGGCTAATCAAATGATTTCTCCGGGGCGGCCGGAAGAAAAATGATGGATATAAAGAAAATAATTTCAACCGGTGTTTTTCTGGCCGCAGCAGCGGTTTTGATTGTTTTAGGAATGAATTTCTTGAATACCAGGGATATTAGCGACTGCCGCAACTTTTTCAGCGGCGAAGATTGTTGGATGTGTCAGAACGGCGAGTGGATAAAACACGGTAATCCCTATGCGCCGCAGCCAACCACTGTTTGTTTGGGCGATAAAGTCCAGTCGTCGGACATTATCATTGATTCTCCATTGACAAATCAGTTAATGACGAGCCCTGGGACAGTTGAAGGGAGAGCAAAAGGTCATTGGTTTTTTGAAGGAATTTTTCCGGTGCGGCTTTTGGATGCTGGAGGAGGGGAAATAGCCCGGGCCTCGGCTCAAGCACAATCTGATTGGATGACGAGCGGCTTCGTGCCTTTTAGGGCCGAGCTTAAATTTGATAAAGCGACTACCGCTACCGGAACTTTAATTTTAGAAAGAAATAACCCGTCTGGTCTGTCGGAAAACGAAGGAAGAATAGAAGTACCCGTTCATCTTAAGGTTACGGCATTGAAGATTAAAATTTTTTTCGGTAATAACAAACTCAATCCGCAGGCCGAATGTGATAAGGTTTTCCCGGTTGAAAGAGAGGTTCCCCAGATCGAGGCCGTTGCTCGAGCCGCCCTGGAAGAATTGCTTAAAGGCCCGATTGGCCAGGAGAAATCAGACGGTTTTTTTACGGCCATCAACCCTGACGTCAAAATCCAAAATTTGCTTATAAAAAACGGCGTTGCCGAGGTTGATTTTAATGAACAATTGGAATATGAAGTCGGTGGTTCGTGCCGCGTATTCGCCATTCGCTCGCAGATTATTGAAACCCTGAAGCAGTTTCCGGGGATTGAAGAGGTAATAATCTCAATTGACGGCCAAACAGAAGACATTTTACAGCCTTAAAAATATGCCTGGATTAAATAAAGTCATAAAAATTTTAATTCTTTCAGACGTGGCCTTGCTGACCGGTCTCGGTTTCGTAACGCCGGTCTTTGCCATTTTTCTGACGGATAATATTGAAGGCGGCACGGTTGAGGTGGCTGGTTTTGCCGCGGCTATTTATTGGATAATCAATTCATTGACTATGATTCCCATCGGTCGTCATTTGGATAAGAGGCTGGGCGAGAAAGATGACCTCTGGTTTGTAATTCTTGGTAATTTTTTGGCTGTTTTATCGGTAATTGGTTATATTTATTCCAATCTTCCTTGGCATATTTATTTATGTCAGGGGATTTACGGTTTGGGAATGGCAATGAATATACCGGCTTACACTGCAATTTTCAGCCGACACATTGAAAGAGGGAAAGAGGCTTTTCCTTGGGGCGTGAGGGGCGCTTTAACGGGCATAGGCAGCAGTATTGCCGGCGCCCTGGGAGGAATAATTGCCTATAATTTCGGCTTCAGCAATCTTTTTATCGGCGTGATAATATTTCTTATCTTGAGCAGCTTACTGCCTTTTTTGATTTCAAAACAAATGTTGCCCAGGACCGGAATTATACCTAAAATTCAGGAAGTCAAAAGCATAGAATCTCCTTTGCCAAAATAAATTTCCCCACAAAAAAAGATTTCCCCACAAAAACAGATTTCCCCACAACTTTTAGTCATATATGATGCGATCGCATCATATATGACTAAAGGTTTAGACTGCGGGGAAGGGGACGTGGAGAAGGGAATGCGGAGAAGGGAATGCGGAGAAGGGTTATGATAGGTTATGAAGATGATTTGTGAAAGCGGGCGGTTGGTATTATAATTAAAAATCGCATTAAGAGTATTTAGCATTGCCAAAGCCCTTTCATTATGAATAAAAGATTATTAATCTTAACCGCGGCGTCTGTTTTTTTTATCATTACGACTTGCTCCGTCATAGAGGCTCAGGCCGCGGAAACAAGCCCGTTAAATTTAGCCAACAACACCCAGTGGCTTCTTCCAATAATAACCCTTGGCGCTTTAATAGACAGCATCAATCCTTGCGCTATTTCCGTTCTGCTTTTGACAATTGGTTTCTTTTTGACGGTCGGCAGTTTTCGTTCAAGCATTTTTAAATTCGGCCTCGTCTATATTATCGGACTTTTCCTCTCTTATTTTTTAATCGGCCTGGGCATTTTCAGCGCTTTTAATTTTTTCGGCGCTCCCAAATTTATGGCTAAAATCGGCGCCTTTCTTCTCATTGGGCTCGGCATTATCAATCTTTTTAAAAATCTTTTTCCTCAATTGTCTTTCGGCTGGTTGATGCGTTTGCCGAAAAGCGGCAGCCATTTGATCGGCAAATTAGTAAATAAAAGTTCCTTGCCGGCAGTTTTTTTGATTGGCGTCGTTGTCGGATTATTTGAATTTCCCTGCACCGGCGGACCTTATTTGATGGTTTTGGGCCTATTACATGATTGTTCCACTTGCTTAAAGGGCTTGCTTTATCTTTTTTATTACAACTTTATTTTCGTTTTGCCCTTAATAATTATTTTATTGGTTGCCGGCAACAAATTATTTATTGAGAAAATTCAGAGATGGCAGCAGGAAGAAAGAAAAATAATCAAATTGGGAATACCGATTGTAATGATTGGATTGGGGACGTTAATATTTTTCCTCTAAAATATTCAACAAATATGGATAAATA
>Ga0307444_1001159_pt1 | contig 11650 bp, 13 predicted proteins | sample SalMarSW160340MG_FD_202145 | JGI IMG/M metagenome (GOLD analysis project Ga0307444, IMG submission 202145) | Salt marsh sediment microbial communities from the Plum Island Ecosystem LTER, Massachusetts, United States - SW1603-40 | ecosystem: Environmental > Aquatic > Marine > Intertidal zone >... | reverse complement strand
ACACTAAACCAGATTTTAGTTGAAATGGACGGTTTCGACAGGGATACAAAGGTTATCGTTATTGCCGCTACCAATCGTCCGGACGTTCTGGATACGGCGCTTTTAAGGCCGGGCAGGTTTGACCGCCGGATCGTCCTGGACTTGCCGGACATTAATGACAGAAAAGCGATTTTGGAAATTCATAGTCGGGGAAAAATTTTGGCGAAAGACATAGATTTTCGTCGGGCAGCGGAAAGAACGCCCGGCTTCTCCGGCGCCGACTTGGCAAATTTGATGAATGAAGCGGCAATTTTAGCCGCCCGGAAGAATCGCAAAGAAGTTATCCAGCAGGACATTTACGATTCCATTGAAAAGGTTTTATTGGGGCCGGAGCGCCGCAGCCGGGTTTTATCGGCCAAAGAAAAGGAAATTACCGCTTATCATGAGGCAGGTCACGCTTTGGTGGCGGCCAGCATTAAAAATGCCGACCCAGTACATAAGGTTTCCATTATTTCCCGCGGTCGGGCTGGCGGCTACACATTGAAATTGCCCATTGAAGAGACCCATTTACGCACTAAATCGCAGTTTATGACCGATTTGGCGGTTTTGTTGGGCGGTTATATTTCAGAAAAGACGACTTTTAACGACATTTCCACCGGCGGTTCCAATGATTTACAGAAAGCCTCTGATTTGGCCCGGAAATTAGTGACTAAATTTGGAATGAGTGATAAGCTTGGCCCGATAACTTACGGCAAAATAGAAGAAATGGTCTTTCTTGGCCGGGAAATTGCCACGGAAAAGAATTATTCTGAAAAAATCGCCGGAGAGATTGATCGGGAGGTAAAAAACTTTATTGATAAAGCGTTTAATTTGGCGAAAAAAATTATTGTTTCGCGTAAGAAAATTTTACAGGCTATTGCCAAAAGATTGATTGAGAAAGAAACCATAGAAAGAGACGAATTTGACGCCTTGATTAAGAGTTTTAAACTAAAGCCGATAACTATTTAGAAATAAATTGGTTGAATGGAAAATGGAAATTGGTTTTAGAAATTAGAAAGTAGACGATGAAAATTTCTGATTTCCAACTTCTCTTTTCCATAACCATTTTCCAATTTCTGTTCAACGATTTTCTATATTAAGTATACGGGTATGTAGCTCAGCGGTAGAGCAATCGGCTTATATCCGATCGGTCGGGGGTTCGAATCCCTCCATACCCACTATTGACTTTTTTCTCCTTTTGTAGTAGAATTATACAACCTAAGAGATTAGGTTTAATTAGCTATTTAAATTATAAATATGAAAGAGAGGAGAATATTATGAAGTTTCGTATTATTGTATTGTCGTTTTTGATGGTTGTGGTTGGGTTTGTGGTTCTTTGCGGATGTGACCCGATCTTCAAGGAACCGCCGGAACAAGTAATCAGCAAAGAGCCGATAGTTCAGCCTTTCTGCCCTGAGTATATTTTTACGGTATGTCAAATACCAAGACAGATTGGTGATTTACAAATTAAAAGGGTTATCGTGGAGAGAAAGACTAAAGATGGCAGTTTTCTTTTCTCGGCGATGATTATTTCGCCGGACAGAAAGTTAGTTGTAGGAGAAGAGGTTAAACTCCTTGAAATATCTTATCCTTATAATGGAATAGGCAATAGGCAAAGCTTTTTACTTATAAAATGAATTGAAGCCCCAATGGAATTCGTTAAACGACGAAATCCATTAGGGGCTTTTTCTTTTTGGTTTTTAACTAATTTGCCGCTTAATTAAAAACCTGATAACATTTTTATTTATGGAATCTTTACTAACTAATTTTTCCGAAACCCATCGCATCCTTTCTTATTTAATTATTTTTTTTGGCATGTTTGTTGAGGGTGAAGTTATCCTGCTATTAGCCGGTGTTTTAAGCCACCGAGGATATTTGGACGTTTTTGACGTGATGATGATTGCTTCCATTGGGGCTATCCTCCACGACGTGCTTTATTGGTCAATCGGTATAAAATTTTCCAGGGCAAGCAAGGGAAAATTTTTATTCATCAATTTAGAAAAAACCAAAGAATTTTTGGAAAAAGTAAATTTTAATAATGGCTTATATATTTTTATTTCAAAATTCTCTTGGAATCTAAACCGACTTGCGCTAATTACCAGCGGTTATCTAAAAACGCCTATTAAATCGTTACTTCGCTATAGCGTGCCGGCAGGCATTATTTGGTCAATTACCTTTACTTCTTTGGGTTATGTTTTCGCTTTTGAGACGAGTCTGCTCAGGAAAGACATTGCAACTGCGGGCATTTTTTTGGCAATTTTCATTGTTGCTGTGATTATCCTGGAAGTTTTTCTTAAAAAGCTGCTTATTAAGAGAAAATAAGCAAATAGAAAAAGTGAGGTTTTATGCGTTTATCCGATAAGCGCATAAAACCTCACTTTCATTGACAAAAAGCGTAAAACAATGTGAAACATCGTATTTTAGCGACAAGCTGATAAGCGCATGAAACCTACATTTTTGAAAAAATCCAAAAAATCGTGTGTAAAAATTACACAAGTTGAACCAGATTTCGGGGATCAATCTCTAAATTTTTCAGTGAATTTTGGGTTTTTGTCATATACGCCAAATTTATACAGCCGATATAAAGATTTAAACCTATCCGAAACACCATGCTCATTACCAATTTTCTCCAGCCATTCAGCGAATTGAGTCCCTTTATAGCCTTTCAGCTTTTTATAGAAAAATGGAATTATAATGTCTTTTAGTTGCCTAAAGTCTCTTACAGCTAAAATTGCCTGCCTACCGCTTAAATAAGTATTGCCGGTTTTGGGATTTTTTATATTAATTTGAGGAATACGATAATATATTTTATTCTTCAAACCAAGTTTATTACGAACAGCCTCTAATAATGTTTTATCTCTTATATTCATTGAGATAACAAAAGCAGGGAGTTTATATCTTGCTCCGTCAGAATTCTTACGACTAGTATGGAAAGTAAAACTTCCCTCACCCTCAACTAGTCCACGAATATATTCATTGCTTATTTCCATAAATTTATATACCAGTGTGAAAACGTTTCACATGGGTTATATTCAGAAATGGTGGTATAAATTACAACACTTGTTATAATTATATTACCATGACCCAAAAATCTCAACTCGGTCAATTTGGCGAAGACCTCGCCTGTGAATATCTTGTTAAAAAAGGTTATAAAATTATTGACCGGAATGTTTGGCAAAAATGGGGCGAATTGGATATTGTTGCCAAATCAGCGGACAAAACCCTGGTTTTTGTAGAGGTTAAGACCCTTCGGCAAAGCTCAGGGCAAGCCCCGGAAGAATCACTTCAGCCAGAAGATCAACTCACTAAAGCTAAGCTAAAAAAGCTTCAAAGAACAGCTTCTTTATACGCTGGTCATTATCAGGAAAAGATTAAAGATAGTAGGGGCTGGCGGATTGATTTGGTGGCCATTTCAATAAAACCCGGCGGTTTTGACGTCAGGCATTATAAAAATATTACCTAGGCAAAATTAAAAACAAAAAAGCCCGCAAGGTTTTTATCCTTGAACGGGCCCTTATGGCCTTTAGGCGAGACTCTTTCTGTAATAAGATGTTTGATGTGTAATTCGACGTGCCTCAGTTTTTAGTTTTATAAGCTCATCTTTAGTCAGCCAACGTTTCGCTTGCGTCGCAACACGAGAATCTATCGCCAACTCCATTATTTGATAAGGCAATAAATTCAGGCGTACTTTCCTATAACCCCTAAACCATCTTTTCCAGTTTCTTGCACATCTATCAATCAACATATCAATGGTTTTCTTATCGTAATCCCACCAGTGGCAACCCCCACCTTGGCCGGCGCAGCGGATTTCTGCCGGATTCGATATATCTTTTCTTCTCAACACCCTATATTTTTTCCATATTTCATTTAACATCTTAACAGCCTCCCTTCTTTAAAGCTTTAAAGAGCAGTTATCTCAAACGAGATGCCTGCTCTTTTTGATTTAAAAACAGACACCTTAACCAAAGATGTCTGTATGATAGCATATTTTATTTAATTTGTCAAATCTTTAAACTAAGTGAATAATTCTTTGATTTTCTTTTTCGCCGTGCTCAAATTTCAGCCAAACAGTGCTTTTAGGCAGGATTCTTTTAATTTTTTCCGCCCATTCAATTAAGACGATATTTTGGGGATTATTTAAAATTTCTTTAAAACCCAAATCCAGCAATTCTTTGGCCTTTTTTATTCTATAACAATCAATGTGGTACGCATTCATGAAGCATGAAGCATGTAGCACGTAGCACTTAATCAAAACAAACGTCGGGCTGGTGATTTTTTTTCTTATACCCAAGCTCCTTAAAAATCCCTGAACAAAAGTGGTTTTGCCAGAGCCCAAATCGCCGGTTAAGGCCAGAACCAATGCTTTTTTTTGTTTTTGATAATGGAGAAATTTTTGCGTCAATAAACCAGCCAATTTTTTAGTTTGTCGGGGAGAAATTGTTTTATAAGAATGCGGAGCCATTATAATTTTTTCTCTTTTATTCGGGCAAGGAAACAACTTTTTTGAGAATAGTGACTGACAAAAAAGCCAGTGATAGAGCCAAAAAGAAACCAATTAAGAAGCCGTTAAAACCAAGGGAAGTTTTATAATTAATAACAGAAGAATCATCAGGCGAAACATTGTCAATGACGTTGGCGCTGAAAATTTCTTGCGAATTTTTTTGCGTTAACCCATCTACGTTATTGGAAATAGCATTGGTTTCACCGGCGGTTGCCTTGGCGGTAAATATGAATTTATCGCCTTGGCGAATTAAAATTCTATCCTCCGAAGCATTTCCGGTAAAATCCGCTTTATCAACAAGGCGCCCGTCTTGGTCGTAAAGAAAAAGCGTTTCGCCGTTGTTGTTCAGGGCGATTTTGGTGGTTTTGTAATCCAGTGTTAGATATTCAGATGGCCCGATTCGTTGATTCTTTAGGGTGAATGTTTTTCCCGAGGCGTCTTTTATCTGCCAGCCCGCCAGATCAACCATTTCTTGGCCGTCGTTAAATAATTTTATCCATTCGCCCTCGGTGTCTTTGCCGGCGGGATTGGGAAGAAACTCAGAGATTAACATAATTTAAAATGTAAATATCAAAATGGAAAATGACAATGTAAAATGACAAAAAATTTTTTAAAAATTTCGCCGAAAACAAATGCTAAAATTTTGATTTTTGATTTTTAAATTTTTATTTTTAAATGTTTAAAGGCGGCTTCGGTGGCGATTCTGCCCAGGGGCGTTCTCTGGACAAAACCGATTTTCATTAAATACGGTTCGTAAATTTCTTCAATTGTGCCTTTTTCTTCGCCCAAAACAGCGGCTAAAGAATTGACCCCCACGGGCCGGTTATTGAATTTTTTAATGATTGTTTCCAAGAGGCAACGCTCAGAGGATTCTAGGCCCAATGAGTCTACGGTTAAAAGTTTTAACGTCTCAAAAACTATAGCGGTATCAATAATTTTTGAATTATTGACCTCGGCAAAATCTCTGGCGCGTTTTAACAAGCGATTGGCGACTCGCGGCGTGAAACGTGAAGCTTTGGCCAGCGTTTCAATGGCTTTTGCTTCGAGTTTTACTTTCATCAATTTTGCCGAGCGCTCAATGATGGTTTCAATTTCTTTCAGGCCGTAATAGTCAAAATGGAAAACAGCGCCGAACCGGGAACGAAGAGGATTTGACAGCAGGTTTGGCCTGGTAGTGGCGGCAATCAGGGTAAAAGATGGCAAATCAAGACAAATTTCGCGGCTTGCCAGGCCCTTGCCAACCACCACGAAAAACTTTCGTAATTCCATGGCTGGATAGAGCATTTCTTCAACTGATTTGGAAAGCCGGTGCGCCTCATCAATAAAAAGAACATCCTGGCTTTCCAGGTTTGAGAGTACGGCGGCTAAGTCGCCGAGTTTCTGCAAAGAAGGACCAGTAGCGACTTTCAGGCTTGCGCCCATTTCTCTGGCGGTCAGCGTGGCCAGGGTGGTTTTGCCCAAGCCAGCCGGTCCGTAAAACAATAAATGGTCACTTGACTCTTTTCTTCCTTTGGCGGCCGATAGAATCAGGCCGAGACCCTTTTTGATTTTTTCCTGACCAATATAATCAGACCAGGAGCTTGGCCGTAAGACCGCGTCAATGAACTTATCATCATTTTGAAATTTATTGTTCTTTGACATACACAATTATTTAAACAATAACCGATTTTTGAGGTTATGACAATAATAAAAAGCCCCCGGCGAACATATTTTCACAAGGGGGCTCGTACGAACATTTAACAATTCAAAAGAACCAAAATGTTAACGGCTGCGGCTATAGTTGCTATTGAGAGGGTGAATATGGATACAGAGAAACAAAAAGTTTCTTCCCAGCGGCGAACGGAGTCCCACTTGGCAGATAATAAGTAAAAAAGTGATATCCCGGCGCCACCAAAACTGACAAGAAACAGAAAGCCGGATAGCGGATATTGTCTCTGTGCATGGTGATTAGCGCCGCCGATTATGGCGCAGACAATAAGTAATACAGCTAATAATAACCACATTACATAAATTACCTGACTTGTTCTATTTTTTGTCGCTTGCGTCACGTCTTCCTCCTCATTGTGGTTTCAACATACTTCACTCAAAACTAAGAAATGTCAGGCAGGTCGCCATTATAATGCCGAATGTCATATATAGCGACTTGCGGATTATGCGTTGCCACATCATCCCTCCAAATCTGGGTTTTAGTATTTCGTCAACAACATTGATAATAGTCGTTATCAAGAAAATGAAAACACTGCCAATAAAAAATTTAGAAACAGGCATCGGAAATCCTCCTTAATATCATACGTCTTTTTATAAACCTTCCTTGTTATGCTATTAAGAACTCTTTATATTGTATAAGATGTTGACAAAATAGTCAACGCTTGACTTTTATTTAATAATATGCTATGCTGAAGACGTAAAAATAAAGACCATCTGGTCCTGTGGGCAAATCAAGGGATTTCTTTTAGCTCTGGACGACCTGGCTCTGGCTGGGTCGCTCCTCAAAGAAATTCTTTAATCTCTTTTTCAACGGGAGTTTTCATTCTCGGTTTCCGAGAAGGCCGCCCACAGTACCAGGTGGTTTTTTTACTAATTATATCCAAACTTTCAACCCGCCAAAATTTTTGCGTAGCGAAAACTTAGGCGGGTAAAAGTTTTTTAATAAAATTTTCATTGCCTCTTGGCTTGAAAATTTTGAGAAAGCCCTTTACCACTCAATCGGTCCGGTGCTTCTTTCTACTTCGTCAATGGCAGTCTGGCCAGCGAGTACTTTTAAGACGCCGTCCTGCTGCATAGTTATAAATCCCTTTTTAAAGGCTAAGTCTTTGATTTCGGCCTCCACTGCCCGGTCAATAATCAACCTTTCCAAATCTTCCTCAATTTGCAGAAGCTCAAAAACGCCGACCCGCCCTTTATAACCGAAACCAGAACATTTTTCGCAACCCTTGGCTTTAAAGACTTTTACGTTAAGCTTTCCATTGTCAAAATACTGATTTTTATTTATTTTTTCCGGCATTTTCGCCAGGAATTTTTCAATCTTGTCTTTTAGGTCGGCGCTTATTTCCACGGGCTGGCGGCAACTCTGGCAAAGCCGGCGCACCAAACGCTGGGCAATGATAACGTTCATTGATGGCGCAATGACTGATAACTTTACGCCCATATCAACCAAACGCGGGATGGCACCGAATGAATCATTGGTGTGAAGCGTGGAAAAAACAAGGTGGCCGGTTAGAGCGGCGTGGATGGCAATTTCGGCTGTTTCCAAATCACGGATTTCGCCGACCAAAATCATATCCGGGTCTTGACGCAAGAGAGAGCGCAGTCCTTTGGCGAACGTATAACCAGCCTCAGAATCAACCTGCGTCTGTTCAATGCCTTCAAGATGATACTCAATCGGGTCTTCAATGGTGATGGTTTTTATTTCGGGTTTGTGGGTGTGGCGTAAAAACGTATACAGAGTGGTTGTTTTACCGGAGCCGGTCGGACCAGTATTTAAAATCATTCCATTAGGCTTCTCCAATTCCTGCTGCATGATTTTTAAGTCATCTTCGCGGAAGCCCAAATCAATAAGCGAGAGTTTGATGGTGTCTGGGTCAAGAAGCCTTAGGACAATTGTTTCGCCGAATTCTGAAGGATTGATTGATGCCCGGATTTCAATTTCTTTGCCCGGCAGGCTGATTGTAAAACGGCCGTCTTGCGGTTCGTCTTTTATGTTAATTTTCAGGCCGGCAAGAATTTTTAACCGGGAGAGCAAATGTTCATAGATGGCGTTTTTTAAATCATTGGATGCATCATGAAGCAGACCGTCAATTCTTAGTCTTAATTTGACGTGGTCTTCGGCCGGCTCAAAATGAATGTCTGAGGCTTTGGTGGCCAAAGCGCCGGCTAAAGCAACTTCCAAGATTTCACCCGCGAAACCCGCACCGGCATTAAGCTTTTTAATGTCGGTTTTAATGTTTTCCAGAGAGGTTAAGGTTTCCTTCAAGGAAGCCAACTTTTCTTCTTCAATTGTAATCCGGCCGGTAATTTTGGCTGTTTTCCCAGCTACAAATTTATAGAAGCTCCAGATATGTTGGAGCCCGCTCAATGAAACAACAAAAATGGACGGTTCGTAGCCGTCAGTTTTTAGTTTTTGAATAATTTCCTGCGCTAAAGGAGTTTTTGGGTCAAAGGCGGCCACGGCGACGTTTTTTTCTTTTATTTCAATAGCGGCGATATTGGCTTTTTTAGCGGCTTCCTGAGGAATCAAGGCAAGCGCCTCGGTATTTATCGGCGTGGTCGTCAAATTAGTATAGGGATAGCCCGTTTTATTAGCCCGGCGCTGGGCGTCGCGTTCTTCAGCTTCGCGACGCAACTGGGATAATTTATCTCTGACTTTGGTCAGCGGGTTTTTTGAAGAAGATGCCATTAATTTAAATATAAAACAGAAAACACAAAAAATAAAGCTTAATATCTTGTTTAACCACGGCAAACTATATTAATATTAATAAAAAAGACTTTTAAATTAACCCGAATATGAGAATTCTTGCCATTGAAACATCTTGTGATGAGACGGCCATAGCTATGCTTGGGGCCAGCGGCAACTTAAAGCAGCCGCGATTTAAGATTTTAAAAAATTTAGTGGCGTCACAAATAAAAATCCACGCGCCATTCGGCGGCGTAGTGCCAAATCTGGCTAAAAGAGAGCATCTTAGAAACCTACCGATTCTTTTAAAAAAACTCAAAACTCAAAACTCAAAACTCAAAACCGATTTGATTGCCGTGACGGTGGGACCGGGGCTGGAGCCTTGTCTCTGGACAGGCGTAAATTTTGCGAAAGATTTATACTCAAAACTCAAAACTCATAACTCAAAACTTAAGCTGGTTGGCGTGAGTCATTCCGAGGGGCATCTTTATAGTTTTTTGCTTGCGCGAAAATTCAAGCCGGATTTGTTTCCGGCCATTGCTTTAATCGTCAGCGGCGGCCATACAATTCTGCTCTTAGTGAAAGACCTGGCGCATTATAAAAAGTTGGGTGAGACCAGAGATGATGCGGTGGGAGAATGTTTTGACAAGGTAGCGCGGCTTTTAAGATTACCCTATCCCGGCGGCCCGGAAATCGAAAGAATCGCCAAGCAGGGGAATCCTAATGCGGTTAATTTCACGCGACCCATGCTCAACCAAAAAAATTACGACCTCAGCTTTTCCGGGCTAAAGACCGCGGTCCTTTATTATCTCCGGGATAATTCACCCAGCACCTTCACGTTCAAGGGCGGGCGTCAAACGACTGAATGCCATGGGAAGGTGCGGGATAAAAATGTTAAAATTAAAGATATAGCCGCCAGTTTTCAAGCCGCGGCTTTTGACCTATTAATCTCAAAAACCCTGCGCGCGGCCAAGGAATTTAAAGCAAAATCAATTTTGCTTTCCGGCGGCGTGGCGTCAAATTTTTCCTTAAAAAAAGACTTGAAACTAAGAATTAAGAATGAAAAATTAAGAGTTAATTTATTCGTGCCGAATAAAAAATTTTGCACGGACAATGCGGTGATGATAGCGGCGGCCGCCTACGTTAATTATTTACAAAACAAAAACCATCGATTGATTGCCGCGGGGAACATGAATTTAAAATAAAATGCTTTTTTTGAAAAAATTAGATTGGTGGCTTAATGCGGCGGCTCTTTTTTTAATATTGGCCGGTTTAACGAGTTTATTAAGTGCCGCGCCCTCTCTGTTTTACAAGCAGCTTATTTGGGCGGCGGCCGGTTTGGTTTTATTGTTTTTAATTGTCCAATTTGATTGGCGGCCATTCATTAATTATCGAAGCGTTATTTTTGGCATATATTTCCTGGCAGTTTTGCTTCTGGTGGCTACTTATTTCTTGGCGCCGACGATTAGAGGGACAAAAGGATGGTTATCGGTCGGCTCTTTTAATTTCCAGATTTCGGAATTTGCCAAACTGATTTTAATAATCTTCCTCGCCAATTTTTTTAGCCGGAAGCATATTGGCATCGGTCGGGTGTCAAATTTGCTGGTCTCGTTCGTTTATTTCCTGATACCCGGTTCATTAATCGCTCTTCAACCGGACTTTGGCTCAGCCTTGATTCTTTTTTGCATCTGGTTTGGATTTCTCTTGGTCAGCGGAATCAAACACAGGCATTTGATTATTGCCTTGATTATTTTTGCGATTTTAGGAATAATAATATGGCAAATTGTCCTAAAGGATTATCAGCAGGAGAGAATACTGGGCTTCTTTTTTCCCGGCCGTGACCCATTGGGGATTAATTACAGTGCCATCCAGGCGAAAATCGCCATTGGTTCAGCCGGTTTATTTGGCAAAGGATTCGGGCAGGGTACGCAGACGCAATTAGGTTTTCTGCCCGCAGCCCAGACAGATTTCATCTTCGCGGCTTTTACAGAAGAGTGGGGTTTGGTTGGCGGTCTGTCTATAATTTTAGTTTTCCTCTTTCTCGTCTTTAGAATCATTAGAATAGGACTTAATACCGATAATAATTTCAAGCGTTTTATTTGTTTGGGGGCGGCGATTCTGTTTATTGTTCAATTTATTTTTAACGTTGGGTCAAATTTGGGACTTTCACCGATTATCGGAGTAACTTTTCCATTTTTAAGTTACGGCGGCTCCAGCCTATTGACCAATTTAATTTTAATGGGTATAATTCAGACGATTTTCGTTCGCCGCTCTTTAAATCTATGAATATAAACAAACTGCGGCTATTTATAATCCTTATAATTTTGGCGGTCTGCGGAGGGGCGTTTTCGTTGTATGCACTTAATTTATTAAACGCTGGTCATTCGGCTGAGGCCAAAGTCCTTGAAATAAAGGAGGGAATGAGTTTTGATGAGGTAGCTGACGAGTTAAAAAAAATTAAGCTTATTGATTCAAAATTCTTCATTAAGGTTTATGCCTTGATAACCGGTCAGGCTAATCAGGTTAAACCGGGCAGGTATATTTTATCAGGTGACAACTCTTTTCCTCAATTGCTCGGCATTTTAACCGAGGGGCCGGAGGAAATTTCCGTATTTATTGCTCCCGGGATGACGCTGAAAGAAATTGACGAAAAATTGAAAGTTTTAGGTGTTATTGAGCAGAATGGCCTGGCAGAACCCAACGTTGATTTATTTAAAAAGCAATATTATTGGCTGGAA
>Ga0307444_1001144_pt1 | contig 11695 bp, 8 predicted proteins | sample SalMarSW160340MG_FD_202145 | JGI IMG/M metagenome (GOLD analysis project Ga0307444, IMG submission 202145) | Salt marsh sediment microbial communities from the Plum Island Ecosystem LTER, Massachusetts, United States - SW1603-40 | ecosystem: Environmental > Aquatic > Marine > Intertidal zone >... | reverse complement strand
TTAAACTATGATGAACTTGACTGGGTAATAGAAGCATATGATACAGTTATAGGTGCGAAGCTGCTATTTAAAGGAACTTTTACAGTTAAAACACCGACTGATTCAGGAACAAGATCGTATACAGACGTAAACACCTACAGATATAAAGTATCTGATGGTCATGGTGGTTGGATATTATTGGGATCTGACTATAATAACGAAGATTGTTCATTTGTTTGGAATGATGGCCCTTTTGTATACTATAACTCAATATATTACGCAAATGGATTAACTCTATGGGTATCGTTGCATTTTTATTAAATTAAATAAAAATTCATATGAATCAAACTATAACAATAAACTAGAAAAATTTAATATTCAAAAAGAGAATAATAGGATTGAACAAAATTGAATACAAAAGGTGGGAGGAAACGTTTCATTTTAGTATTTCTCCCCCTTATTTTTTCTACTTTAATAACATTTTTTGTGTATTCAGGTCAATTCTCAAATTATTATGAAAATTATAATCAAATATTAGATTTAACATATCCTGATTATTCTTTTATAATTACTGGAGAGTTTTTAATATTAGAACCTGATTTTGACTTAGAATTGTTTTATCAACGATTCAATTTAGACCTTGTAACATATTATGGTTATTTGGATTGTGACACTATTATCAATTCAACAATTTATAGCACAAAATTGTTGTGGGCTCCTTCAAGTTACTATACGAAGTATAGTTATTTAGATATTGAAAATGGGACTTTTTATCTTGATATAACATTGAGTGAAGTTCTGGATTTAGAACTAACACAGAATATCTCCATTTCTTTCCAGTTTGAAAGTACACAAACTGAAGTGGAATTACCATTTGGAAATTATTTTGAAAATAAAGATATCTTTTCATTTGAGTCATTCATTTTTAGTAGTCATTCTGATATATATCAAAAATACATATTTGTGGATGTGGAAACATTCCAAAATCTCATTGAAGGATTCATTGGAAATACAGTAATTCATTATGTACCATTATTTGAGTTTTCTGATTCATTTTTACATTCCTATCCTCCGCATCAGGCAGTTGGATTTTTAAAGGAGAAAAGAGAAGAACTTGATTTCTACTTTAATTATGTCTTTCATGCTTCTAACTCAAAAGAATCCTACATCAGAAGTAATATTTTAGAGAACAAACTTCGAAGTTTTTTTGACAATTATAGAGAATACACTTTCCCCCGCATAATAATATTCTATGTTATTTGTTTTTTCTTTTGTTTCTTTGTTTTGAATAGAACGATAAGAACATATTTTCAATCTCAGAAAGAGAAAATTATTTTCTGGTATCTTAAAGGAAAAAAAAGATATAGTATGATAAATGATTGCTTAAAATCTCAAGTTATAGTTAGCCTATTTATCATCATTATAAGTTTTATTTTATCGATTCTATTGATGTATATTTTTACTCCAGATTTAATTAGTTTTGGATATTATTATAACATGAATTTTCTTATAATTTTAGCAATTACTATTTTTTATTCTTCTATACAAATTATCTCACAGATGAATTTACTTTCACGATTTTATCAAAGGAATCAAAATGAAGAAATTAGTTTTTTAGACAAAATAATAAAGATTTCAAAGATGCTATTAAAATGGATTTTTATCTTTATAGTATTTGGAGCGTCATTTTATCTATTCCTATTTACCGCAATAGAAAGAATTGAAATGACTGGAGGGATTTTTTTATTTATTTTTGGTATACTATATCTAGTTATCTTAACTTTTATTTTATCTGAAAAAAATATAATTTGGTTAGGTACAATCTTAATCTCACTCCTTGAAAGAATTTCAATATTAGGTCGATTCTCATTAAAAGCATCGAAAAGAACCCTTCGCACTAATACTAATTTTATTCAGTTGATTTTATTATTTTGTTTAATTTGCAATTTCTTTCTTGCAGGATCAGATACTATCGGACATTATAACCAAATTAATCAGAAATATAACTCTATAGGAGACATCTCTCTAAGTTATCCAGAAAGCTCTGCTGATCTAGTAAACACAAATCTTCTAAATTATTCTGTCTTTTCAACTGAAATCCAGTTCATTTCTATAAAAATGCATTTTGAAATTGAACCACATGTCGAAAAATCTTATGGAATTTGTATCTTCTTTATAGACGAAAACACGAGTTCAAGAATTTTCGATTCTGAAATATTCAAAGATAAATATTCTGGTTTATACGATAGTCAGGATATATTTAGTAAATTATATGCAAACAGTAGTCTTGCTGTAATAAATCAAGCTTTAGCTGAGATTAGTTTCATTAATATAAATGAAACAATTGTTCTTCCAATTTTTTTGAAAGATAGTGGAGAATTTTATTCAACAGATTTATATGATGTAACTGTAGTAGACACATTTGATTTTGCTCCATTTTTTTCCAATATAGCCCAAGAAAGTCCGTTAGTGATTCTGAATAAGAAAATACTGGTCAACAGAGATCAGATAGCTATTACAAAACGTTTTCAAATTATGTGGGTGGAAAATACAACTATTAAAAACGGACTCCTTGATCAAGTTAATTATTTAAATGAAAAATATAATGCAAAAATCCACTTAATAGATAGTTTCTCATTTGAAATATTAACTGATTCTTATTGGATTCAATCTGTTTTGAAACGTTTCCTTATAATTCTTTTTATTACATTACTCTTAGGTTTAGCTGCATTTTTCACAAAATATAGTTTTGAAATTGTTGACTCCCAAGTAAATAGTTTTAGAGCGTTTTTTGCCAGAGGTTTATCAATCAAAAAAGGTATATTTTATGCAATTTTACCTGCGCTAGTTATTACGTTTTGTTCAGTTTTTATAGGCTATCTTTTGAGTATAATTTTATTATTAATTGTCATTTATTCTAGCCAACCACAATATTATTTGAAAGTAACATTGTTTCTATTTCCCTATTCATTTGTTTTTATTATTAGTATATTAGTACTTTTATGTTCCATTACTGTCTTTTCAGGGTGGAAAAACTATAGGTCTATTAAAAAGCATATACCATTAGTAGAACCAGGATTTCCATCACACTTCTTAAAGGAGGATAATATTTAATGAGGTTAACAAAGTATCTCATAAAAGGAAGAAGGAATATAATCATAACAGAATTTGCAATTATATTTCTCTTCTTTATGTTTTCAAGTATAATTTGTCTGCCTTATTTAAGAGAAAATAATGAATTGTGGCTTTCATTACTAGCATCTCAAGAAGAGCCTGACTTAGAGATTTTTATGTCACAATCATTTCAAAGCTACTTAGAAAGTGTAACTGAATTATCTGAAAGAATCATGGGATTTTATCATTTTTCTATTATCAATTTACCTTCAATTCTAATGGAAATGCAAATAGGAAATGAAAGTATAGTTGATTTTAATCTATATGTAATAAATATAGAGTTACTAGAAAGAATGAACATCTCACTCTCTGAGAGTGAAGTTTTGTTTTCTTCTTTTCATCTGGATAATGTTAGTGTAAGTGATATTAATACTAATTTTACTCTCGAAACTGTTTATAACAATTTGACAGTAGTAAACTCCATCAGTCAACAAGTTTTGTATTCGTTATTTTTTGGTTCCAAAGATCCATATCCAAATATGGTTTTTGAGAATACCAGTATAATTATTTCAGATCCTTTTTTTTCTAAATTTCTTTCATCTGTAAATTCTTCAGCGCTTCAGAATTTGACAGAAGGTTACAATGTAAATTCATGGTATGTTTTCTCTTGGAGTAAAAAACAATTGTCAAATCTCCCACCTAGATTTGTTGAAGAAATTCACCAAGAATGGTTAAATGTTAGAATTAGTGCGTTTTTCCAAACATATTATCAACAATATGTTAGTTTTAAAGATACAACTATTACGATGGATATGAATTTTCTAGTGAGCTTGAATGCTCTTATAAATACAATGAATTTGGATTTATTGAAAATATATATTGTTACTATGTTCGTGACAGTTGTTGTAGTATTTTCTTTAATTCAGTTAAACAAAAGTGCTATTTATAATAATAAAAAAGTGCTAAATTTGCTCATTTCTCGAGGTTTGAAGAAAAGATCTATTAAGATTAGATTAGCATTTTTAGAACTAAGTATCACTTTTCTATCCCAGCTAATAGTTTTAGGTTTAATATCCTCGGTTCTCAGTATTTTACATCTTATTAAATGGATTTATGCGATAAATCTTATTTTTATAACAGCTAGCATTATATTAACATTGATATTTTATTTTCAGGCATTCTTGTTAAAAACATCATTTGACCAGATATTTCTAGAAGAAGTGAAAAGTGAAAAAATAATTTCTAAATCAAGAAAATTCAGCAATTTAATAATTTTGAGTATGATTGTGGTTGGTATAATCACCCTTACTTTTATTATATTATTAAATCAGAAATATTTACATTTATTATCTGTTTCTTCGACAGTTTTATTGACGATTTCAGTTAGTTGCATGGGTATAATAAGCTTAGTTATTCTCGTACCTTTCATACTTCAAAAAATCTTTCTTTACCTATTTAAACAGACTATTAATTTATTTTCGTCAATCTCTGTTTTCATTACAAAACTATTTGAGAAATTAAATAGGAATAAAAAACAACTTTGGTTGTTGATTTTTTCGCTTCAATTAGTTTTTTCTTTAATGTTATCTGGTACAAAAACATATTATAACAATCAAGAGCAAATACAGAAAAGTTCTATTTGTTATGATATATCAATTAAGATAGAACCATCTTCACTTGATGATGTAAAAATGTTAAGTAATTCCTCTGCTTCGATAGCATCATATATAGAACCAATATTTGGAACTTCTAGCATCCTGGATGCAATCTACATATATCTTGCTACACCTAGAGCTTTTTATGATGGAATCAATCTCTATGGTAATTATTTCAAGAAACACAGTAATTTTGAAGTATTTTCATTACTAAATGAGTCAAGTGAGTATTGCGTTATTAATAAACAAGAAGCTGACAGACAAAATATAAAGATTAACGATATAATTCACTTATACAAAACTGCTAGTAATGGGTCAAAAATAGTTGAATCAAAAAAACTTCTAGATGTTGCGAATTATATCCCCTTTTACTCTTTCCTATTCCCAGAAGAATATACTAGAATATATTTAATGAAATACAATAACATAACTCACATATCAAATCTAGATAATTATGTTGTTTATAGTTTCGCAACTAGTAATAATTTCAAATTTGAAGCTTTTCTTTCTCAGCTTCAAGAGTTCAACATTCTTTTTGAAATATTACATACACAATCATATAATTCTCTAATCCCAGATGAAACTGATACTTTTTCATTAGAGATAAAAACACCTTTATTCTTTCTTTTATTCATTATATCCATAATTATTTTATCACTTTTCGTAGATATTAAAAAAGAGGGGAATTATTTATTTTCTTTTTATAATGAAAGAGGTTTATATTACAGAAAATCACGATTGTACTTAAACTACTGGTTTATTTCACAGTATGTTTTTGTTTCCATTATTTCTTATTTTTATAGTATACTAATCCTTTTAACAACAATTTTGATTTTGAACCAATTTGTCATACTTCCAATCAACATTATATATAGTTGGGAACAAGTAATTCTATCAATTTTAGTGATTACTTTTACAATTCTTTTTGCATTATTTATTGAAATTAACAAAACAAGAAAAGGAATATTTAGAAATAAAATAGAGGGTAAAACAAGTGAATGAAATAAAAACGAAGATAATTCAAATAATTGATTTACTGCATGTATACAAAGGCAAGGTTGAGACTATTGCTCTTCCGGGAATTAACCTTTCTGTTAATCGTGGAGAACGTTTAGTGATTAGAGGTAAATCTGGAATAGGAAAAACTACCTTATTACATTGTCTAGCTGGTGTCATTAGACCTACTACAGGAAAAATCTTAGTCAATAACAAGAATATTCTCGATTTCAATGAGGATCAGCTTGCAGATTATCGATGCTATACTATTGGTTTAGTCTATCAATCATATAATTTAGCTCCATTCTTAAATGTAAAAGAAAATATTGAATTTCCAATGGTTTTAGCTAAACTTCCAAGTGAAAAACGAGAAAGAAGGATTGATGAACTTGCAGAATTTCTTGAGATACAACGATATTACGAACAATTACCTGAGAATCTAAGCGGAGGAGAACAACAAAGAGTTGCAATTGCAGTTGCTTTAGCAAATAATCCACCAATTATTCTTGCAGATGAACCTACAGGAAATCTTGATGAAGAAACCTCAAAAATTGTCTATCAACATTTGTCAGAAGTTTGTCAAGTTTATGGAACTACTTTATTACTAGCATCTCATGATCCTAATGCAAAAAAATATACAGACAGAGAGATTTTATTAACAAAATTAAAAACACAGTCACTTTAATTTTCTCCAACATCCTTCTCTCTTTTTAATGTTTAGTAGTTCCTTTCTAATGAATATTTTTCTAATCGTATTTGGAAAAGCAATTTAGCTAACAAAGTTTATAGTAGTTTGATGCATCTGTTTCAATAAGAGTAATTAAATGAGAAAATTAATAGGATTCATATTGATCATCAGTTTATTTACAATTCAGCTCTTCAACATAAGTGCAATTATTAGAGAAAATGATTTAGATTGGGGAACAGGAACTATTGTTAATTTGATGGGTGAAATCTCTTCTGAGAAACTCACAGATGATCTCCATACTTTAAGTATAACTCTAACCTTACTCTCTTTGAACGATACTGCTGTTGAACTCTATAATATCCGTGTTGATTATAGGATACCTGATCATTTCTCCCAATATAGACCTTTATCTAGATTATCGACTATTAATTCTACCAGCAAAGTAGATGTATTATTTCAATATGATTCTCTATGGGGAAATTGTAATTTAGAAATGAGTTTGTCTTTTGATGAAAATAATACTCTTATAAATGACCCAACATATGTAACTGGCTGGATAGTTTATTTTAATCTTGAACCGTATGTACAACCTACAACTCCTACTACACCTCCTACAAGCACTCTTCCTTCCTCAACTCCAACAGGGTTTGATTGGGGAGAAAATTGGTACATTTTTCTTATAATCGGTGGTGGCATATTGTTGGTATTAGTATTAATAAGGTTTGGAATCTCTCTCAAAAATAGAAAATAGTTAAGATTTATCCAAGAAATTTTAGAAAAATTAATTAGTGGAATTAGTAACAAAAAGCAAAGTGATAGAAAAAGGTAAATTGTGATTTCATTGATTAATTTCCGCAAATACGAACATAAAACAGATTTCTTTAAGATTCGTGATTTTCTTATACAAAATTATTTCATAAGTTATCCTTTGGTTTGGACACTTGAAAGATGGAACTATGCCTATTTTTTTGTCAGAAAAATGTTCGAAATTTCTGAAGCTAAATGGTCTGAAAGAGTTGGGATATGGGAAAATGAAGATGGTGAAATAATCTCCGTGGTAAATGATGAAGGAGAATCTAAAGGAGAGGTGTTTTTTCAAATAAACAAAGAGTATTTAGATAAACTTCTTTTCGATGAGATGTTCAATTTTGCTGAAGAAAAATTAGCCTTGTGGGATGATGGAAAGAAAACAGTTAATTTGAGAATTCTTGAGAATTGTGGAAAGGTTGAGTCAGAAGCAAGGAAAAGAGGGTACACTATAAATCGTGAAAAATATGAAACAACAACATTTCTTCAGTTATCACAGAAATTACAGATTCCTAAACTTCCTCCCGGATTCTACTTGAGTTCTATGGATATTCAGAATAATCTTGATAAGAGAGCAGAAGTATTTGCTAAAGCTTTTGGAAACTTCGGTACTCCTGATGAAGTTTGTGGAAATTTATACAAAGAACTTCAAAAATCACCTGATTATAAGAAAGAGCTAGATGTATTTGTCGTTTCTCCTGAAGAAGAATTCGTAGCTTTCTGTTTAATTTGGTATGATTCATATAATAATATTGGAATTTTAGAACCAGTGGGAACAAATCCAGATTTCAGAAAACAAGGTTTAGGTAAGACAGCTGTTTTTGAAGCTATAAAAAGAGTTCAAAAATTAGGCGCTAAGAAAATAATTGTAGGAGATGGTCAGAAATTTTATCTCTCCTTAGGATTTAGCTTAAGTCATAAGCATATGATCTGGACCAAACAATGGTGATACTTTTTATACGGATATCTTTTAAGTGTCTTAACAAAGTTTAAGTTGTGCTCAAATGGAAGATCTTGATAAATTTAAGCAGAAATTAATAGATAGAGAGATTACTATTGAAAAAATTGAAGAATTTATGAAAGTCTTAAAAGACTTTGAAACTTTTGTGAGTAATTTAAATAAGACTATCGCCACTATCTCTTCGGAAGATTTCTACAATTTTTCAGAAGAGTTAATTAAGAAAAAGCAAAACACAAGTTTTACGTATGAAGTTATAGTTGGTTATGGTCGTTTTACAAATAATAATAATTTAGTTCGATGGGGATTAGAAGTTCTTGATGGTAGCGAAGTCATGAAAAATTTCTCAAAAAGGTTAGAAGAAGAATTTGGTAAAGCATTTAGAGACGAAATTTTCGCTGACACTGAAATTCCTCCTCTAGGTATAGATCCCAAAAAGAAACCTGAGTATACAAAGAAACTTATCTCTCGATTTGAATCAAAAGTTGATGAAAAAACCTGTGAAAAATTCTTAGCTGAAGGACTTAGAGATCCCTATTATGAATGGAGAAAGCCCGATAGAGAAAAATTCCTCAATTCTAAGAATATAGATGAGTTTCTAGAACAAAAACAAGAGCGTTTCATCAAAAATCTTGAGAAACTAAGAGACGAAGAACAACTGTTCTTCACACAAGAAGTAAATGATGAGGTTGTTGAATATGCAAGAAATAATCCGGGAATTGAAGGGGGAATAAGAAAAGGTAATATTCTAACTGTAAATAAAATACCTTACGAGACAATAGGATATATTCATGCAGACAATCCTAAAATGAAAGCTTATCATTATTGTCATTGTCCTTGGGTTAGAGAAGCTATACTAGATGATACATTAGATAGAATCCCAAAAGTATTCTGCAATTGTAGTGGAGGATATTATAAACAGTATTGGCAAATTGTGCTAGATCAACCTATAGAAGTCAAAACTGTAAAAACAGTCATAAATGGTGATCCAATCTGTGAATTTGATATTTATCTACCGGAAGAAATTGTAGAAGGTCTGGACTAGTTTCTTTATTAAAAAGACAACAAGATAAAAATACCAAGTACTTAATCCTCTCTTATGGTTCGCAGACCAGAGACTGAATATTATCTTGAAAATGAAGCTAAAAAGAAATATATTGAATTACCTAATGGAGTAAAAATGAGAGTTCTCTTTATCGATGCTGCTGAACCTACAAAAAATACCTTGAATATTGTTTATTATTCTGGTTATATATCCTACATTTTTCTTTGGAGAGGATCAGTCAAACTCCTAAGAAAACACCATAACATAATATTTATAGAATCAAGAGAAAAAGAATTTTCTTCATTCCCTCCTGATAATGTGGTTTATAGTGTAGATACACTAGGGGAAGATTTTCTCTTAGCTTTCAAGGAATTGGGATTAGACCCTCAAAAGTGCGTTATTGCTGGTTCTTCTATAGCTTCTGTCGGAGTTCTAGAAGCAATGAGTAAACATAATTTCAATCCATTTCTTTCAGTTCATTCTTCCCCTCAAATTATATACAAAGAAAATACCAAACCAAAAATTCTTTCAACAATCTTTCCCCACTGGTTTGTTATATCTTTGAAACCATTTATTTACATATTTTATAAAATCAAATTTAGACGAGATAAAGAATCTGGAAGAAGTAGGATTCATACCTTAAGTAGAATGTTTATGAAAAGTTCTCTAAAATGGATGAGAAAATTAGAATCATTCATGCCTGATTATGAAATGAAAGAAGAAGCTGTGAAGGATATTAATTCTCCAGTAGTTATTGTTGGAGCTCAAGATGATCCAGAACATGATACTGAGTCAATAAAGAAAATGGTCAACTTCATCCCTGGTTCCAAATTTCGTCCGGTTCCTTTTAAAAATGACACACATAATGAACAATTTGCTAAAATTATTCTTGAAGAGATCGAAATTCTTCAAAATTGAGTCTCTTTTCATTGTTAACTTAATGTTTGTTTGAAAATTTGTTCAAAGTATTTGTAATTTCTAGTTTTATCTTGAAGTTTGTATGATTCCATATTTGTTTTTAGTTCATCGACATTCTTCACTCCAAAGGCAACAGTATCTACTCCTAAATCTAATGCATAATTTATACATTCAGCAGGTGTAGCTACAGTATCTAGACGAAGTTTGAATTTTTTCCCCATCGTATAATAAGCTGAATAAGTGGAGGTTTTAGTAGTAAAAGCATTACCTTTCAGTAGATTCTTGATTGCAATAACACCTATTCCTTCTTGTTTACATGTTGCTAGAAGTTCTTTCATTTCTTTTCTGAATCCTGTAGCGAAGTTTACAGGTAACATAACTACATCAAGATCGATTTGAGAGATTATCTTTTTCAATAATTGAGGTTTATGAGCACTCATTCCAATAGCTTTAGATTGACCATTTCTCTTAAGTTCCTTAGCATAATCGAATACTCCATTTTTCATCATCTTCTCAAAATCATCATAATGAGTAATGAATTGAATAAGTGCAATATCTGCATAGTCAACATCCAATCTTTCCAGCATGTCTTCATATGTAAACTTGATTTTCTTTAAAGAACGTGTTTTTATGTGTCCATTATGTTTTTCATCATAAAAACTACCTAGATGTGTAGTAAATGTTATTTTATTCCGTTTATCCTTTAGAAATTGTTGAAATATCTCAAAAAAATAAGGTAAATTAAAAACAAGATCATAATGCGTTATCCCTTGAGCATAAGCTTCCTCTATAATTAATTTAGAATTCTCATCTCTTGAAAGCTCAGGTACTCTAGAACCTCTAGCAAAATGTTCTATTCCTAAACCTATCTTTCCTAGTTTTAAACCAGCAGCTGATATTTTTGAATCCATACTATCATTTTTAGATGATTTAAATATAAAAACATGTTAATGTTTGACCAATATAAAGATGTACTAACAAAACAACAAATCATCTGTGTTAAATTAGAACTGTTTATTAAAGCTGGAAAAATGGAATTTTAATGAGAAAAAAAAGAAATTTGATTAAGCTTTTTTCTCTTTTATTACTTTGTAAAAAGCTTCTATTGTCATATTAAGCCAACGACCTGACGCTTCATTACAAAAATCAGGTTTATCTTTAGTTACTAAAATATCAGTTAGAGAACAATTCTGTTCAACTTTTCTCTCAATAAATTCTAACATATTCTTGATTAAACTTTGGCCATCTTTGAGTTCTTTTATCGATCCTATTGGTCCATGACCTGGGATAACTAAATTTGGTTGAAGATCAATCATCTTTTGAAACGCTTCAATCCAGAGATAAGGATTCACAGTAGGATCACCTGCAAATGGGAACATATCTGCAAAAAGCAAATCTCCTGAAATAATCACATTTTCATCTGGTAAATGAACAAAAGAACTCCCCTTGGTGTGACCATGAGTTTCAATAAATCTGACTTCTCGAAATCCATCTTTTATTTTATACTCGCCTTCAAAAGTTATGTTGGGTAGTAT
>Ga0307444_1001142_pt1 | contig 11710 bp, 10 predicted proteins | sample SalMarSW160340MG_FD_202145 | JGI IMG/M metagenome (GOLD analysis project Ga0307444, IMG submission 202145) | Salt marsh sediment microbial communities from the Plum Island Ecosystem LTER, Massachusetts, United States - SW1603-40 | ecosystem: Environmental > Aquatic > Marine > Intertidal zone >... | reverse complement strand
TATGGCTGCACCGATGACTTTCCGATAGCGCATCACTACCGTGATGCGGTGCTGAGCACCATACTTGGCGGTACAACTGAAATGCATAAGTTGACCATCGGGCGTGAGCTTCTGGGCATAAATGCCATAGTCTGATGGTCAGATAGCAATTTTCTGTTTGAGGATACTGTAACATTCTGGGGACATAATACCTAATTTGTAGTAGGCCTAATTGGTATGGTCAATGGGATTTGCGATGGTTTGAGGCAAGCCCCGTAAAATGCTATTGTCTTATAGTTAACTGCATAATCTTGTATAAAATTCCTCGCCCTTGATGGGAGAGGATTAAGGTGAGGGTGAAATCCCCCTCCCTCTAACTCCCTCCCGCTGCGGGAGGGAGAATTATGGGAAAGTGTCGGAATTGGCAGATGAGCATGACTTAGGATCATGTGCCGCAAGGCGTGGGGGTTCGAGTCCTCCCTTCCCCACTTCGCAGAGGTTGCCAATGAGTCCCTTGGGGGCGCCGATACCTTCAGCTTTGGCAAAATCTTGCGCCAGGTCAAAGGCGGAGCCATCAAGGGCGGCATAGTGCGCATGAATAGCCGCCGGGACTTCGGAAATCATAAGGAATATAGTTATTAGTAGCAGTCTAAAATTACCGAGAGAACGATAAGTGGGAAGCGGGCTCTGCTGGGGGAACCGAGGTTATTAAAGGACTATAGCATAAAAAAGCTGAAAGTCACTTGTTTCATATCCTTGTCTTGCTTGGCTTGAGATTCTTGCTTAGTTCGTCAACTATTCTCTTAACCCTCTTCTTATGCCCCTCTCTGCCTAAAGTGTAGGAGAGAGGAACCCAGTTCATTCCCCGCAGATTATTTATCATGCCGGGGAGCAAGTCATAAGGGATAGACATAAGTATCAGGCCCTCGGGAAACAGATTCCTGGCTTTCATACCATGACTAAAACCGGTGATGGTAAAATTCAATTCGCCGCTTACGTAGGGATAAATGTAGATCCAAGCGCAGCCTATGACTGGTGTCCCCCTTGCCGACCACATCCTCCCGCTGCTATAGCTTAAGGCTCTCAGTAGGATTTCGGCTTGGCTAGGGTTAGCGGTAGCAATTAATACGTCAGGCTCGAATGATAGCTTGTCCAGGGGAGCAAAGGCAACATAGTTAGCGGCACCTTTCTGTAGTTTGGGGATTACATGATAGATTCTCTGGTTGGCGCGTATATCCTTGAGGACCTCCAATTTGGGTCCTACCTGCCCGCTCTCAAAAATTGGCTCATGCTCTATCATGCCTAGTATCAGCGGTCCGACACAGGTGAAATTGTCCTTGGTAACGTAAAAAGCATTTCCTTCTTGGGCTTCGGGAAGCATCTCGCAGAAATCCAAAATCTTACCTAGCCTCTCCAGCCCATCCGGTTTATTGGGTAAGAACTTAACACCGACGGGCGGCCTGTCAAAATCAAATTTTTTAAATATGGATAAGTCCTGTTGGATCGAGCTCATCTCTTCTTCACCTCCGAACGAATATTTTTCCCCACTCAATTCGAACTGGGTCAAAACTGGTGGGAAGTCCTGTTTTTCGCTCTCCTGGCCAGAGCATTGGGAGTTGCTGGGGGGCCCATTAAGAGCCCCCCAGATAAGGTTATTAGAAGACGTGACGAAGAGGGAAATCGCCCAGATGCACGTCATAACCATCCTCGTTCCGGTCAAGACGTACCTCCTCAGCACCTTCAACATCATTCGGACCATAGGTTATGGTTGAAGGGAGTATGCCCCTCGTGTCAAGGCCACTAATCTCGTAGAAGCCTTCAGTGAGGACATCAGCCGACGTTAGATCGTCAGCAGACTTACCGGTATTTATGAGTGCCAGCCTAAATGCTTCGACCTGAATCATGGCCTCAACAACGCCGTGCTGATACATTATATGTTCTGTTTCCTCGAAGCCCCCTCCATAGGTGTTGAGCAGGGTCTTACAGAACTCTACTCCATCACTGGTGTCACTCCAGGGGGGATAGCTCCCAGCGATGACAAGACCGTTCCCCACCACTGTATCCGGAGCACCCGTATCCCGCAGAAATATAGTGAGGTGAGCCGGTGAGCATAAGCCAACGGTCATCTCGTAGTCTAGGTTCCATCCAATACCCATGGTTTCCGCCTGCGTCATTGTCTTCACTGCTCCGACAACAAGCATGGCACCAAGGGTAAGGTCGATATCGTTATCCTGACACCACGAAAGCATGGGTTGTGTATCTGATGCCAATGCAGGTACCGTAGGTACCGCCGGGCAGCCCAAAACCACCTCATACCCGATTGACTCGAGATAGTCGTTCATCCCCTCTGTCGGAACTGTCTGGCCGAAGCTATCATTGGTAAGATAGGCAACCCTTGGCGCCTCGGCCCCTTCCCAGTTATCCATGAACCAATCAGCGATGCCGGCGGCCTGGTCGGTATAAATAGGGTAAAGGGTGAAGATGGTTCCTACCGTCGGAGTCAGGAGATAGGGCCCAGAAGCCATGGTGGTGGCACCGACCTCGTCAGCAATCAACGTATCCTTCATCGCCGTCGCTATTCCGGAACCTGATATCCTGAACACTTTGTATCCTTGCCCCTTAAGCGTCTCATAGTTAGTCTGCGCCGTAGCTGGGTTGGCCGCATCATCCAAGGACGTTACCTCCAGGATTACATTCTCGGGGAATGAAGGACCCCATGGTGATATCTTATGGTTGTCGTTTACCCACTCGGCATAATTCTGAAAGGCCTCCGAAACCGCGGCACCATCCTCGGGGTAGGGGCCGGTCAGGGGGAAAGTGCCACCGATTAATACCGTTACTTCTGCTGGTTCTTCTTCCTCTTCCTCCTGCTCGCCCCCACTACAGGCAGCCAAGAGTGGCAATGCCAGTATGGCAATAATCAATAGAGCAATTAATAATAACTTAGTCTTAGCCATTTCTCCTCCTTTTCTAGTTTATGATTTAGTCTAGTCCAGCTCACGAATTACGTCTCTTTCTTGAATTTAATCACCCCCCTTCACTTTATTTCCATAAGTGACTTTTTGAATGTAACCACCTCCTTTCACTTCTAGTTTATGATTTAATCTAGCCCATGAACTAATGTCTTTTTGAATTTGTCTATCTGCCTTTCACCCCCTTTCATTTATATTACTATATTACAATACTTATGTTAAAATCCTGTTAATGTGAGAAAGGCCATAGCCGGAAATATGCCTTGATAAGCCCCCAGCCGTGAGCCAGCCCCCTGGGCTCGAAGATAAGGAAGACGATAATTACCAGTCCGCGCATGATGAGGCTAAGTGAAGCCGATGCCTGGGGTGCAATAGCCGGAAAAGTCTCGGCTAACATTGGAGCAAGAATGATGACCAGATAATCCAGCAGCCTGAAAGACACAGCGCCCAAGATAGCCCCGGTGGTGCTGCCCATACCACCGATAATCAGCATGCCCAGGTACCAAACCGAATCCATGAAGGGAAACGCCTCAATACTAGCCCAGGCATAATAGTGAGCTAGGAGTGAGCCAGCCAAACCGGCAAAAACACAGCCGATGAAGAATGCCAATAGCTTATAAGCCCATATGTTAATCCCCATGACCTCAGCCGCGAGGTCATTATCTCTGATAGCGATGAAGGCTCTGCCGACTCTGCTCCTGACTATGTTTATAGCCACGACTGTAGCCAGACAGGCAATTATCATCACCAGGTAGAAGTAGCTAGCTCTGGACCGCAGCACCATGCCAAATATCTCAGGTTTAGGCGCAGCCAGGCCAAAAACACCACCGGTGAGCCCGGTTAGCTGGAAGTGGACGAGCCAGGAAATAATAAAGTAGGCGGCTATTGTTGCCATAATCAGGTAGAAGCCCTTGACCCTTAGTGATGGTAAGCCGAAGATTAAACCCACCAATCCCGCAAACAGGGCAGCACAAGGCAGGGCTGCCCAGAATGAGAAGCCAAGCTTGGCGCATAAGATAGCCGAGGTATAGCCACCTACTGCCATAAAGGCAGAATGTCCCATGGAGATTTGACCACAGTAGCCGGTTAGAATACTAAGGCCATGAACACTAATAACACTGATACCGATTATGGTCATTATGGTCAGCCATGTCTCACTGATAAATAGTGGGCAGGTGAAAAGAAAAGCAAGGAAGGCCAACAACACTACCCGCTGCGTCCTGGTGCGGAGGATAGCCATATCCTGAGCATAGCTTTGGTTAAAGGTCCCACTGGCTAAACTCATGCTCTTTAACTTAACTCCCGTTGTAAATGGTATGTCTTAATAAATAACCCAGTAATGTTTTTAAATCCTCTCTATCCTTTTCAGGCCAAATAGGCCGTAGGGTCTAATGAATAGCACAATTATGATAATGATAAACGGGAAGATAGTAGCCAGCCCACCGCGGGTAGTTAGCGGGTCAAGGTAGCCAGCAGCGAAGGACTCGGCCAACCCCACTATTAGTCCGGCTACGATAGCCCCGCCAATTGAGTTTACCCCTCCCAGCAGCACCACTGCGAATGCTTTTAGTCCCATATTAGCCAGGTACGGTGAAACGCCACTTTCGCCACCTAAAAGAACGCCGGCGACGACACCGGTAACACAGGCAATTATCCAGGAGATGGCATAAACTGTAGTCACCCTGATACCGGCACACTGCGCCACCTGCTCATCCTCAGCAGTGGCTCTCATGGCCAGTCCAATTTTGGCGTAGCGGAAGAAGAGCATGAGTGCGGCTACCACAATGGCAGCCAATATTACTGTGAATACCGTCGCTGCGGGTACATATACCGCACCAAGGCGCAGGGATATCGCTGGCAGCGCTCCGGAGTAGACCTTAAATTCGCCACCCCAGATCAGGATTGCCAGCCCCTCCAATATACAAAAGCCTAGGGCTATGGTCATCATGACTACTGCTAGTACTGGTTGACCCACCAGGGGGCGCAGGGCAAGACGTTCTATCAATAAGCCCATTATGACAGCCGTTGCTATTGCCGCCAGCAGACCGGCCCATAGCGGTAGGCCGCACATTATCAGGAAGGTGAAGCCAAGGTAGCCCCCAATCATTACAATGTGTCCCTGGGCAATGTTAAACGCTTGGGAGCATTTGAGGATGATGACAAAGCCTAAAGCGATCAGGGCATAGACTACGCCCACGCTAAAACCGGTTACCGCTAATTGTAGAAAGAGGGTCAGTGGGCACCTCCTTCAACAGACTGGATGCTAAGAGTAGTCTTTATTGTTGCCATGCGCCCATCCCGGTATCCGACCCGAGCTTCTACGGGCACCTCAGTCTTATTACTATAGATAGCCCTGATAAGCTCGCGGTAGCGCTCTTCTAAAAAGACTTTCTTCAGCCTCCTGTTTCTGGTTAGCTCACCCTCATCGGGGTCAAATTCCTTGTGCAGATTGACATATTTTTTCACCCTGATGCCCGGCGGTAAAGCCCTGTTTACTCTATCTATATCCTCCTTTACTAGCTGGTAAACCTCCGGCTTCTGGGAAAGCTCGGTGAAAGTAGTATAAGCTACCCCTCTCTCCCCTGCCCACCTACCGACACTCTCATAATCGATTATTATGATTGCCGAGGTATAGGCTCTATCTGGGCCAGCTAGAACCCAGGCATTCTTGATGTAAGGGCTGAACCTCAGCCGGCTCTCAATAAGTTGGGGAGCCAGTTTATCACCACTGGCCAGGTCAGCGAGGTCCCCTACTCTATCCAGAAAGACAACGTGTCCATCCTCATCGATAAAACCACTGTCTCCACTATAAAACCACCCGTCTTTGAGCGCCTCGGCAGTCTTATTCGGGTCATTACAGTAACCGACAAAAATACCAGGCTGCCGGTAAATAATTTCACCATTATTGGTTATTTTTACCTCTGCTCCCCTGTGAATAGGGCCGACAGTCTCCCAACGGATATCGTAATTCTTGGCGCCAGTAAGAACCCCGCCCTCCGTTGATCCATACAGGCTTTTGAGGGGAAGATTTAGGGCGTGGTAGAACCTGAAGGCCTCAGGGCTGAGTATAGTCCCGGTGGTATAGCAGATTCTGGCATTTGACAGACCAAGGCTAGCTCTGATGGGTCTAAACATGGCTATATCAGCAAAGGCGTAGAGTATTCTCAGAGATAGGCTTGGCTTTTGCTTTCTAAGCTTTAAATCAGCCATTTTGTAGCCGATAGGCATCAGCAGGCGGGAGACGAGTCTCTTAAGAGCGCCAGCCTGTCGAATGCGGCTCTGCACCCTGCCTGCCTGGTTCTCCCATAGCCGAGCCCCGTAGAGTACTATACTCGGTCCTATCTCCTTTGTATCCTCTTGCTGCGTTTCCGGCCCCTCAGCAAAGTTCAGGATGCTAGCTGACAAGAGGTGGCAACCAATTCCAAACTGCTGCTCAGTCATCCAGACTGGCGGCAGGTAGGGAACAATATTGTCATTTTCCTGCCAAGGGTCGAGATGCAGGTAGTATTCAGCACCAGCCCTCATTGTCCTATAGGTGTGGATGGCTCCCTTGGGAACAACCCCGGTGGTTCCCGAGGTGTAAACGATGGCGCAGACATCGTCGGCACTACCGCTTTCGATATTCTGCTCAAAGAGTCCGGGGTGTGCTCCTTCATGCTTTTCCCCCAGCTTTACCACCTGCTTATATTCCATCAAAATAGGGTCATCATAGTGGGCTAGTCCTTTATAGCCCCAGTAAATAACCTTCTCAAGCTGTGGAAGCTCGTCCTTAATCTCAAGAAACTTGTCAACCTGCTCTTGGTCTTGAACCAAAGCAAATCTAGCCTCGGAATTTTGGGCAGTGTACTTTATCTCTGAAGGACTTGAATCTGGATGCAGCCCCACTGAGGCCCCATGGTTAGACTGGGCAGCTAGCTCAGAATAATACCACTGGGGGGCATTATCCCCGATAATAAGCACCTTATCTTCGGGTTCAAAGCCGAGTGATATTAAACCAAGTGCCAGGTATTTGACATTGACATAATAATCCTTCCAGGTATAAGGTTGCCAGATACCATGATGCTTATGACGCATGGCGGTATGGTTAGGGCCATACCTTTCATAGTTATATTTGAGTATCTTGGGCCAGGTATCGCCCTTTTCTCTATAGACCTGCTCTATCTCAGTAGGCACTGCCCTTACCTGTTCTTTTAAGCGAGCCATCTCTTCTTTCGCCGGTAGTGCTTAACTTCACGGTAGCTCTTTTTGGAGCCCACCGCTGATAGCCCCATATAGAATTCCTGAACATCCTGATTATCTTTTAACCTCTCAGCTGGCCCCTCCAGAGCTATCCTGCCGTTTTCCATAACATAGCCATAGTCAGCAATACCAAGGGCAGCTCTGGCATTTTGCTCCACCAAGAGTATGGCCATCTTTTGTTCGGCATTGATTCTCCCGATAATTTCATAGATTTCTTGCACCAGCAACGGGGCAAGACCGAGTGAAGGCTCATCCAAGAGCATAAGCTTGGGGCGGGCCATGAGCCCCCGCCCTATCACCAGCATCTGCTGTTCACCGCCGGACAGATAGCCGCTCCTCTGGCGGCGCCGCTCTTTAATCCTGGGGAAGTAATTAAAAACCATATCTATATCGCTTTTTACCTGCCCACGGTCTTTACGATGATGAGCAAATACCAGCAGGTTCTCTTCAACATTAAGGTGCTCAAGAACCCTCCGCCCCTCTATAACTTGGGTTATGCCCAGGGCAGCAATATTCCCGGGACCGTACCTATCTATACTCTTACCATCAAAAACGATGCTGCCGTTCGTTACTTTTCCCTCCTCGGTCTTTAGCATCCCTGAGATTGCCTTCAGGGTAGTAGTCTTGCCCGCACCATTAGCCCCAAGCAGGGCAATGATTTTGCCATCAGCTACCTCTAGTGATACGCCTCGTAACACCTGAATAATATTCATGTAGGTGACCTCAATATTATTTACTTGTAGCATTTTGTTCTCTAAACGCTTATAGTTCCTCTCCTAGGTAAGCCTTGATAACTTCAGGGTTGCTTTGAATCTCGGCAGGGGTGCCTTCGGCAATCTTTCGCCCGAAATCGAGGACTATAATCCTGTCGGCGATATCCATAACCACTCCCATATCATGTTCAACAAGAACAATGCACCTAACCCCGTCTCTCAGAACGGGGGTATCGGGATAGGTGGCCCCCTGACCTTCGAAGACATCAATTATGAATCGGACGATATCCTCCTTTTCCTCCAGGTTCATCCCGGCCATAGGCTCGTCAAGAAGTAGAATCTTCGGTTCCAGAGCTAATGCTCTTGCCAGCTCCACTCTTTTGCGCATCCCATAGGGCAGAACGGCAACATGCTTCTTTCTGATTGACTGTATTTCCAGGAAATCAATAATGTCCTCTACCGTCCGTCGGTGTTCAATCTCCTCTTTGTGAGCCCAGCCAAGGTATATAGCACTAGAAATGGCGTTTTGTTTCATAAGCACGTGTCGGGCAGCCATGATGTTATCTTGAGTGGTTAGCCCGGTATACAGCTCGATATTCTGAAAGGTTCTGGCAATACGGAGTTTAGCCAGCTTATCCGGGCGCAATCGGGTGATTCTTTGCCCGTCGTAATATATCTCACCTTTTTGGGGTTTGTAGAAGCCGTTTATGCAGTTAAGGAGGGCGGTCTTGCCAGCACCATTAGGTCCGATAATAGCCAGTATCTCGTTATCTCTGATATCTAGGCTAACCTCGGTAAGGGCTCTGACACCGCCAAAACTAAGGGAGAGCTGGTCAACTCGCAATCTAACCTGCTTATCAGTTTTTACCTCCACAGCACTATCCTTCTCAATGCGGCAAGGGTTCTAATTCGTGTTAAATAGAATTAGCCTTTTTCTCCGGCAGTGAGTTTATCCAGGTAGTCAGTTACTCTGTAATCTTTAGGCCTCTCACACTTCAGATTCCGGCCCAATCGTTTGGCTTTCTTTTTGAGCATCTGCGCCGTTTCTTTGTCGGGATTCTCAACATACTTCTTGTAACCGGTGCATCCTATACTCCCGTCCTTGTAGACCATTATCGTCACATCATCATCCACAGCATCACAATAAATCGTCGTTGCGGTCATCTGCCAGTCTGTCACTAGTCGATCTCCTAGATCAAGGACATAACATATTGAAAAAGATAGTCACAACCCTACTTCCCAACTACTATATTAATATATACATTCATGAAATCAAATACCCTAGATAGGGTATTTTTGACAACAAGAAACAAGAGATGCTATAAATGTGGCAAATGGCTAGGCTGACCGGTAAAGATTATCGTGATATTTTAAATCTTGTCTATCTTGCCAATCGATGTGAAGACACAGAAAGCTTCATTAATATGTTGTTCCCCTCCATAATGCAAGTATTCCATGCCGAGTGTGCCACCTTTCAGCTTATTAAAGGATATCCAGAGCACACAGAGATAGTCGAGTCACGGTCTTTCAGGACAGATAGCATTAATATTTACGAAGATAAATTTTACCCTGTCTTGTATAAAGGCTCTTTCTATCAGTATTCTCCCCTGTTAAAGCAAGCAATTTCTTCACCAAAAACTATCTTAAAATTTGGAGACTCTATTTCCTTTCGAGACTGGGAGAGGTCAGATTTCTATAATAATTTTATGCTGCCACAGCAGTTATACTGGGAGTTATTCTTGACCTTGCGCTGGAAAAACAAATTAGAGGGCATGGTTACGTTGTGGCGTTCCAAGAAACAGCGGGATTATGACGATAGGGAAGTCGTAAAGGCAGCGATGCTTGCTTCCCATTTTGGAGTCGCTGTACACAATATTTGTTTAATTTCACAGATTAATACACAGGAAAATCATTCCTTATCTGCCGATGAGGCTAATAGTGAGGGGCTTCTTTGGTTAGACCATAAGTTTATTCCCTCCTTCTTCAACGCTGAGGCGAGAGATATCTGCCTGCAGTTATTAAGTAGGATGCCATATAATACATCTGAACTTGAAAAAGGTGATTTCCCCATACCATCCTGTATTATTCAAGATTGTTCCGACCTTCTGGATTTATCTAAAGCAGAAGAGCAGCCTATTCTGTCGCCAAAAGAGAGAATAGTATCTACAGGAAGTGGCAAGAAATTCCGAATTGAATGTTCACTGATATGGAAAGCCGACCAAATGAATTCTATGCCTAATTTTATGGTTACTTTTTCCGATCTCAGCTACGAAAAGAAACTGGAGACTACCTTACAAGCTAGATTCCAGCTAAGTAGAAGAGAGCTAGATGTTATTCACTATCTAACTAGAGGGCTGTCTGATGATGAAATTGGAGAAAAGCTTTGTATTAGCAGGCAGACGGTACATACACATATCAAGCACATCTATAAAAAACTAGGCGTTAAGAGCAGAATTGAGTTATACAGGAGAGTTATACAGGAGAGTTATACAGGAGAGTTATACAGCAATATTCGATCACCAATTTGACTGGCGTGATTTGCCTCAAATATCGTCCCCCTAGAAGAGCGTAAGAGATGTTGTTACCCTTGCGGGCTCCATAACCTACCAAGTACTTCCATTTCGTCCTCGCTGAATTGAACATTCCGTCATTTAGTGGCCCCGACAGTAAAATGGCCAGTTGTAGTTAGTGTCCTTTAATGATACAATCTCTTGCAACGGCACGGGCTTGAGGTCATTGTAATGGACACCGATGGTGCGCGAACCATCTTCAAAGATACCCACAAATCCCTTCTTGAGTTGTTTAACGAGTATGCCAAAGATGTGTATGGTATCCATCGGCTTGACCGTCTCAATGAGCTTCGGACCGATCTTCAGCGCCGCCAGCACCTAAAGGTATAACCGATGCCCACAAGTGGAACAGCTAAAGATGGGCAGAGTATCTTTTACGGCTGGATTGTCCTGGGCGTAGCTTTTATCACCGTAGTCCTTGGCTATGCCATCAGGAATAGCTTCGCCGTTTTCTACCCCACCATTGTAGAGGAATTTGGCTGGGAGCGGGGTAGCACGGCACTAATGTTCTCCATTTCCTTCCTTGTCTATGGTCTAGCGTCACCACTAGCCGGCACCCTCGTGGACAGATTCAAGCCAAGGCTAGTTTTACCGTTAGGAGGTTTCATTGCCGGCGTAAGTGTTACCCTGTGCAGCCTAGCTACCGCTCAGTGGCAATTCTTTCTCTTCTACGGGGGTATTGCTGCCATAGGTTTAAGTCTAGCCGGCTGGACACCTCTCACCGCCATAGTCTCCAACTGGTTTGTCAAAAAACGCGGCTTAGCCATTGGTATACTGGCGGCTGGCTTCGGCGGAAGCCTGATATCAGCCTCCATTGCTCAGTTCCTCATCTCCAGCTTTGGCTGGCAGAAGGCTTATATCATTGTCGGAATCTTCCCCATTGCCATTATTGTACCGCTATGCAGCCTTTTGATCCGCCGCAGCCCCCGGGAAAAAGGGCTTCTGCCCGATGGTGCACCTCAGAAACCACCCCAGCCCCAAGACCCCGATGAGCCCCAGACTGCGGAAGGCAAATGGGCAGCCACTACTTGGACACTGCCTCGGGCGATGAAGACCTATCAATTCTGGCTACTCTTTCTCGTTGCCTTTTTTCTACTTGGTCTTACCGAGCAGATAGCAATAACCCATCTGGTTTACTTCTTTAGGGATGTTGGCTACGAACCAATGATGGCAGCCAATATCTACAGCGTGTTTGGCATCCTTTTCATCCTCGGAACCCTGTGCAGCTTCCTCTCCG
>Ga0307444_1001138_pt1 | contig 11716 bp, 8 predicted proteins | sample SalMarSW160340MG_FD_202145 | JGI IMG/M metagenome (GOLD analysis project Ga0307444, IMG submission 202145) | Salt marsh sediment microbial communities from the Plum Island Ecosystem LTER, Massachusetts, United States - SW1603-40 | ecosystem: Environmental > Aquatic > Marine > Intertidal zone >... | reverse complement strand
CTCAAACGTCATATCATCTGTGTTGACAATGATAAAATATGCACACCTGCCAAACCGTGGATCTATCTCGGAGTTGAGATCTGTTCCTGTTGAACTCACCGCTATTTTCATAGGTTATGTCTCCTTTGTGATTAATACAATTCTTCGTAGCAGTTTAGATTTTCAAAACTACACCTTACAAACAACAAACCATGCTTTTTCTATAGCAAATAGCGTAAAGACACTGAAAAAAGCTATTAATGAGGCTTGAAACCAAAGAAAATGCATTATTACCCTCATGTAAGATACATTTATTCAAAACCTAAAATGTTACAATTCTTTCTTTCTATTATAGATTATTGCATTTCCTGTGCCAGATTACTGCTCGTTTTGTAAATCCGCATAACATATTAATATTTATAGAATTATTCGATTAGTAAAAATATTACATGAATATATAATTAACATAAAGTAACTATTTTGCAACTTATAATTTTATAGTGTTCTAATGTTGGAACAAATAGAACTTCCTGGCAGCTCTCTAAGAAGCTACGTTACGGTGGCTATTGTCCTGCTCTGAATGTCAATATTTATTACCAGTTATAACCTTATCCACATTCAGGTTCTTTTTTAGAAAACTCTTCATTGCGAGATTTCCTTCTGGGTCTATGGCTATTGTGAGTGCACCAGTCTGACGTATGTTGAGAGTGGGAAAAGAGGAATGCTGTTTCTTTGTTTCTTTGGTTGTTATGAGAAATTTTGACCATTCCTTTCCCACCTCCTTGTTTTTGTTTTCAATCTGCACTTGTCGTTGGTAGAAGTGGAAAAACCACCCTTGATAGTCCAACATAATTTCTTCCGCATTGCCTGCTTTAATAGTAACCCCTTTAATTACCCTTTTTGCGGGGAGGGTAAAAAATACCCCTTTAGGATGAAAATTGTTGATCATGAATTGAAGTTTCTCTGTCTGGTGTGACTGGGGGCTGCTTAGAAAAAGGTGGTCAATTCGCTGGATTTTTTCATGCCAGAGATAGGGAGCCATTACTATCCTGCCCAGATTAAAGCCGTTTTGAGTAAATGCATTATTTGTGATTAGCATTTTCTCTTTGCCTGGGAACTGTATGAGAGATACATCTCCACTTCCAGCATCCAGAATTGTTACTCTTAGATTGCTATTACAACGTGTTTTATAGGTCCAGCATCCAATATCTATAAAAAATACGACTAAAAGAAGAACTAAGAATATTCGGTAGAGTCTTGAGAGTGTGAAATTAAGGCTAAGGAAAAACACACCGTATAATAAGACAATCTCCAGCCAACTAGGTCGAATCACCCAGATCGAGCTCCAAGGAATATCTGACCAGAATTGAACCAAAGAAATTGCCAGATTGAGACCAAATTCACCTAAGGAAAGGAAAAACCCTGCCAGAGCAGAAGAAAGGAGCAAGGTAATGGAAGATAGTAATCCAAAGGGAATGACCCACAGCCCTATTATAGGGACTACTGTCAGGTTAGCGGGAAGGGCTATTATAGAAAAGCGATGGAAATGGTGGGCGATCAAGGGCATTGTCATAATCGTAGCAGCAGTTGTCACAGCAATCAGACCCAGGATATTCGTAAGAATTGAATGTAGTATCTGGCCTTTATTAAAAAACTTTTTGTCCGTTTTATATTTTGCTATTCGAGAAAAGATTAAAGGCGCTAGCCATAGAATGCCAGCCACAGCCACAAAGGATAGCTGAAAGGAAATGGTAAAAAGGGCATCCCCATTAAGGGTAAGTATTATAAGGGCTGCCAGGGAAAGACTGGACCAAACATCCTTTTCCCTGCCTATAATAAAGGACCATAAGAATACCAGAACCATTATCATAGCTCTCTGGGTAGAAATTTGGAGTCCAGTAAGTAAGGCATAGGCAATCACTGGCACAGTGGTTATAATTGCTGCAAGTTTTTTTATGTCTGTCATAAGAGTTACACGATAAGAGAGAGATAATAGCCATCTTATAGAAATAAAGAAGAGCCAGGCTACCAAACCAAGATGGAGGCCTGAAACAGCCATTATATGACTCACGCCTGATCTATCAAATGGCTCCCTTAGTTTAGACGTAAGACCTTGTCTTTCTCCAAGAATAAGGGCAGTATAAATAGGGCTCGTTGTATTAGCGAGCCTTCCATGAAAAAATTTTCTCAAGGGGCCTCTGACCTTCTCCAATATGCTTCCTGCAAAACCAAGATTTCCCCCTCCCATCGGAACAACATATCGTCCATCAGAAACTATGGCTATCAAGGAAAGCCCCCGATTTTTCATATAAAACCGGTAATCAAAATTGCCTGGGTTATTAAAGTTTTCGAATTCTTTTAGTTTAGCAGGAAATCGGATCCTTTCGCCTACTTTTAGATTGCCCCTATATCCATATATCTTTAATAAAAGATTAATTTTTACTCTCCTGACTTTTTTAGTAAGAAAGATTTTTTCTGCATGGATTGGGAAACTTGCCGTATTGAATTGTATTTTCGGCGGTCTATAGACTGTTCCCTCGATAATTACTCTTTCATTCTTGAGGATTCTTTGAGGTAATTCTGACAGAGTGGGTCTGCTGATTTGGCTGTTGATACCTATCAACATAAAGATGGTCATCAACCAAACAATGGGAAATTTGAAAGGGATAATAAAGATGATACCCAGACAAAGTAAAATGATCAAAGGGAATAATACAGGGAGGTTAACATTGGTCAGGATATTGTGACCAATGAGGATACCAATAATGGTTACACACAGTGCAGGAACAAGTGGGCGAGAGAACATAGGTCATTCGTTGGGTTTGCAGTGTTTCTTGAGTTTGTCGAGTTCGTTTTAAAAGAAAGTATAAGGAGGTATTTACCTTTGGCACTTTCGTTCACTTCGTGCATTTCACAGGGTTAAAACCCTATGCACACTAAGAACACAATAAACACAACAAACTTGATAAACACAATACATACTATTGCTTTTCACGCCAAATTTTTGACCCAAGAAGGGACAACTTCAGATCGAGGTCTTGATAACCTCTATCAAGATGATATACTCTTGAGATCTCTGTCCTTCCTTTTGCTACTAGACCGGCAAGAACAAGGGATGCACTTGCCCTTAAATCAGTTGCCATAACCTGGGCTCCTGATAAATTTTTTTTACCCCGAACCAGGGCCTGGCCACCATTGATCTCGATATCTGCTCCCATCCTCCTTAATTCACTGACATGCATGAATCTATTTTCAAATATGGACTCTCTAATTATGCTCCATCCATCGGCAATGCTCATCAGTGTCATAAATTGGGCTTGCATATCTGTAGGAAATCCAGGAAATTGCATGGTTTTTATATCTACACTTTTAATTTTATCATGGCCTATAACAATAAGACCTTCTCCTTCTTTTTTTATTTCTGCTCCTGTTTCAAGAAGTTTTTCTATAATGGCTTCTATATGGTCTTCATTGCAGCCTTTTATCCTTATCTCTCCTTTTGTTATAGCTGCAGCGATTAAAAATGTACCAACCTCAATCCGGTCAGGTATAATACTATAGTTAACAGGATGTAATTCCTTCACCCCGTTAATGGTCACAGTATCAGTGCCTGCTCCATTGATTCTTGCTCCCATCGCCTTTAGCATATTAGCCAGATCAATAACCTCTGGTTCTTTAGCAGCATTATGTAGCGTGGTAACTCCATCTGCTTTAACAGCAGCCATCATTAAGTTTTCGGTTCCAGTAACGGTAGATATATCAAAAAATATATCAGCTCCCCGGAGTTTATCAGCATTGGCAACCACATATCCATGTTCCAAATTGATATCGGCTCCCATTAAAGACAAGCCCTTTAGATGCAAATTTATTGGTCGAGCACCTATAGCACAACCACCAGGAAGGGAAATTTTTACCTTTCCCAACCTAGACAAAAGCGGGCCTAATGCAAGTATAGAGGCCCGCATTGTCTTGACTAATGTATAGGGGGCAACATGACTGCGAAGGTTATCCGTATTTATCTTGAGAGATTGACTATTTTCTTCGAAGACAACTCCGAGATTAGACAGGATTTCCTTTATAGTCCAGATATCTTTTAATTTTGGGATGTTATCTAATGTATGCCACCCGCCTGTCAGGAGACAGGCTGACAGTATCGGTAAAGCGGCATTCTTAGAGCCACTAATTGTTACCTCTCCTTTAAGTGGAACACCTCCCTCGACAATAATTTTATCCATACCTTTTACTGCTGCCTTTCGCGCTCAATGTCTCCATAACCTCATATCTTACAATTTATCCGCCAGATCCGCCTGCCCCGATACAATCGGGACGGGTAGACTTATGGGGGATTTATGGCAAGTTTCTAAAAGGAGTAAGAGTGTCTCTTTTCAGGTAATAAACTGGGCAATAACTTCTGCTTAGCCATTACTGATGCTCCCCTATTTAAAAAGCTCAATGAATAAATTATCTTCCCACTACTTTGAGACAACATTGACCTTTTTTTGAGCCATTACCAGTCGATATTTTTTTCGGTAATCCATACGTCGTTCTTTATAACTAAAAGACTGGGTTAAATCTATACAGTGCAATGCTCTTTCTGTCTGATTCGGATCCATTTCTATCAGAAGCCATCCACCAGGTTTTAGATACATTTCACTTTCTTCAATTATTCTTTTAATAAAGTGCATACCATTTTCATGTCCGTCAAGGGCAATTTGAGGCTCATAAAAACGCACCTCCGGGGGCAGCGTCTTAAACGACTCAGAAGGAATATAAGGGGGGTTAGATATGATCATATCAAAGCTAATAGAGGAGTTAGGGAATGGCTGCCAGAGATCACCTTGGCAGAATGTTATTCTACTGTTAAGGTTATGATGTTGTGCGTTATCTTTGGCCAAAGCCAGGGCCTCAAAAGAGATGTCGCTCCCCCATATGGTAGCATTTTGAATTTCTTTTGCCAAAGATATTGCTATTACTCCGGATCCAGTACCTAAATCTAATATTTTTGGGTGGGAACTATCTGAGAAAAGATTCCTTTCTCCGAGCTTGAGTGCCTCTTCAACGAGAAGTTCCGTCTCTGGTCTTGGAATCAAAACCGCTGGGCTCACTAAAAAGTCAAGAGACCAAAATTCCTGATGCCCGGTAATATATTGGAGAGGTTCTCTTTTTAAGCGTCTTCTAATAAGGGAGCGATAACCAACTATCTCTAAAGGGTTTAATGGCTGATCGAATTCAAGATAGAGCTCAACTCTTTTTTTCTTTAGTTGGTGGGATAACAGGACTTCGGCACAAAGGCGGGGGCTCTCTATCCCTTTATCTCTGAGAAACTCTGTGGCTACATTCAAGATTCCCTGGATAGCCCAGTTTTTTTGTGTCATAGGAGTTGTTTTGCTTGATCCTTCTCGGACTTGGTCTGAAAATAAGCAAGGAGTGGACGCAAAATGAGATCAAGTTCACCATGCAGAATATCCTCAAGTCTATAGATCGTCAACCCTATTCTATGGTCGGTTACTCTCCCTTGAGGGAAGTTATAAGTCCTGATCCGTTCACTTCTATCGCCTGAACCCACCATATGTTTGCGCTCCTCCGATATTTTTGATCGCTGTTCTGCTTGTTGAAGGTCCAGCAATCGAGACCTGAGGACCTTCATGGCTTTTGCCTTATTTTTGTGCTGGGATTTTTCATCCTGACAAGAGACCACAGATCCAGTAGGAATATGTGTAATTCTCACAGCTGAATCTGTAGTATTAACGCTTTGACCTCCTGGACCTGAGGATCTATACACATCTATCCTGAGATCAGCTGGGTCAATTGATACATCAACCTCTTCCGCCTCAGGCAGCACAGCTACAGTAACAGCTGAAGTATGTATTCGGCCTTTTGACTCTGTCTCGGGTATCCTCTGGACCCTATGAACTCCACTCTCATATTTAAGCCGGCTATATACTCTTTGCCCCTCTATTAATGCAATGAGTTCCTTAAAACCACCCAGACCTGTAGGACTTTGACTTAGAATATCTATTTTCCAACCTTTACTCTCTATGTAATAGCCATACATCCTAAATAGATTTGCAACAAATAGGCCTGCCTCTTCTCCTCCAGTGCCTGCTCTTATTTCAAGAATACTGTTTTTCTCGTCATTTGGGTCTTCGGGGAGGAGCAAAAGCCCTATTTCGCGTTCCAGTTTCGCTAAGGTAGCCCCCAAGTTGTCTATTTCTTTTCGAGCGAGTCCCCTTAACTCTCTGTCAGGATCATCAAGGAGGCTTTTAGTATCGTCAATCTTTTCTTTTACGACTTTATACTTGCGGAAGGCATCTACTATGGGTTGGAGACTCACATGCTCTTTTAAATATTTCTGGTAGAGGCTTTGTTGCTGAATAACTTCCTGCTTATTCAATTCATACTCCAAAGTGCTAAGCCGTCTTTCTACCTCTTCAATTTGGGAGAACATAATCAATTATTCTCTTATTTTTTCTTTTTACTACTCATGTTATTTTCCCCAATATTCTGGTACTTACGTCTGAATCTTTCAACACGCCCCTTAGTATCGACAATTTTTTGTTGGCCAGTAAAGAGAGGATGACATTGAGAACATATCTCCACCTTAATCTCTTTAGCAGTAGAAAAGGTTTCAAATTCGTTACCGCAGGCACAATGAACAATTGCCTTTTGAAAGGTTGGGTGAATATCTTTTTTCATGCTGCTGATCTCCATTTATTACAATTATACGTTATGCGTGCCTAAAGTTAAGGCAATACACTCAACAAATAAAAAACAATAAATCATTGATTCATTGAAGCTAAAAACTCTTTATTGGTTTTCGTTCCTGTTATTTTATTTATTAGGAATTCCATACTATCAACTGGAGCAAGAGGGGCAAGGACTTTACGTAGAATCCAAATTCGATTAAGATCTTCTTGCTCAATCAAGAGCTCCTCCTTCCTTGTTCCTGAACGATTGATGTCAAGGGCAGGGAATATTCGCCTATCGCTCAATTTCCTGTCAAGATTTACCTCCATATTGCCTGTACCTTTGAACTCTTCGAAAATTACCTCATCCATTCTGCTTCCTGTATCGATAAGGGCAGTGGCAATTATGGTGAGGCTTCCTCCCTCTTCAAGGTTCCTGGCAGCTCCAAAAAATCTTTTGGGCCGATGAAGGGCATTTGAATCAACACCTCCAGACAAAATTTTACCACTCGGTGGCACTACAGTGTTGTATGCCCGGGCAAGGCGAGTGATGCTGTCTAAGAGTATAAGAACATCTTTTTTGTGCTCAATTAATCTTTTGGATTTTTCTAAAACCATCTCAGCTACTTGCACATGGCGTTGCGGAGGTTCATCAAATGTAGAACTAATGACCTCAGCTTCCACAGAGCGGGCCATATCAGTAACTTCTTCGGGCCTCTCATCAATTAACAGGACTATTTTATGTATGTCCCTATCATTTTTGGTCACAGCGTTAGCAATATCTTTAAGAAGCATTGTCTTTCCCGTTCTCGGTGGAGAGACGATCAATCCTCTTTGTCCTTTCCCTATCGGTGTCATTAGATCCATAATCCTCGTCGAGAGATTATCAGGATCAGTTTCTAATTGTATTCGTTCTGTTGGGTAAAGAGGGGTCATATTATCAAAAAGTATCTTATCTGCAGCTACTTCTGGATCTTCATAATTGATATTTTCGACTTTTAGCAAAGCAAAGTATCTTTCTCCATCCTTTGGTGGTCTTATCTGGCCTGAAACAGTATCTCCTGTCTTTAAAGCAAATCGTCTGATCTGAGATGGTGAAACATACATATCGTCAGGACCGGGAAGATAGTTAGAATCAGGTGAGCGAAGAAAACCAAAACCATCTGGTAAGATTTCCAATACCCCTTCTCCGTAGATAATACCATTTTGTTCTGTCTGGGCCTGCAAAATAGAGAAAATAAGGTCCTGTTTTCGCATACCTGTAGCACCATCAATTTTGAATGTTTTCGCTACCTCTATCAGTTCACTTATTTTTTGACCTTTAAGCTCAACTAAGTTCATCTCTTTTTATACCTCTATAAATCTGCAAAATATATTTATTTCACTTTTTTCCCTCTTTTTTAGCTCTCCCAGCAAAAAGAGAGATAAAGCTTTCACCTCACATGAGGTACTTTACCATACCTTTATATTCCTGAAAACTATTTGTAAGCGCTGAGTATAAGCAGACCTTATTTGATGAAAAATTTAATAGCTTAATCTAGCGAGGAATGTATTTCTCGTGGATGTATTACACATTATTTATAATAATATATCTCTAATACCTCTATGTCAAGGGATTTTACACGTTATTAGCATTTATGCCATTTGATTCTTATTGAGCCATTTTAAAAGACAATCCATATCTGTTGGAAGAGGAGCCTCAAATTCTACGTATTGTAATGAATCAGGATGAACAAACCCTAATATTTCTGCATGGAGCATCTGCCTTTTTACTAATGTAAGTGTTTTTTTCATTGTCAAAGATTTTTGATTCCACCATTTTTTCCCATATCCATATACAACGTCCCCTACTACTGGGTAACCCATATATGCCATATGAACTCGTATTTGGTGAGTTCTGCCAGTATGGAGGCTTATTCGTAAAAGTGAAAAACCAAGAGAAAAAACAGATATGACCTCCCACTCACTTATGGCGGCTCTCCCTTTTAAAAGAGACACGTTCATCTCTTTTCTTTTTATTGGATGTCTACTGATAGGTAAATCTATTATCCCCTTCTTTTTTTCAACATTACCATGGACAATGGTAAGATAGCTTTTCTTTATCTCTCTCTTTTTGAATTGATTAGATAAAAAATCGTGAGCTCTATCATCTTTAGCTACTACCATCACACCTGATGTATCTTTATCGAGCCTGTGAACAATCCCCGGCCTTATCGGATCGCCAGAAGCAGAAAGATTTCTACATCTATAGAGAAGGCCATGGACCAAAGTTCCCGTATAATGGCCAGCAGAAGGATGAACCACCAGGCCTGGAGGTTTATTGACTACCACAATTGAATTATCTTCGTAAAGAAGGCCAAACTTTACATTTTCAGGGACTTCTAAAGGGGCTGGTTTGAGTAAAAATGAAATCTTTATCCTGTCACCAGGTTTTGGTTGATAACTAGGTTTCTTTCTTTCACCATTAACGGTTACGGCGCCAGTCGTTATGAGGTTTTGAATCCTTGCCCTTGATAAACTCACATCTTTATTATCAGAGAGAAACTTATCAAGCCTTACGCCTATTTCCTCTGACGGTTGACGAAAGATAAATGTTTTCTCCCAACTGTTTACCACAACTCTCTGATAACGTAAGCTTTATCCTTTATCCTGTTGGGTTTGCACAAAGAGATTCGATTGAATATCTTTTTCCACATCTTCCTCCTTCATGTTTTTAGCGAGGGAGATTTCCTTCACAAGCAGACTTCCGGCTGTATCCAACATTTTTCTTTCCCCAAAGGAAAGTTCTTTAGTCTGCTTTATGGTGCTCAAATCGCGATAGACTTCAGCAACCTCAAAGACAGAACCACTTTTAATCTTATCCATGTAATCCCTATAACGTCTGTTCCAGGTCTGATTATCATTTACGTACATATCCCTATTATTAAGGATAGAGAAAACCTTTGATACCTCAGTCCGGTCTATTAACTCCCTTAGGCCAACATTTTTAGTGTTTGAAGATGGAATCATAATAATCATATTATTTTCAAGTATTCTCATGACGAAAAAGTCTTCGTGGCAACCAGATATTTCTCTATTCTCAATCCTCTCGATAACACCAACACCGTGTGCTGGATACACTACCAAATCGCCTACCTTAAACATTCTTCCCTCCTGTTACTTTAACTATTAGATACTCAATCGGAAAAACTCTTTATCTCCTAAATGAGGTAGTTTTAAAGTTGAAGGTCCTGTCATATTTTTTATCTTAAAAATAAACCAACCAAAGGTAGTATTGGTGCGATTACAAGAGATACAACTGACATCAATTTTATCAATATATTCATTGCTGGCCCAGAGGTGTCCTTAAAAGGGTCGCCTACTGTATCACCGACTACAGCAGCCTTATGATTATCACTACCTTTACCACCTAAATTACCTGCTTCTATGTATTTTTTTGCGTTATCCCAGGCACCGCCTGCATTCGCCATAAAAAGGGCGAGAAATGCGCCCATGACTGTTGCACCCAGAAGCATCCCTCCTAAGGTCTCTCTTCCTAAGAGGAAGCCTACTGCCACAGGAGTAAGAACAGCAACCAGACCAGGTGCCACCATTCTTTTAAGGGCTGACGCTGTTGCAATAGATACACAGGTGGCTGGATCTGGCTTCACTCCTTCTTTTCCCTCAAGAAGCCCTGGGATTTCCCTGAATTGGCGTCGAATTTCTTCCACAATAGAAAAAGCAGCCTTACCTACTGAGGTCATTGTCAAGGCTGCGCAAAGCATAGGTACTATACCGCCAATAAAAACCCCTATTACGACCATAGGATTCTTCATATCTATTATTTTTAAACCTGCTGCCTGGGTATAAGCAACAAATAAGGCCAGCGCAGTCAACGCTGCGGAACCTATAGCAAAACCTTTCCCGATAGCGGCCGTAGTATTACCAAGGGCATCAAGACCATCAGTGATCTTTCTGGTTTCAGGACCAAGGCCTGCCATTTCCGATATACCTCCTGCATTGTCTGCTATTGGTCCATATGCATCCACAGTCATGGTGGCTCCAACCGTTGCCAGCATTCCCACCGCGGAAAGACCAATACCGTAAATTCCTGCAGCTTTAAATCCGACAAATGTGGCCGCACAAATACCAAGGATAGGAAGATAGGTGGATTGCATACCCACAGCAAGGCCGGCTATGATTACGGTTGCAGGGCCTGTAGCGGATTGACCAGCAATAGTTCTAACCGGTGGTCCAGAGGTATAGTATTCTGCCAGAAGGCCAATTGCGATGCCGCACAGTAGCCCTGAAAAGATAGCCCAGAAAGCTCCCCAAGGCATGCCAATAGAATTTGTAATAATAGCGGTCAGAATTACGAAAATAGCGGCTGCCACAAATGTCGTATATCTAAGTGCACCAGCGGGATTTCCCTTCTGAAAGAGCTTGATGGAAAATACACCCGCAAATGAACTCAGCAATCCTGCCATGACAACAAGGATGGGCATGGCCATGTATTTCAGTTTTATTGCCATTGTAGACAATCCCTTTAAAACAGGAAATTGATTAAGAAACTCAGGCGTAATAGATAATGTGGCTGCAATTGCGATGGTAGCAATTACAGAGCCAACATAGGATTCAAATATATCTGCCCCCATCCCTGCTATATCGCCTACATTATCTCCCACATTGTCTGCAATAACTCCGGGATTTCTAGGGTCATCCTCAGGGATACCAGCCTCCACCTTTCCGACAAGGTCTGCTCCCACATCCGCAGCCTTTGTAAATACACCACCGCCAACCCTGGCAAATAGGGCAATGGAGCTAGCTCCCATAGCAAACCCATTAATATATTGTGCTGTTTCCGGGTTGCCCCCATAATACCAGAACCAGAAACCAAGTCCAAGGAGACCAAGACTGGCGACAGAAATGCCCATTACTGAGCCGGAAAAGTAAGATACGTTAAGGGCTTTCGCCTGACCATATTTATTCGCAGCATCCGCTGTTCGGGAATTACCTTTGGTAGCGGCACTCATTCCTGAAAATCCGGCTAACATAGAACAAAACGCCCCGGT
>Ga0307444_1001136_pt1 | contig 11727 bp, 10 predicted proteins | sample SalMarSW160340MG_FD_202145 | JGI IMG/M metagenome (GOLD analysis project Ga0307444, IMG submission 202145) | Salt marsh sediment microbial communities from the Plum Island Ecosystem LTER, Massachusetts, United States - SW1603-40 | ecosystem: Environmental > Aquatic > Marine > Intertidal zone >... | reverse complement strand
GTAATGCTGCACACCTTAACTTTACTTTTAGCTGGGATTCTGAAAAAATTGAACGATTATGTTTTGGTGTAGCATGCCATGATGTCAAAGAAGTTCCAGTTCATTTTCACCCATTAATACAGAAATTTGTTGAGGAATCTCCTTTCCAAAGCGATGTTCATAAGTTCATTTATGGTGTAACTTTCACACCAGATGGAATGTACTATAAGATCGAAAATGACTATAATGGAACTATGGTAGATTTCTTATTGATGGGTGCAAAAGCGGGACTTGAATTTTATACGTAATTTTTTCTAACATGTATAATGTAAAAAATAATATAACAAAATAATAAGGAGGTAAAACTTAAAATGGACACAAAGGAAGAGTGGGAAGCATATCTTAATAGCTTCATGAAAGCCTATAACGAATTACCCGATTTATCAACTCTATTGAAACCCATCGCACCAGTAGTTTTTCAATATAAAATCAATGATCGTCCAGAGATGAATTATTGGCAATTAATCGAAGATGATAAAATGAGTTGGGGAATGGGCGAATATAGTGGACCTGATGTACCAAAAATTATTCATAAAACGAATTTCGATGTAATTAAAAGGGTAAATTCAGGAGAAACTAATCCTATTGAAGCGACAATGGCTGGAAAATATGAAGTTGACGGTGATCCTTCCAAATTAATGGCATGTGCACCATTATTGCCACTAAATGCCAAAGCTCATGATATAGCTATCCAAAAATAAAACTTCACGTAGCTACAAATTGGGATTTAAAGCTCATAGAGGAATTGGCTCAATATCCTGTAACTGGAGTGTACGGAGTTTCGGACCACTCAATTGTAGGTGGGGGGCGTCCCTCGTTTTTACTACAGAAAGTAACTGAAGATTTTATTGCTGATTACATACAAAAACTACATCAAAAAGGCATGGAGTTTTCATATTTATTAAATGCTCCGTGTATGAATAATTTGGAATATGATCCACATTACCATAAAGAACTTCTTAAATATTTACAGTGGATTAGTGATATTGGAGCTGATAGTGTTACAGTAACCATTCCATTTTTAATACAGCTTATTAAAGAACAATTTCCAAAACTAAAAATTCGTGTCTCTACCATTGCTGATGTGAATAGTGTTACTCGAGCTAAGTTTTATGAAAAGCTAGGGGCAGATGAAATTACTCTTGGGGTAATGATAAACCGTGATTTCAAGACATTGGAACAAATTCAAAAAGCTGTGAAATGTAAAATTATTTTACTTTTAACTGATGGGTGTCTATATCAATGTCCCTTTAGAAATTATCACTATAATACTTTAGGGCATGCTTCACAAACATACCAACAATTTGAGCGTAACTATATTGATACATGTATCTTAAACTGTAGCATTATCAAATTCTCAGATCCAACAGAAGTTATCAAAGCAAGATGGATTCGGCCTGAAGATTTAGCTCACTATGAAGCGATTGGAATAGATAATTTTAAAATAGCTGGACGTCGCATGTCAACACAATGGATTACTAGATCTGTAAAAGCTTTTTCTTCACGAAAATATGACGGAAATCTTATAGACATAATTCAAGGGTTCTCAATGTCCTTTGGGGGGTTAGAACAAAAAGACCCCAATGTGAAATTAACTAAAACAATTGGAAAAGAATCTAAATCAAAATTGATAATTGATAACACCAAATTGGATGGATTTATAGACTTTTTTAAAAAACAGAATTGCTTAGCGATGTGTAATGAGTGTAACTATTGTGAAGAGTGGGCAAAAAAAGCAATAGTGTTAGACAAAGAAGAATCTCGCAGATATGTAGAATCATTAAAACAATATATGGATGATATTGTGACCAGTCGCGAATTTGGGCTCGAATCAGCTAAACCAAAGGAAATAAGTAAATCCGGTTTAGAATGGAATCACGAAACAGAGAGAATTTTTGATGATCTCATACAATTGTCCCCTCCTCAGTTTCAGCAGATGGCAAAAATGGCAATTTCTTCACTTGCAGAAGAGAAAGCTAATAAAAGAGCTTCGCTAATAGTTGAAAATCAAGATATAACTAACGCGTTCCTAGAAGGGACCCCTGGTGCATTTCAAGCTGATATGAAGGAAGGGCTGAAAAAACATGGACTTTTGGATGAATAATTTTTTTTTAATTTTTTTTAACCTAAAGTATCTATAAAACATTTATAAAAAATAGCAGATTTTAATACAACCTCATCTCCTAACTATATCATGACAAATAGAAATTTTGATCGAATATATTAAATTTGACATATTAATATTATTAAATAGTAATGAAATCACAATTATTATTAAACGAAATTCTAAAGTGAGATTATGTTTTGTCCAAATTGTGGGGAAAAGTTAAAATCCCAAGACCAAAGTTTTTGTGCAAGTTGTGGAAGTGAAATCCACTCCACTCCTCCTCCTGAAGCTCCTCAAGTAAGAGCTGAAGAAAAGCAAGTGTCTTCACCAGTTATATCAGTTCCCGTTTACCCATCAAAACCAGTTAAAGTAGGAGGGCCAGGATCTCATTCAAAAAAGTCCTTTGCCTTCGCTATTGTATCGCTTGCTTTAGCATGTGTCGGTTATGCTTTTGGGGCTAGTATTTTTAGGGGAATTTTATTTCCATATTCTTATTATTATCCTTATTATTCTTTTAGAGTGATAGGGTTAATTATAGCTGTAATTCTTAATATTACGGGCTTAATATTTGGGATACTTTCTAGAACAAATAGTAGTAAAGCTAGAATATCGGAACCGATAAATACTCTTGAGAAGCTTGGAAGTGTGTTTGCGATATTTGGAATTGTCATTAATAGTATACCTCTTGTAGTAGTTTCTATAATATTGATAATTATGCTAATTTCTCTAATAATAATAGTTCCTATAATCTATTGATTATGAAATTTCTTATTTCTTTTCTTTATAATTAAAATTAGTTCTAACCTAGAGCGATTTGAAGGAATAATAAAAGATTTAATAAATCCAATTATTAAAGATCCGATCATTATAGATTAATAAAAATCTGAAAGTGAGATTATGTTTTGTCCGAATTGTGGGGAAAAGTTAAAATCTCAAGACCATTGTTTTTGTGCAAGCTGTGGAAGTGAAATCCAATCCACTCCTCCTCTTGAAGCGCCTCAAGTAAGAGCTAAAGAAAATCAAGTATCAACATCATCAACAGTTAGTTCAGTTCCCGTTTCCGAATCAAAACCAATTAAAGTAGGAGGACCAGGATTTTATTCAAAAATGGTCTTTACTTTCGCTTTGTTATCGATAGTTTTAGCAGTTATCGGTTTTGTTTTTGAGTTTCTTAAAGTTCTCAGAGATGTTATACCAATATATGTGTTTCCTAGAATTCCTGGAGGACCTGGGTTGCGGATTATAGCTTTGGTTCTTTATTCTATTGGCTTAATATTTGCGATCCTTTCTAGGGTATTCAGTAGTAAGGCTGGAAAACGTGAAATGCAAAATACTCTTAAGAGGGTTGGAAGCGTGCTCGGGGTGATAGGAATTGTCCAGAATGTTATACCTCTTGTATTAATTCCTATTAGTATTGTAGTAGCTTCTATGCCTCTTTATTATCCATTTATCTGAATTTCTAATCTGGAAATATTTGAATGAATAATAAAAGATTTAATAGACCCAATCAATTAATAACACAATCAAACGTAATTAAATTAATAAAAATTGGAAAGTGAGATTATGTTTTGTCCAAATTGTGGGGAAAAGTTAGAATCCCAAGACCAAAAGTTTTGTGCAAGCTGTGGAAGTGTTATCCTATCCACTCCTCCTCCTGAAGCTCCTCAAGTAAGAGCTGAAGAAAATCAAGTGTCATCAACAGTTAGATCAGTTCCCGTTTACGAGTCAAAATCAATTAAAGTAGGAGGGCCAGGACTTCATTCAAAAAGGTGCTTTGCCTTCTCTATTGTATCGCTTACTTTAACAGGTGTCGGTTTAAGTTCTGGGGGTCTTAATTTATTCAGATTTTATATACCATCAATGTATTATCCTTATTATCCTGGTGGACTGATAGGTGGACTGGTAGGGTTGATTATCGTTATAATTCTTCATATTGCTGGCTTAGTATTTGGAATACTTTCCAGAACACATAGTAGTAAAGCTGGAAAATTTGAACCGATAAATACTCTTGAGAAGGTTGGAAGTGTGTTTGCGGTGTTTGGAATTGTCATGAATATTATACCTATGGTAGTAATTCCTATAATATTTCTAGTAATTCCTATACTTATGATGTCTATAATACCCTATTGATTATGAATTTAATTATTTCTTTTCTTTATAATTAAAATTAGTTCTAATCTAGAGCGATTTGAACGAATAATAAATGATCTAATAGATCCAGTTAATTAAAGAAGAACAGCTTTTTCCTTGGGCATTTTTTAATCTCCCTATTATTCGAAAGGTAGCTCCTTTATAACCACACTCTGGACACTTATTTTTTGAGATTAATTCTACAATGTCATCAACTAAGACTGCTTGATTTATACTACCATTAACGCCATAAGGTGTAAGAACTTCCAAAAGTCCTTCTTCTCCAATACTAACGGGTTCTAAATTTTCAAGATCCCTTATAATTATTCGAGTAGTATCAGGGCAGTGTAGTAAAAAATCTTGATATTTCTCAGACCAATGACCTCCAAAAAGTGTAGGACACTCTGTAAATGCATAAATATCCCTAATATCCTTTGGTTTAATGTTAAACACTTTTTCATAATATTCAATGAATCTACTTTTATTTACCTCATCCATCTTTGCTTCGCCTTTAACACCATCCCATCCACCACCACCACAACCGACAAGAGATATTCCATCAAGATCAATAAACACATTTTCTTTTAACAATCTCTTCTCAAACATGTTGTTCATTAAGAGTGGACTTCCACCTAATAAAATTTTACTTACCTCGGTATTTTTCCAATGTCCCGTTTCTTTAATTTTTTTTATCATTTTCAACATTTTAGTAACATCCAAAATGAAGCCCCCTCTCAGTGAAAAAGTTGATATAATTGCCCATATTGTTTTTAAAATTTTCATTTTTACCAAATATTCCTCATATCCATAAAATTCCCAAGGTTTATTCATGCATGCTGTATAGTACCGAGTTTTGTCAACATATTCAAATCCTTTAACACTTCTTTTTGCCATTATTGACATGAATAAACGATCTGGCGAAAAATTAAAAGCAACACATCTTTTAGATTCTATATTTAATTTTTCCCATCCAAAAAATTCTGTAAAAACCTTAATTGAATTATACTGCAATTGATCATAATCTTCTACTGTTCTGGGAACTATCGAAGGATCTCCTGTAGTAGAAGATGAACACGAAAAGAGTGCTATATTCTCAAGAGGTACTTTGGATAGACTTAGGGTTCGATTTCCTGATTTTTTATAAATGTCTGTGGGAACATAAGGGATTGTTTCTAAATTATCAATCGATATTTCATCAGGAATTGTAAAATCGAATTTGTTGCAAATTTTATCCTTATAATACTTACAATTATTATAGGATAAGATCGTTTGTTTTAACAATTCTTTACAAAATTCATCGTCCGGGTAATCACGGAACTTAAAGTCAAAATACTTTGTTTTTAATTCTTCCGGTAAGAGATCATGAAATTTAAGTAACAATATGGATACCTCTTAAAAAATATAATAATCTATAATCCTAATTCAAATAACTTTGATTGGTATATAAATATAAAATAAAGAAGGAATATAAGAATTATTACATATTAGATAAAGCTAATATTTCCGCTTCTTCGCGTTCTAATAGCATTGGTGTTTTTTCCCAACTGATTTCTTTGGGTAATTTAAATTGTCGTAAAAACATATAAAGATGAATAATACCACTTATTGGGAAAAAGAAAATAAGGCTGTAATGCTTATCGCAATATTTTCTTATAGCATTAAATATGAAGCCAAATTGAAAAAATAAACAAGACAGAGTCCAAATGAGTAAGTAATATTCTCCAATCAAAAATTGAAATATTGCAAATCCGATTTCTATTGGAATCCATGTATCCATATTTGCTAAAACCATCATTGTCATATTTCTTGCTATTATTAGTTTTTTACCATCTTTATATTCGCTCTTCATCGTCATTAACTGAGGCATATCAAATATAAATCCAGCAAGCCAACGAGTACGTTGTTTTACCAAAATCTCCCAACTATTTGGGACATATTCATAAATCTTAGCTTTAGGCGAAAATCGAATTAGTACGCCATCTAAATTTAAAAGTACAGAGAGATAAAGATCTTCCGTCATTGAATCTTCGTTAAAACCTCCATATTTCCGAAGATATTTTGTTCTAACTGCGAAATTCCGTCCAAATGAATAGGCAGAAGATCCTAGTCTATTTTTAACTTCAAATAGTAAACCACCACCAGAGACCATACCATAATCTAAAAAAATTCCCTTAGTGAGTTTATTATCTTTCCAGTTTTTAACTAGAACAGGACCAATAACTGCGTCAGTATTTTCTCGATGAAAAGGAGATATCAAATTTTTAAGCGTATCAGGTTGTAAAATGCACCCTGAATCATAAAGAATTACAATATCATTTTTTACGTATTCTAAACCATAATTGAGCGCTGGAGGTTTTCCTTTTTTAGGTAAATTCTTCGATAACACTTCTATATCAATTTCACTATGTTCTCTAGAAAAATTATTTGAATATTCTGTAGTATCATCTGAAGAGCCACTAGTTATAATTATTATTTGGATCTTTTCTTTAGGGTAATCTGAATTAACTATGGAATCTAATGTTCTTTCTAGTAACACTTTTTCATTTTTAGAAGCAATTAGTATACTAACTTTTTCATAATGTAATGTTTTTGGTTTATAACCACTCCCAAATGATGCGGTGAAATGTATTCCATAATAAAGAACAAATCCTAACAACATAATTAACCCAATTAGTGGAAATATAAACCACCAATAAGTTAAAGGAGCATTTAAAAATGCGTCAAATGCTGCTTTTATCCCAGAAGTCCAAAAAGGTGGAAAATATATATATATTAGAACAAAAAATACTAACCAAACAGAACCGTATAATAAATATCTATAAAGTTTCATCTTTTTCAAATACCTTTTAACAATTTTTTACTCTATACTAATATTTTCGATTTTCTTTAGATTTTTCCAGATATATTTAGCAGAGAGAATCATTGAAAGCACCATAATAACTAATATACTAATTTGATAAATGAGCATACTCCATGTTAGTACCCACATGTGAGAACTATTCCAGATTGTAGCAGAAGGATTAACTAAATTAGTTAGTAATACTGTGAGACTTGAAGCACCATAAATTATAAAAAATGTAGTACTAACTAATACTCGTGTTATTCTCTCACCAATGAAAGGTTTTGTTTCATGTAAACCCAAACCTTCATGTCTTGCTCTCATATACTCATAAATAAAAATCAGGAATATATTTGTCCAAACCATCCATGTAAAATCAAGTCCATAAGAAGGATAAACCAACAAACTAGTCGGAACAAAGCAAACTAGTGTTAAAATATCACTTACTCGATCTATTATATTATCTAACCAAGCGCCGGTTTTTGATTTAATATCTAATAATCTCGCTATTGCTCCATCAATCCCATCACTAATACCTGTATAGAGTACAAGTAATGCTAAAGCAAAAAACCAAGATCCATATAATGGTTGTTGAGTAATGAAATCTAGTGTATGACCCGCACTAGCCATTATCACTCCCCAAAAAATAAAAAATGATAAAATTAGTCCCATTAATGATACATGATTTGGAGTTAAACCCAATTTAATAAAGATTTTTGCTCCTCCATATGTGATCGGCATATAAAGTTTTCCCGATGGATCCTTTTTCATTTTTGCAAATTGCTCGTCTACTTTATGACCTTGTCCGTGATCTTTAAGCCAATCTTTTATGAAATCATCGCAACTCATAAATTCTCGTTTTGGTTTCTCCTTAAAGATACCGCTAAAGAAAATAATTATTAAAATTAAAAGTAATACCAAGGGAAATATTAATGTAAATAAAATTTCTGCCATTTTGTTCGCCTAGACTGTTACAAATATTTTTTTTATTAAATATTTTTGAAAATATAATTGTATTTAGAATTTAAGATATTTTAATTTTATTTAATTGTATTCTCTTAACTTATTGATTTAGTGAGCAAGTAATTTTATAGAATTTTAGAGTTTCTTATTATAGTTTTATTTTGAAAATTGGACTCCTAAAAATATATATAATAAGGAAAAAAGATTAACATAAATATAGGTGAATGTATAAATGACAATTTCTAACTTAGAAATGAAGTGGCTTAGTTTCACTAAAAGTCTTCGAAGTATAGGAGTTCTATTAATTTTTGTAATGATTCCGTATTTAGCATTCATTATAATTCCTATTCAATTTATTTTGACAATGGTCGCCCTAAGTAATATTAACTACATAAATCACGAACTGAAGGACCCATATCTTAATAGTTTTCGTTCAAGATATTTAACAGCAAGTATTTTTAAATTAATTGGCTCAATGACAGTTCATGTTGGAGCATTATTGTTAGCTATTCGCCTAATAATCGGTCCTATATTCTCTCCTTTTTATTTAGGATCTTTTTATGGATGGATATTCTCACCTGCGGCCATAATATTTATTATTGGATTTGTAATTATGATTATTGCTAGTATTATTGAAGTAGGAGCTTGGGATAATTTAAAACTTTTTATACACCATAATAAAGAAATGTTCCCAGAAAGAATCAAATATGAAACTACTACTAAGGTAGAGAACTTACGATCGGGAGCTTTATCCTGGGCACTTGGTTTTTTAATAGTAACTATTATAATAGGATGGATACTCCAACTAATAGGATATTTTGGTTTAAGTAATGCTGCTGAAAGGGGAATGAAAATTGAACCAATCGCTCCTGCAACTCAAGATTTTCAACCAATCACTCCACCTATTCAAAAACAACAACCTGTAAGGGTTATTGAATTTTGTCCTATGTGTGGAGCTAGAGTATCAGAAGGAGCTAGCTATTGTGGGGAATGTGGAGTAAAATTAGCAAATTAGAAAAATAATGTATAAATCTTTTTTTAAATTTTATTTTCTTTTAATGTGATATACTAATATACGCTTCTTTAATTGCTGAATCGCCACCACATCGTGCACACCCAGCTTTATTTTTTTATGGATTTACTCCCTATTCTTTCATAAATTTAGCTGCTTTACTATAAATTTCTACCATTATGTTAGGATTAGTTGCGTATATATTATTTTAAGAAAGTAAATTAACGAGAATTCATCAGAAAGCGCATCTCTTGCCGCTTGGGATGCTGGAGCTATTCCTTTTTATTCTGATATCCGCACAATAGATATATTTCCAAATAGTTTACAAGATTTGCACCTATATTAGAACCCTGAAGATGTTGATTACATTTTAGATCAAAATATTACCTTTCTTATATTGTCTTATATTGAATGATGAGTATTTTGACTATATTAAAGTAGATAGTAGATTTCAAAGCAATTATCACTTAATATTTAACGCTCAGTTTTACTACGCAGATACCTACTACGGATTAGATTATATTTATCAAGTCTTTTTATTCAATGATTACTATGTTTCTGAATCTGCAATTCACGTACTAATTAATTCTTCAGAACGATTCTATAAATGACTATCAATTATATGGTGTAATATAAAAAAATATTTTCTGAAAATTATTATTAATCTAAATCCAATCCTTTTACCGGTTTTCGTGAGCGAGGAGGAGCTCGTTTGAAGGTTATGTTAGGATAACCAATGGTGAAAGCTCCCATATGTTTTCCTCTAACACTAGCTAGTTTCATTATATTCTTGTTATGTTGAGATGCGATTTGAATATAACCGTTCCAACAAGTACCTAAGCCTAAGGATTGCGCTGCGAGTCTACCGTAAGTGATAATGATACCAATGTTATGATCCGCAAGTTGCATATCCAGCAGCGAAGACACAAATATTACATGAGGGGCGTCATGGAATAGGGGAATATCATAATGCTTTTTCCGAGCTTCAAAAGATTTCTCATATTGTGCTCTCATTCCGAGTGTATTTAACAATGTGTCAATTACCATATCTGATAAGCTCTTTAACTTTTCTCGATCTGACACAACTACGTATTTTTCATATCTTAGGTTGCTGCCTGTTGGAGCATATTGCATAAGACCTAGGACTTTTTTCAAAGTGTCTTTCGGTACTTCTTTTTTTTTGTATTGTCTTATCGAACGGTGAGCTCTTAGAAATTTATACAGGTTATCATATGGTATAATTCTATCTAGATTTTCAATCCCATCAAATGTGAATGCCTCATCTCCAAAATCCTCATAAATTATTGCATCTTGTGGACAGACTGCGATACAGTGTCCACACAAACTACATGAATTGTCAATATCCTCAAAAAAAATTTTATTATTTGATTCATCTATGAAAAAATGTATGGGACATTCTTTAATACATAATCGACATCCATTACATTTTTCATAATCTATTCCAACAATCGGCATGATTTTAATCTCTATATTTTTGTTTTATTAAAGAATAGAATTTCTTTAAATATTTGGATTGATTATCCCTGTATTTTAAAGTTAAATCAATAAAAAAAGAAATGCATAATATAAATGATTCAACTGGAGGATGATTTTTAAAGTTTCAAGAATTTTAAAAAGTTAAGGTAAGTGAATTTTACGAAAAATTAGCTAAACTAGCAGTAAATTATACCGTGGGTGTCAAAAAAGGTCAACGCATGGCTGTAGTAGGACCAGCAATGGCTGAAGGCCTTTTTTAAGTTATTTATGCTGAAGTTCTAAAAGCTGGTTGTCATCCATTATTAATTCCCAGTATCGAAGGAACGCAAGAATTACTTTATAAGTACGGTTCTGATGAATAATTGGAATAAAACTTTTGATTAAATTTTCTCTTTTAATTTTTAATTGAATTATAATTTCGCAGAGATATGACTAAAGAGGAAGATACTCTTGCTAATCAAAATAGAAGAATTTTAAGTATAGATGTATTTAAAGGGTTAACAATCTTTCTAATGGTTTTTCTTAACACTATTCATCCTTATGATGATTTTCCAGCTTGGACTAAACACGCTGGGGATTTTGGATTAACATATGCTGATTTGGTGGCACCTTTTTTTGTATTTATGCTGGCGCTTAATATGAATATCTCATATAAACGGCGTGTTGAAAAAGTTGGGAAGAAAAGAGCATCATTAAGATTTGTCCGCCGATTTTTAATTTTCATTGGAATAGGTCTACTATTAACTATTTATATCGATCTCAACGGGTTTTACTTCCGATGGGGTACTCTTCAAGTTTTAGGGTTTTCAGGATTAATGATATTACCTCTAATCGAATTAAAACCATTTGTGAAGCTATTGTTCGCCATAATCTTTATGGTTTTACATCAGTTAATTCTTCTTACACCTGCAAGCGTAATAATTTACGAATCGATAGAAGGCGGAATTTTAGGAGGATTTTCATGGGGTTCCATGCTTATTTTATCTTCGTTTTTAGCAGAGGGTTTAGGGAAGGGTAAAGAATATGTAAAGCGCTATTTCTTGTATGGAGGGTTTATTTATCTACTAATTGGGATTGGATCTGGTTTCATTTGGGAAATAAGTAGACCCTATATTTCGGTGCCCTATATTTTAATTAGCG
>Ga0307444_1001134_pt1 | contig 11746 bp, 7 predicted proteins | sample SalMarSW160340MG_FD_202145 | JGI IMG/M metagenome (GOLD analysis project Ga0307444, IMG submission 202145) | Salt marsh sediment microbial communities from the Plum Island Ecosystem LTER, Massachusetts, United States - SW1603-40 | ecosystem: Environmental > Aquatic > Marine > Intertidal zone >... | reverse complement strand
CGTTCTGTTTAAAACCTTTATTGGCCCTGAGGCTCTCGATTACATAAAGATGCCCCTGGGACTCGATCTTCCTGTTGGTGCAGAGCACGGAGCAGGGACAGTGGTTCTTGTCGAGGGAGCCAAAATGTTGGCTGTACCTTTATGGCGGAGCTATCTGGCGGGGTGTATCCTGCTCGGGATCGCTCCCTGCACGGCCATGGTTCTGGTCTGGGGCTATTTGGCAAAAGGAAACGACGGACACACACTGATCATGGTCGCCATCAACTCCTTAACCATGCTCTTTTTATACGGGCCTCTCGGCGGATTCCTATTGGGCATAGGCCGTCTCCCCGTCCCCTGGAAGGCTCTTCTTCTCTCTATCGGGATTTATGGCCCTACCGCTCGTAGCAGGATTTATCTCACGAAAATTGATAATAGCCAAAAAAGGCCTCGATTGGTTCAACACAAAATTCCTGCATATCCTCACACCTGTAACCATCACCGCTCTCTTAATCACACTTGTTCTCCTATTTTCTTTTAAGGGAGAAGTGATACTCTCGAACCCTTTGACTATTCTCTGGATTGCTATCCCGCTTTTTATCCAGACAAACCTTATATTCTGGATCGCATACGGACTAGCAAGAGTATTGAAGCTTTCTTATCAGGATGCAGCACCATCGGCCATGATCGGTGCCTCAAATCATTTTGAGGTGGCCATAGCCACAGCAGTCATGCTTTTTGGACTTTCGTCAGGTGCGGCATTAGCAACGGTAGTTGGGGTACTTATCGAAGTCCCGGTTATGTTAATGCTTGTCAGGATCTGTCTAAGAACACAGGGATGGTTCAAACCAAAAGAATTGATAAAATGAAGCACAAACCTGAAAAGAAATCTGCCCTTATTGCCTGCACTCATAATTCAGTGGCAAATTGGTATCAACTGTGACCAAACTGTGACCAAAATTTGTCAGGAATATAGAAAAATCCATAAAAATATCAAAAAGCTTCGGAATCCCTAGCGCCTGATTTCAGTCGGATTACAGGGGTAATCCCTTATTTTTTTACTCGTTTTCTCTTTTTGTGCCTTTTGCACACGGTAGAAGTCACAGGTTCAAATCCTGTATCGCCCACCATATTCTTTTCAATAATTTGCGAAACCTCGGGAGCCCCAAAATTATAGGGAAGAAAAGCGGCCTCAATATATTTGGGAAGTCTCTGTCGGTGTGCTATAGTGGGCAAATATCATGGACAAATGGCAGATAGTGCAGGGAGGAAAATAATGGGAAATCCCCATAACAAGATAGAGCTAACTAAAGCATTGATAGCCAATCCTCAGATCCTCAAATCCAAGGCATCTATCAACTGGTTTCTCCTTCGATATATGCGGAAGTTCCGGCCGAGAAAAGTGGGCCCCAATCTTATCCTCCACTCCCATTTGCCTCCTGTAAACAGCAAAGCCTACACCCGCTTCATCAACGAACACCTACTGGCAAAAAGCCAAGGCCCTTCCCATGCCCAGATAGCGGTGACAAATGCCTGCCCTCAGAACTGCGAGTACTGCTATAACAAGAACAGAAAAGGCAAAGTGATGGACACCGCTCTCATAAAGGATGTCATTCGTGGCCTCAAAGATATGGGAGTCTTTTGGCTGGGATTCACAGGCGGAGAACCCTTGTTGCAAAAGGACATTGTTGAGATCACAGAGAGCGTCGGCGACGAGTGCGCCGTCAAACTATTCACCACAGGATGCACCCTCACCCGACAGCTTGCCGAAGACCTGAGGAATGCAGGCCTTTTCTCGGTATCTGTCAGCCTGGATCACTGGAAACCGGAGGAGCATGACAAAGTGCGAAGGTACGAAGGAGCTTTTCGGACGGCCCTCCATGCCATCGACACCTTCAAGAATCTGGGTGATGTGGATGTGGGGGTGTCGGCCGTATTATCTAAGGATATGATCCGCATGGACAAAGTCGATGAGTTTCTTGAATTTCTCATCGGCCTGGACATTCATGAAGCTTGGCTGAGCGAATGTAAACCCTCGGTGGAAGACTTCTGGACTGATGATCAGGTCATCACTGAAAAGGAAAGGCTTAAACTGGTGGATCTCCAAGACCGCTATAACAGAGAAGGAAAAATAACGGTCAACTACCTGGCTCATTTTGAAGGAAAGGAACACTTCGGATGCAATGCTGGCCACAAGATGGTGTATGTTGATCCCTTCGGTGAGGTCAGCCCCTGTGTCTTCATCCCGATGGGTTTCGGGAGTGTTTGGGAAGAATCCATTAAGACTATTTTTAAAGAGATGAAACGATATTTTCCTTCAGATGATAGCTGTTTCATCAACAAAAACTACAAGCTCATCCAGAAATATTTCAATGGGACCTCTCCCCTAGCGATTCAGGAATCGCTGAAAGTAATGGAAGAAGCCTGTTTCGGTCCGCGGTCGAGATTTTTTCATCTATACTACAAGTAACAAGCAAAAAACTATTAAAAAAAAATGGAAGGCGATTGACAATAATTAATTAGCATTAGACATTATGCAACCTAAGGAGAACTTTTTGAGATTTTACAAAACTCTCAGCGTTGCGTTCTGTATAATTTTTCTTGTCGTAGGCCTTATTTTTCTCCTTTTCCCTGGAAAAGTTCTGATATTTTTCAACACTTTGTCACGTTATGTGGGTATGGCCCTTTCTCCGGTTGAAGGCATTAATCTCTATCTTGCCCTGGCAGTGGCTTATATGTATCTGGTGAGTTTGATATCTTTTCTCATGTTCAGGCATCCGGAAAATCCTCATTTCCCTCTATTGCTGGCCAATGGAAAGACAGCCAGCTCATTTCTTTCCCTTCTTTTGTTTGCCGCCTATCAGCCCTATCTGATCTTCCTGGTCAATTTTGTGGTGGATGGACTGATAGGGATAATCGCCTGGGTGTTCTACAAGAAATTGAAGAGAATCGGCCGATGAATCCCAGATTATCGGTCCTCAAAATCTATCTCCCCACTTTCATTAAAAAAAAGAAACTGGAGGAATTGTTCGCCCTTGTGACAGACTCTCTCGGAAAGGAGATGCCTGCATTAAAAGGGCTCTCTTATAAAGAGGGATTGAAAGCCTTTGCCATGTACACATCGAACGAGGCAGAAAAGCAGATTCAAGAGGGACATGATATGGAGGTTATTAAAAAAAAGCTCTTCGAGAATGCTCGCCGTCTGGGTCAGAAGATTAGAAAGGATTTCAGGATTCGAGGGGCAAAAGACGTCATGGAGATGAGCCGAATTCTGTATCGAATTCTGGAGATTGATTTCAGGGGGGAGTTGAGTGGTGAAGTGACCATAAAAAAGTGTTTCTTCAGCGAATATTACACCCCTCAGGTCTGCCGATTCATATCTTCACTAGATGAAGGGATGGCGGCCGGATTGTCAGGCGGGGGCAAGCTGATTTTCTATCAAAGAATCACCGAAGATAAAGATTGCTGTGAAGCAGGATTAATTATGCCAGAGGAGGAGGTATGAAAAAGGCCATTGTGGTCGGAAGCGGGGCGGGAGGAGCTACGGCCGCAAAGGAGCTTCAAGGTCATTATGAGGTGACCGTCATGGAAGCTGGGAAAGAATTTCGTCCTTTTTCCTTGAACCTTAGGATGCTGGAAAAATTTAAAAAGACCGGACTGCTTTTTGATGAAAAGTTGATACAGCTCTGGTTCCCGACTATGAGGATCCGGGAAACTGAAGACCGGATGATCCTGGTCCATGGCAGCGCCATAGGAGGAACAACGACTATTTGCACTGGGAATGCCATAAGAAAAGATGGCGATCTTAGGAAAATCGGGATCGATCTAGACGAAGAGTTCGAGGAAATATATCAAGAGATTCCTGTGACTTCGAACCATCGCCATCTCTGGCGTGCAACAACCAATAAATTATTTGAAATATGCCGAGAAATGGATCTGGACCCCCAGCCTACCCCAAAGATGGGAAATTATGACCGCTGTCGAAGTTGTGGGAGATGTGTGTTGGGATGTCCAGCCGGAGCGAAGTGGGATAGCCGGAGGTTTTTGTCGATTGCCCTGGATAATGGGTCCCGGTTGATAAAAGGATGCAGGGTCGAAAAAGTGGTTGTGGAGGGGAACGAAGCAAAGGGAGTTTATGCCAAGTTCAGAGGGCGGAAACATTTTTTTCCCGCAGACCTGGTTATCCTTTCCGCGGGAGGATTTGGAACGCCAGTGATCTTACAAAATTCAGGATTTGAGTGTGAACCGCGCCTTTCACTGGACCCCGTGCTGTGTGTGGCTGCAGAATGGGAAGGGAGCTGCCAGAGCAGGGAAATTTCCATGCCTTTTGTGGCCAAAAAAGAACATTTTATTCTGTCTCCCTATTTTGATTATTTAAGCTATTACTTCAATAAACAGTGGAAGTATCCCGCCAAAAATATCATAAGCATGATGATAAAACTGGCCGATGACAACACCGGAAACCTCGTTGGGAAAAAAGTAGAAAAGTCTCTCACTGAACAAGATAGGTTCAGAATGGGAAAGGCTATAGCTCTCTGTAAAGATATCCTGCAGCATCTGGGAATAAAAAAAGAAAATATTTTTCTGGGAACGCTGAATGCCGGGCATCCGGCGGGGATGCTACCGCTCGGGAAACAAGAAGCCAAGAGCCTGCACCATCCCAGGCTCCCCCAAAATCTCTATGTCGCTGATGCCACTATACTTCCTCATTCTTTGGGCAGCCCGCCGATTCTAACTATTATCGCTCTAGCCAAGCGTGTGAGTAAAGTCTGTATCGATTAGTCTTGAGACTTTTCATCCCCACACTTTCAATCCAAAGGAGGCAAGTCGATGCCCATCCGCTGGGCATCGTCCTTCATGATGCTTTTTAGTACTTTGAGCGAATGGTCCGGCAGCGGTTCCACTGTGTGGGAACTCAAGATCCTCTCGACTTCCCCGCAAGCCCGATCCCAGGCGCTCTTTTTCCCATGACTCTTCCAGACATCATATGTATCGCGGTCGATCACCGGACCGGGCTGATCTATTTCTTTACGAAACCATCGAAGCGTTTCTTCCGAGGCCAAAAAATGTTGACCATCGTAAATATCCCCGTACAGATCGCCACCCAATCTATCTCCCCGGGCTTCGATACCCCTGACCATTCGGAGAGCCATACCGCAGATCTCGTTATCCAGAACGAGCTTTTCCAGACTCTGACAGCTCTCGAAATTCAGCATACCCGGACCAGAGATGACGTTCGCACCCGCCAGAGCCGCAGAGAGCGCTCCCATTCCTGTCTCCAACCCTGCCTGTCCGTCGACGATTTTGGCGTCTGAAAGTCCCATGTAGGCATGAGTGGGAAGCCCCAGATGTTTCCCGATCTGAACATAAGCGGCAGCGATCATCATACTCTCCACGGCTCCCATGGGTGTCGTTCCTTTCCGCATATCAAACGCCGCAGGAGAACCCCCAAAAATGATGGGCGATCCCGGATGGGCCAATTGGTGAATGACAATACCGCTCAGGTTTTCGGCAGTCAATTGGACCAGTGCGCCAGCCAATGTTACAGGAGCCGTGGCTCCTGTCAATGGCATGGATATCAGTTCGGCCGGAATCCCCGCCTTGGATGCATCGATGAGATTCTGGCAAGTCAAGTTGCTCCATTTCAAAGGGGGCGAGGGGCAACAATCAAAAATTGCCAGAGGCTTCTCTCTAAGCGCTCCTTCACTCCCCCGGACTGCCACCAGCATATCTTTCATGGTCTCAAAACTTTCCAAAGCAAAAGTTCCCGTCACTACCGGTTTCTTGCTGAACTGCAGTCCGATGTATAACCGATACCTGTCCTGCATGGCTTCAGGGACATCGGTGGAAATCATCTCTGTACTCTGTGCCGCAATGTTGGGTAGGGCATCGGTCAATGTCGTAAAACGGATAAGATCCCTGGTTATAGGATCCCTTTCTTCCAATGTAACCGGATCCAAAATCGTCAAAGCCCCGGAGCCCGGATTAAAATGAATCGCATCACCTTCCAGATTTATCGCCAGATCGCCGCTGCGGTCATAGACTTTAATGGAATGAGGCGTGGTTTTCAGGGCCTCTTCGACAAGTTTTTCCTTGAAGGACACCGTTTGCCCTCTACAGTCACATCCTGCATCTGCCAGAAGCCGTAACGCTTCATCGTTCTCCACGAGCACGCCCGTTTTTCCCAGAACATCCAATGCTTCGCAAACAATCTGGTCAATGAACGATTCGGACAGCATGTCCAGCTTTGGTCTCCTCGTTTTTAACATCGTATCCTCCTTCATTCCTGTATATCATATAATATTCTTGAAAAGAATTTATCTTCCTTCATTACCACAAATCGCATATTCCTCAAAATTTAGCCTTTTTGATCGATTCGTGATATTCATCAATCCCTTGACTAAATCCATCGAATGGGTTTTCTAGAGATTTTTCCCCTAGCCACATCTCAATCTCAGATGAACCATATTTTGCTTGATAATAACCAGGTAGAAGAGAAGAACATTAAGAGTGTTATCTATTGCAGATAAGTAGCACTCAAAAGTATTTCGTGCTGGTTTCCCGGCTCCATTACCCTATCTCGAGCCAGGAGAACCAGATGGGATGGTGTTTTTTGTACCATTCGAGCACTTCGTGCAGGATCTTCTGGTCATCCGGGGAGATGACTTCGGGGACGATGCGGTCCAAATGGATCCGAATTTTGCCGTTGGCTTTGTACTCAAGAGCCTCCGAGCACAAGGTTTGCAGCTCGTTCCGGATGCGGCCCGAGTCAGAAATTTTTACGGGCCGGTTTTGAAAATCCTCACCGTAGAAAAATCGAGACAGAAGAGGATTGAAGACCAGCTTTTGCTCTTCAGGTTTTTCCAGCATACGGAGTGTGAACGTGATGAGTTTGTCGGCGCTGGCCGTTGAGATGCGGGTAGTAACCCGGTAGAGATTCTTTTTTATTTTTTCGACTCCGCGTGCACCAGAATAGGGATCGTCGTTCATATATCCGGACAGGGCGACAACTTTCCAATTCTTTTCGGGGAAAAAGTCGGAAGCCCGAATGACCCGGTCAAATGACGGCATGCCGGCCTCCGGAGCTTCGTTGACCATTTCCCGGTATTGGTCGACCACGTCTTTTTCCAAAGATTTCTCAAACAGCGCTTCCAGGTCTTGTTGGAATTCAGGGTTGCCGGGATCCAGCCGCATGACGTGCTGTTCCTTTTCGATCGGAAGCTCGAATTTTGAGGTGAACGTGACCAGGGTTCCGTCCAGTTCCAGCATAGGCGCCAGACTGACTGCCTGCATAGCTTCTGCCGAGGCTGCATAGCCGTCCACAAGAAAGATGTGAGTTTGGCTTTCTTTGTCCTCCCATGTCCCAACCATATAGGTTGGGGCATATGTGCCGGAATCGGTGAAGGCCTTCATGCCAGTCGGGAGATCCCATCCATCCTCCACCAGGTGAACGCCCATCTCTTCCCACTGTGCCCACAACCAGCCCAGCCTCGTAAAACGGTGCGCTCCTCCCAATGTCCAGATATGAATGTGTTTGCGCTGGATGCCGGGGTATGTGGCTTCGATCGCTTCGACAACCTTGGCCCGCGGCGTCATAAAATCCAGAAGGATTGAGTTTCCCTCCGCTTTGCGAACGACCTCTTGAGGAAGAAACAGATTGCCCATATAGCCCTCATATGGCTTCACGATATGAAGCGGCTGATTAAAGAGATGGAGCACGGTGAGAGGTCCGGTGGTCTTTCCCTTGGCGAAACGGGAGGTGTTTTCCAGAGTGTCGATGGCCGCCCCCCAAACCGTTATCCCAGACTCTTTTATTTCATTCCAGAATTCCGTCCATCCGTAGTCTGCATCATTCAGGAGGCGGGTAACCCGGGCATCCAGCCATTTAGCCACCTGAGGCCGGGCATAGACCCGTCCGAAACCCAACTGCGGATTGGAACCCATTTCCTTGGTTTCGCCCACCTTGGGCATCAGCCCCTCGCCCATGCAGACCAGAATGGCGTGATTTTCCGGCAATTGCCTCGTGGCATACCAGAGGCTTTCGCTCATAGCGTAGGCAGATATGGCATCGGCATCCTTTTTAATCCGGTTGAGTTCCTTCTTGTCTTTATCCTTGCCTTCACCGAACCGGCCGAAAAGGCGGGTGCCTAGAGCGGTGACGGCCACGGTCATAGCCATCAGCCGGTCCATACGGCCACCCATGAAGGAAATTTTCTGGGTGAATTCCGGAGCCGGTTTTCCCCTGAGCCACTTCACTTCGACATCTTCCAGCCAGAGATGCATCCGTCCCAGTATCGGCCGGGTGTCGAACGCCCATTGGGCAATCAAGTCACGTCTCTGTCGTTCGGTCAAATCCATGTTTTCTTTTCCCTTTCCATTATTATTGATTATGAATGCTGAGCTAATATATGTATCACTCCCGAGCTCAAGAATCAATAATTTGAAACACAATATTTAATCGCAATTCTGATAGATTTCTTTTGTTTAATGTAATTTCACAACATAAAGCTAATTCTGTACTAATTGGTTAACACTTTGCCGGCAGCAGTCATTGCCTGGACAGAGCCAGAGGTGTTGATCCTTTCAACCCACTCCAGCAGCTAGTACACAACTGGATTTTGAGCCCAGCGAGGTCTTTACATAATAACCTATTCTAAAATCCTGTAATCGATAATTCTCTATCATGCAACTGTGACCTAGCTGTGACCATAATTTGTGCCTTTTACACACGGGAGAAGTCACGGGGCTAAATCTACACTCTTGGAATAGTTGTCATTTGCTGACTGCATAAAGAGAAACGACCAATATCTTGGTTAATTCTCGCTTTCAATAAGACTTAGAGCATAATCCAAAACGGTGTCTTTGCCGTTTTTTAAATCTTCTAATTTAGTTTCGACAATATGATGAGGAATTATCCCTCTTTCTTTGGGGAATCCATTAACTGCGGCAGCAAAACTTCCGGTGGCGATTTTGAGGCCGATTCCTGTATTTTTAAGCGGGAACACTCTGACAGCTGCATTGCAGGCGTATGTGCTTCCGGTCTCAGTCCCGATGAAAGTGCCCTGCTCATGATATTTGACTAACGAGCAAAAGTGTCCTGTCGTCGAAAAATTGCTGCCGTCTATCAAGATAAAGAGTTCTCCCGTAAAGTGATTGTCCGCCTGTTTAATAGGTTTTGATAATTCAGCGTATTTTCCATAGGGCTCGGAGAAATAGGGATATGGTTCCCTTTCGATATAGGCCCATAAATAACTTGCACAAAATGGGTCCCCTCCCCCATTTCCCCGTAAATCTATTATGACATTTTCAATATTTTCTTCTATTATCCTGGAAAAAGCCTTGTCTACAAATTCAAAAAATATTTTATTCTTTTCATCGTAGTAACTAAAGCTGTCTATTGTCAAAACGGCTGTATTCTTTTTGGAAAAAACTTGAATATCCAAATCCTGCGGCTCTTTATTGGAATAATTAATGCCTGAACAAGGGATAGCTGGAATCACATTTTCATAGATATCTCCGTTTTCATTTGTTCTGTATTCGATTTTGAATTCTTTCGGCACACCGAAATGATTGGCGTAATAGTACTGAAAGCAGTTCTCCAAGGCGGATGTTTTAAAAAAACTGTTGTTCCCATCAGCAGAAATTTCCGATCTTAATGTATCCGTTATGCTTTCGATTCCAATCTCGTTGATTGACAGTATTTCACTGAAGAGAGGAAAAGAGGAATTCTCATGCAGGTCTCTTCTAACGTAACATCTGTTTTTGAGAAACGTCAAAATCAGTGGGAATTTATGTATCTGTACAGTTCTTCTGTATTCTTCTGGATAATCCAGATGGGCATGCCCGCACCCGATATTTCCTTTAAGGGGAGCCAACAAACAGTAAAACTCACGTAAAGACATCGGCTTGTTGATTTTTTCATATTGGCCTTGGAATGATCTATTGAATGATTCCTTACTGGTAAACTCATAAGGACAGGGAAAGGTCTCTTCAATGTGTCTGCGAAATTGAAGGAAATCCTCCTGCAGCTCCTTTACAGAATATTTCTCTTTCAGCATTCTTATTCCCTTGGTGTTATCAGGATCGATCTGGATGGAATGTGGGAAATACCTTAAATATGCATTACTAAGGCTGCCAATTGAGGTGACAAAAAAAATGATTAATAACACAAAACTTATTTTTCTCAACTTCTTTTGACTCCTTTTATTGTTCATTGTTTTTTCCATTTTTTTTATTATCAAACAGCTTCGGGTAGAAGGCAACTTAATAGATTCTTAAAAAAACGTCATGAAAAGCTTAGACTTCACTATGCAACTGTGACCAACCAGTGACCAAAAATTTTCGACATGGACTTTTAGGATAATAAGTTGAAAGAATTCTTTAAGGTATGATAAAGATATACTCGTAGTCCTCCAGGAAAGCTAGACTTTTTCGAGTTATAAGAACGTGTGGGGGAAAGGAGCAGATAAAATGAATATTATTAAAAGATTTTCCAGTATCTTATCAATCTTTATTCTGCTTGCGTTGTCCAACCTAGTCCCGATAGTGGCTGGTGACGCTCAAGAAGCTGACACAGTTTATGTAAATGGTAACATCTACACTGTCGATGAAGAATTCAGCACTGCAACTGCTATTGCAATAAAAGACGGTAAGTTCCTCTACGTGGGCGATGACACTGGAGTAAAAGCCCACATCGGTCCTCTTACCTTTGTTTTCGACCTGGAGGGCAAAACAGTCATCCCTGGTCTGCATGATGCTCATGTACATATCAGATACGGAGAAAGAGAATTGTATCCACGAACACCAGACATCAGGCCAGCCATCGGTGAGTGGGCTTCTGTTGAGCGTATGCAGGAAGTGATAAAGCGATGCTTGGCAACCGGGGAAGGAATGCGGCCAGGGCCTGAGCCAAGGTGGTTGGTATTGAGTGGCTGGATGTCAGATGTTTGGGATCCGCCAGAATTCCGTAAGGAGTTGATCGATGCCGTCGCCCCTGATAATCCTGTTTTTATCAGCCGGTACACACATGGCAGCGGTGCCAACAGCAAAGCCCTGGAACTTGCCGGCATTACAGGCGACACCCCCGATCCCCTGGGTGGGCATATCAAAAAGGACAAAAATGGGGAGCCCACTGGAGAATTCGTAGAAAGGGCACCTGAACAATTAACAAAGCTTATTCCATCCATGCCTCCGATGACCGATTACGAAATAAGTCGCAACCTTGTAGAAGGGACTCAATTGGCCGTGGCCAGCGGACTCACGACCATCCATGGAGCCAGCATGACAGGTTATGAAGAGGTTCAAAGACGAATAAAACTATACGAGGTGGGTTTGCTCAGGATAAGGATCAACGAGATGGTCAGGGAGGACGCGGCGAAAAAGCTGGGCAAACCGTTAAACTTCAACAACAAATACTTCATCCGGTCAGTCAAGGCTTTTGCAGATGGAGCCTTAGGATCGAGGGGTGCGCTTTTTCTCCAAGAATACAGCGACTATCCGGGTTTTTATGGGGAACCCAGGCAAAGCGAGGACGAAATAGCTAAATCTGCGACAGAATTGCTGAAAATCGGTTTCAATATGAGGATCCATTGCATCGGCGATGCTGCCAATCGGATCGCCATCAATGCCTACGAAAGGGCTCTGAAGGCGACCGGGATAGAAGGAAAAAAGGCCAGGTTCGCTCTCGAGCATTGCCAGGTACTCACTGCTGAAGACGTCCCTAGGCTTGCCAAGCTGGGAATCGTCGCTTCCATGCAGCCGCTGCATG
>Ga0307444_1001133_pt1 | contig 11746 bp, 13 predicted proteins | sample SalMarSW160340MG_FD_202145 | JGI IMG/M metagenome (GOLD analysis project Ga0307444, IMG submission 202145) | Salt marsh sediment microbial communities from the Plum Island Ecosystem LTER, Massachusetts, United States - SW1603-40 | ecosystem: Environmental > Aquatic > Marine > Intertidal zone >... | reverse complement strand
TGCGAGCTCGCTATGAGACCGGGGCAGGTGCGATGCGGGTCAAGGTCGAGGTCAACACGTTCGAGCGCTCTCCCGCCAATCCTCCGATCAGGATCCCGTTCCATGTTGACTCCTCTTGGTTCGCCGGAAGCGCTGAGGTGCTCACCTTCACCCTCGACGAGGTCGTGGCCACGAAGATCCGAGCCCTTTTCCAGCGATCCAAGGGGCGTGATCTGTTTGATCTTTGGCTGGCCCTGACCCGGCTCGGGGTCCCAGGGTCGGCGATCGCTGGGGCCTTCGCCCCGTACCGTCCCGACGGGTACACCGGACGCCGTGCCGAGCTGAACTTGCGCGAGAAGCTGGGCCGACGCGCCTTCCGCGAAGACATCCGCCCGCTTGTGGCATCCTGGCCAGAGGGCTACGACATCGACGCCGCGGCTGAGTTGGTGGTGGGCGACGTGTTCGCCTTGATCGAGTAGATCACCCCCGGAACTTCTAACGGATCTTCTAACGGACAGGCCGTCACGAGGGGTTATCCACAGGCACCAGCCGTCATGTCGATTCCGCGAAAGCCCTGGTAGTGAGCACTATTGAGCACCAACGAGAATCAACCAGAACCCTGGGCGAGGAACTCATAACCCGAAGGTCGGAGGTTCAAATCCTCCCCCCGCTACGAACGAAGGCCCTGGTCACCAGGGGTTGTTCGCTTGTCTGAGACCCCTCGAAAGTGGGCCTCAAGGACCTCCATCGCGCGTCCATCGCGCGTCCATCGCGCGAGCCGACAGTGAGTGTGCGGCTTTGTGCGGCTTCAGTTCATGATGGACATCGTGGCTCCGGTTGTGCCTGACAGTTTCGCAGGGAGACGACGTGAGACCTGACAGCATGACTGTGGGATGAGCAAGGCCCAGACCCTTGTGAGACGCGGTCTGCGTGGTGAGTCGAGTCTCGACATACGGATCTGTGGCAGGAACGGTTGGGAAAACTGACGCCTGCGCTTCAGCTGGCGATAGCTTGTCACGCTACCGTTAGATGCTATCATGCGAACATGGCAACTCGCACAACCTTCACGCTCGAGGAGTCCCTGGCGGATGAAGCTCGGAAGCTAGGAGTCAACATCTCAGCGGCCGCTCGCCAAGGAGTGGCCTCAGCGGTTCGCGCAGCCCTCACCGGGCAGGACCGGGCGGCCTACGAGCGGCAACCCGAAACGCCCGATCCCTTCTGGAATGAGGCGGAAGCTTGGGGCGCTGAATGAAACGGGGCGAGGTCTGGCTCGCCCAAGTTGGCCGCAAGCGTCGTCCAGTCCTTGTTCTCACCCGGACCGAAGTCCTCGAAGTCCGCTCATTGGTCACGATCGCCGAGATCACGACTTCGATGCGAGGGTTGGCAGCCGAAGTAACCCTCGATCTTGAGAGCGTCGGACTCGATCAGACGTCGACAGTCAATTGCGATGGACTCCACACCGTTCCGCAGACAATGCTCACGAGACGCATCGGAGAGGTCGACCCACAAGACTTGGAGCGAGTCTGCGCCGCCATCGACTACGCGTTGAGTTGCTGATCGACGTGGTGGGCCTCACGCACTCGCCGCAGGCTACCCTGTCGTTCGGGCGGGCTCAACTTAGGCCGGATGGACTGCTGCGTACCGGTGCGACACCTCGAGTCACGACCAGGGAACAGCCATGTGGCTTCTCCAGATTGGGCGCGCATGCGGGTGAGCGCGTCGGCGGCTTCGGGTGAGAGCTCCATGGTGCATTAGGCGGCATGGATGAATGGAGTAATGCAGGTGATCGACTCGCTCTAAGGTTTGTCGCCGGAGGCGAGCGGTGTGATCTGGATCTGCTTCGCGAGTGCGTATGCCGCATGTCGGTCGTTTTCGTCGGCGACGAACACTCGTCCGATGAGCAAAGCCGTGCGATGCGGTACGTTGATTCGGGCCATGCCGTCTGGCATGTCGCCGTTCCACGTCGCTTCGCAGAGTAGGAAGTCGCCGGCGGCATTTCCGGTGGTGCGTTTGCCGACGTAGGCGAAGTTCGCGCCGCTGGTCGGGTCCGTGAATTGCACGCTGTAGTAACGGTCGCCCATTTCGGGCACGTGCAGCGCTCGCGGTCCGCTCTTCAAATCCAGCCAGCCGCCGACGTAAAGGATGTCATCGGTACCGGTCGCGATAACGCTGCCGCTTGCCGCGGACTGTGAGGAGCTCCGCGGGACGGCGTAGAGCGTGTTCGCCGGGATCGGGCCGCCGCCCAACCCACGTTTCGTGAAGATGCGTTTGAAGCCGCCGACCGTGATTCTGGGCCACAAGAAGATGAAGATGACCGCGCCGATCACCCAGACGACGAGGGCCGTCGCGGCGAGCAGGATGACCGCCTTCAGGCCGTCGTCGGCGACGCGGCGGTAAATGACCCAGGCGAAGATCGCCATGATCACGATCGTGACTAGGGTGCCGTGCTTCATGATCAGCCGATTCATGGTCGCACCTGGACGACCGGTGGGACCCGGTAGTCGCCGTTGACGATGGCGGCTGCGGGCAGGTAGGCGCGGAGCATGAGCTTGAACCGGACGGGCGGAGTCGCGAGCCAGTTCTGTGCCGCACCTGACGGCCTAGTCGGCCGGAGCACGATGTCGACCGATCCGTCGGCGTTCGTCACGAGGCCGGAGTGGCTGTCGACACTAGACCGGCCACTCGAGCTGTCGACCATGTAGCCGCCGGTGTCGGTCGCGGTGAGCGACCAGAAGGCGTCGTTCGGTGGAAGGTTGCCCGCAGGGAAGTGCAGGCGGTAGGCGTGCTCGCCGTTGAGCCGCGCACCTGTGTCGTCGCTGGTCGCCGTCCAGTAGGCGGCCTCCTCGAAGACGTTGACGACCGGCAAGGCCTTCTGCAGCGCTGCACGCAACAGGATGCCGTTGCCGGGGTGACCGGCCCTGCGGATCGCGCTCCAACCGTTGACGGTCGTCGTCTCGGTCTTCGCCACGGCGTTCAATATCAGGACCGTGGTCAGGTAGGCGAATACGAGGCCGATGATCACGCCCTGCACGACGCCGGAGTGCGCCAGCCAGGCAAGGAAGCTGCTCACGACGACTCTCGCATTACAGCACTCCGGTACGAAAGAGCACCACGACGGTGATGATCGCGGCGACGAGGACTGCGATGATCAGCCAGCCCTGCCAAGAAGTCGGGTGCCATCCCGGGCCAGACCGGTTCGGTCCGAACCACGGCTTGCGCTTCCTGCCAGTCGGCGCCGACGTGTTGATCGGGGGTTCGTGCTCATTCATGGGCTTGCGTTCTCCTTCCTATACGTTCAGGCTTGCGAAGTCGACACGTGTTTGCGTGCTCTGGCTGACGACAAGGCGGCCCGCGTCCAGCACGTCCGCCGTACTCGTCAGTTTCGAACCCACGATTAGAACCGGAACTTCGATAGTTCTAATGCAACTATAATAACTCGATCTTCTAGAGTAACCCTGTGTTCGTGCTCATCGACTCGACGACGGCGACTCCTCTGTTCGCCCAAATTGCCGAGTCGATCGCAACCCAGATCGCGACTGGGACGGTCGCCAGCGGGGCGCGCCTGCCCGCCGCCAAGGAGCTGGCCGAATCGCTCGGCGTCAACGTCCACACCGTCTTGCGCGCCTATCAAGAGCTTCGCGATGACGGCCAGCTCGAGCTTCGACGAGGCCGCCGCGCAGTCGTTCTCGGCACACCGACCGCCGAGGGTGTGCGAGTCGCCGTCGCCCGGGCGGCCGCTGAGGCGAAGGCCGCGGGCATCCCGATCGGTACCCTGCTCGCCCTCATTCGGAAGGAATACGAGTCATGAACGGTCGCGTCGTCGACCACCGGGCCGCCCGTCAGGCCGCGCGCGTCGCGACGATCTGGGTCCCGCTGGCGGTCGTGGCCGCTGCAGAGACGATCGTCATCGGAGTCGGCGCTACCGGCAGCCCGCAACTCGTCACCCACTGGGGGCGTCTACTCCGATCGGACCGGGCCGTGGTGGACCTACGCGATCCTCGTCGCGGCGATCGGACTCCCAGTCATCGCGGTCATGGGGTTCTTCATGGCACGAGCGACCCGGGTGGCCGGGACGAACGCCTGGATGCCTGCGATCGCGATGGGAGTCACCGTCTTCCACACCGTCGGCATGGGCGTGAGCTCAGTTCTCCTCAACGGTTCGCCGTCCGCGTCCGCTCTCCCGCTCGCCGGCGGTGTCATCCTCGCGGTCGCCGCCGCGGTGCTCACCTGGTGGTTGCTGCCGCAAGAAGCTCCAGCATCCGAGAACGTCCAGGAGGCCGACGCCCTCCCCGTCCGGTCCGGCGAAGGGGCCGCCTGGACCGGCAGAGTCGAACTCCCGGCCTGGTTCATGGCAATCATCGCGACAGCCGCCGCAGTCCTGGTCGTGCTTGGCGTATCCGTGCTGCTCGCCGTCGGCCCGCGTCTATGGCCGATACTCCTCGCGCCGGCACTCCTACTCCTCGTGCTGCTCGTAACAGCGCAGTTCGTCGTCACGGCAGGGCCAGGCGGATTCATCGTCCGGTCAGCGATGGGCTGGCCGCGACTCCACGTCCTGGCAACCGACCTGGCGAAGGCCGGCGTCGTCGCGGTCGACCCCATGCCGGTATGGCCGCCTGGCCGACATCACCCTTCTTCGGGAGGACGGATCGGGTGCCGACTATGTTCACCCGTCCAAGGAGAAGCACGCGTACCTTCAGCTCCCCGTCGCCTACTGGCTAGACGATGAGGGACGATGGGTGCGAGACGCTCAGCCTCCCCGGGAAGGCCGTCCTACTCATCGCTCATTCCCTTCGACCGGGCTTTGCCCTCCCGGTCGAGAAGGCCCCGGAATGGTACGGCATCAGCGCTGACACCGCTCAACGAGGGCTTGCCGAACTCGTGAAATGAGGAGCGCTCAAGCGGGCCAGGAGGCCGAAGAAGGCGCCGCTCGCGCCCCAAGGCTTCACCTACGATTCGCGCTTCACGCTCCAGGGCGTCTTCGCTCGAACGACGAAGGGCGACAGCTATGGCTGACCTCATCGCTTTCCTTGACGAGTCGAAGAAGCCGATGCGTGATCCAGCCACGGGCCGTCCCAGCGACCGAGGCGAGCACTATGTCGTCGCTGCCGCCATCGTCATCGAGGGGGACGCCGAGATTCGGAGCGCTATCGCAGAGATCGAGACCCGTCTCGGCGACCAGCTGCACTATGCCGACCTTCGCAGCAGAAAGCGACGACTGGCCGCCGTTCCCGAACTCGAGCGAATCCAAGGCTGGGATGGCTACCTCTTCGAGACAGCACGCCCTCTCCCTGGCCGCCACCACTCGGAGCACCACGCCCGCGCCAAGACGCTCGCTTCTGCCTTCACTGTCCTTGGGTCTGAGGTCGGCGTCACCAGGATCATCCTGGAAACACGAGCTACGCCCAAGCGGGGGTTCACTTCACTCGACGAGAAGGACCACCAAGTGCTCCAGAAGCTCCTGACTCACAAGGCGGTGCCGGCTGACCTGAGGATCTCGCACACCGACAAGACGGAGCGGACACTCGCCGTCGCCGACATCCTCGCCGGGGCGCGCTCGGACTTCCTCTGCTTGGCCGACATGGAGGCCTTCCCACTCATCGCGCATCGCGTTCGAGCGATCGTGAGTGTGTTCAAGGGGAGCCCATGACGCGCAGAGGCCCCGGGACTACGGGTCGTAGCCGATCCGGGGCGTACTTCCGGTGAGAGCCTTGCGGCCAACTCATCGGCCAAGAACATTATCGACCGCCAGGCTGATGAAATCAACCCCCAGGACCGACAGCCGAACAGCTGTTCTGGTCAGATGATAGCGCCGGCCGAAGCCTTCACGACCGACTGGTCAGGCGCAGGAGTGGCCCAACTTCTAACGGATCTTCTAGCGGACAGGGCGTCACAGAGGCTTATCGACAGACACCAGCCAACAGGGAGATTCCGCGAAAGCCCAGCTAGTGAGTACTACTGAGCACTAGCGAGAACCAGCCAAGATCCCCGGCGAGGAACTCACCTACACCGAGCTGCTTGCCGTCATCGATGCCGACGAAGGCCCCGACCGAGGCGGAGGTAGAGGAGTACGAGGCGCTTTCGAACGCGCTGTAGGATCTAGGGTCGTACGTAGGCTCGAGAAAGGGAGGGGCTGGTGCCATCAGCGAGCCCGAACGCGGTGCCGAGTATCCCGTTTGTCTGGCCAGTCGGCGAGCCTGTCCGCCCGAGGACTGTGGTGGTCCGTGGGGGTATGCAGATCTGCTGGAGGCGCTAGCCGACCCCAATCATCCCGACCATGAGGAGCTCAGTGAATGGGCGCCACTCGACTTCGACCCGACTCACTTCGACAAAGATGAGACGAACGAGGCGATGCGGTCGCCACGTCCCCTCGAGGGGTGGTTCTAGCCCGAGCCGATAGGCCGCTCCCCGCTTCTCCAACTCGGGACGCAAACGCGGCCGGTGTTGGGCCGATTCTGCGGTTTGAGGCGGGTCGAACTCAATCGGTCAGTGCAACACTTGGGCGAGTCGGTGTCGGGCTCGTGCGTCGCGGTGTCGTTGATCCGTGACGTCGGAGGGTATGTCAATAGCGCAGAACTGCCGCGACGACCGTGTTCACGCCCAGCGCATCCGGGTCGGTGACGATGACCTCGCCGTTGTGCGCCAATGTCTCGAACACCGCACGGTCGACCAGATCCTCATCGCTGATCGATCGCGCTTGTGCCACCGAGACGTTGCCTTGCTCGTCGATGCGCCCCCACATGGGGGCACCGTCGGCGACGAACAGCTGAGCAACGCGGCCATCACGTGCAGCAGCGAGGACTTCCAGGATGGTGTCGGCGGTGTTTCCGGTACCGACCGCGCTCTGGTACCGAGCGATCGCCGCGGCGGTTGTCGCCGCGATCTGTTTTTGCACGATCTGCCACGCAGCCCGGTGCAGTTCGGCCACCGAACGACGCTCGGCGGTGCCGGCGATGACGTCGGCGGCAACGTTCGGGTACCTGGTCACCGAGCGGTAGATCGGCAGGTAGGACTCGATGCATGCCAGCACCAATGGGTCGCGTGCGTCGCCCAGCGCGTCGATGACACCACGGTCGACAGCCCGTAGGAAACGCTCGATCGCGTCGTGCTCGACTTCGCCGCCCATGCCGTGTCCGTGGAACGCCACGTCGCCGCCACCGACCGAATGCGATTGGAGGTGACGTTCGGGATCCTCGAACGCGAGTGCGGCATCCATCGACTCGGGGATCGACCCGGCATCGAGCCGGGTCATCGTGTACCTGGTGGATTCGAAGAGCTGCACCGAGTTCTGGGAGACCGCCAATACGAAGCATCGGTCGTCGCCGGACACCGAAGCGAGCAGCGGGCGTACCCGGAACGATCCGGCCACCGTCACCTCCTCCGCCAACGCCAGCGGAATCCGGAAGCTTTCGAACCGGCCCGGTCCGCTGAACACCGCCAGGCCGTCGGATTGGTGCTGCCAGAACGTCGTGTCGTCGACTAGCGAAGACACGGGCGTGAGGATCTCGTCGATGACCTGGCGTTCGGTGCCGGCATCGACCAACTCCGATTTGGCAGCCTTGACGAGGTTGCGCAATCGCAACGGATCCTGAGTCGTGGTCTCGGGCCCGAAGCGATGTGTGGACAAGAACAACGAAACGCACGGTCCGTGAACGGAACCCAGCGATGCCACATCATTCATCGAAACCGGATCGATTGAAGCTATCACCTGCTCCGCATCCATGGTCCAGACCTTATCAGCCCATTGATTCGTCCGGAGCTGCCGCGCATTCGTTGACACCTGATCGCCGGGGTCCTTGGGGGTTCTGGGGGGGGTCAAACATGCCGTCGCGTCCGCGGCCGGGCTTGGGTTCACGATGCGAGCCGGAACCTGGTTGGTGCAATATAGGGTTTCTATGCACGTCAGAGGATGTCTGCTGCCGGCGGCGTCGGTGAACACCCAGCCGGCAGGTTCGATCCCGACTGCCTCCTGTTCTGTCGTCTGCCATGCCTGCGACGCGGTGAGCACGTCAATGGTGGTTCGGTCGAGGTCGATGTCGTCCCATCGCAGGCCGAGCAGTTCACTGCGACGCAGGCCGGTCGTCGAGATCAGCCAGAATGCCGGGAACAGCCGATGGTCGGCCGCGGCACGTAGAGACGCCTGCAATTGCTCTCGGCCACTATCAGCCCGACATCGGGAGTGGCGAAATGGTGTGCCGGTCACGACAGGACGTCCCAGATCATCTTGACGGCGATCACCCACAGGATGATGGCGACCACTCTCTTGAGACCCCCGGCGGTCAGCCGGGTGGTGGCGAATCGGGAGGCGACCAGCACCCCGGTTGCGGCCGCCGCCGCGGTGACCGCGGCGAAAGCGACGTCGAGGCTCCCCAGTGTGGCCCGGGAGGCAAACCCCGAGATCGATGAGGCCAGAGCCACCAGCGCGGTGGTCCCGGTGGCTGTCTTGGGGTCGAGACCGATCCCGTGCAACACCGGAAGCACAAAGACCCCACCGCCGACACCGAGCAACCCGGCCAGGAACCCGACCCCGCCGCCGACCGCGGTCCCCGCCCCGATCTCGACGGGACGGGACAGCATCCACGTTCGCTCCGGGCGCCGGTAGAAGAGCATCAACGCTCCCGAGACGACAAGGAACCCGGCGAACAGGCCCAGGAGCAGGTTCCGTTCGACTGCGTGGGACACCCTGGCGCCCAGCGGTGCCAATGCGGCGGCCACGACCAGGATCGGGATCCCGAGCCGCAGATTGACGGTCTTGGCTCGCAGGTGGCTGGGGGTGGTGATCCCGAGCGCCACCACGTTGAGTAACAATCCGGTGGAGATCGCTTCGGGAAGCGGGGTGCCCGTGTAGTAGAACAATGGGATGAATAGCGTCGCGGCGCCCAGTCCGGCCAGCGACATGACACCGAACCCGAAGAACACCGCCACCGCTGCCACTGCGAGATTCACTGACCAGCCCTTCCTACACCTCGTAGCCGGAACACGACCGGCACATCGGAGTGTCGATCACATACCGCAGGTACGGTTCGGCCACCAGTTCCTCACAGACCGGACATGTGGCAAAGGCCACCAACTCGCTGGTGTCGATCGGGTCCCCCCGCTCGACCGTACCCACCGTCATGACATAGTCGGCCGGCGCGTTCCACACCAGATCCACCATTTCCCACTGGTCGGCCTCAGGGATATCAGTCGGAGGTACCCCGCGGCTCCGCTGCTGCATGAACGCCGAAGCGGCGATCTGCGGCTGCAACGCCGGGCGATAGGCCACCCGGACCGACCGGCCGGTGGCGGTCTCGGTGAGCGTGACGGCCAGCTTGCCCTCGTGGGTCTTGGCGAGGTTGCCCTTCCCAAACGTGCACCCCGTGGAGTACTGGATACCGTCGGCGAAACACATCGCCCCGTGACGCTCCCCGATTTCCACCGCCGCGAACAGCTGGCTCGCTCCGGACCGTCCCACCCCCAGTGCCTCCATGGCAGCCAATCCGATGCGCACCCCTATCGCCGACGCCCAGCACCGATGCCCGTGGAACTCCAGGGCGTCCAACAGAACCTTCCGATCATCACTCATCACAATCACTCCTCCTCTGAACGTTCCTCGATGCCTGGTGCATTGCTATCCGGCTGCCTTTCGCCGACCAGACCAGGTCACCCCCGCGGGTGCAGGCTCGTACATCGGACAACGGCGTAGTCGCGTCGTGGCAGGTCGCCTCCAAGGATCACCGTCGCTCGACCGGTCTCGGGTAGAACCGTTTGCGGGCCCAGAGGGCCACGTAGACGAGCCCAACCAGGACGGGTACCTCGATCAGCGGTCCGACCACCCCGGCCAGGGCTTCGCCGGAGGTGACGCCGAACACGCCGATAGCGACGGCGATGGCCAGTTCGAAGTTGTTGGAGGCGGCCGTGAAGGCGACGCTGGTGTTCTTCTCATAGGACATGTTCAATCTGAGTCCGAGGGCGAAGGAGACCACCCACATGAGGCCGAAGTAGGCCAGGAGGGGGAGGGCGATCCGGGCCACGTCGAGTGGTTGAGCGGTGATGGTTTCGCCTTGGAGGGCGAAGAGGATCACCACGGTGAACAGCAGCCCGTAGAGGGCCCAGGGGGCCAGCTTGGGAAGGAACCTGGTTTCGTACCATTCGATGCCGCGGGTGTGTTCACCCCACAGTCGGGTGAGGTAGCCGGCGGCGAGGGGGATACCCAAGAACACGAGGACGATCTTGGCGATTTCCCACATCGACACGTCCAATGTGGCGGTGTCGAGACCCAACCAGGACGGGAGCAGTTCGAGGTAGAAGTAGCCGAGGATCGAGTAGGCGACGATCTGGAACACCGAGTTGAGTGCCACCAGCACGGCGGCGGTCTCGCGGTCGCCGCAGGCCAGGTCGTTCCAGATCAACACCATGGCAATACAGCGGGCCAGGCCGATGATGATCAGCCCGGTGCGGTATTCGGGAAGGTCGGGGAGTAGCAGCCAGGCCAGCGTGAACATCAGCGCCGGACCCACCACCCAGTTGAGGACCAGCGAGGTGACCATGAGTTTGCGATCGGTGGTGACGTCGCCTATCCGGGAGTAGCGGACTTTGGCCAGCACCGGGTACATCATCACCAGCAGCCCGAGAGCGATCGGTAGTGACACCGTGCCGATTTTGACGGTGTCCAACCAGTCGTTGAGGTCGGGGATCAACCGCCCCAGACCGAGGCCGAGGGCCATGGCGGTGATGATCCACACCGGGAGGAACCGGTCGACCACCGACAGGCGAGCCAGCGCCGGTTCGGAAGGTGCGACCGGGTTAGCGTTCATGTGAGAGCTCCGGTAAGCATCTGGAGTTTGGCGACTTTCGGAACCCGCCCGCTCAGTACCACTTGTTCATCGATGACCAGCGCTGGGGTGGACATGACCCCGTAGGCCGGGATAGCGGTGTAGTCGGTGACCTTCTCGATATCTAGGACAGCAGGTTGAGGGCGACGTCGATGGTCTCCTCGCACACACTTCAAGCCGCAGGTCAGTTCGTCGAGGACCTGCAGACGGAGCGGATCTCCAAGCGCCGAAAACAAGGTCGCCCGCTCTTCAAGCGTTGTTGATTCAAGAATCGTTGAACTCATAGACACATTGTGACATGAGCACGGCTGAGTAATTAGGGGCGAAGGTCCCGAATTGGCCACGATCCGGTGCCGGCAAGCCGCGGCCACCTCGGCCACGGTCCATAGCGTGGTCTGCCCTGGTGGGGTTGCAGAGGGGTCTTGCCAAGAGTCTTGTCAAGTGTCTCCATCGCGCGTCCATCGCGCGAGAGGGTGGGATGGGACGTGTGATGATGCGAAGTGATGGGAAGGAGGAAACCCTGTCCTATCAGGCATGTCGCGTGTTTCCCTATGTATTACTTGGGGTGCCCTCCTGGTGTTGGGGGGTGGTCACCTAGCGTGGCCTCGGGAGGGGTCCCGGCCGTGACGTGTTTCCCCTGGGCTTTGGGCTCGTTGACCTGATCGTTGCTGGGGTCCGCTCTCGAGCAGACTCGGTTGAGGAAATTGGTGGGACTGTTCGGTCAGCGGCCGTCGGTCCGGTGCACCGTATGAATCACATGGCTGGGTGGGCTGGGTAGTCCGCCCTGTGGTGTCGGGTGGGGTCGGGAGCATCTTCTGGCTGGTGGTCGAGCGCGAGCGAGGGGTTCTCCCGGTCAATAACCGTTGCAGGTTCCCGACCGAGGATGAGTTGAACGGCATCGAGGCCGGGGCCTGCTTGTTTGAAGGGAGAACCCCTCGATGCAAGTGAACACCAGA
>Ga0307444_1001132_pt1 | contig 11747 bp, 7 predicted proteins | sample SalMarSW160340MG_FD_202145 | JGI IMG/M metagenome (GOLD analysis project Ga0307444, IMG submission 202145) | Salt marsh sediment microbial communities from the Plum Island Ecosystem LTER, Massachusetts, United States - SW1603-40 | ecosystem: Environmental > Aquatic > Marine > Intertidal zone >... | reverse complement strand
CTCCGACGACGGTGGAGACAAGCCCTTTCCTGGTCAGCCGGTCGAGGACATCATAGACGGCCCCGATCGACCAGTATTTGCCCGTCAAGTCGGTGACGTTTTGGCGTATGGTCACACCATAGGCATTGGTGTCAAGCTTCCAAATGGAGAGAAGCATGAGTTCTTCTTGGCGGGATAAAAATTTCAATGTCATCGAAATCTCCTGTATTTCTTCGGTATTATAGAAGATATTACACCTGGGTGTCAAGGAATTTTTCTGTAAACCCGAAGATTAATGAACGCCAAAAATAGAAATAAGGATGACAAGCAATAATAATTAAGGAATTGAGTATCCCGGCACCGAATTATAAAATAGGAGGAGCAGGAGAAAAAATGGCAACGTACGATCTTGGTTATATAAGGAGTCAGATTATCGGCAACGATCTTGTTTTCGACACGCCTTTTGGCGAACGTAACATCCTATACGCGGACTACACCGCATCCGGGAGAGGAGTGAAGTTAATCGAGGATAAATTGCAGAACATTTTGTGTTCTTATGCGAACACACACACAGAGGACGACTACTCTGGAAAATATCTGACGCAGCTTTTCCAGGATGCCCTGAAAACGATAAAAAAACATGTCAACGCAGGAGAAACCGGAAAAGTCATCAGCGTGGGATCGGGCTCGACCGGAGCCTTGAAAAAACTCCAGGAGATCATCGGGATTTATATTCCTCCAGTCACCAGGGAAAGGATTTTCCTCTCCATCGAACGAAATGGACACAGTTTTGAAGACATCCAAAAAAGGATTGACACGGACAGGCCTGTCGTTTTTATCGGCCCTTACGAGCACCACACGAACGAGCTCATGTGGAGAGAGGCTTTTGTGGAGGTTGTGGTCACCAGGTTGGATTCCTATGGAAGAATCGACACTCACGATCTGGCAAAAAAGATCCAAGACAAAGCATACCAGGATCGTTTCAAGGTCGCATCATTTTCTGCCGGGTCCAACATCACAGGTATCCGCACCAGTGTTTACGATATCGCCAAGATCTGTCACGACAACGATTGCCTGATATTTTACGACTTTGCGGCTGTGGCTCCTTATGTTGAAATCGATATGAACAAAGACGAACAATCTTATTTCGATGCCATATTTTTCTCTCCTCATAAATTCTTGGGAGGACCGGGGGCAAGCGGCATCCTGGTCTTTCGAGAGGAACTTTACCGAAAGGATCTGCCTCCCACGACAGCAGGGGGAGGCACAGTGGACTTTGTGGGCTTCACCTCCCACGATTTTGCCAAAGACATCGAGACTAGAGAAATGGCAGGAACCCCTCCGATTCTCCAGACAATAAAAGCCGCTTTAGCCATGGATTTGAAAGATAAGATCGGGGTCCCAAAAATCGAGCGTATCGAAGCTGAATATACGAAGGATTTCCTCGCAAAAATGAAGCGTATTCCCAACTTGGAGATGGTGGGCCGGGTGGATCCTGAGGAAAAAATTCCGATCATCTCTTTCAACATCCGACACAAGGATAGAATCCTCCATCCCAAATTCGTGACCAAATTGCTGAACGATCTTTTCGGGATCCAATCCCGGGCTGGTTGTAGCTGTGCCGGACCATACGGGCATATTTTGCTCGACATCGACGAAAAGTGGTCCAACAAATACAGGGATTCTGTTCAAAAAGGGCTGTTGGGATTGAAGCCCGGCTGGGTAAGAGTCAATATCCATTACACTTTCCGAAAAGAGGATATTGATTTTCTCGCAAGAACCATCGCATTCGTGGCTAATAAAGGCCATCTATTCTTGCCTAAATACAACTTCAACATCCAGACTGGAGAGTGGACATTTGACGGATTCTTGCATGCAGATGTTGAATTAGGAATTGAATTCGATTTTCGAACGAAGAAGATGGATATTTCCAAGATCGACTCGACGCGTGATTCCTATTTTCAGCAAGCAGAAACTATGGCCGAAGAATTAAGAGAGCTTCCTTCCCCATCGTTTATCACAGATAGCCCAGAAATCGAAGAACTCAAAACTTTTTATTACTGTTCTTATTAAATTGGGGACAGGGTATCCTGTCCCCAATTAAATTATGCGGTCGAGAATGATCAGTTCGGTTTTCAGGTCGATCCCATCGCCGGTGACCTGAATCTCATATGTTCCGGCAGGAGCAAATTCCAAATAGCCTGTAAAATAAGGCTGCGGACTGTCCACCCTCTTGGTGACAAGGTCCCACCTGAATTGGTTGAAACCTTTTTTGCCCATCAACACCTCGCTCCAGATGGTTTTGCCTTTGTCGTCGACCACTCTCAATTCGACATCTCCATCATCCATCAGATAAAACGTGATCGGGACCTTCTCCGCTGTTCTCATTCTCGGATCCTGATGGGTGTCGTTGATCCACGGCAACCGAGCGACCGGTGTTGCAAAAATCATATCCGTCTTGGGAATTCCATCTTTAAACGCCTCGTGGATCGGCCGTAGATTCATCTTGTAGATCCCTCTCCCGTGTGTCCCTACCACAAGGTCCATCTCTCTCTCCTGAATGACAAGATCGGAGATGGCCGTCGCAGCCATCTCCGGACCCAACAGGGACCAGCTCTCCCCTCGATCCACAGAGATGTACACGCCCCTATATAAGCCGGCATAAAGAATATTTTCATTCACAGGATCTTCCAGGATGACATAAGCGACCTCATCGGGAAGGTTGGCCACGATCGATCGCCAGGTTTTCCCATAATCTTCCGAAACATACAGGTAATTTTTCAGGTCGTCATAATTGATTCCCGCGGCAGTGACATACACGCGCTCCATGTCGAAGCGGGATGGGCAGATGCTCCGGATATATCCGTTGGACAATCCATCGGAATGCTCGACCCAATTTTTTCCGTCATCATGCGTGACCCAGAAAGCGCCTCTATCCGTTCCGACATACAAAACGCCTGGCTCAAGCGGAGACTCAGCTATGGCACCAGCAGCCACCGATCTTTTCTCCGGAAATGCCGAGACGGACAGATCCGGACTGATCAGATCCCAGGAATTGCCTTTGTTCATGCTTTTAAAGATGTAGTTGCCCGCATGATACACAGTGGAAGGATCGTGAGGGGAAATGATGTACGGGGCGATAAAATTGTAGGCTTGCCTCCCTTTATGATCTTTGGGGAGCCTCGGCCGGATTCCCACCGACCGGTCGGCCCGCATGTCCTTCCGGAAGATTCCCCCTTCCTGGCTCGACGTGTACACGATGTTCGGATCCAGCGGGTCGGCCATCGTGTAACACCCGTCGCCACCCGCCCAGGCATCGAGCCACACATATTTCCACTCATCCTGGAACTTGGGATTCCATTCCTTGGCCGGTCCATAAACGGAAGAATCATCCTGAGTGCCTCCATACACAAAGTACGGATTCTGATTGTCCACCGAAATGTCATAAAACTCGCCGGCAGGGATGTTGTTGTGATGCATCCAGGATTTCCCTTTATCGTAGCTGACATAAAGCCCCCCATCGTTTCCCAACAGCAGATGCTGGGGATTTTCAGGATCGATCCACATCTCGCAGTGATCCAGATGCAAGACTTCTGCCTGGTTGGGAAAAAAGTGGAACACATCTCCACCGATCAACTGGAAGGTCTTCCCTCCATCCGCACTGTGCGCCACCCTCACACCCAGACCGAAAATCTCATCGTCATCCTGAGGATTCACATAACAATCGGTGAAATACCACCCGATCCTCGAGAAGATGTGGAGTTCATCTTCGTGGGTTCTCGTCCAGGTCTGCCCTCCATCCAGAGTCCGGTAAACTTCGGCGCTGGCACTGCTTTTTTTGTTCAGGTTATCCACCAGGGCATAAGCTTTATCCGGATTGCTCCAGGATACTGCCAGCCCGATCCGTCCAGTCTGCGGTCCATCGGGCAACCCACCCCTCAGCCTATTCCAGGTCTTCCCTCCGTCGCTGCTGCGATAAACTCCGCTTTCTTTCCCGGAAATGCCCGGATTGTTTTCCCACATCGACACATAGATGACATCCGGATTCGAGGGTGAGATCACAACATCGTTCGCTCCGGTCCGCTCGTTCACATAAAGAACATGCTCCCACGTTTTCCCGCCGTCCATTGTCCTGAACAGACCCCGGTTTTTGTTGGTCGACCAGAAATGACCTTGAACAGCCACAAACACGACGTCGGGATTTTTCGGATGAACGGCAACCTCTCCGATGTGATAGGAATCGGGCAGGCCTGTATTCCGCCAAGTTTTGCCACCATCATCGCTCCGAAACACACCCGTGCCCGGCATCGTGAAGTTCCTCGGCTTTTTGAGGCTTTCCCCCGACCCGAGCCAGATGACATCGGGATTGGAAGGAGCCAGAGCGATGTCCCCGATACCGAGGGCCGACTGGTTTTCGAAGATCGGCTTCCAGGTCAAACCGTGATTGACCGTTTTCCACAAGTTGCCCGAACCAAAAGCCACATACCATGTTCCAGGCCGTGCAGGATCGCATTGAATAGCTTCCACCCTTGCCGAATTGAAGACAGGCCCCAGGGAAATCCACTCGAGATCAAACGGGGAACTTTTTTTCATCTTCACATACTGTTCCCAAGAATCCAAAAGCGGGCTTTTGGCCTCCTGTGCACCGATATAAACATGGCTTCCGATCACCAGAAACAACAATATGCTCAACAATGTTTTTTTTATTTTCATCGATTTCGACCTCCCTCAAATCTTCCAAGACGTTGGCTAAAATAACATAGCCCTCCCGTGGTGTCAAAATATGAAAAAGACTTTAAAAAATCCAGCGAGAGTATTATGTTAGAAAGGCATGAGTCATTGAAAATGGAAAGGGCAAAAACGCCTTCTAAAGCAACAAAATCGATTCGGGCCATTTTTACGGCACTTTTCGCATTAGCCGCTATTTTTATTCCGGCAGGAACTCTCAAATGGCCCGAAGCCTGGCTGTTTATCGTTCTCTATGCAATAGCCGTGACGGCCGCGATATCCTGGATGAAAAAAAAAGCGCCAAGCCTCCTCAAAGAGCGGCAGAAGAGAAAAAAGGATGCCAAAAGTTGGGACCGAGTATTCATGCGCCTCTATTCGATCTTCCTGATCGTTCTGTTGATTCTACCCGGTCTGGATGCGGTCCGTTTCCGTTGGTCGACCGTTCCCCTTCTCGTAAAAATACTCGCTTTTATCGGCTACTTACCCGGATTTGCAATGGCATTCTGGGCCATGAGGGAAAATGCCTATTTATCCGATGTCGTGCGGATTCAGGAAGACCGTGGACACACCGTTGTCACCACCGGGCCTTACAAATATGTCCGGCACCCGATGTACATGGGGGTTCTCTTGATCATGTTCTGTTTCCCTCTCTCCCTCGGATCCCTGTACACTCTGATACCCGCCGTGATCATCGTTGCACTCTTCTTATTCCGGACCGCCTTGGAAGACAAGACCCTCCTGGAAGAACTCCCAGGTTACAGGGAATATGCCCAGAAAGTCCGCTACCGCCTCATCCCCGGTATCTGGTAAAATCACTTGCCATTGGACATACCTTCCGCTCTAGTTCGGATCTTTAACGCCATTTTCTCATTGCCCTTCTCGGCTCCTGCGTAACTCCGCTCGTTAATTCCCAGTCTCTATCATTCAAGCTTCTGTTCCCCTGATTGTCTGAAGCTCTAAACCTTGAATATAGTCGTGCTCAATACATACTCGGAGTCCCTTCAGGATTCCCTCACAGAACAATTCGGAAAGGCTAGATCCTCAATGGCGCTCCAGGAATACCCAATGGCAAAAACTTGTTTTTTACCTGATTATCCTTTTGTATTGGTTGACGACATTTTTCAACCACCTGAATATCTCCACCCATTTGTTGTACCCGGTGTGATAGGCATTCTTGATCTCGATGTATTCGTGAGGGATTCCCAACTCTTTGAGCCTTTGAACGACCTCCCTGGCAGCCTCCACAGGAACTGCATTATCCTTCGCCCCGTGCACGATGAAAAAATTCAATTTTTTCCCTTTCGCGCTGTCAAGCAAATCGATGATATTTTCTCCTTTTAAATAGGGAGGAGGGGATATCGCCCCCGATAGGATAACGGCAGCCTTGAAAAGATCCGGATGCAAAAGCGCCAGCCGCCAGGCTCCATAACCCCCCATGGAAAAACCATGGATGATGATATTTTTCTCGTCGATGTTGTACAAGGCTTTGACATGGTCGATACATTCGATGACTTCTGTTCCAGAATTGCCCAAATACCAATCGGACAAGCCTCTGGCCTGTGGAGCGATCATCATCATTTTCGGTGTTTGCAGCTGCGCGCGAGCCTGACCGATGAGCTGCGCCAAATTCACGGCATAGCTCACCTCATCCACCCCGCTTCCGTGAAGGGCGACGAACAGTGCAATCGGGACTTCCTCATCGTAATCCCTTGGAACATAGATGGAATATGGCTGGAGGGTTCCGTCGATTTTCGACCGGTGTGCATACCTCCCGATCGATCCAAGAGGAAAAAAGGCGGGATTTCCCTCCTCAACGCTTTCGATCAAGGTCTTGACTTCGTCCATCCATTCCTCGATCGCTGCGATCCCGAGGTAAGGCGGCACCTCTTCCATGTACTCCTGGATCCATTCGAACCGGGCTTCCAAATTGGTCATGCTATTACGGAATTTTTCATCCTTCGCAAATTGCTCCCCCTGTTTTGCCGTCTCGAATTTTGCCCGGTAATCCTCCAGCTCTGCTCTATTCACGACAAAGAACCTGGTGTCCTCTTTGAAGTTCAGCGACCCCTCTTCATCGATGACCCCGACACTCAGATCGTAAATCCCTGTTTCGTATTCTTGCTCCTCCAGTTGGAACCGCAGCATATTCATCCCTTTTTTGAACGAAAATTCCTCCTTCTGCTGAACATTGCTCAACCCGGGCCCTAGCAAGAAGGACCGGAAAAGCCACCCTGATTTGTCCTCTGGAGAATGGACGGCAAGGGTAATGGTCTTTTCGCTGTCATCATAAAAATGAAATGAATCGATCAACATCTGAATTTCAGGTTTCTCAGGAATACGGTTCACGAAATAGAAAATCGCTCCCTTTCTTTTATTGGACATCTCTGTGTCATAACCAGGATCGGGATAAAGCTGTGCCAGTTCCATCGCGCCCTGATCGCGGTCTGCGTACGTGAGATTGATCCCCCACTTGCCTTGCATAAAAGGCCTGAACGGGACAAGGATTTGAAACGGGATGGACAATTCATAGATGATGACACCCTTTTTCTCGTCGGGAACGATCACAAGTTCCACTTCCCGGACATCGATCCCGGGAAAATAAATCCCATCCTTGTTGATGATTCCTTTCACAGGATTTTTTTCCTCCAGCGATATCCCGAAAGAGTAAAAACTGTCGCTCTCGTTCCCTTGGGATGGATCGAGAAAGGTCAACAGAAAACCATCGCCGTACCGCCAGCTTCTGCTGGGAAATTCGAGAGTATCGTCCACGGCTTTTACAGCTGCATAGAAGTTTTTGGCATCGTAGGCGAACTTGGCTGTCACAGTCATGCCTTTGGAATGCTGGATCTTGTCTCCGGAAGTGGTGAGATCTACCGGAAATTCCTGAATCCTTTCCCAGTCGTCCAGCACTCCGTCTATTTGGATCCTTTTGTCGGTTTGAAAAATTCGGAGATCTTCCGATTGGGGAAAGGAAGGGGCACAAAATAAAAGAAAAACCATACAAAAAAATAAGGAAAACATGATAGTGTTTGTTCTCGATTTATCCATGATCATATCCTTCGATACAGATTGGAATACCACTCACCTACTTTATAGTGTAGCTATTCTGGAAATTTAATGGAAGAGGACTACTTTTTATTCAGGAAAAAATCTCTGATTAGGCCCTGAAACTTTTCCATGTTGATAAGTGGAGCCGCATGCCGCCCGCCTGCAGGGAAGGAATAAAGCTCGGCGTTGGGATAGATGGCCAACAGCAATTTCACATCCTCCCGGTATGGTTCGTCATCGCTTGTCACGATCAGCACCTTTCCAGGCCATCGGTCGAAATTTTCCGTCGGGGCGGCATCCTTTTCATTGAATTCGAAAAGCATACGGATCAGGTCGAGGAGTGTTTTTTTGCTGGCCTCTCGATCCATATCGTGGCGAAGAAGGGCCATCCGGAATCGCAACCGGTCTTCTATTTCCGGGGAAATTATGGCATCGATCTTCCCTAACCGGACAAGGCTTCTTTTTAAAAGTGGCTTGAGCAGAAAAAAAGGGAAGATCCGAAAAATAGCCAAAGCCGCTTTCTTGTTCCTATCTTTTTTTGGAGCCGGCGTGTTGGTGAGCACCAGGGCTTCGACACGAGCCATGTTCCTGCGAAAGTAGGCCTGAGCGAACATCCCTGTGAGGGACTGGCCTGTCACACAAACCCTATCGATCCCTTCCAATCCGAGAACATGATTGACACACAGACAGAAGTCATCCAGGTTGTCGCAAGAGGAAAAGTCCACCACGACTATGCGGAATTCTTCCTCGAATCCGAGCACGGAACTGTAAATGGCCCAGGGGCCGCTGTGTCCACCGCTAAACGTGAGCATGGTCTTTTCCCCCTTCCCGCAGCAAATATAGGAAATGGGCTTCCCCTTGAAATCGGTGTGTTTGAGAGGGTGAGTGGCCAAAAAATCCTGAAACCTCCGGAGTTCCTTTTCGGAGACCCCATCGAAATATTTTCGAATCGTCTGGGCATCTAGATTCATTTTTTCCTCCTTTCCGTTCCTATCCCTTCCCGCAGAATTCGGGCAAATCCTGCCAGCTCTTTTTTTAAAGTATTTTCCGGGATGGAAAAAAGCGGCTTCCCTTTTGCGATATTTTTTTTGAAATTTATCTTGTATTTGAGCTCCAGGTAATCCACCACCCCCTCCTGGACCTGCAACAGGGTATAGATCATCTGGTCGATATCCACATCCTTCCGGATGTTTCCTTTTTTCTGCTGCTCTGCAAAAAGTCCCCGGAGGAGCTCCAGTCCCTTCATCTTGCTTTTCAAAGCCACATCGCCGAGCACGACGTTGTCTCTCTCTTGAGACACCTTGTAACCAAAACCTCCGAACACCGGGTATTCGTTGTCGAGCTTGGCAGCTTGGAGATAAAAACGGGACCAGGCATCCAAGATGTCATTCCCTGGATTTTGCAGTGTCTTTTCAAAAAGACCGACATTGAGCTTCTTCGCATATTCGATAAGATATTCATAAAGATCCCTTTTGGATTCGAAATAACGGTAAAAGCTACCCTTGGCAAGACCCAACTTTTCGATGATCTTGGACAGTGAGACTTCGTTGTAATTACGGAGAGCGAATTCCTTAAGGCATGTGTCGATGATTTCCTTTTGCCTCTTCTCGCTCAGATTCAAGAATGTTTTTTGCGGCATTTTTTCACCTCCGCGACCTTTTGGTCGCGACTTAATAGTCGCTTTAATATAATAGCTCTCGCCGCAGACGATGTCAAGGTTTTTAAAACCAGGAATTTTTAGTATAATGCGGAGGAATCTGAGGAGAGCGTTCAATGAAAAAAATCATATCAGCTTCACTGGCAGCGTTATTTATCCTTTCCCTTTCTTTCGTTCTTCTGGCTCAACAAACACAACTGGATATCTACGAAAGGCCGCGTCAGTTCGAAAGAAGCCGGGATTACGACGCAAAACACTACCGTGTGGAATTGACATTCGACCTGGATAAGAAAATCTTTTGGGGCACGAACACCATCACTTTGACACCGCTGAAAAACGAGTTTACCTCGTGTGTGCTGGATGCCGAAGGACTGGAGGTGGATACAGTCAAAAATCCCGCAGGCACCCCACTGGAGTACGAACAGACTGATAAGCACCTAGTCATTAATTTTCCAGAGGCCTATAACTTTGGCGAAGAAGTCCGTTTCACCGTGGAGTACAAAGCAAAAGATCCTCAACAAGGGATTCACTTCGACGACAAGACAGAGGATCACCCCCAGATGGTCACCACCACATCCTGGCCGGATAAAACTCATTATTGGCTTCCCTGTTACGATTATCCCCATGACAAAGTCACCCATGAATTTATAATCACGGTCAAGGACAGGTTCAAAGTCCTCGGAAACGGCCGGCTGGTGCGGGTAATGGAAGACAAACTGAAGGGGACCAAAACCTATCACTGGTCCCAGGATCTTCCCCATTCCACCTATCTTTTTCTTTTGGCCATCGGGCCTTTTGCGGTCATCGAAGATTCGCTCGGATCCCTTCCGATAAATTACTGGGTGTACGAGGATGAAGTAGAAGATGCCAAGTGGATCTTTAAAAAAACGCCCTACATGATCGAGTATTTCAACAACATCTTTGGCTATAAATACCCCTGGGCCAAGTATGACCAGGTGATATCCCCCCGTTTCGGTGGGGGGATGGAGAACACATCCGCTACACTACTGGGACAGGGAGTCATACATGACAGGAAGGCCGAGAAAGACTATTCCTGGGAAAAAACCATCGCTCACGAGGCAGCCCACCAATGGTGGGGCGACCTGATCACACTGCGGAGCTGGGAACACACATGGCTGAATGAAGGATTCGGCACGTATTCCGATTACCTGTACACGCGGTATGACAAAGGAAAGGACGAAGGAGCTTATGAGTTGCTTAACAAAAAGAATGCTTATCTCAGGGAGGCCCATAACCGGTATATGCGGCCGATCGTATTCGACCGGTATGAGCGGCCCCAGCAGAATTTCGACAGCCACACCTATCCCAAAGCCGCCGTAGTTTTGCACATGCTGCGGTTTATTTTGGGGGACGAGCCCTTTTTCCGGACGTTGAAACACTTTTTGCACAAGCATGAATTCCAGGCCGTGGACACCCATGATTTCATGAAAGCCGTGAAGGAGGCCACAGGCCAAAATATGGACTGGTTTTTCGAACAGTACATTTTTGCACCCGGCCATCCGGTGTTCGACGTGAGCTATGTTTGGGATGAGGAAGTCGGTAAAGTGAGTCTCACCGTGCGACAGGTTCAGGATACATCCAAAGGTATACCCATCTATAAAATTCCAGTGATAATCGGAATCCACTCAGGCGAGGGTTCGGTTTCGGAGAAGGTCTGGATAGAAAAACAGGAAGAGGTTTTTGAGTTCAAATCCGGAAAAAAACCATTGATGGTGCGGTTCGACGAAGGCAATTATCTGCTGAAGGAGTGGACATTCGAAAAAGAGGTTGGCGAACTTTTGTACCAACTGGAAAAGGATGATGTGATAGGGCGGAGCTGGGCAGCGTCGGAATTGATCAAACACAAGGATAATGCAGAAGTTGTGGAGGCTTTGATCGCATGCGCACGAATCGATGATTTTTGGGCCGTGAGGCAGAGTGCGGTCGAGACTCTGGGAGAGATGAAAAGAGAGGAAGATATCGCATTTTTCAAGGAAAAATGCAGCGATGAAAAATCCAGTGTGAGGGCTGCCGCCCTAACTGCGCTGGGGGAGTTCGGAAAGGAAGAACTGGTACCCTTTTTCAAGGAAAGATTCGAAGCCGAGGACAGCTACCTGGCACAAGCAGAAGCGCTTAGGTCTATCGGGAAATGCGGCGACTCATCGGTTATCCCCTTCCTGGAAGAAGCGGCACAGATGGAGTCCTACAGGGACGTTATCCAACGGGCCGCTGAATCCGCCATCAAAAATATTAGGGGACGCTCCACGAGGAACCACCCTATTCCAGTTGTTTTTTGATCTCTGCTATCAGAAACTGGACGGTTTTTTCTAGATAG
>Ga0307444_1001131_pt1 | contig 11747 bp, 8 predicted proteins | sample SalMarSW160340MG_FD_202145 | JGI IMG/M metagenome (GOLD analysis project Ga0307444, IMG submission 202145) | Salt marsh sediment microbial communities from the Plum Island Ecosystem LTER, Massachusetts, United States - SW1603-40 | ecosystem: Environmental > Aquatic > Marine > Intertidal zone >... | reverse complement strand
CTCTGGATCCGGATCGCGATCGGGTAGCTGCGTGCGACGCTCTCGGGACGCTTGGGCGGGGCCAAGCTGACGCTCAATTCACGCTGGTCGTTCGGCAGCAACTGCACGACCGGCGGCTGCTCGATCACCCAACTGCCCGGCACGCCTTCGACCGTGGTTTCCAGGTGATCGACGCGCGGGCCAGCGTTGCGGGCCATAAAAGAGGTCGATACGCGCTCGCCGGGCTCGACGTCGAGCGCAAACTGGGAGCGCGACACGCTGATCTGCCCTCCGTGGGTATGTGCCGACGTGCCCTCCAGGATGGTCGCATCGGGCGATGCCGAACGTGCAGGCGCCGCCGCTCGTGCCCGCCATCGGATCGAGATCTCGCCGAGGAGGAGCGGCTGCTCGGCCCCCCAACTGGCTGCCACGCCCGGCAGCAGGCGAGTCTCGCCTAGGAAGGTGCCGTTAGTGCTGTGCAGGTCGGTCACGCGCAGACCGTTGCCCTCGACCTCGACGCGCGCGTGGCGGCGCGAGATCTTGGCATCGGACAAGACCAGGTCATTATCGGGCGTGCGCCCGATCGAGAGTGATTGCTTTTCCCCCATTTCCACGCGCTGCGTGCGCCCATCGGGGAAAGTGACGACCAGGTCACCGTGGAACAGGATCCCGGACACCTCTGTATCGGGGCCCTCGTCGCCCGCGGCATCGCCTGGGCCGCTTCCGCTCGCCAGTGCCCCCTGGGCCAAACTGATCACGAGGCCCGAGGGCAGGCGAGCAATGGCTTCACGCAGCGTATCGGCCATCGCCCGCGCGGTCGGGTAACGATCCTCCGCCCGCTTGGCCAGGGCGCGCAGGATAATGTTCTCGACCTCGATCGGTAGCGCAGGGTGGATGGAACGCGGCGGCGGCGGCGGCTCCTGGACGTGGTAGCGCATGGCCTCGGTCAGCGATTTGACTGCAAAGGGGACGCGGCCCGTGGTCAGCTCGTAGAGGACGATGCCCAGCGAATAGATGTCAGAGCGGCGGTCGACCTTCTCCCCGAGGCACTGCTCGGGCGACATGTAAGCCGGCGTGCCCATGGTCATACCGGTCTGCGTGCGCACACCCCCCTCGGCGAGCTGGGCCAGGCCAAAATCGGTCAGCACCGGCTGGTAGGGCAGCCCACCCGGTTCCTGCAGCGCCGGATCGACCGGGCGCAGGATCACGTTCGAGGGCTTGATGTCGCGGTGCAGCACCCCTGCCTCGTGCGCATAGTGCAGGGCCATGGCGATGGCACGCACGATGCGCAGACTCTCCTCGAGGGCGACGATCTTTTTCTGGTCCGCAAGGCGCTTCAGCCACTCGTTGAGGGTCTGGCCCTCGACGAAATCCATGGCGATGTAGAGCATGTCCAGATCCTGCCCGCAGGCATACACCTGGACGATCCCCGGATGCTGAAGGCCGGCGACGGCCCGTGCCTCCTGCCGAAAGCGCGCACAGAAGGTCGGATCGTCCGTGAACTGGGGATGCATCACCTTGATCGCGACATCGCGATCGAGCGAGGTATCGTGACCCTTGTACACCGACCCCATGCCGCCTCGTCGGAGACGGTGATCGATGCGATATACCTGGTCGAGCGTCTTGCCGACAAGTATGTCCATCGCCACTTCCTCGGGAGAATAGTCGCAAGGTACCTCGTATCTTCCATACCATTATAGCACAAGAGAGCCCCACAGCGTAAGATCAAGGTCACCTCGCCGGATCGGCTCAGTACACGTGGGAGGGAAAAGGACCGATCTTGGCGAGGAGGCAGGGCGGCGCGGCTAGGGCTCGATCCACTCTTCCTCCTCCTCCTCATCCGACTGGGCCTGCACCAGCTCTTCCTCCTCCAGCTCTTCCTCCTCCTGTTCTTCCTGCATCTGCACGGGCTCCTCTTCCTCTTCGGGCTGGGCCTGGACGAGCTCTTCCTCCTCTGGGTCTTCCTGCGCCTGGACGAGCTCCTCATCCTCTTGCCGCTGCACGCCGGCATTCGTCGCCGCGTGTGCGCTGGCGTCGGCCTGCCGCTCGTGTACGTCACCCGGTGCGTTCACCGTCATGCGGCTGCCACCCTGCACCTGCCCGGTGCCCTGCTGCACCACGTGCGTCAGCTCGTGCGCGATCAGTTCCCGCCCCGCTGTGGAGGCAGGATCGTACGTGCCCTCGCGGAAAAAAACGTCCTGTCCTGTGGTAAACGCCTTGGCACCGAGCTCCCGGCTCAAGTCGTCTGCCTCGGGTGAGGTATGGGCTCGTACGCCCGCAAAGTCATAGCCCATGGCCTGGCCCATCTCTTCCTGCACCGCACCGTCGAGCGCCTGCCCTCCGCTGCGGGCGCGGTCGATACGGCCCGCCGTTTCCTCGTCCAGCTCGGTTGGCCCCGACCCGTTGCGCTGCGCGATCAGCCGCTGCACGGCCTGGTTCCCGATAGCGTGGTGGAGGCCTGCCATCCCCGCCGAGCCCGCAGATCCTTCCGCGGGTCGCTGCTCCTTTTCTTTCTTTGGTTCTGCCTTCTGTGCCTTGAGCGGCTCTTTTGGCATCCACTGCTTCTTCATCTCTGCCATACCTCCGTTTCTGGCCCCGTGTTACCGAGAGCTATTCCCCAGCCTCGACCTCCGCTTCTTCCTCGGCCCCTGCTTCTCCCTCGGCCTCCTCTTGATCGACGCTGAGATCGAGCGAGACACCTTGGGTCTGGCCATGCTGGGTCTGAGTATCGTACTGCTGTTGGCGCGTCCGCACCTGGCCTCGTACCTGGTTGTACCGCGATGCGACATTTCCCTCCCGCACGCCCAGCAGGCGCTCCCTGACGGTAGGGGCCCATTCGCGCGCGATATCGGCGTGCCCATCCTCGTGCGTGCGGAGTGCGCCCATCATGCGATCCCATTCCGCCCTCGCAGCGTCTGAGGCGTCGGCCCGCCCCTCCTGCCAGCGAGGCAGGCGAATCGTGAGCCGCAACGTCACGTTCACCCTGGTCGTCCGCCCGTTCGTCGTATCGTAGTCATAGTCGTAATGATAGGTGCAGCGGCCCCACTCGGTCGGATCTAGCTGCGCGTGGACCTCGGCCAGAGTCGTGCCCGAAACGTCGTACGGATCGGATTGGGGTTCCTCGATCGTGAGCGTGCCATCGTCGGTCGCCCCGTCGTCGTCTCGCTGTATCAGCCTGGCTTCCACGACCCGCTGCACCCCTAGGTTCCCAATCGCCTGCTGCAAACGCTGTAGGCGGCGAGCCGGTACTGTTCCACGTACAGCATCCTGGCCTGCTGGCACGATGGTATCTTTGCCACGCCGTTTTCCCTGGTCTCGCTCGACCGTCGCCTTCATTGCCCCTGCCCGCCTTCCTCGGCAAATCTCCTCATGTATTCCCGTCGGGACACCGAATACGCATCACGCAGCACCTGTCTACCGTTTTACCCTCAACGGGATCAGCCGCTTCCCGCAGCGAAAGGTCACCTGCTCCACACCCTGCGCACCAAAGGGTACCTTGGGCAGCAGCAGGCTCAGCATCCACTGCAGGCGCGGCGTCAACCCTTCGAGCGTCGTCAACCGGTCCCACTGCTCGTTGTGCCCAAGATCGATCTGGATCTCCTTCTGGGGACCGTTGCCTTTGAGCTCGCGGATACGGTTCGCGACCGCAGCCTCGACCAACGAACGGGCCACGTGCTGAGCGACGAGCTGTGCATCCGGCAGGCCCAGCGCCTCTGGTTTATCGCGCGCCATCTTGTAGAAGGCAAGCTTGGCCTCTTCCTCTTCGGGCGTGGCCCATTCCCAGTCGTGGAAGGCTCGCCCGGCGAACCATTTGTACAGCGTCTGCCGGTCGATCCGGCCGATGTAGGCCTCCAGCTCGGGCGGCAGGGCGAGCACGGTGCCTTCTTTGCCGCCTCGCTTTTCTGTCTTGGGCCCGCCGAACTTCCACTTGAGCGCGAATTTGATCCCTGTCGGCTTCTGAAAGGTGCCCTCGAACTCGACCTTGATGCTCAGGTTATCGCCGATCGGGATCTCGGGCGTGGAAGGAATGTCCGTATTGTTGGCAACCATCGCCGCCAGCGCGGCGCTGCCCGAGATCAGGGTAAAGGGCAGGCCCTTGGTGCCGAGGAGCGCCCGCAAGGCCTTCTCCTTCAATTCCTTGCCCTGCTTGGTCGCCAGGTAGGCTTCGATCAGCTTCGTCAAGGCCTCGGTATTGGCACCCTTGTCCTGCGGCGATTTACCCTGCAGCATCTGGGCGATCCACTTGGCCAGATCTTCTTGCTCCTGGCGCTGCGTTGGCTTTTCCCCGGCTGGCACCGCTGCAGGCGCCGCCTTGGGCTTGGCAACGACGCTTTGGATCATCAGGTTCGTCTTGGCCTCGACCAGGCGCTTGCTGGTTTCCTTGGAAAGGCTGTGCGGGAGCATCGGCCCGAGCCGCGCGATCGCTTCGTGCGGGCTCTTGGGCACAGGCAGCCAGACGTTCCTGATCTCAGCTTCGGAGCGCGAGGTGACCAGTCGTAACACGTCGAGCAGGCTCTGGGTGAGGAGCAGCGAGCCTTGCTTTTGCGCGTACACTGCCAGGAAGGAGCTGACGTCCGACTTGATCTTCTCCTGTTGCTCGCGCTGGCGCTGAGCCTTGACGGTGTTTACGACCCGCTGTGCGTGCTGGTTGCCCTGCGCCTGGACGATACCCGTCGTGAGCAACTGCCGCTGTACCGGCTGCAGCGGTTTGCTGCCCAGCAGCTCTGCCTGCTCGGCTTCGGACGCACCGCCTACGTCGCGCGCCCGCTCGTGAAGCGATTGCTGCACGGACCGTGTTCTGTCCTCTCCGCCAGTCTGATCGTGCCAGTCCCGGCGTGCTGCCAGCTTTTCCTCTTGGCGTTTCAGCCGCTTACGCTTTGCCATTGCTGTTCACTTTCCCAGGATAAGGCTGTTCCCTGTACCTTACCTCGTAGCTCTCGATGGGCAGTCCCACGGGCATGATGAGCGTAACTCTAGCGGCTCCATTTGCCCGTGGCGAATCGTAGCGCCCAACGATAGGCGGCAAGCTTCCACGCATCGATCATATGGCTCTGCCAGACAAGCTTGATCAGTTTCCAGTCCCTGTTACCGCGCCGGTGGAACATCCACAGCGCACGCACGATCTTTTTCTCATACGTGCCAATGCCACCCAGACCATAGTTCGTCTCCCAGTTGAGCTCGATCAGTTTGGCCAGGGTCAGCATCTTTCTAAAGTCGCCGAACTTGGCCCTCTTGTACAGCCTGGATAGACCTCGGTACTCTCGCTTTGCTTCGCTCAGAACCTGGCTGTAGCTGAACGGTATCTTGGTCGCGGCAGAACGTTCCTTTGCCAGCACATAACCCTTGAGGGCTGCATCTCTCAACAACCAGTCCAGTGCCTGTTCGACATCGTCATTGGTGATCTCGTAGAACAGCACCTTACCTCCGGGATCGCGTATCGTGCACCGTCCGGCGCCGGCACGATACGTCCGCAGGTACTGGAACTTGTAGCCGTAGCGTATAAGCTTTGCCTCCTTATTCCGGCCCTCTGCCGACCGGTGCCCCTTGTTCTTGATCAGCCAGTTGATCTGGCTCTCGTGCCGCGCCATCGTCTCCTTGAACCGCTTGAGGTGCTTGAAGGTCGACGGGTACGTGAACTTGTTCCGGACGATCATCTTGCGGATCATGTTGTAGTGGACTCGCCAGTAGAACTTGTACCACTTGCTTCGCCACGCGAGGTTGGTCTCCAGATACGGCATGCTCGTCTTGAAGCCATACATCTGGTAAAGGCTCTCGGTGAGTGCTTTTGCGCGTTCACACGCTCTCTTTTGCTTCCGGGTCAGCCGGGGCACACGGCTTTTCCTGCCTCTCCGCTGTACGACGCGGCCCCATGGCCCAAGGGTCGCTGCCTGTGGGCGGGAGCTCTCTCCCAGGCGACTCGATTCCCGGCTTGCACTCAGGGACGCGATGACGCTCTGCAGGCGCGTGTTGCCCTGTGTACCTCCGATATGAGACGCGAGCGCCTCTCGCTGGGCGCTGAGCAACTGTACATCGCCCAGCAGGTTTGCTTGTTGCTGCACGGAACTGTGACCGAATGGCACGACGCGCCTCTGCGGCTGGCGAGCATCCGTCTCTGATCGTACCACGAGGAGGCGCTGTCTCGTTCTCTGGCGGCGTTCTGTTGTCTTCTGCTTTGCCTCTGCCATCGTCTTCTCTATTCAGCGGATGCAATGCTGGGCAAGGACGAGCACCACGAAGATACGAGAGACTGGCTAGGTGGCGAACGCTTCGGCCCGTTGCTCATCCTGCTTCAGTGTACGGCCAGCGGCCTGTTCCAGCTCCTTCGGCGGCAGGCGCCCGTCGCGCGATCCCTCTTTCGCAGCCAGGTCCTGGGCTTGCTCATTGCACGTTGCCCGCGCCGGGTGTGTACGTGGTACTGACCACCGAATCCGCGACCAGCGTCGGCGTCTTGACGACGCCGGATGCGCTGGTGAGCGGCGCATTGACCTGGACAATCGGTGCGTTGATCTGCACGACCGGAGCGCTGATCTCGACGCCCTCAGGTCCGACATGGACGCCGCCGGCAGCGCCGCCGATTTGGGCTGTTCCCGGCGCTGTGCCGGGTACCTGCGCTGTGCCCGGTCCCTGTGTGCCACCGGCAGGCGTCTCAGCACCGCCCTGCGACAAGCCAAGCCGGCGACCCAGGCGCAGCCAACCCTGCCAGATGCGTCGCAGGAAGCTGATCGCCTGCTGCCGGCGGCGAGTCACACGTGACCGCACCCAGTCGATTGCCGGCTGTAGGTAGCGCTCGCGGAACCTGGTACCGAGCGAGCGGACCTGGTCCCACAGGCGTTGCAGCGGCGAGCCAAGCTGTTCGCGCAGCCGGTCCAGGAGGCGCCGCGCACCACGCGCGGCCACGCGGATCCCGCGCAGGACAGCTTCTGCCGCACGTTGCAGGCTCCTGCGCAGGCGCGTGCCGACGCGGCGGACGAGCGTAAAGAGCCGCGAGCCGACCCGCTGCAGCCCGCTCCAGGCGCGCCGCCCAAAGGCCCGCACGCGGTCCAGGACGGTCATCGCTCTGCTGCGCAGCCGCGAGAGGACAGGCGCGACAAAGCTCCTCACCCGCCCCAGGGCGCGACGCACGGCGCCCGCAAAAAAGCGCACGACCGGCCCGGCGAGCTCCTGCAGGCGTGAGAAGATGCGCCCGGCCCGCTGGCGCAGCCGAGCGACCACGGCGTCCTTGACGCGTCGCACAAAGTTCTGGACGCGACTGGCGAGGCTGCGGACGCGCTGCACACGCTGCAAGATGCGCTGCCGGATGCGGTTCACGGCGCCGCCGATCAGGCGTTGGAGCGTGTCACGCACGCGCTGCTGAAAGCCTAGTAGACGCTGCATGGCTCCACGCACGAACCTCGCGACGTGAGACTGGCCCTGGAAGATGCGGTTCCAGAGGTTCTGGACGCGCTGCCTGACCCACCCCACGAGCCGCTGGACGCCCTGCTGGACCGGCGATGTGCGTCTGCCCAACTGGCGGAGGATCCGCTCGCCCACACCCTGTAGCATGCCGGGAAGCGCCGAGACCCCGCGAGCAATCTCGCCCATGCTCGTGCCAAACACCTGCTGAGCCTGCGAGGGTCCAGTTGCACTGTCGCCTGGCTGCCTGGCTTGTTCCACGACTCCCTGCTGCAGCGTGCCCGACTCTTGCGCCAGGGCACCCTCGCGGGCCGATATCTCAGCCTCGCCAGCGCTGCTGCCAGCGCGCAGATGGCCCGCCGTGCTCGTTGCCTGACCCTCCAGGTCCACCCTTTTGGTCTGGAGCATGGCCTCGAACTCGGCCTCGTTTTCCATCGTCAGGCCGTGTTCGGCATCAGCCTGGGCTTGCAGCTCTGTCTCGACTGCGCCGGCCTGGCCCTGGAGCTGGGCCCCTTGTGCGTCCGCCTGCGCCTGCAACTGATCGCGCTCTGCGTCCGCCTCAGCCTGGGCCTGTACGCCCTGCGCCTCGGCATCGCCCTGCAGCGACTGTTCCTGCGCACCGGCGGTTGTGGCGAGCTGCGTGCCCCCCTCTGATCCCGCCTGCTGGATCCCGCTACGCCCGGCGTCCGCCTGTCCAAAGAGCCGGTTAAGGGCACCACGCGCTGCCTCCCTCGCCGCATCGATCAGGCCGCGCTGTACGACGTTCGCGGGCGAGCGAGCTGCAGCCGAGCCTGCCGTGCACGCGTCGAGCCCGCTCGCCCGCAGGCCATCAGGCCTCGACAGCGACGGCGCAAGCTCCTGCGGTGAGCCGGTGCCGTGTTCGGTCACCGGGACACTCCCGGGCAACGTGCCGGCATCCGCTCTATCCGCCCCTGCGTGCGCCAAAGCCGGCGCCTCCTGCATCGATGCGATGACGCGGCTCACGTACTGGTTGCCCTGTGCGCGCCCGATGCGTGCGACTACGGCGTGTCGCTGCGCGGTCTGCACACCTGGATCAGTGAGGCGTGCGGCCTGGCCCGGGCGTGCGTCGCCTGTGACAGCGGTGTGCTCGGTGAGGCGCGCAGCAGGAAGGGGCGTGCGCGCCGTACCCGGCTTGCGTTGTCGTGGGCTAGCTCTTGGCTGGATCTTGGCTCTTGATTGCTCTGCCATAGTCACACATTCGCCCCGCGACGGAAACGGCAGGAAGAGGATCCAAGATCAGCCACCCTCACCACCTGCCGACCCGAAAGCGCCATGCGTCGCACTGGGACGATAGAAGGGCGACCCGGCCATTGCCGAGGGAACGCTCACCGGATCTCCAGGCTATACACGGTATGGGCAGGCTTGCTCGTATCGATCAGGCGCCGCACCATGCCCTCGTCGATCTCCCGATCCTGTCCCTGGTGGATCGTCACCTGAAAGGAATGAGGCCCCTCGATCTGCTCCTCGATCTCGACCTGGCAGCCGGTGCTGGCCTCCAGGAGCTGCGTCATGCCGACCTTGGTCCCGCGATAGTCATACAACTCGACTGCCGAACGCAGGATCGCGCGCCGTCGCTCGGCCGGCCAGCGGTCGTCGAGCACCAGTCCCAGCCACTCGGCCAGCGTCCCCAAAAAGCTCTCGGGCGCGGTGCGGGGGTCGAGAAAGAGATCGAAATGGCCGACGACCTGGTCCAGCGGCCCAAATAGATCCTCAAAGATCAGCAAGTAGCGGCCCAGGAAAGGGTACTCGCTGTAGATATAGGGCAAGTACTGCAGCCAGCGGCTGCGATCGCGCGGCATGCCAACCCACGCCGCGCTCCCGTCGTCGCTCGGCACCGGGCCGGTGCCAACGGGTGGCTCTGGCGGCACAGGTACCTCAGGCGCTTCCTCAAGCCGCAAGCCGGCGAGCAGGTCGGGTTCCTCTTCCTCCTGCTCTTGGGGGGCGGGCACCTCCTCGGCTTCCGGCTCGGCGGGCTGCGGCACATCTACAGCACGTGGCGCTTCGTAGCGCAAGGTAAAGGGGCCGATCGAGATCACATCGCCGTCGCGCAGTTCGCGCGCCTCGTTGGGCGGGAGCGGAATGTCGTTCACCGTCGTCCCATTGCTGCTCCCCAGGTCGGCGATGCGGTAGGGCTCGCGATCGCAGTAGATCTGTGCGTGGCGACGCGAGACCAGGCCGTGCGCCAGCGGCAGGTCGTTCTCGGGCGCGGGCAGCCGGCCGATGCGCACCACCGCCTGGCCGAGCACAAAGGTCTGTGCCTCTTCCTCGGGCGCGCTGATCTGCAGTTTGCCGGGCTCCTTTTGGATCTCCCCAGGCGCCGGTTCCGTCATGTCGCCTCCGTTGTCCACCTCACCCTCGCCCAGCACTACGAAGCGCTGGCCGTGACGCGGTGCTTGTCGCTGACGATCACCTGGTGTTCCAGCAGCTCGATCTTGCGGTCCTCGGTCCGGGGCCGGTTGCTCCGGTCGAGCCAGGACATGTGTAGCTCCTTGATGTATTCCACGCCCTCTACCCCCTGGACAGTCGCATAGAGGTCAGAGAGATAGAGGTCACGGCCAAAGGGCCAGCCCGTGCCGTCCAGCCCACCGACAAAGGGGTTGAGCAGCGCTTCCAGGCGCGCCGCGATGGCCCCCTCAACACGGCGCGGATCGGTCTCGGGGCGCGCCTGCACGTCGACGGTGACCGAGACGCGCTTATAGTCGGGTGCGCGCACGGTTAGCACCGCCGTCAAGAGGCGGTGCTCGTCGAGATAGTCCTCGATCTGCCGGCGCAGCTCGTCGCTCAGCGCGAGCAGATTCAGCGGCACGTAGCCGGTCGCCAAGTGCTCGGGCAAGCGCGGGATGGCGAGGATATAGATCTGGCCCGGACCGGGACGCCCGTCGGCCTCTTCCAGGCGTGCCTGCAAGCAGCGCACGCGTGCCACCTCGGCGGCAAAGCCCTCGCGGACCAGGTGCTCGAAATCGGCCGGCGTGACTGCCCGGCGGCGGGTACGCAGCACGTGCGGCGCGCGCAGCTTGGCGTCCTCCAGATCCTCTGCGTCGACGCCGCCGCTGGCTGGCTGGCGGTTCACCACGTGGTCGACGTAGGGGATCGGCGAGCGCAGCTCGGTCACCGTCCTGGCGCGCACGTTGCCCACGGTGCCTCCGCCATAGCGATAGGCCGAAAAGCGCAGCTCGGCACCGCGAGACGGGATCGCGCCATAGCGGCGCATCGTGCCATCCGGCTGGCGAAAGGCCGGGCCAAAGCGGATCTCGCCGCTAATCCCATCGCAGGTAAAGTGACGGTCCTCGGCCCGCGACCCGCCCAGGTCCTCAACCTCCTGCCACGCCTCCCACTCGCCCCGCTCGGCGTGCCAGACCTCAACTGACTCCCCTGGCCTGCGCTTCAGGATCGGCGCGCGCTCGAGCTGAAAGATCTGGCCCGGCGATCCATCGGATCGGCCGAGGATCTCGTTGCGGATCGTTGCGGCGTGCGTGGCCGGCACCGTGCCGCCCCAGCTCACGGCAGCCACGTCGCGCACCTCGGGCGAGGCCTCGTACGGCTCCTGATCGCCTGTAACGTCGACGACGCGGATTCGCACCCAGTGTGCCGTGGCCTCGCCGATCGTGCGCGAGGCCATCCTGCCGGGCAGGTGCAGCTTGATCTGGCCTGACCAGTTCAGGCCGCCCGTGCCATCGTCCTCCAACTCGGCGTCCTGCCATCCACCATCGCACCACACCTGGTAGTGCAGCGGTGGATCCTCGGGGATCACGCCCTTGCCCCTGGCGCGCACACAATCCAGATCGAGGCCCAGAATGTGGTGATCGAGCGGATGTTCGAAGCCAAAGTAGACGGCGTCGCCATCGCGCGGCAGATCGCCAAAGGTGCGAAAGGGCTGGCGGATGCGCTTGACGTTCACCGGAGTGTACTGCCCGCCCCTGCGCGTCAGGATGTGCGTGAGGACCGGCACTTCGATATCGAACGCCTCGTCGGTAGTAAACACGACCGGTTCGACCCCCTCCACGCGCGCTGTGGTGACCTCGACCCCCTGCGGGATGTGCACCCGGTTAAGCTGTGGAGCAGAAAGCCAAAAGGTCAGGGGCACCGCACTTGGCAGCGGCTCCTTGAGGCGGATGCCGAGGAGCTCCATCAACTTGGTATAGTGCTTGTCGGGCACCTGGTTCAGGCGATAGATCGCCATCTCGGTCATCCAGGCAAAGAGCTCGATCATGGTCACGCCCGGATCGCTGACGTTGTGATCGGTCCATTCCGGGCAGTAGAGGTTGATCTTTTTCTTGGCCTCGTCGACGATGTCCTGAAAGGTACGGTCATCAAGGTTGCGTGTTGTCAATACCATCAGCTACTCCTTGTGCCTG
>Ga0307444_1001129_pt1 | contig 11762 bp, 11 predicted proteins | sample SalMarSW160340MG_FD_202145 | JGI IMG/M metagenome (GOLD analysis project Ga0307444, IMG submission 202145) | Salt marsh sediment microbial communities from the Plum Island Ecosystem LTER, Massachusetts, United States - SW1603-40 | ecosystem: Environmental > Aquatic > Marine > Intertidal zone >... | reverse complement strand
TATTTTGCTTATCATCTTCCAATATTGTTATATATGTTGGACTATCAGCCATTCCTTTAATTAAAATTGCATCGTACCCACATTTTTTAATTTCTGGACCAAAATACCCTCCGCAGTTAGAGTCACCCCATGTTTTTGTTAACGGAGATTTTCCTGCAACCATGAAACGACCTGTTAATGGTGCAACTGTACCAGTTAATAACCCTGGAAAAAATCCGAATACAGATTCAGGACTGAGAGCATCTGTTTTTGAGGGCATATTTTCATAAATGAGTTTGGTTGCTAGACCAAATCCTCCGATATATTGACGATAAATTTGTTCTGATAGTTCTTCTTCTTTAAATGTTTCACTAGTAAGATCTACCCATAATATTTTACCTAAAAATCCGTTTGGCAACTTTGTTTAACTCCTATGCTTTAATTTTTACAATTATGTTTCAAGTGTAATTATTAAATAATATAAATGTTTAGAAAGTTTAAAAAGATTATAAACGAGAAAATTATAAAATAGTCAATAAATCATGCCTAAGCATTTTATTAATTTTATTATAATGCATCCCGATGATAATTGTGCTACAATTCTTGAAGATATTTTACCCCAAACTGAATTAAAGGTAAAGGATCGCGTTATTGTTATCAACCAAAATATACCCTTAGGACATAAAATCGCTTTAGAAGACATTAGAAAAGGTGATTTGGTTAAAAAATATGGCCATCCTATAGGATTTGCTACAGAAGATATAAATAGAGGAGATTGGATTCATACTCATAATCTTACAAGCCAGTATCTTAAGGAGGTATTGAAACTTTGAATGAAGAATTTATGGGATATCAACGTCCAAGGGGTGAAGTAGGAATTAGAAATAAGATAGCAATTATTTCTTCTGTTGTATGCGTAAATAATGTAGTTCAGCAAATTGCTAATAAAGTTAAGGATGCTGTACCTATTACTCATCCTTTAGGATGTGGTCAATTCGGACCGGATTATAGCAACACTCTAAAAACTTTAATTGGTTTAGGAACGAATCCTAATGTATTCGGGACTGTGGTAGTAGGTTTAGGGTGTGAAAATATCAGCAGTAAATTGCTAGCTAAAAATATCAAGAAATCGAAAAAACCAGTAGAATATTTTGATTTACAAGATGTTAATGGAGGATCACCAGCTGCGATAGAAAAAGGTGTTAAGCTTGGAAATAGTATTTCAGAAGAAGCAAGAGAAATGAAAAGAGAACCCTTTGACTTCTCCCATATTGTTTTAGGATTAGAATGTGGGGCATCAGATTCAATTTCTGGAATATCAGCTAATCCAGCATTAGGAATTGTATCTGATAGAATCGTTAAATATGGAGGGACTTCTATATTACCAGAATTTACGGAATGGATTGGGACTGAACATTTACTTATCAAACGAGCCATTGATAAAAGTGTTGCAGAACAAATACATGAGTTACTTTCTGGTTTTTTAGAAAATCTGAAAAGTTTAGGAATTAACTTCCTTGGAGTGCAACCTACTCCTGGGAACATTCAGGGTGGATTAACAACTATAGAAGAGAAAAGTTTAGGTACCATCGCAAAGGCAGGAAAATCTCCTATTCAAGGGTTAATTCAATATACTGAGAAACCTAGAGGGAAAGGATTATGGCTCATGATCGAACCAAGTTTGGATGTGGAATCTATGACAGGTTTAGCTGGAGCAGGAGCAAATGTTATCGCTATGACGACAGGAAGGGGTACTCCTTGTGGAAACCCTGTAGTTCCAGTGATAAAAATATGTGGGAATCCAAAAACTTGCGAATGGATGGCAGAAAATATAGATGTTGATGTTAGTTCAATAATTAAAGGAGGAAATTCCATAGAGGAACTTGCAGAAGTTCTATGGTTAAGGATGAAAAAGGTTTTGAATGGTGAAAAAACTCAAGCGGAAAAATTAGGTTTTAACGACATCGCTATTTGGAGAAATACCGCATCACCATTTCAATACATGCATTTTAAATAAAAACAAGATAAATTATAAAAATGGATTTTTATCTCTAAATATCTTCTCCTTATATTGCTCTAAGTATGGGGGAGCTAAACCCTTTTCTGTAGCTTCTTTTTTCATATCTTTTAAAATTTCACCACAATTTATTGAAACTGGACACCAGTGATAACAGTTTTCGCATCCTGTACAGAGAAAAAGACCGTCATTTACAGCAGCTTCGATTCCATTGTGAATATAATCTCGTATTATTGCAGTAGCACCTAATCCATACTTAGATGCGTAAATATTTCCAAATGCTCGTGATGCAGTACAAGGAAAAATACAGCTTTTACAACCAATACATTTCAAGAAGTCCTTATAAATGAGATTTTCGTTAGCAGCTTTAGTTCGCCAATCATCCACAAGGATAACTACTACTTCTTTTGCTCCGTACATGCCTTGAACGCTTGTACCTTGTATATCTGATGTATTTGAGGGTCCCGAAATGAGACTTATGTAATTATATGAAACATTATTTATCCGAGATTGTAACTGTGTAATTAAAACAGCATCCAAAATATTAGGTACAATTTTCGTAATACCACATACAACGATGTGCTTTTCCGTCGCTCTTGTAATAAGGCTGATGTTTCCTTCATTTTCTCCCAAAACTATCGTACCATCTTCGGCAGATATGGCATTTGCAGAAGTTAAAGATATTTTCACATCGTTGAGCAACTCGTTTCTATAAGTACTTCTAAAGTAGTCAACAATTGCTTGAGCTTTAGGTTCAAGTTCTACTCCATACACCTCCTTAATTTTATTCGCTATTTCTTCTTCGGTAAAATGAGCTCCTGGACCAACTTGAAAACTTGGTAATTCGTATTCAAATAATTGAACCAGAACATCTCCTAAATCAGTTTCTTTAATTTTAATTTTATTCTTCTTCAAAACATCAATTATTCCAATATCTTTAGCTTCATTAGATTTAGACTTATAAATGATCTTAGTATCTCCTAATTCTTCCATAAAAATCTTTTGAGCTTCTTCATTTGTTTTTGCATAATGAACAGTGAAGTTCTTCTTACGCATTATATTGATGCACTTTTCAACATACGACTCCATATTGTTAACGAACTCTTCTCGCATTTCAATAAGGTTATCGCGATTTTTATCGACAAATTCTCGACTTGTATTTTCATATAAATACCTTAAATCATGTTGTCTGGTTTTTATCGTACAAGCCATTTTCCAGAAGTTTCCAAATTGTTTTTCTAACGTCCCTTCTTCCTGCGAAGTTTCAACTTTTTTCTTGACATTCTCATATAAATCTTTTCCGTTTTCATTCATTTAGTGGATCAACTCCTTCCATAATGTTTATAATAAAATCTTCAAATTTAATCACTGGCTTCTTTATTTGATGCTCTTCTCTAATTCGAGTTAGTGAAGTAAAACAAAAAGGACATGCTGTTAATAAGATTTTACCACGATTTAATTGATCAAAAATCAATTTTGAATTGTAATCGCTATTTTCTTTAAATATTGAATAGACACCTCCTCCAGCACCACAACAAATACTATTAGTTTTATTATTTTCCATTTCCTTAAGTTCAATATTTTCGATTGAATTTAGGATTTTTCTTGGTTCCTCAATGATAGGAACCACAGCATTTCTTAAATGACAAGCATCGTGATAACTAACTTTTAAATTCTTACCAGAATGTTTTAAATCTAATTTTGAGATATTCTCTGGTTCAGCTAGAAACTGAAGGAAATGCTTAACTTTAATTTTAAAATCTTTTCCTAAGAATTGGGTGTAATATTTTGTTAAATAGTTATAACATCCTGCGCATGTAGTCACGATATCAGACACATCGTTTAATTCGAACCAATTGTTGACAAATTCCACATGATTTTTTAACTCGATATCACTGCCGATATGATAAGATAAAGCTCCGCAACACGGAATATCCTCTAAAACGATGTAGCTTGGATCTAAGTAATTGATAATTTTAATTGCATTTTTACTTGTCTCTTGATAACGAGTTTTTGATAAACATCCTAAAAAGATTAACTTTGTCAATTTTTAATCATAGCTCTCTAATTTCTTAATAATTTATGATAGATATTTGATATTAAAATTGTTTACTGATTAATCTATGCTAGGAAAAATGTTACGAATCATTGAGGATTATTAACTTTAAGCTTTTATTCAAAAATGCTTAATAAAGAATAAATTGAAATTTATAATTATTAGAATATTTAACTTAATAATAGATAAAATGTGAGTTGGTTTAAAATTCCAAAATTATTAGAAAACAAGGATAAGATGTTTTCACTATTCCTAAATAAAAATCGGTGTGGAGGCTGCCAAGCTTGTGTATATGTGTGTCCAACGGGAATTCTAGAGATGGGAGACGAGTTAAATATGAGAATCGCTTATACTCCACGAGTTAAAGAGGGAAAAGCAAAATATTGCACAGCATGTAAACGATGCGAATATGGTTGCCCGGATTGGTGTATTTATATTTTGGATGAATTAGATAATGGAAATGTGATAAAAAAAGCCATAGTATAATGAGGTGAGAAAAATGGATATGGGAAATAACAAAAGGTTTTTACCGGAAGGTAAATATTTAATGATGGGAAACATAGCGATGTCTGAGGGGGCATTAGCTGCAGGATTAAATTTTTTCGGAGGGTATCCTATTACTCCAAGCACAGAAGTGATAGAACATTTGGCTGTTAGGTTACCCCAAATTGGAGGGGTGTGTATGCAAATGGAAGACGAATTAGCATCAATCAATGCTGTAATTGGAGCTTCTTTAGTTGGAGCTAAAGCTATGACAGCAACTTCTGGTCCCGGAATATGTTTAATGACAGAAACAATTTCAATGGCCGCGAACTTAGAAATCCCTTTTGTATTCTGTGACGTACAAAGGAACGGTCCAGGAACGGGATATGTAACTGAACCACATCATAACGATATAGGGTTAATGCGTTTTGCTGGAAACGGCGAATTTCAAGTAATTACTTTAGCACCTATGAGTTGCCAAGAATTATATGATTTAACCCTTGTCGCTTTTAATTTTGCAGAGACTTATCGCTGCCCTGTTTTCATTATGTCAGATGCTTATTTAGGACATCTTCATGAAGTAGTTAAAATACCATCTAAGGAAAAATTGGAAAAGATGGTAATCGAGCGGGAAATACCTGAAGATATCACTGGAAAATTTTCATATAAAGATGAAAGTACAGGAAAATATATTATCCCTAAACCACCGATTATGGGCACAGATTACTGTCCAGGCATGTTTCTTTCTCAACCTCATAGTCTTGAAGGTATGCCAACCCCTAAACCCCAATTATTCACTGAAATGATGATTAAAAAAATTACAAGCAATATAGATAAAATAGCTCTTACGGACACTTATAAATTGGATGATGCTGAAATAATCATAATAGCGTATGGACTACCGGTTAGAGCGAGTTATCGGGCGGTTGATTTAGCTCGAAAAGAAGGTATAAAAGTTGGAATTTTTAGGTTGATAACAATTTGGCCTTTTCCAGACGAAAAAGTTAAAGAAGCGGTTAAAGATGCCAAAGTGGTTATAGTTCCAGAATTAAATTACACGGGAGTTATAGCAGAACAAGTCGAAAGGGTTACTGACCTTAACACCCCTATTATTAGGATTCCAAATGTATGTGAAATTCACCATCCAAATGATATTTTAAAAGTTATAAAGGGGGTTGCTAAATAATGTCGGGAATAGGGCCTATGTATCCAAACGAGAAACCAGAAAATCCATATGTATTAGTATCATACGCTGGACACCTATTAGGTAATTATTCGTCTAGATTATGCGCAGGTTGTGGATATGGAATCATCGGGCATATCTTTACCCGACTATTTGAAGATGAAAAACTTGATCCAAAACTATATCCACTAGTTCTTGGTATAGGGTGCTATTCTCAAATGCTATTAACAGTACACTACGCAACCCAAAAAGTTTTGTCTCTCCACGGTCGTGCACCAGCTTTAGCGACAGGTATGAAAATGGCAAATCCTCTTATGAAACCAATAATTTTTACTGGTGATGGTGATTGTTTGGGTATCGGAGGTAATCATTTTATACACACATGCCGTCGAAATTTAGATTGTATTATTTTAATTTTCAACAATAGTATTTACGCAATGACAGGTGGACAGGCTGCACCTACGACATTATTTGGTGCTAAAAGCACAACGACACCATATAAAATGTTTGAAAATAGAAGCGATGGAGTTAAACTGGCTTTGGCTGCGGGAGCAACTTATGTAGCACGAACAACAGTTGCGCATCCACGCACTTTTATGAAGTATTTTAGAAAAGCATTAAAGCATAAGGGAACCTCTGTGATAGAATTAATCACTCCTTGCGTTACCTACTTCGGGAGTAAAAATTTAAATAACCTTGGATCAGAATACTTAGGATTTAAAGGAGAGAAGATGGATACAGCAGGTAAGATGATAGATTGGATAAAAAGAAATAGTGTCAGAATAAACCAAGCCAAGTTCATGAATGAAGAAGAACTATTTAACAAATACATTCTTGGAGAATTTAGATATGCACCAGATCAACCCGAGTATTCCGAAGAATACGCTAAAATACAAAAAATAGCACAAGGTGATAGGTGAAATCGTGTCTCGTTATGAAATTCGAGTAAGTGGGTTTGGTGGACAAGGAGTTATCACCCTTAGTAAAATGATAATAATGGCAAGTTCAATCTATGAAGGACTTGCTGCTACGCAAACTGAAGCCTATTCCGCTGCTGCAAGAGGAGGAAAATGTTGGGCAGAAGTAGTTATTGACTTAGATAAAAATATAGAGCTTATAGATTACCCTAAAGCTTTAAAACCGTACGATTTTTTAATCGTCTTATCAGAAGAATCTGCTAATGATGTTAAGGTAGATTTTGTAAAGGATGAGGAAAACACAGGATTTTTAGTATGGGACACCACTACAATTAAAAAATTCAAAGCAGTAAAAAAAATGAATAAGGTTTTGGGTATTCCCATCCAAAAATTAGCGGTTGAAAAGTTCGGGAATATTGTTTTTGGAAACTCAATTTTGTTTGGTATCTTTATGATACTTTCGGGAATCTTTTCCGAAGAATCTGCTTTAGAGACTATAAAGAAATTTGTTCCGAATTCTACTTTAGATAAAAACTTAGAAGCTTTTAAACTAGGAAAACAAGAAGCAATGAATTTTCTAAACCAATTAAAGGAGGAGAACAATTAAAATGTATTTTGGGAAGGTTCAAAAAGGTTGGAAAGAGTTATACGAAGAAATAATTCAAACGGGGAAATGTGTATACTGTGGAGCTTGTGGGGCATTTTGTACAAACATTTTATATGATAAAGAAAAGGAGATCCCAATAGAGGATGGGTCCTGCAAAGATATGAACACATGTAAAGATGGATACGGACTTTGCTATAATCTCTGTCCAAAAACAGAAACTGAAACGATAACTTTGTCGCTATTAGACAATTGGGTTTTTGGAAAGAAACACGATAAGATTTTAGGGCATTATCTTGATATCGTTTCAGTTAAGTTAACAGATAAAGCAAGAAAAAGGATACCAACTAATGCTGGTCCATTAACCGGGTTACTATGGATCGCTATGGAAAATAACTTAATTGATTCGTCCATTATAACAGATAAAGACGATAATTTTAGGCCATTCCCAATAATAGCCCAGAATTCACAGGATATAATCAAAGGAGCGGGATACAAACCAAGTCAAGGTCCAATACTTTCACTTTTAGGAGATGCTATCAATAAAGAACGCACAGATATTGCAGTTGTAGGCACTCCTTGTCAGATTCAGGCACTAAGAAAACTACAAAACCATCCTGCTTTTGATTACGAAGCATATGATTTAGTGTCATTGGCTATTGGGACTTTTTGTTTTGGAACTTATTATAACCAATTATTAGAAATGGTTTTTAGTGAATTCGGGATTAAATCAAGCGAGATAGATAAAATAGATATCGATAATGATAACTTTAACATGAAAATAATCTGTAATTCGACTGTGAAAGAAATACCACTAAATAATTTATATGAAAAAGCGATTAGAAAAGCTTGCTTTTCCTGTTCTGATTACACAGCTTCCTTCGCGGATTTATCAATTGGAAAGTATGGTAGTAAAGATGGGTGGAATACCCTAATTGTGAGAACAGAAAGAGGTAAACAAGTTTATGAATTGGCCATTGAACAAGGGTTCATCGAAACAGTGCCTTTAGAACACAACATGAAAGAAATCATTTTGGATCTAACCAGAAATAAAACTGATATCGTCAAGATAGAATCAATAACTAACCATTCCCCCGAAATTAAAAGTTTTATGATTAGAAACTCGAGGATTGCGGGCGCTTACAAACCAGGAATGTTTGTCATATTATGGCTCCCTGATATTGACTTCTTACCAATGTCCATCTCGAGCATAGATGAAGACCTTATCGAAATAACTGTTAAAAAAATAGGAGAGGGAACATCCAAATTATTTGAATTGGTCGAAGGAGATTCAATTGGAATTAGAGGTCCTCTTGGAAATTCGTTTAATTATGAGGATTCGAAGAATATCCTTGTAGTAGGAGGAGGGATGGGAATCGCAGCCTTAACAACCTTAATAGAAACTCTAAAACAAAATAAAGCAAATGTACAAGTTGCAATTGGAGCTAAAGATGAAGATTCGTTAATATTCGCTGAGAGATTGTTGGGATTGATTCCAAATACGATGTGTACTACTGAAGACGGATCTGTTGGTAAAAAATGTGTTGTAACTGATCCCGTAGAAGATCTAATTAATAAGGAGAACTTCGATTTGATTGTTACATGTGGACCCGAAGTTATGATGAAAAAAGTTCTTGAACTTGCGGAATCAAAGAATATTGAAATTCAAGCCAGTTTAGAGAGAAAAATGAAATGCGGGTTAGGAATATGCGGTTCTTGTTGCATAGGAGTAAATAATAATATTACTGTTTGCAAAGATGGACCCGTCTTTAATTCTGATCAATTAAAAAGCTTTCCTAAATTTGGAACTTATACTAAATAATTAGGTATTCTAATTATTTCTCTGGTCTTTCTTTAGTTATATCCATCTTTACAGATTCTCCTTGAATTTATTCTTTTTTGAGTTTAATTCCCAAGTTTTTAATGATTAATTAATCTTTTTCTAATAGTGTGGAAAATTATAATTTAAAAAAAGGAATCATTTATGGTTCGATTTGCATTTTCACAATTGGACTTCAACCTGTAATTTCTAATGCACGCCCTAGTATAATTGATCCTTATTTGTTTGGAGCTGTAACAGCCTTGATTGAAGCTATACTCTTTTTTCCTATATTTTTAATAGAAAGAAGCAAATTTAAAAAACAAATATTGAATGATTCAGAGCTAAATAAAAAGATTTTATCTTTAATTCACGGTTGGAAAAAGAAATCAAATTTTAGAATGATTATAATTATAGGAATAACATTTAGCGCAGTTCCAATTTTACTTTATATAGGTTATGAATTGGCAGGAGCAATAATAAGCTCCCTAACATTAAAATCAGAAATAATATTAGCTTTGTTCTTTGGATTTATAATATTAAAAGAAAAGATTACCAAGATGCAGATCATATTTTGCTTTCTCTTGTTTTTTGGACTAATTATAGCGATTACCGGTGGATCTTTTAATTTGCTTGAATTCAATCTAGGCGTAGCTATTCTTCTCTTAAGCGTAGGAATATTTACATTTGTTCATTCACTTACAAAAATTAGTTTTGAAAGAAATGAGCTGTTCCCATCTCAAGTCGTCTTTTTTCGAAATTTTATTTCAGGTACGTTATTGACAATCATATATTTCTTAATTTTTCCACTTGAAAATATTGCTATAGTACTGAATCCAAATTATTTCATATTTTTCCTTATCATGGGATTAGATTATGGCGTCAGTTTATATCTCTGGTACAAGGTATTGACTTATATTCAAATTGGAAAAGCTAGTATAATTATATCACTAACTCCGATTGTTTCTTCATTTTTTTCTTTCCTTTTCCTTGGAGAAATTTTCACTATTTTCCATTTAATAGGTACAGTCATAATTGTCTTTTCCATCATTATGATTGTTAAAGAAAAGAGAGGTTTAAGTGGAAAAGCTAAGAGATCTTAAAAAATAAAGATTTAATATGCTTAATCAATAATTATTAAATGGTTTCTGGCAAGGGATATTTACCAAATTTATTCGCAGCTTCAATCATCCATCTTAAACGATCAACTGACATTTGTGGATGGAAATTGGCGGGAGATATCATCGCCCCTCCATTGGGCCCTAAGGCTTTAATTGCGTGTTTTACTGCATCAATTACCTCTTCTTTAGAACCTTTTACGAGAATATGCCTTGTATCAATATTTCCTGATAGACATAATTTATCTCCAACTTTTTTCTTCACATCGTATAAATCAACAAGGGGAGGTTCGAGGCATTGGAGACCATCGAATCCAGAATCTATGATAAAGTCTAATAGGTTAGTGACATCACCATCAGTATGTAATATATACTTCCCACCCCATTCATGAATCTGTTCTGAGACTTCTTGGTAACGGGGGAGTAAATATTCATTAAAGTTTTTGTGGCTCATAAATTGACCTCCTGAATGTGCAATATCTCCCCCTTCAAGAAAAATTTTAGCCCCGCAATCATGATAGGCTTTAAAGGTAGTTAAGGTATAGTCTGTAGTGAAGCGAAAACGTTCCTTAACAAGTTTCGGATCGTTTTTAAGCGCCCGAGCGAAATAGGGCATCCCCATACCCTGCCAAACGGGAGGAAAAACCGATGTTAAGGCGTTTTGAGCAAAAATGCAGATATCATCGTTTATATCGCGGCATTTTCTTAAAACTCCCTTGTAAAATTTTTTAGCTTTATTATATTCCTCCTTTATATCAGGCTTAGGATACTTTTCCCAATCTTCTCGATTTTTAATGTATCCGCCATAATAATCTGGATAAGGATTACCATCAATATTTCTTACCTTATGTCTCTTTCCAAATATGTCTGTCATTTCTGTTAGGCTTTCAAGGATAAAGGGGATGTATTCTACTCCCACTCCATCAAAACCTAAATCGTAACCTGCTCTTATTGTTTTTGAAAATGTTGAAATTTCAATGTCAAGAAGGATATCGTTAATTTTATCTACCCAATCATCTGGATATTTCTTTTCCATCTCATCAAATATGTCAAACGCGTTTCTTTTTGGGGGACCTAGGATTTTATCAGCAACATTTCCATCGATATTAATGGTGTGAGTCGGAATCCGATCTGGCTCTTCGAGATTCAATGCTGTCCAAATACGTTCGAAACTTTTCATAATCTATTATGTAAAGAGTTAATCAATAATAATGTTTTTCTTTAATTCAAGATTGTTCTGCTCTTTTCTTCTCTATTGTAAAAGTTTTTAATTTTTTGATGTTTTTCTTAGATATCTTGAGCAGTGATTTAAGAAAAGGTTTAATTTTTGGAATTTTAGGAATTGTTTTCGTTGGATTTCAACCAATTGTAGCAAATTCGGCTAAATCAATCGATTCGCACGCATTCGCTGCTATGACATGCTTGATCGAGGCGTTTATCTTTCTTCCCATAATGCTTTTGGAGACACATATGAATAAGAAGAAAAAGAAGCCAAATACTAATTTAATTCCAGAAATTTCACTTATTCGAAGCTTACGGAAAAATTTTTGGTTATTGCTACTTATAGGTATAATATTTGGAATAAA
>Ga0307444_1001124_pt1 | contig 11776 bp, 8 predicted proteins | sample SalMarSW160340MG_FD_202145 | JGI IMG/M metagenome (GOLD analysis project Ga0307444, IMG submission 202145) | Salt marsh sediment microbial communities from the Plum Island Ecosystem LTER, Massachusetts, United States - SW1603-40 | ecosystem: Environmental > Aquatic > Marine > Intertidal zone >... | reverse complement strand
AGACCGTCGCCAAGGTCCTCGAGCTTTCCCCCAACCGCATCGCGGCCTTCGGCTACGCGCATCTGCCGTCGCGCCTGTCGCACCAGCGTCTCATCGACGAGGCGGCGTTGCCGGGCGTCGTCGAGCGATTCGCCCAGGCGAATCGCCTAGGCCACATCCTGACCGCGGCCGGCTACGTGCGCGTCGGGCTCGATCATTACGCCCGCCCCGACGACCCCCTCGCCAGCGGGCCGGTCAACCGCAACTTTCAGGGCTACACGACCGATGGAGCCGATGCGCTGATCGGGCTCGGCGCCTCGGCGATCGGCCGGCTGCCGGAGGGCTACGCGCAGAATTGCGTACCCGTCGCAGGCTACGCGCGGCTGATCGGCGAGGGCAAGCTGGCAACAGCAAAGGGCGTTCGCTTGAGCGAAGGCGACCGCATGCGCGCCCTCGTGATCGAGCGCCTGATGTGCGACCTCGCCTTCCCCGCGGACGAGCTCAACCGCCGGTTCGGCCCGGCCGCCGCCCCCATCCTCGCGGAGGCGCAGGCGCTCATCGAGGCGGACCAGGACCGCCTGATCGAGCGCGAGGGCGACGCGTTCCGCATTACCGAACGCGGCAGGCCGTTTGCGCGCGCGATCGCTGCCTGCTTCGACTCCTACCTCGGCGCGGCAGAGGCGCAGCATTCCTTAGGCGTCTAACCGGCAGTTGAGAATGGGAAAGGACAGCTGAATGTTGGGCGATCATTTCTGGCCAGCCATGTATCCGGGCATTGTGGTCGGGTTGCTGGTCGGCCTTACCGGCGGCGGCGTTGTGTCGACGATCCTCGGCGCTGCTGGGGGCCTTCTCGGCGCCATGGCACTTTATTTTACGTTCGCCGCGATCGGCCTAGAGGAGAGCATCGTCTCGCTCGCGGGCCTCATCGGCGGCGCCGCGCTCGGCGCCTATCTGTTGATGCGCGCCGGCAAGCGGGTCCTGCGGACGCACTAGCCGGTCTCTCATCACTGATTCGCCGGCGCATCCGATAAAGGAACTGTGCGCCCACCCAATTGCGCGGTTCCTTCGAATCACCGAATCGCTCTGTGTTTCAAGCTCTAAGGGAAGCTGAGCGGCCAAGCCGCTCGGGCCAGATGTAGCGCGCCATGTAGCAACCGCCGCAATCCGGCGACGAGGTCCCGCGTCGAACATTCCAACGCGACCGAGGATGCAGCGCCGACTCTTGGATGACCTGGCAACACCAGCGCTCAGCGCCGCACCGGTCCCGGCGGGCCGTCGCTCAACCGCCGCATGGCGCGCGCTCTTTCTCTTCGTCGCAGCCTGTATGGCAAGTTGCGCCGTCGGTCCCGACTACGTGCCGCCTGCGGCGCCCGTGCCACCCGAATTCAAGGAGCTCGAGGGTTGGAAGATCGCCAGCCCCAGCGACAACGTGGAGCGGGGCGATTGGTGGTCGGTCTACGACGACCAGACGCTCGACCAGCTGTTGCGCGAGGTCGACGTCAACAACCAGAACATTGCCTCCGCCGAGGCCGCCTTCCACCAGTCCGCCGCGATAGTGCAGCAGGCCCGCGCGGCATTGTTTCCCGCGCTGGGCGTCAGCTACATTCCTACCCGCTGGCACCAGGGCGCGGCTGCGGCGGCGGCCTACGGTTCCTCGGCGCCCAGCGCAATTACGCAAACAACGGTCACGCTCGCGCCGGAAGTAGCGTGGACCCTCGACATCTGGGGCCAGACCCGGCGCCAGGTCGAGAGCGATATCGCTGCAGCGCAGGGGAGCGCTGCCGATCTCGCCAACGCCGGACTCTTGGCGCGCACGCAATTGGCGCAGGCCTATTTCAACCTTCGCGCCGCCGACTCGCTGCAACGGCTCCTCGACGACACGGTCGCCGCCTACCGCAAGACCTACGAGATCGCCGACGCGCGCTACAAGCGCGGCACGGTGTCGATCTACGACGTCATCACCGCCAAAACTCAGGTGCAAACGACGCTGGCGCAGGCGGTCGGAGTCGGCATCCAGCGGGCCGAGTTCGAGCACGCCATCGCGGTGCTGATCGGCCGCCCGCCGGCCGACGTCTCGATCCCACCCGCGCCGCTCGGGCGGCGCATCCCGGTGGTGCCGCCGAGCGTGCCCTCGGCACTGCTCGAGCGGCGCCCGGACATCGCGCACGCAGAACGCACGATCGCAAGCAAGAACGCCCTCATCGGAGTCGCGGTCGCGGCCTACTTCCCCAACGTGAGCCTCGCCGGTTTCGGCGATTCAATCCTCTCCTACGCCAGCTACGGCTGGGTGGGCTCCAAGGCGTTTCCCATCGCGGTCGCCAACGAGGTCTGGTCGGTCGGTCTCAACGTCGCCGAGGTCGTGTTCGAGGGAGGATTGCGCCGCGGAGAGGTCGCAGCTGCCCTCGCCAACTACTACCAGTCGGTCGCCAGCTACCGGCAGACGGTGCTCACCGCCCTGCAGCAGGTCGAGGATCAGCTTTCGAGTCTGCGTATTTTGGCCGAGCAGGCGCGTGCGCTCGGCAAGGCGGTCGCGCTCGCGCGCGAGGCGCTCGACATCACGATCACCGAGTACAAGCAGGGCACCGTGGACTTCACCGCCGTCGTGCAGGCGCAGCAAGTGTTGCTCTCCAACGAGATCAACGCGCTGACCGTGCGCCAGAACCGCTTCCTCGCCAGCGTCAACCTGATTCAGGCTCTCGGCGGCGGATGGGACACATCGTGGATGCCGACTTACGAGCAGCTGCGGCACTGGAGAACATGCGTGACGGTGCGCGACGTGTTGCGCGGGCCGCTCGACCCCGAGATGCCGCCGTGTTTGTGACGCGCAGTGCAGCCGTTTAGTGCGCCGCAGGCTTACTAGCAGGCACCGGCGGCTTCTCCGGCTCCTTGCGAATGGTCACCTTCTGCCCGTCGTGCAGAATGACGGGCGGATCCAGGATCACCTGATCGCCGGCCGCAACGCCATGGTCCACCTCGATGGCGGTACCCAGATCACGCGTCACGTTGACCTTCTGGATGTTGGCCTTCCCGTCCTTGACGACGGCGACCTGCATGCCGTTCGCGTTGAAGATGATCCCTTGCGCCGGCACCAGCAACGACGGCGTCTTGCGCGGGATATGGAGTTCGACGGTGACGTAGGTGCCCGGCTGCAGCTCGCCCTCCGGGTTGGGTATGTCGATCTCGGTGAGAAGCGTGCGCGTGCCGGGCGCGAGCGCGTCGGCGATGCGCGTGACCGTACCCGGGAAGGTGCGATCCGGCATCTGCGGCACCCTCACCACGACCTTGACGCCCGGGCTAATCCCGAGCGCCTGGTCCTGCGGCACGTAGACCTGCGTGCGGATCACGTCGCGATGCATCACGGTGAACATGAATGTGCCGCTGGTCGCGTCGCCCTGCATGAGATCGCCGACGTCGACGTTGCGCTGCGTGATGACGCCATCGAACGGCGCAACGACGCTCTGATACTCTTTCTGCTGACGCGAGACCTCCACCTGTGCCGCCTGCGCCGCCACTGTAGCCTGCGCCGCCTGTACCTGCTCCTCCTCCGACTTGAGGTTCAAGCGGTAGGTGTCGCCATTGAGGGCGCTCACGTAGCCCTGCTCGACCAGCGGGCTGTTGCGCACGTCCGTGACGCGGGCAAGCTCCATGTTGGCCAGTAGCTGGCGCACGGTCGCCTGGTTTTGCAGCAGCGTCGCCTCGGCCTGGGCGAGTTGATACTCGATCTCGGGCGCGGAGATATAGGCCAGGAGATCGCCCTTCTTGACGCGATCTCCGATGTCGACGTTGCGCTTGGAGATGTAGCCGGAGACGCGCGCGAACATGTTGGCGGTGGTGTAGGCCAGCGTCGTAGCCGGCAGCGTCAGATTGATCACGTCATCGCTGGGCTTGATCGTGGCGACGCGCAAAGACGGTACGAAGTTGCGCTGCTGCTGGGCAGTCGCCATCACCGCCTCGTGGCTCTGATAGGAGCGATAGGCGCCATAGGCCAGACCGATGGCGAGCACGGTCAGGACACCGAAGCCAAGCAGACGGCCTGTGCGCCGGAACTTGCTCGTATCGGCCGGCACCTTCACGTCGACACCCGGCTGCGGATCACTCGGCCAGGGCTTGTCCGTGTCGGGAAGTTTCTCATCCGCACTCATGCGGGTTCCTCCTCGAATACACCGTGATCCGGTTTGCCGTCGTTGCCCTTGCGCAAGACCGCAAACAGGAACGGAACCAGAAGCAACGTCGTCGGTGTCGCAAACAGCAACCCGCCGATGACCGCGCGGGCGAGCACGGCGTTCTGCTCCGAGCCCGGCCCGCCGATCGCCATGGGGATCATGCCGACGATCATCGCGCAGGCCGTCATGAGCACGGGCCGAATGCGCGTGTGGCCGGCGTCGATTGCGGCCTGGTAGGACGTGCGCCCCGCGAGCTGCTGCTCGCGCGCGAACGTCACCAGTAGAATAGAGTTCGCCGACGCGACGCCGACCGCCATGATCGCCCCCATGAGCGAGGGAACCGACAGCGTCGTGCCGGTGATAAACAGCATGGTGAGGATGCCGACCAACGTCGCCGGCAACGCCAGGATGACGACAAACGGCTCGCCGAAATTCTGGTAGTTGACCACCATCAGCAGATAGACGAGCACGGAGGCGAACAACAGCCCGATTGCGAGATCAGTGAAGGCGTCATCCATGCTCTGAATCTGGCCGAGAACCTGGATAGTGTTTCCGGGTTTCATCTCCTTCTGCAGCCCGGCAACGATCTTGGAGATGTCGTCCGACACGCTGCCCAGATCGCGCCCCTGCACACCCGCATAGACCTCGTAGACCGGCTGCACGTTGGTCTGATTTGAGTTGGTGGGCACGCTTTCGCGCTTGATGGTCGCGATGTTGCTGATCATGCCGGGAACGGGCTGGGCGTCCTCATAGTTGTTGTTGTCGGTGATGCTGGTCGAGATTGGCGTGTTCTTCAGCTCGTTGAGCGAGCTCGCCCAGTACTGCGGCGTCTGCACCACGAAATAGTAGGGAATGCCCGACTTTGGATCCGTCCAGAAGTTCGGCTCGACCTGCTCCGATGAGCTCAGACTCGCGTTGAGGTTGGAGGCGATCTGCTGCGCATTGAGCCCGACCTGCAAGGCACGTGCACGGTCGATGTCGGTGAGGAAGGCCGGTCCATCGACCTCCTGCTGGATGTGAACGTCAACGAGACCGGGAACGTCGGCCATGCGCCGGCGCAGCTCACGTGCGATACGCAGGTTGTTCTTCACGTCGGGACCGACGGTGCGCACATCTATCTGCGCGGGCAGACCGAAGTTGAGGATCTGCGTCACCATGTCGGCGGCCTGGAAGTAGAAGATGACGCTTGGGAAGGCTTCGGGCAGCGCCACGCGCAGCCTCTTCATGTAGTCCTGTGTTGGCGCGTGCTCGCCCTGTAGCGAGATGAGAATGGTGCCGTCGTTGGTGGCGATCGTCGAGCCATCGGTGAAGGCGAGGTTGTAGGCGAATGCTGGCACGCCGATGTCATCGACGACCAAGGCGATGTCTTCTTTGGGGATGATCTCGCGAATTTTTTCCTCGACCGCGGCGAAAACCTTTGACGTCTCCTCGAGGCGCATGCCCGCCGGTGCGCGTACGTGCAGCTTGATCTGCCCGCCATCGACCAGAGGATAAAAGTCGCGTCCCACCATCGTGTAGAGGACGCCGCCCATCACCAGGAGAGCACCCGCGACGATGGGCAGGATATAGCGGCGCTCCAGCAGGGCCGCGAGCAGCAGGACATAACCCTGGCGCATATGCTCAAAGCCCGCCTCGAAGCGTTCTTTGAACCGAGAAAAGAACCCCTTCTTCCCGCCCTTGCCCTCGTGCGAGTACTCGTTCTTCAGCAAGAGGCCGATGGTGATCGGTGTCAGAGTCCGCGACAGGCCGTAGGAGGCCAGCATCGCCAGCACGACGGCGAGGCCGAGCGGCGCAAACAGGTATTTGGGCGGGCCTTGCAGGAAGATCACGGAGGCGAACACGCAAGAGATCGACAGCGTGGAGACGAGAGTCGGCACGGCGATGCCGGCCGAGCCGTAAAGCGTCGCCTCGGGCAGCGGCTTGCCTTCCTCCTCCAGCAAGCGGTGCGTGTTCTCGATCGTCACCGTGGAATCGTCGACGAGAATGCCGACGGCGAGCGCAAGCCCGCCCAGCGTCATGGTGTTGAGCGTGTTGCCGGTCAGGAAGAGCCCGATGATCGAGCTCAAGATCGCCAGCGGAATGGAGATCATCACCACGAGGGTGGAGCGCCAGGAGCCGAGGAACAACAGGATCATCAGCGCGGTCAGGCCGGCGGCGATGAGACCCTCCTGCACCACCTCCTCGATCGCGCTGGTGACGAACTTAGATTGGTCGAACAGCTCGTTGATGCTGAGCCCCTTGGGCGCCGCCTCGCGCGCGATCTCCAACGCCGCCAACACGCCCTGGACGACGGTGACGGTCGAGGCGTTGCCGTTCTTGATGACGCTCAGGAGCACGGCCTCCTGGCCGTTCTCGTGCACGACGTTCTGCTGCACGGCCGAGCCGTCGCGCACCTGGCCGATGTCGCGCACGAACACGGTCTGGTTGTTGACGTACTTGAGCGGGATGTCGTTGAGCGCCTTGATGCTGGGGGGCATCGAGTTGGTGCGCACCGTGTATTGAGTCTGACCGATCTTCATCAGGCCCGACGGGATCGTGAGATTCTGCGCATTGACCCCATTGACGACGTCCATGGGCGTCATGCCCTTTGCCAGCAGCTTCTTGGGGTCGATATCGACCATAATCTGGCGCGGTTTGCCGCCGTCGGGCGTGGGGAAGGTGACGCCCTGCACCGGGGCCAGCTGTTGGCGCAGCGTGTAGAGCCCGTAGTTAAAGAGCGCCGTTTGGTCGAGCGTGTCGGACGTGAGGCTCAGCTGCAGGACGGGTACGCTCGAGGCGTTGTACTGCACCACGATCGGCGGCTGAATCCCTTGCGGCAGAAGCGCGCGGATGGAGTTCGATGCAGAGACGATCTGCGCGATGGCGAGATCGACAGAGACGTCGGGCTGGAAATAGAGCTTGAGAACCGAAAGGCCGTTCAGCGTCTGCGCCTCCATGCTCTTGATGCCGTTGACGTTCGCGCTGATCGAGTACTGGGAGTAGATGGTAACGCGCTGCTCCATCTCCGGGGTGGAAAGGCCCTGGTACTCCCAGATGACCGTCACCACGGGGATGTTGATCTCGGGGAAGATGTCCATTGGCATCGTGCGGATCGCCGTCGCCCCGATGAACAGGATGAAGGCGGCGAGCACGAAGAACGTGTGCGGAAACCTGAGCGCGAACCTGACGATGCCCATCGTTGCCTTCCACGACTTCGCCGATCCGCGCCGAAGGCAGCCGCTCCCAATTTTCAAATTGGCGGCCGTCCCCGATCGCGTACGGCGGGAAGCTCGTGGGCTATCACAGTGAGGATTTCTTACCGTTACCGGGCGCGCTCGGCGCCCCGGCGCAGGAAAGCTAGGCTTAGCGAAAGCTTTCAGAGGCGCTCAAGATGCATCGTGTCCGTGAAATACACCACGTTTGCAGCGCGTTAACCATAGCGGGCTAACACTGCGGTTCTAGTCGGAATTCGAGGACCCACCGCTATGGCTGAGATCAAATCCTTTGCGTCAGACGCCTTCTGGGTGGTGATCGACGGGGCCGGAACCGCCCTCCGCTCCCCGGAGCAGCGGCGCTGGTACGTCGGCGTCGCCGCCTATCTGGTCGGCGCCTTTCTGATGGGCAACGCGCTAAGCGAAATGTGGAACATCTACCTCCGGTCCATGGCCTGAGGGCGCGCGCAACAGGCGAGCTGTGGGACAAGCGGCCGGCGCCTAGCTGCCGACGCAGGGGCACCTGAGCGCAAGGAGCTCGGTGCCCAGCTCCCCCAACCGCTTCCTGGTGGCGAGGAAATCCACCCGTCTGGCCTCCCGCTCTGCCGCCGTCGGTGCGCGCTCGAGCGCATCAAAACGAGCAATGATCGACTCGCACTGTCTTTCGACCGCGGCCATCTCGGCCTTGATGTGTCCTTCGCTCTTGCGGATTCCAGGAATTCGCACATGAAGCATGGGGGATACTCCCAATAACTGAGGCGCCCCATTGTGGTTCGGCGGTCCGCGCCGGGCCAAGGAGCAACAGTGAGCTATCCCCGCAATCCAAATGCGCATTGGGAGCACAAGCATCCGGCATGGTGGCGAGCGTGCAAAAACGCAAGGCTCGTCACCCGGACGCAGTGATCGACAGCAATTTTTGAATTGGAAGGCGCGAGCTGCGCTGTCGGCACGGCGTTAGGCCTCGTTTGCCGCACTCCCCTCAGTATTTTTCACGTAAAGAACAGCGCGCTTTTGCAGGGCATCGACGTTGCTTTCCCCTTGTCGCGCCAGACGGATAATGCACTCGACGAGGCGCTCCCGCTTGGGAACGTCGAGCCCCTCGATGCCGATGCCGAGCTCTTGGCAAGCGGCATCGAATGCCTGGCGAAGGTATCCGAGATGCGTATGGCTGAACTCGGGGTGACTGCCTTCGGTCGACATGCAGGCCTCCACTTTGGTCCTGGCTCTTGTGCCGGCTCGCGCTACGCGCCCATTGCAGCGAAGGGGCTGAGCACGCGTCGCCGGCCCCAATTCCAACAAGAATACACCGGCCGCGGAACGTCTGCCTTACGACTTATTCGGTAATGGACTGGCGGCCTGGTCCGACGGAAACTGTGCTTGCCCTCCATTCGGGCAACCATCGTTTCCCTCCCTCGCCTAGAGCGCCGGTGTTCCCAACCCCCTTCGATGCCGATCCGGCGCTCTCCTTTTGCCGAACATCCTGCGACGCGAAGCATTGCGCTGCGGCTGCACGCGTCAATCGTCGTGACCGCGCTCGGGCGCTCAGCGGCTGTGATGTTGTTGGCGAGACGGGGTGCACGACGGCAGAGATTCAGACCTTGCCGAACAGGCGATACCGAGGGTCGCGAACTCAGCTCTGGAAAATGTGGGCTCTAGAAAAAAAATGGTGGGTGATGAAGGACTCGAACCTTCGACCCGCTGATTAAGAGTTCTCCGCAAAACGACTAAGTGACTGTCTCGCAGCGTTTTTCCTTTTTCAATGCATGCGCGAAGAGGCCCGAAGAGACGCGGATAACCGCGCGGAATTGTAAAACGCTAACGCCTCGCAGATTTCTCACTGACGGCACCTAGTGTCCGCCCAAATTTTGGAAACCAAGACGCCCGAGCATCTGCACACTAATCCACTGGATTGCAGAACCGCCGTGCGCCAACCGCAAAGTCCGCCCTACCCCTAACTCCAGACGACTTAGTGCGCCGCAACGAACGAGCGAGATGGGCCACGAGCGGACGCGCCAGACGTTGCTCCTGTATGCGGACAATGCATTGGGCGTCTAACAAGTACCCGATTGAAGTAGTTGATTGCCAGACATGCGCCTGACCCGTTGCAGCTTGCCACCAGCCCAAAGTCGATGAACCGTCGTTGAATTCTTAAGGGCACATTCCCAAACAACGACGGATTTGCTTTCACCGCTTATTCCGATCCTTACCGTCGCGCATTAGGGCTATTGCCAAATCCGCCAACGGACAGTCAGTTCACGGCGCCAAAATACGCGAAATACCAGCCATATCGTTGCGAGGGAACTTGCCATGTCACAGAGCCGTGCACCCGCCAACGAGACGGCGGCTGTACTCGCCGGAGCTGCGGCAAGCTTCCGAACAGCGGGCTCCGAAAAGGAGCAGCTCGAACGGCTCAACCAATGGTTTGAGGTCGCGCTAAACAACATGGCGCGCGGGCTGTCGATGTTCGATACCGAGCAAAGATTGATCCTTTGCAACCAAATCTACCGCGAGATTTATAATCTGCCGGAAGAGCTCACGCGACCAGGAACACCTCTCGCCGATATCGTCCGGTATCACGTCAGACAGGAATCTGGTCGCGATAGCCCCGAGGACCACGAGGAGCAGCGCAACTGGATTGCGCAGCACGTGGCCGAGTTGGGGCGCGGCAAGACCTTCACACACACACAGCACTTGAGCGGCGGGCGAACCATTCTCGTCTCCAATCAGCCGCTCTCGGACGGCAGCTGGGTCGACTTGCAGGAGGACATTACCGAGCGGTGTCGGGCCGAACAGAAGATTACGTGGCTGGCCCGCCACGACGCGCTCACCGAGGTACCAAACCGTTTCCATTTTCACGAACAGCTCGATCAGGCTCTCCAAGGCCTTGGCCCTGGCGAGGGATTGGCGTTGCACTGGATTGATTTGGACCGGTTCAAAGACGTGAACGACGATCTTGGCCACCCCGTGGGGGATGCATTGCTGAAAAGCATCGGCGCGCGCTTGCATGCGGCGGTGCGACAGCCCGATTTTGTTGGCCGGCTTGGCGGTGATGAATTTGCGATCGTGCAATCGGGAGTGACGCAGGAAGCCCAGGCAATTGCCTTCGTTGAACGCATCTTGAAGCTATTCAGCGAAACGCATCATTTGATGGGGCACTGTGTCGACATCGGTGCCAGCATCGGCATTGCGTTGGCGCCGGAGCATGGCACAACCGCCGACATCCTCCTGAAGAAGGCCGACCTTGCGCTCTACCACGCCAAATCCATGGGGCGCGGTGCCTATGCGCTGTTTGACCCTGATTACGGCTATGAGAAGCAGTCCCGGCGGCGGCTGGAAGCGGACTTGAAGGTGGCCCTGCAAGAGCATCAGCTCGAGCTGTACTATCAGCCAATCCGTGACGTGAAGACACACCAGGTTAACTCCTGCGAAGCCCTGATGCGGTGGCACCATCCGCAACAGGGCCTTATTCCGCCGAGCGATTTCATCCCGCTCGCCGAGGATACTGGCCTTATCGTCGCCATGGGCGAATGGGCGCTGCATCAGGCGTGCAAGGATGCGGCCACTTGGCCCGAGGGCGTCGGGGTGAGGGTCAATCTGTCCCCCTTACAGTTCAACGGATGCGATCTCTGCAGAACGGTCGATGCTGCGCTTAGCCTTTCGGGCCTTGCGCCGCAGCGGCTCGGATTGGAAATCACGGAGTCTGTCCTGCTGCGCGATGATGCAAGTACGATAGCTGTCCTGCATAGGCTGCATGACACGGGCGTACGCATCGCCCTCGACGATTTTGGCACGGCGTTCGCCTCGCTCAGCTATTTGCGCAGCTTTCCCTTCGATACGATAAAGATCGATCGCAGCTTTGTGCGCGAGTTGCCGCAGCGATCTGATTGTGCGGCCATCATCGAGGCCGTCACGGGCCTTGCCCGAAATCTCCATATGCGCAGCGTGGTCGAGGGGGTGGAAACCGCCGAACAGTTGGCCATCGTGTCAGATACTGGCTGCGACGAGATCCAGGGCTACTTTTTCAATCGCCCAGTTCCGGTCGGCGAAATTACTAAGGTTCTTTCGCAATCATGACCGGGCGGCGGTCGAAGGTACCGACATCCGTAATGGGTCAAAGGCTGGCGAGCGGTGGATGTCCGCGGCACGGCCGGTCTACCCCCAGTAGCTGACGACATAGTGCGCCGTCGCGAACGGGCGAGAAAGGCCCGGGATGCCGCATGGCCAACACAAGTCCTAAGAGACGACGAAGCATTAGGTCGTCAGCCGTCCTCGCCCAGCCGGCGCAACGGTGCGAACGCTTCGGCGGTCGGCGTCCTACGGATTAAGGGGTTCGGTGCACGAATAGGATTTCGAGCAGCGGACGTAATCGCCTTCGATCCAGAAATAATCGGCATTGAAATCATCCTTGTTGAAGGAGATCCCGAACGGAGTGCGCTTGATGGT
>Ga0307444_1001122_pt1 | contig 11789 bp, 12 predicted proteins | sample SalMarSW160340MG_FD_202145 | JGI IMG/M metagenome (GOLD analysis project Ga0307444, IMG submission 202145) | Salt marsh sediment microbial communities from the Plum Island Ecosystem LTER, Massachusetts, United States - SW1603-40 | ecosystem: Environmental > Aquatic > Marine > Intertidal zone >... | reverse complement strand
AATAGATTTAACTAATGTAAAACAGTGCTAGACTAATTTCTTGGTTACTTCAATTCCATTGTTTATAACATCTTTTTGATTTTTATTTTCTGAAGTATTTTTCCAAAAGCATAGAATTAATTATATTATCTATATATTAATGTTAAATAAAAAGCAATTAAAGTTAATAATCAAGTAATAAAAACTATTTCAAATATAGTCCGGCAAAAGCTTTGTTTGGTATCGTTTGATTTAAAAATAGAGCTCACAATTATGAAAATTACAGTATCAGGACCAACCCAAAGCGGTAAATCGAGTTTTATTAAATATTTTGATGATAAGGCTTTAAATGTAGAAGCAAAAGCCAGAGACAATAAATATTATACCGTTGGAATGGACTTAGGAAGCATAAAGTTGAATGGTTTTGATGTCTTTTTATTTGGCACTCCTGGCTTATTAAGATTTAATGTTATGAGAGATGTAGTAGTCCGAGGTGCTGATGGTCTTGTTTTTATATTTGATGCGGCTCACCCAGAAAAAGACGAGGACGCAATAATTATACTAAACTCTCTTCGAAAAACGATAGGGTTTGATACTCCGATAGTTTATTTGGCAAATAAACAAGATATTGCTGGAGCCAGACATAACGAAGTAGTAAGATCGCAAAATTATTTAAAAGATGATGCCACGATTTTTCCAACGAGTACTCGAACGGGAGAAAATTTAGGCGAAGCTCTCAAATATCTTGTGAATCAAATTTTTGATCATTACTCTTCTCTCCTTACGGTACTTCGCTCATATGAAGCCGATATTGAGGGTTTAGCAGAAAAACTAAGCAAAAATCCTGTTGAAATGAGGGATTTATTAAATAATCTAGAGATAAAAAGATTTATTGAAGTAGATAGATTAAATAGGACTTACAAGGTAAAACAAGGATTAAAACTCTTGATATAGAGTTTCTCAACTATTTCTTTTAGAATTTTATATTTTCTCTAATAATTGTCAATCTAATTCAAATGGAATAATTTCTTCTTTACCAGTTTTCTTTAGTAAACCAATCAATCCTGAACGTTGCATAAAAAGAATATCCCAGAAAAATTGAGGAATTTCTTTTTCTGCTTTATACATTTTCTCAATGCGGTTTAATTTTTCGAGTAAATAGTTAATTTTTATTGTAAATTGTTCAATATATTCTTCTTTGGGATACTCTTTATTTAGTTCTACTTTAAATAATGTCTTAAGGTCTTCATATTTAGGTAAATAGCCAACTGGTGTTTCAATAGCGTCAAAATCTCCTCTAGTACGCCCTTCCGCCCATATTACCCAAACTTTTTTGTCTAATATACCATTTAAATATTTCCCGTCTTTGCCTTTAAGAAAGTAGTTTGTAGAGAATACTTGTGGGCAGTGTTTCAATTTTTTTCCAAAAGTATTGTGGTTATTTAAGTATTTCCCAAGAGGAACTACTAAGAAATCAAGGTTTGCCATTGGGCTTGCCATTCTAACGCCTGTTGCCCCAAGAGTTGCTGATGTCGTTTCAGATTCTATAGAAGCGCCTAAAAAAATCCCGTGCTCCCAGTTTAAGCTTTCTACAATAGGAGGCATTGTATCAGAATCTCTTCCTCCATAAAATATGCCGTGTATGGGTACACCATTAGGATCATCTAATTTAGGATCACAATTTGATAGATCGGTAAGCTTAATTGTATAGCGAGCATTTGGGTGAGCAAATGGTATAATATTTCCTTTTTCATCGGATATTCCATCGATCCATTGTCCATAATGGTTAAATCCATCTTTAGGAGGTTCAACACCCATACCAAGCCAGTAAGGCTTCCCATCTTTTACGAGAACATTAGAAAAAATTAATTCTCTTGGGGTCATGAGAGCTTCATAAATTACAGGATCGTCTTTTGCATTTACATCTTTTATAATTCCAAAGATCCCATTCTCAATATTAGCAGCATGTGCAAATCCATCGTCCCAAACTCGTAAATATGCGATATCATCACCAACAATTTGTTGTCCAGGAAGCATTGCGGTAGATGTTTTTCCACATGCACTTGGAAAAGCCCCGGTAAAATAAGTCTCACGGTTTTTACCTTTCGGGCGAACTCCTAAAATAAAGTAGTGTTCCGTCAACCAATCTTCATTATTTGCCTTATAAATTGCTAATCTTAAAGCTAACTTCTTTAATCCAAGGGAATTACCCGCATATTGATTATTGACAGAGAGAACTCGTGATTCTTGCAGATCTATGAATATTCGCCTTTTTTCAATGTTTTTCGTTACAGGGGGATTACCAACAAGTTCTCCAGCAGAGTGTATAAAATAAAAGAAATTATCAGATCCATTTAATTCCTTGAACTCCTCGTATCCTTTTCTATACAAAAGGTCTTCAGAATGAGCTACATAGAATGAATCTGTGAGTTGCAAAGCTCCGATAGTAAATTTAGAATTAATAGGTCCAAGGCAAAAAAATCTCACTAAACATTCTTTCCCTTTCATACATCCATCCATAATTTCTAATATTTTTTCAAGTCCTTCATCTCTATCTATCGTGTTAATCCAAGGACTCCGATATTCCCCTTTTGGGATTAAAACTTTAGTGTTTTCTTTATCTCTTGCTTGATCATAGAAGCTATCGTAGTGAATGGTGTGCCCTTTTATATTGAGGTTACTTTCTTCTCGAATAGAAAGTGTTTTTTGGACAACATATTTAATATCCTCTTCAGAGTCAGAAATTACGGTTACTTTGCTAGGTTTGCACAAATCTACGAATTGTTTTATAATTTTTAAAACATAATCATTCTTTAAAGCAAATAATTTTTCAATATCTTGCTGAGAAATTAGATCTGTGCCAATAGATACTGCAAATTCTTCATTAAAATTCATTTCAAACCTAAAATAACATTATCAATTTCAGATTTTTTATATTTTTGAAAATAACAAAAACCAATACATTAAAAAGTGAAAAAATTTTTAAAAGCCTTTCTAAATCCAAGAAAAATTGATTTTTTATAATAAATGTTCAAAGATATTAAGGTAAAGAAAAAAATTAAAAAAATTAGAAAATTCAACTAGATTAACCTAATCCAGGAGGTTTACTGCCTTTAGCACTGATAATTCTATCTACTCTTAAAATAAGATTTGCTAATTCGCTTCCTGCTTTTATAACATGCTTAATTAATGCCGCTGGTTCAATTATCCCTTTCTCGAAATTATTTCCTATCTCGTTAGTTATAGTATCAATCCCTTGCCACTTATCACTTTCAGTTTTGTGAGCAGCACGCAGCTCTGTCATATTTTCGATTTCATCTAACCCTGCATTTTTGATCAATGTTTTAGGAATTTCTTCTAAAGCAATTGCAAAAGCATTTACAGCTAGTTGTTCTTTACCGCTAATTTCATTGGCAAATTCTCTTAATCTTTTTGCTAATTCAATGTAAATTGCGCCACCACCAGCTACTACTTCTTTAGTATCCATAACTTTAGCAACAACTGAAAGTACGTCATTTAACGAAATTTCTGCGGAGCTTAAGATTTTATCTAGTCCCCCTTTAAGTAGTATTGACACGGATTTAGGATTTTTGCATCCAGTAAAGAGGACGTACTCATCTTTTCCGAGTTTTTGGAACTTGACATTTTCTGCAAAACCTAGATCTTCCTCAGATAAAGAATGAAGATCATCAACTGTATTAGCACCAATAGCTTTCGTTACAGCCTTCATATCAGATTCGCTGAGGTTCTTTACTGCAGCAATTCCTTCTTTAGCCAAATAAGCTCCAAATTTATCAGAAACATCTTTATTGTTGACTATCATAGTAACTCCTAAATCTTTAAAGATCTTCAAGTAGTCTATCAGAATCTTTTCTTCTTGATCGAGGAATTTCTGAATGTCCGCAGGATTTGATATTCGAATTTGAGCATCGAATTCAGTTTTAACAACATCTAATTTTCTCCGAATAACTGCTATTTTCGCATTTTTAATTACTTCTGGCATTGCTGAATTGACTTTTTCTTTTTCGATGTAGACACCATTAATTAACTCAGAGTCTCTTAAAGATTTTCCAGGTGTTTTGACGATTTTAACATTTCCTACTTTCGAGAACGTATTACCATCATCTCCTTTTATGTGTTTGATGGCTTTTAATGCTAATTCCGCAAAATAGTCTTTTATACCTACTATATCTTTAGAATTCATAGCAGTTTTCGCAGCATCAATGAGAATTTTATCATCGTCGGGAGAGATTTTCTCCGCAATCTCACTTAATATCTTTAAGGCTTTATCTGCTGCTAACTTGTAACCATGAGTAATTGGCTTTGGATGAATACCTTGTTCAACCAACTCAAGAGCATTTCCCAATAAGGCTGCTGAAAAGATAACAACAGTTGTGGTGCCATCACCAATATCCTCATCAATAGATTTAGCAATATTGACCATCATGTTTGCAGCAACATTATCTATATCAAGTAATTTAAGTATTTCAGCACCATCATTAGTAATTGTAACATCTCCTACAGAATCCACAAGCATTTTATTCATGCCTTTTGGTCCAAGAGTGGATTTTACGGTTTCAGTAATTGCCGTGATTGCATTAATATTTTGCATCCTAGCTTCTTTCTCTCTCGTTTCCTCAGTGCCTTCTTTTAAAATAATTATAGGAACAGACATCTTTGTTTTTACCTTTTTTTTTTATTTTTGTAAATTTAAAATCATTGCAATTTTTAATGACTCAATTTATAAGAATTTTATGATTTGGAGATCATTTAAAAATAAAAAACTTGGATTTCAAAACTTATAAATAAATTTCAAATATTTTTCGTAATGTTGAACAAATTTTAAAAAATAAGTTACTTTTCTGGTTTATTACAAATGAAAAAAGAAACTTTGGACGAAATTGACGAAGAGATTATTAAAATTTTACAAGAAAACGCTAAGACATCTTATCGCGTAATTCAAGATAAACTTAATATTTCGATTGGAACTATTCATAATAGAATTTCGAAATTAGAGGAAAATAAGATAATTGAAGGATATACTCTTAAACTTAATAACGAGAAATTAGGCTATAAGTTAACATTTTTAATAAGAATTAATATTGATGGTAAGCACACGCCAGAAATCTTAGATGAAATATCAAGCAAACCTGAAGTGTGTTCAGTATTTCATACAACTGGAGAGCAGTCTGCAGCATTAATTTGTCGATTTAAAGAGGCTCAGGATGTGCACAACTTTATCCGAGAGTTAAACGAGAAAGAATATATAAACAAAACTAACTCTAATATGGTTTTAAAAGAATATAAAAATTCCTCCATTATTATATTATAAAAAAATTAATTGTTCTTCTACTTATCTTTCTTATTTTTAGGCTTAAAATCTAGTGATATTGAGTTAATACAGTATCGTAGACCAGTTGGTTTAGGACCATCCTTAAACACATGCCCTAAATGACCTTTGCAATTTTTGCATAACACCTCTGTTCTTCTCATATTGAAGCTATTATCGTGTTCTTCTTCAATTTTAGAATCTTTTATGGGAATAAAAAAACTAGGCCACCCAGATTCTGATTTAAATTTCGAGCTTGAATCAAATAATGGAGTTCCACAACCAGCGCAATAATAAATGCCTTTTTCTTTATTGTTCCAATATTTACCACTAAAAGGGCGTTCGGTCCCCTTTAATCTTAAAACGTTGTATTGTTCTTCGGTTAGTTTTTCCTTCCATTCCTTTTCTTGTAGCTTATTTTTTTCAGTCATCTTAATAGGAAGAAGATCAAAAGAATTATTATATGTTTTCTTTATAACCTTTCAAGTAAAACCAAGTTCCGTTAATAAATAGAAGCTAAAAAATACCATAAGTGTTTAAATTATTATTCAAACACTTATATAGCCTTAATTTGAACCCAAATTTTTAATTGGGATCTTACTTTATATTGATCAATAAAATTCTACCTACGATATAAAAGAGTTAATTATAAAAAATGCTTGATCCTTGGGGTTCCTCTAATCCTATAGAAGATGAGGATTACGAGAGAATAAAGAAAGAATTTGGAATCGACGAAATAAACGAAGGTTTAAGACAAAAACTTTTAGAAAATCGATTTTTCAGAAGAAAAATCATTTTTGGTCATAGAGATTTAGGATTAGTGTTTAAAGCAATTGAAGAAAATCAACCATGGGCTGTAATGAGCGGTATAAAACCTTCTGGACCGTATCATCTAGGAACTTCAACGACTGCTTTAGAAATTGTTGAGTTTCAAAAAATGGGAGGGAAAGTTTATTATTGTATAGCAGATATAGAATCATGGGAAGATAATGGATTATCCTATGATAAAGCAGAACCAAAAGCCATAGATAATGTAGCGGATATATTAGCGTTTGGTTTAGACCCTTCTCCTAACAAAACTTATATTTGGAGGCAATCTAAAGAGCCCATAGTGAAAGATATATGCTTTAAAGTAAGTAGATTAGTTACTCAAAACATGTTAAATGCAATCTATGGGGAAAAAACATTCGGACTCTATTTAGCAGCACTAATTCAAGTAGGAGATATAGTTCTTCCCCAAGTTAGAGAAGGACCACAACCAACTATAGTTCCCGTCGGAATAGATCAAGATCCACATATAAGACTTACACGAGATCTCACACGAAGGTATTACAAAAAATTTTTCTTACCTGGTGCTACATATCACTATTTATTAGCAGGGATTGATGGATCAGATAAAATGGCTAAAAGAAATCCGAATAGTTCATTTACTTTTAACGAAAATTTAGATTCTATCGAAAAAAAAGTAAAAGGAGCTCTAACAGGTGGGCGTAAGAATAAGAAAGAACAACAAGAACTTGGTGGTGAACCTCAAAAGTGTATGATTTATAAAATGCTAATGTATCATTTTGAGGAGAATGATGAAATTTTAGCAGATGAATTCGAAAGATGTGTTAAGGGAGATTTACTTTGTGGGGAACATAAAGCTCGATGTGTAGACAAGGTATTAAAATTCATGAAAAACCATCAGGAAAAGAAGGAAAAACTAATTGATAAAGCTCGAGAACTACTTAGTATCGATTAAGAAAAAATTAATTTCCTTTAATTAAGGGTTCTATTAACTCTATTAATTCAGGCCTAAATTCTGAAAACTTTTTAAGAAGTAGTTCTTTTAATTTTTCTTTAATTACCACAGATACGAATATGGATTCGTTATTGATTTCAATTCGATGCAAATAAGATAATAATTCATCTCCTATCGACGAAAACGCATAATCTGTTTCATAAGACTCTTCTTGCATTCTTTTCAGTAAAAATAGGTGCTCTTTTATTGATTCTATAAGTTCTACATAAATCTCTGGCTCAATGATATCCCTATAATACTCACTTACGATAATCCCATTTTTGTCAAATAAGATTAGAGACTCACTATCGAATTCCTTGAGAAATTTCTCTAACAGTTCTGATAAATCAAAAAATTTTTCGTCAAACACTGATAATCCGTATGATATGAGCTGTACTATTGATATTATATCGTAAATTGAGGTTTGTTGAAATAGAATTTTAAAAGAGGGGTATAATTTAAGTATGTACTTCCTCAAGACTTCTATCTGCTCAATCATTTGTTCATTTCCTGTGAATTCTGGGTCGAATTTATGAAAGCTAATTATAAGTGGGACATCCATTTTAAGCTTCTTAAAATTTTTCAGAATCATATCTAAATAAGCCAGAGAAGTTTCATTTCTTTCAGGATCCTGAATATCAACGATATATAATAAATCTGTGTCAGCAAAATAAAGATCTTGCTTTTCTTGATATAATTTTCTATATTTTTCTTGACCGCCCATATCCCAGAAAACTACGCGGTTTTTTAGAAATTCTGTTGCTTGATATTCAACTCGAATAGTTGGTGTAAGAGAAATTATCTCTTTTTGGAAATTGTATTTTTTGTTCAAAGCGGTTAAAATGGAGGTTTTCCCTGCGTTATCCAAACCTGAAATGATTACTTTAATAAAACGTTCCATGATATCGATCCCATCTTAGCTAATTATAATATAGAATTTCAAAACATACTTTTATTGCTTTTAAACAGAATTTATTGAAATTTTTACAATGTAAGTGAAATTCATTATTTTTAATTTTATGTTCTTTTTCTACTATACATCCGAATATCTAAATCCTCTAATATTACTTGAAAAATACATACATGACACTACTCTTTTTTAAAGATTATTATTTTAATTTGGTAAATATACTAATCTAAAAAAGAGGATTTAATTGAAAGAAAAAGAAAACAATTTTTTGGAATTTCTAAACTTCCAGATTAGCCAAAAAAACAAGTTTGATGATGTAGTTCGTAAAATTCCCATATTTAAAAGTATGATACAAGAAAAGCACAAAACAATCTTAAAAATGATAGATAAATTCGAAAATGTTCGCCGTAGAGAAGTATATAACATGTTAGTCCATGAATTCAATAAATTTTCCGAAAGAATATAACTTTTTTTCATTTTATTTTCTAGTATTTATTCCCCAATAAATCGACAGTATAAGTCCTAGAATTCCATGTTTTTAGACTAAATCTCTCTTCTGTAAATACTGTTTGAGAATTTTTTTGAATTCTCATAATCAAGTTCTAAAAATTTCTTTTTTTTTTCAAAGAACAAAATTTTCTCAGCCTTTACCTTATACAAAAAATTTATATTATATGTAGGAAAATGGTTAATCACCGAAATTCTTTTTCGAAGAATGAAGTCTTAAAGATCATAAATTAAAAATGGTGAAATATTATCAGAAATGAAAATAGTACTTATGGATCTTTTTCGATGACGTTAGGAATTATATCGTGTAGCCTAGGTTTCTTTGGAGCTTTTCTTGTTGGAGCTATATATTACCTCATGGGTTACGTTTTAATGTTTGTTATGCCAATATTGGTTTTTATCTATGGAATTGTTGGTGTAGTAAAAGATAAAGGAGTAGCGATGGCTATCGTTGGATTAAATCTTGGGCTAGTATATATAATCATAATGGTATTTGGATATTTTAGGAGGTTTATGTAGTATTCTCCCTACTACTAATATTAAAAAATTATAATTTTTTTTTTGTTTTTATTACTGTCCTTGAAGTATTAATTTATGGCTGGCTTTTCCCTAAACGAAAAAATTTAAGATTAGAAGGAATTTTGGAAAAATTTTTTGGAGTTTTTTATTTTCTAATAGTTATTCCCCAATAATTTGACAGTATATAGTTCTGTGTCGACCTTTTTCGTCGTTTTCTATATAGATAATCTGTTGCCATGTGCCCAAGATTAACTTTTTATTATGAAATGGGAAATTTTGGGAGGTTTTGAGGAGAAAGCTTCTTAGATGCCCTGCCCCATTATAATCGTGCCACGTTTTGTGATGTGCGTAATCTTTTTTGTAAGGGATTATTTTTTCTAAAAATTCTTCAATGTCGTGTTGGACTAATCCGGGTTCGTATTCGACAGTTGATATGGCGCCTGTAGATCCAGCTACATGAACATTCACGATGCCATTTTTCAATCCACTTTTTTCTATTGCGTTTTGAACTTGGGAAGTGATATTTATTACATCACAATAGGCTTTAGTTTTTAAATCAAACGTTTCTAATATGACAGTCATGATTTCTTTAACACTTTCATTATTTTTAATAATAAATTTAATTAATTATCTTAATTTAAAACTATATATAACAGAGTATTTTATCGCTTCTTGATATAAAATGAGTGAAAAGTTAAAGGAATTCTTAAAAAAGATTCACGATCCTAAAAATAACCTTCCAATTTATGCGACGATCATCGTACGACCCGGAAAGAAGATAATGGATTTAAAGATAAAAAAGGAAGAGGCGAATATTTTAAGAGTAATTGCTCATGAAGAGAAAAGTGCTGGATGGTTTATACATTCTTTTCACATACCAATAAAAAATATTGGGCTTACACCTGATGCTAAAAACAAGGAGATTCTAGCAAATCTCTCAAATCCGATTAATATTCCAAATAAATCGACAAAAACATTCGTTGAGGATATTCTAAGGAAGTATATTAACATATTACCAGATAAAAAAAAGCATTATTTTGTGACAGAGAGGTATAAGAAAAAGAAGGAAATGCAAACCGGTGTTAAGTTAAAAGGATTCTAATTATTTAATAATACTTCCAGGTGGGATGCTTTTTCCTTTTCTCTCATCTATCTTTAGCAAGAACGGTTCGTTATTCAAATCAGCCGCTAAAAGCATCCCTTGACTTTCTAATCCCATAATTCTTTTTGGTTTAAGATTTAACAGAACTACTACTTTCCTATTAACCAATTCCTCTGGTGAATAAAATTGTGAAATGCCAGTTATAATCTGTCTTTTTTCTTTCTCTCCGCAATTAATCATTAGTTTGAAAAGATTTTTAGAGTTTAACACTTTTTCACATTTTAATATTAATCCAACCCTCATATCTAATTTTGCAAAATCAGTGTATTCTATCATTCCAAATTCTCACCTCTAAAAGGCATTCCATTCAATTTCACATATTCTTTCTGTTTTGGTTTCCGCTCTCTATAAGGATTTTTTATATCTTGAATCTTTCTTGCAAAAGTCATATAACCCGTATGACCAATCATTCTTACTTCGGGATGAGTCGCGTTACTTTTCACCTGATATTTCCTTTTTATTAATTCGTAAGTATTTATCTCGTAGAATTCGTTCTCCCTGAGGGCAAAAGTTGTCTTTTTTACTTGCTCTATCGTTGGTGAAAACGATACCAAAGTTCCACTAAGTTTGAGATATTGCTTAATTTTCTGAATCGCCATCCACGGTTGTGGCATATCTAACACAACTGAATCAACATTTTCATGTCCTAAGTCATCAATTAATATGTCGCCATATTGAATCGATACAAAATCACTTAACCCCGCCTTAAGAACATTGGTACTAGCTTTTTTTAAACTTTGTTTTCTTACATCATACGAAAAGATGTGCCCATCTGGTCTAATATAGTTTCCTAAAATACATGTTAATGCGCCAGAACCACAGCCAGCTTCAATGACTACGCTACCAGGGCTAATCCCAGTATACATCAAAATTAATCCTGCATCTTCTGGATATATTATTTGAGTTTTACGGCTCATATAAATTACATAATCAGAAGGTAACGGCTTTAGCACATAGAACTTATATCCTTGAGATTCGTAGGGCTGAGAAAATATTACAGATCCGAATGGTTTACCTATAACATCATCAAATTTCACTGTTCCTTTATGAGTTTGGAATTCTCTTCCTTCTTCTACCTTTACTAACCATTTTCTTCTTTCATCAAGAATTAAATAAATTAAATCGTTTGGTTTTATTAAATCATCTTTAATTTCCATCACTTCTAATAAATTGGTATTTTAAATTTAGCAGTTATATTTAGTTAAATAAATTTGCAGGGATAATTTTACAAAATTGTAATTTTTTTTCACGAGTTTGGAAAAGATAAGCGAGGTTTTACCAAAAATATAAAATAAATGATATATTGAAATATTTAATTATTGTTTATATAACCTTTTTTATAAATACTCGTTAATGAATTTATCTATGAGTAGAGCTAACGCAAATACCCCTCAAACTTCAAAAAATTCCTTTAAAGAACTACAACTTCAAATTGAAGAATTTAGACAAAAACGGGATGATCTAAATAAGAAGACTAAGGATTTCATTAATAAATTACAAACTATTGATATTGAAATTGATAAAGATTTAAACATTGCCAAACAAGACTACAAGAAAAAAAGGGATTACTGGAATAATAAAGTAAAAAAACTAAAAGACA
>Ga0307444_1001116_pt1 | contig 11805 bp, 6 predicted proteins | sample SalMarSW160340MG_FD_202145 | JGI IMG/M metagenome (GOLD analysis project Ga0307444, IMG submission 202145) | Salt marsh sediment microbial communities from the Plum Island Ecosystem LTER, Massachusetts, United States - SW1603-40 | ecosystem: Environmental > Aquatic > Marine > Intertidal zone >... | reverse complement strand
TTCCACGGCGATGTATTTTCGGTCTTTGCCGAGAAAATTGAACGCAAGCGAAGGAGCACCCTCGTCACCGGCCTCGTGCAGGCGCAGCCATGCCAGCAATTGTCTGCGGTCCCTTTGCGATACGAACTTGCTTAGCGGGATTCGAAGCTCAGCTTTTGGGGCAAGCCCAACCGCCTCGCCGAATGCTCGATTGCATTTCACAACTCGCAAATTTCGGTCGAGCCAAAGGATGAATGTGCTTGGGGCCGTCATTCTCCCACCGCCTTAACTGGTTGACGCGCCATTATCGTTGGCCACGCAATTTTCGCGCCAAGCACGCAGTTCGAGTGGTGATATCTGACCAGCCTTGACCCAAGGATTCCAACACGTTCGGCGGACCCTTTATCGTCAGGGTTTCAGGACGGCAGGCCACAAAGGAGTGTCAACAAGCATTATGCTGCGCTTTTGCAGCACTCGGCAAGGGCCGATTGAGGACCGCATCGCCCCTCTTGTGAGTAGTCTGATCCACAACCGGTAGCAGGCCACGATCCTTCGTTCTTCGAATGAGACATTTACACCGCACGTAGCGCCGTAGCCGCCCGCACGGCTGGCTCGGGTCCGCTCTCGCAGATTTACGTCCACGCAAGACGGTCGTCCGGCACAAATATTGCCTTTACTCCGCTGGCGCTGGGACCTGCGTCACAGCGAAGGATTCCCTTTCATGACCCTGCTCAACTCCTACGAAGCGATAGATACCCGCGATCACCTGCACCCCTTCACCGATGCCCGGGCGCACGAGCAACTGGGCCCGATGATTATTGACCGCGGTTCGGGCATCTATGTTTTCGATAACCGAGGTAATCGATTTATCGAAGGATTAGCCGGTCTTTGGAGCGTGGCGTTGGGTTTTGACGAGGAGCGGCTGATCGCGGCAGCGACGGACCAACTCCGCAAGCTTCCTTATTATCATGCCTTCGCGCACAAGAGTAACGAACCCGCGATCTTGCTCGCGGAGAAACTGATCTCGATTGCGCCGGGAAAAATGTCGAAGGTTTTTTTCACGAACTCCGGTTCGGAAGCCAACGACACCGTCATCAAGACGATCTGGTATTACAACAATGCGCGCGGCCAAGCGCAAAAAAAGAAGATTATATCTCGGATGCACGCTTATCACGGCTCGACGATTGGATCCGGCAGCCTTACGGGCATTCCGAGAAATCACCTGGATTTCGATCTTCCCATCGCGAACATCCTGCATACGAGCTGTCCGCATCACTATCGCTTCGCAGAACCGGGTGAATCAGAGGAGGCGTTCTCAATACGCCTTGCCGAAGAATTGGAGCAGATGATTCTCCTCGAGGGGCCTGACACTGTAGCAGCGTTCGTCGGCGAACCTGTGATGGGTGCCGGAGGGGTGATCGTTCCGCCGCGCGGGTATTGGGAAAGGGTGCAGGAAATCTGCAGGAAGTACGACATCCTGATCGTGGCTGACGAGGTCATCTGTGCGTTCGGTCGCACCGGTCGAATGTTCGGCTCCGAGCTCTTCAAAATTTCGCCCGATATCGTTGTCGTCTCCAAGCAATTGACTTCGTCCTACTTACCTTTGGCTGCCGTGCTTATCTCGGACCAAATCTTTCAAGTCGTGGCAGACAACAGCGCTCGGCGCGGGCTATTCGCGCACGGATTCACGGGCACGGGTCATCCCGTGGCCACGGCGGTAGGCCTGGAGAATCTTAGGATCATTGAAGAACGTGGTCTGGTTTCCCATGCGGCTTCCGTGGGGCGACTCCTGCAAGACCGATTGCGAGGTCTTTCCGATCATCCCATCGTTGGCGAAGTACGTGGCGTGGGACTGATTGCAGCTGTCGAAATCGTTGCCGACAAGATGGAGAAGTCGCCTTTCGGTCCGGTTGGCTCGGCCGGCGCCGTGATGTTTCGAACGGCGCACGACCATGGACTTATCATCCGCAATATCGGCGACACGATTGCTCTTTGCCCACCGCTGATCATCACCGAACTAGAGGTCGAAGATTTGGTCCAACGGCTTACCGCGGCTCTCGACGACACGCACAAGTGCCTTCGATCTGAGAAGCCGTCTTAGTCGGTCTCACCGCGGAGACATTGGGAAGGCTTTTTTGGCCGCTGCTGATCCTGTCAGGACCGGGCACGGCGCTGCTGCTCGCGTTCAAGCAGCCCGACGCCAGTCTTGGCGAAGCCAGTCTTGGCGAAGCCAATCTTGGCGAAGAATTCAAACCGCTGCGCTTTGCGGCCAGGGCCTCATGAAGATGCTGCCGTCCCGCAGCACAGGGCCCAGTCCCTGAGTGCGAAAATCGTTCTAGCTGAGATGGTTAGGTGCAGGCAGGTCGTATCGCGCGGCTGGCATGGTTCTTGCGGAAAATGCGGCGCGGTCGTCGTCCCAAGTCAAACTAATAGCCGAGCATGCAACTCGGCAGGACCGGTGCAGAGGAGGCATCGAATTGGCCAGAAATCCAAAACACGACATTTTATTCGAGCCCATCTCGTTCGGCCCGAAGACCATGCGAAACCGATTCTGGCAGTCAGCTCACTGCACCGGCTACGGGTCGGAACGGCCGGGAACACAAGCCTACTTCCGTGGCATGAAGGCAGAAGGAGGTTGGGCGGCAATTTGCACTGAAGCGTGCTCTGTTCATCCGGAGTCGGACGACTATCCGTGGCACTTGGCGCGCCTCTGGGATGAGGGCGACGTGATCAACCTCGGCAAGATGTGCGAGGAACTGCACAAGCATGGAAGCCTGGCCGGCGTGCAACTTTGGTACAACGGCTTACACGCTCCCGGGCTCGAATCGAGAGAGGTTCCCAGAGCGCCCAGTGGGTTGCCTTCGAATGTCTTTCCCGAGCGCAATGTCTATGCCGCCGTTGCCGATGAGAGCGACATTAAGACCTTCATCAAGATGTACGTGTTGGCCGCCAAACGCGCCGAGCAAGCGGGTTTCGATTTCGTTGAGATTTCCGGCGGAGACAGCTGCTTGCCAATGCAGTTCCTCGAAAAGCGCTACAACCGCCGCGATGATAAGTACGGCGGCTCTCTGGAAAATCGGGCGCGTTTCTTCGTCGAGCTGATGACGGCCTTGAAAAGGGCCGTCGGTGACCGGCTTGGCGTAACCATCCGATTCGAGACCGATACGGTGAACGGAGACCACCGCATTGAGTACTACGCGGACGGCATCGGATTCGTTGAGCTTATGCACAAGGAAGGCGTGGTGGACCTCTGGGCGCTGAAGATCGGCGACTACGAGGAGTGGGGCGAAGACGCCGGCAGCTCGCGCTTCAGGAAAACGAACTGGATGCGCCCCTTCGTTCAAGACGTAAAGGGTATCGTCGGAAGCGCGATCCCAGTCGTTAGCAACGGCCGGTTTACCAATCCCGACGACATGATCGAAGCCATTAACGGCGGTCAATGCGACATCATCGGCGCAGCCCGTCCCTCCATTTCCGATCCTTTTCTGCCGACCAAGATATCCGAAGGTCGAATCGAAGACATCCGCGAATGCATCGGCTGCAACATGTGCGTATCTCGAATGCAGCAACAAGGTTTGCTCTATTGCACGCAGAACGCGACGTCTGGAGAGGAGTATCGCCGGGGCTGGCATCCGGAGAAGTTTGAAAAGGCAAAAGATCCTTGTTCGGTGCTAGTGGTCGGCGGGGGGCCGGCTGGCATGGAATGCGCCGTCGTTCTCGGCAAGCGGGGCTACGACGTTCATTTGCGCGAAGCAGAAGGCGAACTCGGCGGGCATTGGCGCGACGTGGCCCGTTACCCGCGTTGCTCCGAGTTCGGGCGCGTTATTACTCATCGGCAGATCCAACTGGATAAGCTGAAGAACGTCGAAACCCATCTCGGCGTGGGGAAAATGTCGGCTGACGACGTTCTGGAATACGGCGCCGACAAGGTCGTTATTGCCACCGGCGCCCACTGGTCAACCGATGGCACGGGCGCGGAGATTCACCGCCCAATTCCTGGAGCCGACGCGTCCTTGCCGAGCGTCTTAACGCCGGAGCAAATCATGGCGGGCAAGCCTATCCCCGGGCAAAAAGTCGTGGTGTTGGACGGCGACGGCCACTTTACCGGTATTGCGATGGCCGAGCTGGCGGCGGACCTCGGCAAGGAGGTGACCTTGGTCACCAACATGCACGACGTCGTACAATTCTCTCTCTACACAATGGAGATGGCGAACAACAAACGCCTCATGTACGAGAAGAAAATCAAAACCATGACCAACCATTGGGGACATGAGTACGCCGACGGCAAACTTTCGCTGTTCTATCTTTATCGCGATACCCCCGAACTCTACGAGTTGGAGGGCAAATGGGGTCGACGCTTGTCGGGCGACTTGGTGCACCTGGATTGCGACGCGCTCATCCTGGTGACGATGCGCGTCCCGAATGCCGAACTCTTCCACGAACTCTTGCGCCGGCAGTCCGAATGGGAAGAGAACGAGGTCCAGGCCGTCTACCGGATCGGCGATTGCTATACGCCGCGACATCTTATGAACGCGATTTTCGACGGCCACCGGTTGGCACGAGAGTTTGAATCGCCCCACCCGCAGTATCCTCTTCCCTTCATTCGCGAGCGGCAAATCTGGGGTAACGACACCTACCCGAAGCTCGGTGACGCAAGGCCAAATGTAGAGTTTGCGTAGTTCGCCTCCCTGTCTATTGGCGAGCGATGGGCGAGGCGTCGCTACTTTTTTGGGAAGGCCGCAGTCGTGGAGACACGAGAACTTTTCTGGTCCTTGGATGCTGCGCAAATCGCCCTTTTCTATGCGCTTGGGACCGCCGCCATTGTTGTATTTCTCCTCGGTTGTTGGCGTCACTTCGCAAAGTACCGCCGCGGGGCACCGGTGCCGGTCCAAGTCGATTTGTGTCGGGGGGCCGTGGCCATGCTCTGGTCAGTGCTGTCCCATCGTGCCCTGAGGCGACGCGACCGCTCGGCTGGTGTCGCTCATGCCGGCATTTTCTTCGGCTTTCTGCTGGCGGCGATTGGTACGACCATCATCTTCGTCGACTACGACATCTTCCAGCCGCTCTCTGGCCTCTCTTTCTGGAAAGGCGACTTCTATCTGTGGTTCAGCCTAGTGCTCGATCTGGGGCACCTAACGCTGATCCTAGGGCTCCTAGTGATGGTGACCCGCCGCGCGGCCTTTGCGCTGCCCAAGCTTGACTATCGGCGCAGCTACGAGGGCGAGACAGAACTGCGCCCGCAAGCCAAGATCTGGCGCATCGAAGATTGGGCCTTTCTCTCAGTCCTCCTCGTGATCGAGATTACTGGCTTCCTCCAGGAAGGGACGCGTTTATTGGCGGAGCCAGTCGCTTGGGCGCACTGGTCGCCCATTGGCCTGGGCGTTGCCAACCTGCTGGCCGCGCTTGGAATGACGCCAGAAACCGCTACGGCGATTCGCAGTAGCAATTGGTGGCTTCACGCGATCTTGGCTTTGGCCTTCACGGCCGCCATTCCTTGGTACAAGGCCAAGCACATGCTCGCTGTTCTGGGGTCGCTGTCCCTTCGCGATATCAAGGCGCTTCGGCGGCTGCCCAAGGAACCGGAACAGAAGTCAACGGCTGGCTACGCCACGATTGCCGATTTCTCATGGAAGGACATGTTGAACTTGGACGCCTGCACCAGGTGCGGTCGTTGCCATGAAGCCTGTCCGGCCCGCGCATCGCATTACCCTTTGAGCCCGCGCGATCTGATATTGGACCTGCGCGATTACGCTGACGAGACCCAGGGGGCCGTCGCCAACGGCCTCGATCTCGTCGGCGGCGTGATCGAAGCCGAAACGCTTTGGGCCTGTCTTAGCTGCGGCGCCTGCCAGGAGATCTGTCCGGTCGGCATCGAACACCCAGCCATGATCGTGCAAATGCGCCGCCAGTTGGTCGAACGTGGTGAGCTTGATCCCTTGCTTCAGAGTACCCTCGGTGCTGTCGCCAACACCGGCAACAGCTTCAATGAAAGCGCACGCAAGCGCTCGGCTTGGACCCGCGAGTTAGAATTCAAGGTCAAAGACATTCGCGACGAGCCCGCCGAGGTGCTTTGGTTCGTCGGCGATTATGCCTCTTTCGATCCACGCAATCAGAAAGTCAGCCAAACCGTGGCTCGGATCCTGCGCGCCGCCGGCGTGGATTTCGCCTTGCTGCACGAGGGCGAGCAAACCGCAGGCAACGACGTAAGGCGCATCGGCGAGGAGGGTTTGTTCGAGAGCCTGGTCAAGCACAATCTGGCTCAGCTGAGCGGCTGCAAGCCCTTTTCACGAATCATTACCACCGACCCTCACAGCTACAACACCATAAAGAACGAATATCCGGAGTTCGGCCAAACTGCCCCGATCCAACATTACTCCGAGACGTTGGCAGATCTGCTCGCCAGCGGCGACCTCAAAGTGGTCAAGCCGCTCGGCAAACGAGTGACGTTCCATGATCCCTGCCACTTAGGTCGCCTCAATGGCGTGTACGAGGCGCCGCGCCGCGTCCTCAAGGCGATCGGCTGTGAGCTGATCGAGATGCCGCGCAGCCGCGATAATTCGTTTTGCTGCGGCGCGGGCGGCGGGCGCATCTGGATGCGGGACCAGCCAGGGACGGAGAGACCCTCGGAAGACCGCATGCACGAGGCGGTCGCGCTGTCCGGCGTCGAAAGCTTCATTACTTGCTGTCCCAAGGATCTGACCATGTTCGAAGACGCTCGAAAGACCAGTGGCCACGAAAACGACCTCGTGGTCGAGGACCTGGCGGAGCTGGTAGCCGAGGCGATCGCCCTCGACTCGTTCTCGCTCAAAGACTTGCCGCAGCTCGCCGAGCGCATCACCGATACGGTGGCGGCACGCATCGCTGACGTGGTGGCCGCCCGGCTCGACGCTGTCTTGACGGCCCGCCTAACGGCCCTGCCACAACCCGCTTCGTCGGAAGATTCCGGAACGGCTGGCTCGGTATCCTCGCCGCAAGGTCCTGCCGCACCGGCCTTCGGGGCCCGTTCCAGCTTGGAACGCGGCGAAGCGCCGGTCTCGCCGGCACCCCGTGGGGAGGCGCATGGAAAGGTGGCTCAGGGGGACGACGCACTCGAACCGTCTTCGGCACCGGCCATCTCATTACGGCAAATGGATTGGGACAAACTGGCGCCCCTCGCGCCCGTCAGCTTTCCCGAATACGAACCGCCGGCGAAAGAGACCTTACGGATCTTGGTGGCGGTCAAGCACATTGCCGTGCTTGGCGACGAATACGAGTTCACCCCAGATCGGCGCGACATTCAGCCAGCCTACCTCGAGCACGAGCTAAACGAGTGGGACGACGCTGCGCTTGAAGCGGCCCTGCAGCTGATCGAGACGGCAGGCGGCGGCGAGGTCGTGGCCGTCTGCATCGGTCCGGAGGAAGCAGAGGCCAGTCTGCGCAAGGTTCTGGCCAAGGGCGCAGACCGAGCGGTCCGAGTCTGGCATGAAGGGCTAGGCGCTGCCGATCCGCTGACCATCGCGCGCGGAATCGCGGGCGTGGCGGCGAAGGAGCAGCCAGATCTCATCTTGGCCGGAGCTCAATCGGGCGACCAAGCCAACGGCGCCGCCGGAACCGCCGTGGCGCGGATCCTTGGGCTTCCCCATGCTGCCGTCGTTGTCGGACTGCAGTGGACCGGCGATGGATGCGTCTCGGTGACGCGCGAGCTGGAAGGCGGCGTCCGCCACCACTTCACTCTGCCGACACCTGCGCTGTTGACAATCCAGACCGGCGGTAGTGCCCCCCGCTACGCGACCATGCGCATGATCAAACAGGCCAAGAAAAAGCCCCTGATCGAGATTGACGGCTCGGGCCTACTCGATGATGGCGGCGGCTACAGCGTACGCCGCATGTACACGCCGCCTAAAGAGAGGGCGCAGATGCTCGAAGGCGGACCGGACGATATGGCGGCCTTTGTCGTCAAGGTCATTCGCCAGATGGAGAACGCTTGAGCCGTGGCCGGTATTCTGATTCTTGCCGAGCATTTCCGGGGCGCACTGCGCGACATCACCGCAGAGTTGGCAGGCGCCGCCCTATCGCTCAAGGACAAGCTGGGCGGGCCTGTCACCCTTGCGGTACTGAGCGACGGCGATGCCGACTTAGCGGCTAGCGCCAACTTGGCAGGCGTAGACGAGGTTCTCAGCGTCAACATCGGTGCTGCTGATTTCGATGCGGCGCTCTACGAAGAGGCCGCCTTTCGTCTGGGCGAGAGGTTGCGGCCCCAAGTCATCCTGCTCGGCCACACGGTGAGCGTGATGGCCTATGCGCCAGCTTTGGCAGCCCGCCTTGGCAGCGGCTTTGCGAGCGACGTATTCGGGCTCGATTTTGCCGGCGGCGAGTTGATCGCCACCCGTAGCGCCTACGGTGGGAAGGTCAATCTCGAGGTTGCCTTCCCGGGCAAAGCCGTCGTGGTCTTGACCCTTCGCGGCGCTGTCTTTGCACCGGCCAAGCACTCCGGCAGCGCTAAGGTCGAGTCGCTGCACTTGGACCTTACGGCGCTGGATGGACGCAGTGTCCACCTCGAGTACCAAGAGTCGCCGACCGCGGACATCGATCTAAGCAAGGCCGGATTCATCCTCTCGGTCGGCCGTGGCGTGCAGGACAAAGAGAACCTGCCCCGTTTCAGCGCGTTGGCGGACAAGCTGGGAGCTGCCTTTGGCTGCAGCCGTCCGATCGTCGATGCCGGTTGGCTGCCAAGGCAGCACCAAGTCGGCCAATCCGGCAAGGTGGCTACCAACTGCAAGCTCTACCTCGCACTCGGAATCTCGGGCGCAATTCAGCATCAGTTCGGCATGAAGCACGTGGATACCATCATCGCAGTGAATTCCGATCCCAATGCGCCGATTTTCAACGTCGCGACATACGGCGCGGTGGTCGACCTTTTCGCGTTCGCCGACGCCCTTGAGCGGCAGCTCGAATAAGGCTGAGCACTCGAACGATTGGACCGAAAGGAAGACGACCAGAACGCAACATCGAATCTACGGGAGACTCGGAATGGCATACGAGCAAACACTCTTTATCGATCGCGAATGGCAGGCCGGAGGCGATGGCTCTATCCCCGTCATCAACCCGGCAACCGAAGAGACCGTCACGCCGATTTCGTCCGCGAGCAGGGCACAAGTGGACGCCGCGCTCCAGTCGTCCCATTCCGCACAACGCGGCTGGGCAAAGCTAAGTCCCGTGGAGCGCGGGCGGTATCTACGGGATATTGCCAAGGTCTTACTGGAGAACAAGGACGCCCTGGCCAACCTTTGCGTACAGGAGGTTGGTAAGCCGATTTCCCAGGCGGCAGAGGAAGTCGACAACGCCTCCGCCTACTGCGTCTATACCGCCGAGTGGGACCGCCGCATCGAAGGCGAAATCCTGCCGAGCGACAGTTCCGGTGAATCGATTCATCTGATGCGCGCGCCGCTCGGCGTGATCGCTGCTATCACGCCGTGGAACTATCCGATCGAGCTCTACTTTCGGAAGGTGGCGCCCGCCTTGCTGACGGGTAATACCGTTGTCCTCAAGCCGAGCGAGGTCACGCCACTCACGAGCATCGAGATCACTCGCTTGGTCCACGAACAGACGGACTTGCCGGCCGGCGTTCTTAATCTGGTAACGGGCGGACCCGAAACCGGCAATGCAATGGTCGTGAGCCCGCTCACGGCGATGGTGGGCATGACCGGGCACAGGGACACCGGAAAGAAGATCATGGCAGCAGCCGCCACCAATCTGACCCGCGTTTCGCTAGAGCTCGGGGGCTCCGCCCCGGCAATTGTCTGGCAAGACGCGGATTTGGATGTAGCGGTGAAGGCAATCATAACCGCTAGGCATACGAACGCGGGGCAAGTCTGCACCTGTGCCGAACGAATCTACGTGCATGATCAAATCTTCAGTGAATTCGTCGACCGGTACGTTGCCGCGGCTCAAGCTCTCAAGATCGGCGATCCCTGGCAGGACCCCGACATGGGCCCGCTCATCAACGCTGCGCAATGCAAGAAAGTCGAGGCGGCGGTCGCCAAAGCCAAGTCCGATGGTGCCAAGCTGGTGACCGGAGGCGCAAGACCGTCGGGCGCGGAATACAAGCGCGGGTTCTGGTTCGCACCCACAATCTTCACTGACGTGACGCCGGACATGGACATCATGCGCGAGGAGACTTTCGGTCCGGTATCGCCGATCATGCCGGTGTCGTCGCTCGACGAAGCACTGAGATACGCGAACGACTCCCGCTATGGCCTTTCCGCCTACATCTTCAGTACCAATTACAAAGTGATCATGCGTGCAGCCCATGAGTTTGAGTTCGGCGAGATTTATGTAAACCGCACCATGGGCGAAGCCCTCCAGGCGCACCACATCGGTCACAAGGAATCCGGGATCGGCGGCGAGGACGGCAAATATGGCGTGCTCAAGTACACACAATTGAAAACCGTCTATCACAGATACGGCTGAGGAAGTCCGTTACTGCCTGGATGCGGGCCATGCAATCCATGCATCGGATGTACAAACCGACAGAAGAAGATTTGAACACTGCCCTCGACACTGCTGAAGGCATTTTTGCAGCGCTATATGTCCATTCCGATGCGGCAGAGGACCTAACGGGTCGTGTACCTAAGCGGCCACCAACAGGAAAGGTTATCCCTTGGGGGCGTCGCTGAAGAAGGCCCGACGACCATGGCGATGACGCCAGTTCGGATCAGAAAGAATAATAGCGTAGGCAGAGGTGATATGGGGATTTCCATCGCGACTGCGCCTTCCGTCGGGGGTCGTTCCAGGCGCGACTCAAAAGGAGAGCTCTCAAAGAGCAATCGCTGAGTCACTAAACGGAAAGCTCGTCATGGGCATCCTGGCGCTGATCGCGGAGTTCGAGAATGACATTCGCCATGGACGTCAGATGGACGGTATCACCAAGGTGCGGGAACGGGGCGTAAGGGCCAGTAGCTGGACTCCCAGTCCGCCCGGAGCGCACCCAGGCGACGGTCAATCAGCAGGTGGAATGGAATAACCCGCCGACCGGCATGCTTTCACGAAGCTCGTTGAAGCGCTCCACAGCAGCCTCGGTCTGTAAGACCTCGACCTCAATGCCGTTCTTGGCCAAAACCTCCAGGGTTTCGGGACAAACGCTAAGTCGTTCCCAGATCCCTTTAGACAGCACTACGGTCTTGGCGCCGTGCTCGATTAATTCCTGAACGTCAGCAGGCTGAATGCCGGGCACGTGGTGTGTTCCGGTCTCGCCCCAGTCCCACTCCCTCGCGCCGCCGGGAAACACCTTGGTGTCCTTGAAAGGCGGATGGCCTTCAACCTCTATGTGTCCCCATGAAAGGTGCGAGATACGCGGGGATTTGAGTTCTGCCTGGTTCATGTTTCTAACCCGAAAGAGTTTAGCGCTTTGCCGCAGTGAGCGCCAAGCCAGGGCGCGCCAGGATCATCTCATCGCTTGTGAATTCCAGGAGCGGCTGATGTCCGCTTTGCCCCTGAAAGCGGATATTTTCAGGCTCGGTATCGACGTCTTCTAAGTGCCAAGAACAGAAGTTTCGGCCATATCCAACCAAGACGTTGTTTTAGGGCGAGAACCAATCCCGTACCCGGCACGACCAGGAGGAGTACGAGCAGAAGCAGGCGAAGGCTGATCAGGTCGAGGCGCTCCCAAGGGATCGTTGGCTCGCATGATCGATGGGATAAGAGGAGTGTTGGGAGCACAGACAATACAAATTGATCGAGATCAACGTACAAGCCATCGTGATCCTTATCGCTCTTGTCTTAAGACACTGATCTTCTCGTTCTGGGAGGGATTCAATGGCACAAGTCGCTTCGCGAAATAACCGCCTC
>Ga0307444_1001112_pt1 | contig 11820 bp, 10 predicted proteins | sample SalMarSW160340MG_FD_202145 | JGI IMG/M metagenome (GOLD analysis project Ga0307444, IMG submission 202145) | Salt marsh sediment microbial communities from the Plum Island Ecosystem LTER, Massachusetts, United States - SW1603-40 | ecosystem: Environmental > Aquatic > Marine > Intertidal zone >... | reverse complement strand
TTCCCCGAACAATTCAGATAACCGGCCATAACCTGTCCTTCGTGTGAGGTCCATTTGCCACATCCGTTCGTTTGCATGGATGTAGCCACACGCAAAAAAAAGATCGTTTTCGTTTTCGGCATAAATATGAGGAACTCCCCAAGTGTCAGTGATTATTTTCACCACACTATCTAATCCTTGGACAGAAGTTTTCCCTTTGTATTTTGGCTTGGATAAAAAGAAATAACTGGGAAAAAACAACAAAAATCCCAAGATGATCAAAAAGATCGCCAAAACAAATTTCTTTAAAAAAGATTTCATAAAGTTGCGGATTCCTTGCGGGATTTTCCTTCGATCTTGAGTATCTCGTCGGCTTTTTTTAAAACTTCTTCGGGAAATTCTACTCCCTGTTTCGCGGCCGCGTTCAAGTTGAGATGGAGCTCGACTTTGTTCATATACTGGATAGGGATATCACCCGGGCTTTCACCATTTTTTATCCGGATAGCCATCTCTCCCGCCCTATGTCCCATATCGAAAAAATCCCATCCCATGGCGGCACAAGCACCGAGGTTAGTGGAAAACAGAGCTCCACCGAACAGAGGCAAGGCATTCTCGTCAGCCACACGGCTTACAGCTTCAAAGGAAGCATTGATGGTATTATCCGAGATCTGATAGATAACTTCGATTTTTTTGTTTACCAAAACCTGGGCGGCCAACAAAACCTCGCTTTTGTTGTTGACAGCAACGGCGATGATCTCCATACCCATCTCTTTTGCTCCTTCTTTGGCCAAATCCAAGTAGTAATTCGAATTCAGCTCAGAGGGAGTCCAGAGCGTTCCGATCCTTTTCGTACCGGGTAGGATCTGTTTGATAAACGCCAAGCTTTCTTTTATGGGCCCTCTTGAAGAGATACCGGTGACATTGGGCAGATGATCATTTACAGACCTTCCCGCCCCGGCCAGGAAAGGATTGGCTATGGAAGAAAATACGATCGGGATCTCGGAGGAAGCATGGAGGGCTGCCTGGAGACAGGGTGTGGAAAACGGGACTATCAAGTCTACTTTCGACGACACGAATTCTTGTGCGATACGCTGGACCTCGGGAATACTCCCCATCCCATTGCGGATCACCATCCTAATATTCACGCCATCCAACAAATCGGCTTCTTCGAGAGCGCTTAGGAAACCTTTCCGCACCGCATTCAAAGTGGGGGCATCGTCGACCTGGAATAGGCCGATGGTGAAAAGGTCCTTGTTCTCCTTTTGACACCCTGAGAAGATCAGGATAAGAGCAACTAAAAAAAACGCATATTTTCTCATGAAGCGATTCTCGAATTTCCTAAACATCATAATCAAAAATCCAGCCAGGAGCAAATTTTTTTTGGTATAATGACAAATGCAAATCGAGTAAATGACACAATATTTTTTCGGCACAGCAGGATGGAGTTACAAGGACTGGGAGGGAATCGTTTATCCCGCAAAAAAGGGAGCCAACTTTCATGCTCTCGTCTTTCTGGCGCAGTACATCGATGTCGTCGAGATTAACAGCACCTTCTACAGGCCTCCCGCAATCCGGATGTCCTGGTCATGGATAAAACGTGTGGACGGCTACCCCGACTTTTTGTTCACTGTCAAACTACATCAGGTTTTCACCCACCAACGAAAAGGATTTTCACAAAAAGATGTGAACGAGTTCAAGGGCGGGATCGAACCCCTGAAAGCCCATAACCGGCTCGCTGCCATTCTCATCCAATTCCCCTGGTCGTTTGCGCAAAACACTCTCCATGTCGACTATTTGACAAATCTTTTCAAATTGTTCGAGGAGTTTCCTCTGGCTTTGGAAATCCGGCACAGCAGCTGGGACAACGCAGAGTTTTACGATCTTTTATCCGAGCACAAGGTGAGTTTTTGTAACATCGATCAACCGGTGATCGGAAAGTCCATAAAACCGACGGCCCTCTGTACTAATCCTGAGCTTTCCTATGTCAGGCTTCACGGACGAAACTACAAGAACTGGTTCAGCGAAAAAGCTGGGCGGGACGAGCGGTATAACTACCTTTATTCAAACGATGAACTGGAAGACTGGATCGTGAGAATAAAGGCACTGGGAAAAAAGAGCAAAAAGGTGGTTGTCATCACGAATAACCACTATCGGGGACAGGCGTTGGCTAATGCACTCCAGATAAAAAACATGATCACGGACGAAAAACTCGATATTCCCCTGGATTTGCTCAAGCAATACCCAGCCCTGAAAGAAATCATTAAAAAAATAAAGTCCGGGCAGATGGATTTATTCGAAGAAGAAGAAAACTAGCGCTTACTCAGGATATCGGTCAGAGCTCCTTTCAATTCGGGATACACAAACTTATACCCGGTTTTTTCAAGACGGGATGGAAAAACTCGCTGACTGGTCAATATGGTTTCTTCTGCCATTTTCCCGAAAGCAAGCTTAAGAATCAATCCAGGGATCGGCAACCAAGCAGGACGCTTGAGGAGTTTCCCCAGTTCCCGGCTGAACATTTTGTTTTGAAGCGGCTGGGGAGCTGTCAAATTGAATACTCCGCTTATGTCCTTATGCTTCATGAGGAATAGGAGGGATCCGATCTCGTCTGCCAGATGAATCCAGGACATCCACTGTTTGCCGTTTCCCAAAGGCCCCCCCGCAAAAAACCTATAGGGCAAAATCAAACGAAGAAACGAACCCCCTCTGGATCCCAGCACCAGCCCTGTACGGACAACGACACGACGGACTCCCAGGGCTTCGATACCTTCAGTCGATTCCTCCCATTTTTTAGCAACCTCTGCGAGAAATCCTTCGCCCAAACCGGACGATTCATCCACGGCCTCTTTTCCCCTGTTACCGTATATCCCGATGGCTGAAGCCTGGATGACGACTTCAGGTTTTCTTCTCACGGACTTGACCGCATCTGTAACCGCTTTCCCTGCGTTCAATCGGCTTCGAAGAATCCTTTGTTTTCTCTCGACAGTCCACCGGCCAGATCCTATGCTCTCCCCTGCCAGGTTGATGATTGCCGCAGCCCCTTCCGCATACTCGCTCCACCCCGTTGCGCTTTTCCCATCCCATTCAACAAATGTTATTCCACTCTCCCCTCTTTTTTTTGCAGCCGTTGCATTTCGTGTGAGGCACACAACATCAAAGCCCTCCTGGAAGAACCGGAGGGACAGCGGGTGCCCGATAAAACCCGTGCCTCCTGTGATAATCACACTCGACAACGTTGCTATTCTCCTTTCCCGTACCTATCGATAAAGGCAAACTCCGGAAATCTTTTCCTCTCCGGCCTCTCTTTTTCATCGGCAGCCTGGCTGTCTGAAAGAACCGGGCTGATCTTATCGGCATGTTTTCCCACAATTATGAGCGTGATCACCGAATAGTCTTCCGGAATACCCAGGATCTCTCTCGTTTTTTTGGGACTGAATCCCGCGATGGGATGAGCCACCAACCCCAGCTCTGTGGCTCTTAATACCAAAAAACCTGTGGCCAATCCGCAACCGAATTGGTGATATATCCTATCCCTGATAATGCAGTCATCATCCTCTTTGCTGAAGACAGCGATGATCAGGAATGCTGCTTGGGCCCACACATTCCCCGAAGAGAGAGCATCGTGCATCTTCTCGAGCATTTCGGGACTGCGAACAAACACAAACCGCCAGGGCTGGTTGTTATTACAGGAGGGAGCCAACTGGGCATGACGGGCCAAGTCTTGGATAAGGGCATCGGTGATATCGACTGGAGCCAGAGAGCGGTAGGCTCTTCTCTCGTGTATAGCCTGATGAACATCCATGGCTTTCTCCTCCTATTTTCTGGTTTCGGTCAATTCCTGCAATTTTTCCGTCCGGTCTTCCTTCCTGAAGACCAGAGGTGTTTTATCCTCCCGATAGATTCCCACGTTTTCCTCAAAAGCAGGCTTTGAGGGATTGATGTAAAAGATTCCCAGGGGTAGCTTCTCCTGTTCCAGAGACCTTTGAAAGGCCTCGATGCGATCGGAGGGATCGTACGTTTCTTCAAGATAATAGATCCGTTCTTTGAACCACTGGTATGTGTTCACTTTGTTGAAGGATACACAGGGTTGGAAAATGTCGACCAGAGCATAGCCTTTATGAGCGATCGCTTTCTTCAGAATTTCCTTCGTCCGGTCCCCATCTCCGGAAAAGGCTCTGGCCACAAAAGAAGCATCCAGGGAGATGGCAAGGGCGATCGGATTGAAAGGCTGGAGGATGACACCATTTACTTGAACGGGGGTCTTGAAACCGCACTGACTGGTAGGGGAAGCCTGCCCTTTGGTCAGTCCATAGACCATGTTGTCGTGGACGATGTTGGTGAAATCCGAATTTCTGCGGATGGCGTGGATCAGGTGATTCCCTCCTTCCCCATACATGTCGCCGTCGCCGCTTTCGGCGATCACGGTCAATCCAGGATTTGCCACCTTTATGGCTGTAGCCGGAGGAATGGCCCGGCCATGGAGGCCATTGAAGTAATGGCAGCGCATATAGTGAGGGATTTTGGCAGCCTGGCCAATCCCAGACACCATTACGAGGCGTTGGGGTTCGATATCCAATTCAGCCAGGGCTTCTTTGAGGGTCTGGAGGATGCTGAAATTGCCGCAACCGGGACACCACGCGATATCGATTTCACCCATGTCATAAATATTTGCATCCATTCTCATTCTCCTATTTTATCCTGTTGAGAACGCCTTCGACGATCTCCTCGACTGAAAACGGGAGTCCGCTGTATTTGAGGATCTTCGACTGGATGTCCACACCGGTGTGAAGTTTGAGGAACCGGCCCAACTGGGAAGTCGCGTTGTTTTCGATGATGATGATCTGTTCAGCCTGATTTATCAATGGTTGTGTTCTTTCATGCAAGGGGAATATCTGGGAAAAGTGCAGAAACGCAAGATCATCTCTTCCGATAATCTCCATCGCTTCCTTGATAATGGGATAGGTCGAACCCCAACCGATAATGAGTATTTTGAATTCCTGGGGACCGAATAGGGCTGGCGGGACAGTTTCCTCTTTTATCAAGGCCATCTTGTGCAACCTCTTGTCGACCATTTTTGTTCTCAGCTCCAGGTCTTCGGTGATGTGAGCTTCCTGGTCATGCTCATCGCTATCAACCCCCACCAAACCCTCTCCATATCCCGGAATGCCTCGAGGAGATATTCCATCGGATTGTAGGGAATACCTTTTATAATCTTTGTCCGTTTTTACGACATGCCTCTCGGCCTTCAACTGGGAAAAATCGAGGGAAGGGGTGTTGTAATAGCTGTCTACGAAATACTGGTCGGTGAGGATCAAAACCGGGATCTGAAATTTATCGGCAAGGTCGAAAGCTTTTTGAGTGAGCATGATGGCCTGTTCGAGATTTCCCGGGGCAAAAATGATGCGCGGAAACTCACCGTGCCCCGCATACAAAACCATTTCGAGGTCGGCCTGCTCTGTCCTGGTCGGAAGCCCAGTCGCAGGTCCGGGCCTTTGGGCCAAGTGAACAACGACCGGAGTTTCGATCATCCCAGACAGGCTGATGCCCTCGATCATCAGAGCAAAGCCGCCTCCTGAGGTAGTCACGAGTGATCTTGCCCCCGTGTAAGAAGCTCCCACGGCCATATTGATCGCGGAAATTTCATCCTCGGCCTGCTCGACAAGGACATCAAAATCCATCATCTGTTGAGAAAGAAAAACCATCACCCCCGTGGAAGGGGACATCGGATAGGAGGAGAGGAAATTGCAGCCTGCTGCCAAAGCCCCAAATCCGACCGCTTCAGCTCCATTGAGGAGGATTTCATCGGCCACTTGTGGATCAGGGGGTATCTCTGCTTTAAATCGGCCTGACTGAGATATATCTCTTCCGATTTCATATCCTTTTCGCACAGCCTCTAAATTTTTCTGGATGATCTCATCACCTTTTTGGGAGAAATACTGTCGAATACACTCTGATATCAATCCTTCGTCGATCAGGAATATTCCGAGAACAACACTTGCAGCGACAATATTCAAATAAATGCTGCCTCCTAGCTCCTCAGCGATTTGCACGAATGGAATATTCACGCGCTCACCGGCAACAGCACTTGCATTTTCTGGAACAATCTGGGGATCGGCAAAAACCATTGTCTGGGCAGATATTCTTTTCCTGACGTGATCGATCGCTCCCGCATGAAAGGGAACCAGGATATCGATTTTATCCACACAGGCCGAGACTCTTTTCGAAGAAACCCGGATAGTGGTGGAGTTGCTTCCTCCCCTTACACGGGACATGTATTCCTTTGTGGCGAATACATGAAAACCGGAACGTTTCAGCACGTGCACCAGAATGCGCTCTACGGTCTGAACGCCTTGGCCGGCCTCGCCACACAGCACGATCGATATGTCCTCTTTCTTGTTCATGCGGGGTTGTCCCATAAATATCTCCTTTTATGGTGATTCCAATTCATCCGGATGGACTTCGAATCTTCTCGATTCAGCTAGTTTTTTATATCGATCCCGCCCAGGATAGCCGTCGCTTTCACATACAGGGTCATTTGGATCGTGGTGGCAGGGGAGGTTTTGTGTTTCTGATCTACAGCCCCCAAAATGGCGCTGCTGTCCACAATAACTTTCCAATCACGAGGGACAAAAAGGTCTATCCCCCCCAATATAGCTGTCAGTTCGATCGTGGCCTGATTATCTTTCAATTTTGCCTGGGTGAGGTCCAGTTCCAATCCTCCCATAATAGCGGTCGCTTTCCCGCCCCGAAATTTGTCCGATTCGAAACGCCGCTTTAGACCGGAGAATAAGACAAAAGCTCCGAGATCGTCATCTTGGATCTCCGGTGCATTTTCCCCGAAACCCTTTGGCTTCGGTTTGAAAATGATCCACACTCCAGCCGCGATGATAAGCAGGGGCCAGAAATAAGTCCAGACTCTTCCACCCAGGACACCCCAATTGTTAAGCTGGAAAAATACCCCGATCGCAATCAGAAAAAGAGCGACTCCGGCATTGCGGAAACTGCTGGTCAACAAATGGGAAATACCTATCAATATCAAGATCATCGGCCAGTATGTGGAAATGAAATCCCCGAAATCCAATCTATCCATGTTGGCAAGCAAGAAAATGACACCGATGGCGATGATCACCAGTCCTGCAAAAATCCGTCCTTGATAATTGCGCCGTTGACTCATGTTCTCCCTCCTCCATGAATTTTATAGATTATCTAGGATTTTTCCAACCTTTTTTTTTGCACGTCGTAAGCATTTCCTAAACCGCTGCAATTCTTGCAGCATTATGTTAAAGTCAGGAAAGCTGAAGAGGAAGTCATCCGGAGGCGAGCGGGCACGGTTCCTCGAAGAGGAGAGCGAGCCGAGGAATAAGGAGATTTTCCTCGCTGGGGAAAATCGCCGGGCTGACGTTTCAGCTTGTCTGACTGTTTCTTTATCAAAGCTTTGGAAATGCTTCCTTTCGCGGTTTTCTTTTTCCCGAAAGCCCAACTTTGTGTTTTCTAATGAAATCCGGCGAAAAACGTCCTCCCTTTTTATCCATGTAACTCAAGGCATCGAACTGGCACTGCACGACACAGGCACCGCAGAAGACACATTTATCCGGCCTCTCGAGAATGGCAAGCCGTTTTTGTTTATCCAAGGTAAAACAATCCAGCGGACAGACTATCCCACAAATGCCATCTCCGCGGCATTTTTTTTCGTCGACTTCGACTCGAAAATTCAATTCCTCCCGAAATTCACTGATCAAAAGGGGTGTGCTTCCCCCCAAGTCCCCTGCCAATATCAGGGCTGCGATAGCAGACGCTATTCCCCAGAATAGGAGAAAATCCAAAGATAAATGGGATGTCCAGAGGCTGTAGAGAAAAACTCCGGTTAAAACCAGCAAGAGAAAAGAGCCTAAAAAAATCCTTCTGCTGATACGCCTCATCTCCAAAAGTTTATCCTGTCTCTTCGGGCGCAGTAACGGCAAATACAAAGGGAAGGCTGGGAATATTATAAATGCAAGTAACCAAACCATTACAATCGCAGGCACGACAGCCTCTTTTTTAACGATCAGCAGAACAAGGGAAAAAACCACAGACATCCAGAAGGCCCAGGCTATGGCCATTTCGAGGCGGCCCCGCAAGGGAAACCGGACGATGCTCATGGCGACGGTTTTTTTCTGCCCGTTTTCAACATATGCCGTGAAATCTCGGATATCGACCGGTCCCCATTTCACTTTCCAACCTGTTCTCTGATCGATAACTCTTGCCTCGATGCCGCAGGCTGCCAATTGGGGGAGAATGACCGTTCGATGGTCGACAAGCTGTTCGATCCCGCTGAGCTTTATGGCCGAAATCACATCATGATGGGTGAAATGACCCCCTGCAGCCGCACACCACACATTGATCCCGTGGCTGTTGGCCACAAGAAGAAAAACGTTCTGGCCCCTCAGGGCACGTTTGACTTTGAGGACAGTCAGGTGATAATTGCCCGTCAGCAAAACTGGCGAATTTTTATCAGGACTGCCGATTTTTATCAAACCGGTTTTTTGGGGAACGGGCAAAAATCGAAAAAGTGTCTCTAGGATATAAAAAAGCCCGTATTTCAAAATGCTCATCTTGGCTGATCCTATTTTTTTCTTGCGGCCAAACTCAACAGGTTTTGACTTTTGTTCAACCCATATGAAACGATTTCAAAGCCGGCTCCCTCGATTTTTTTCAGTACGTTTTTCAGGGCTCTCGTTGTCGTCCCGCTGACCAGGAATACAAAAAGCTTGAAGAGCGACCGGAAAATTCCCTGGAATAATCTCCTGAAGAAACTGCTCGGCCGGACCTCGTCGGCCACAAGAAAAAGTCCCCCAGGCTTCAAGATGCGGACCACCTCTTTTACGGCAAAATTCAATTCCTCCTCTGTTAGCTCTGAAAGGCAAAGGCCGCTCATCACCGCATCATAGCTTCGATCCTCTTCCCTGCCGAGCTCGGCCACGCCCATCTCCTCAAAATTGATGTTTTGGGAGAGATGGGCAGCTTCGGCTTTTGATCTGGCAACATCCAGCATGCCGGGATTGATATCGATGGCTTTAACGTGTGCTCCCTTCTTTGCTGCCCGAAGAGTCAGTGCCCCTGTCCCGCAACCTATATCCAGGACTCTGTCTCCCTCTTTGACTTGCGCTATCAACCGATCATACAGATCATCCAATTGCCCCCCAGTCAGCAGGCGTATTCCTTTGTCGTACCGGCTGGGCGTCGTCTCGAACAGCTTCATCAACAGCAGCGTACTCATCCTATCCTATCTTATCCTAATCTTTTCCCAAATCATGGTCAAACAATCCAGGATATTTGTTCTGGCGTTCTTTTCCATTTTGTATGCTCAAACTCTAAAGGGGAAAGACATCAGGCATTTCCGCAACGACCTCCCTTTTCCGTTGGACCGGAAGAATGAGCATTCATGCGACGATTTTTGTGGCTTTTCTTGGTTATTGACAGCTCCACCCGCCCGGCCATATACTTCCAGCATAGTTAGGAGGGTGGAGAAACTGCCATGCCACAAACATCACACACTGATCAACAGCACCGTGCAATCTTGCAGAGCATTGCCCAAAGGGCGATGGTGGAGCGAGGCTTGCTCCCCGATTTTTCGGCCGCCGTGCTTGCCGAACTCGACAGGATTCAGGCACCCGCAGGCGTGAACAGTGAGTCAGTCGGAGATTCCATTGGGATTCGTGACCTGACGGACCTCCTGTGGGCTTCCATTGACAACGATGACTCCCGCGACCTGGATCAGCTCACTAACGCCGAAGCCCTACCCGGAAAGAAAGGCAAGATTCGTGTAGCCGTGGCTGACGTGGACGCGCTGGTTAAGAATGGCTCAGCAATTGACGAACATGCGCGCCACAACACGACCTCGGTGTATACGGCGGCCAAGATCTTCCCGATGCTGCCTGAAAAGCTTTCCAACGATTTCACCTCCTTGAATTTCGATGAGGAGCGCCTAGCCGTTGTTGTGGAAATAGTGATCGGCACGGACGGCTCCTTACAGGGCTCGGATATCTACCGGGCGCGCGTCCGCAATCATGCGAAGCTCACCTATAACAGCGTGGCAGCCTGGCTGGAAGGGAACGGCGCTGTCCCCGAGGGGATTGCGGCCGTCAATGGACTGATGGAGAATCTGCGCGTGCAGAACCGGATCGCCCGGAGCCTGAAGAATTTGCGGCGCTTCCACGGGGCGCTGAGTCTGGAAACCATCGAGGCGAAACCGATCTTTGACGGCGACCAAATCCGTGATCTCAAAGTAGAACAGAAGAACCGCGCCGAGGAAATCATCGAGGATTTCATGATCGCAGCCAACGGCGTAACCGCCCGGTATCTCACGGCAAGGAAATTCCCTTCAATACGCCGTGTGGTGCGCACGCCCAAACGCTGGGACCGGATTGTCGAGCTTGCCCAGGAACACAGATTCAAACTGCCAGACAATCCAGATTCGGCGGCGCTCGATGAGTTTCTAGTCAAGGAGAAAGCAGCCGATCCGCTACGCTTCCCCGACCTCTCCCTCGCGGTGATCAAACTTCTAGGAAGGGGCGAATATATCGCAGAACTGCCCGGCGGGACGGCCCCAGGGCACTTTGGTCTTGCGGTCAAGGACTATACCCATTCCACTGCCCCGAATCGCCGCTACACCGATCTGATCACGCAACGCTTATTGAAGGCCGCCATTGCTGGCCGAGCTGCGCCGTATAGCTATGCAGAACTGGATGTGCTGACCAAACATCTCACCAAAGAAGAGGATGCCGCAAACAAGGTCGAACGGCAGGTCGGCAAATCTGCGGCTGCGCTCCTCCTTAAATCGAGGATCGGCGAACAGTTTGACGCCATTGTCACGGGTGCCTCTGATAAAGGCACCTGGGCAAGGTTGTTCACCATCCCTGTTGAAGGAAGGGTGGTGCGCGGGTTCGAGGACGTGGATGTCGGCGGCCGGATCCGCGTGCAATTGATCTCGATCAATGTTGAGCGGGGCTTTATCGACTTTAAGAGAGTGGATCCATCAAAACACTCTCGCCAAGCGTCTTGAGAGTGAAGGGCACGTGGTGGGCGCCTGGCTTACGGTTTCGCCCCTGGACAGCACGCTGGAGTTTGTCCCGCTGCCAACGCTCTTCTGGCTGCTGCTGACGATTATGCTATTGGGTTATGTGATCCTCACTCAATTTGTAAAAACCCGGTTTTACCGCAGATTCGGCGATTGATGACGGTCACTCTATGAATGCGAAAAGATGTTGGCATGAAAACTGCACAAACACAGGTGGCTTCTCCCTAGCGCATCGTACTTTCAAAAAAAAGCTAGCTGCAAGCCCGCGAGAGGCCAAGGAACAGAAGGAAGACAAAATGATTCGGACAGAGGGAGATCATCCATGAAGAGAATTCTGACGGTATTTGTTTTGGTGGTTTTCTTATTGGCGGCCGTCGACTGCGCGTCTTGGAACAAGACCACGCGGGGCGCTGTGATCGGCGGGGCTGGCGGCGCCGTCCTCGGCGGGGTGATCGGCCATGCGGCCGGAAGCACCCTGCTCGGCGCGATCCTCGGGGCGGCCGTCGGCGGAGCGGCCGGCGCCTACATTGGGAATTATATGGACAAACAGGCCGCTGAAATGCAGCGGGATCTTGAAGGGGCCGAAGTCCAGCGCATCGGGGAAGGCATTAAAATAACCTTTGACAGCGGGATTCTTTTTGACATTGACAAAGCCAACCTTCGGCCGGTCAGCAAAACAAACCTGGTAGAGCTGGCCAAAATCCTGAATAAATATCCTGATACCAACATTATTATCGAAGGCCATACGGACAACACCGGATCGGATGAACACAACATGACCCTTT
>Ga0307444_1001105_pt1 | contig 11849 bp, 8 predicted proteins | sample SalMarSW160340MG_FD_202145 | JGI IMG/M metagenome (GOLD analysis project Ga0307444, IMG submission 202145) | Salt marsh sediment microbial communities from the Plum Island Ecosystem LTER, Massachusetts, United States - SW1603-40 | ecosystem: Environmental > Aquatic > Marine > Intertidal zone >... | reverse complement strand
GCGTGACATTGCACAGATTCGGTAGAAAACGGCGCCTTGTGCGGCGCTTGGCATGGCTCACATTGTTGCCGGTGAGCACGGCTTTGCCGGACAGCTCGCAGCGACGGGCCATGGTCCTTGTCCTTCTTGAAACACGATCTATGGAAGCCTGTAGCGGCTTGTGACAATCCACAAGCGCAGGCGCCAGGGAGCCGAGATATACGGGGATGGCCCTTTTCGGTCAAGGCACCGCCTCGATTTCCGTCTATGCTTCGCGAATTGACGAATCCCCCAAATACCTGGACATTCCGGGGATCGTGGGGGCCTCGCGGGGCCGCCTTGCCAGAGGTCGGGAGGCATGTGGGCAGCACGGCATTGTCTGAGTCTTGCGGCTGTCGCCGGCCTGACGCTGGGGCTCGGCGGCAATCTTGCCGGTGAGCACGCCGTCGCCGAGGACGTCGGTCCCAGGGCATCCTCGATCGTCGCCGTCTACCAGGTCAATATTGGCCGTATCAATCTCGGCAACTTCCAGGTGACTACAACCTTCAACGGGGACGGCTACCAGATGCGCGGCGAAGGCCGCTTCTCCATCCTCGAAGGCATCCTCTATGAGTGGCGCGGCTCCACGGCGAGCGCGGGCCGCGTGACGCCGGCAGGCCCCGAACCCTCTATGTACGCGGCGAACTATTCCGACGGCAGCCGGGGCAGCGAGCAATTGCGCGTGACCTTCGACGACGGCGCCGTGCAGCACATCTCGATCGTGCCCAATAAGCGACCCATCCCCGGGACCATACCGGTCACCCAAGAGCAGCTCGAAGGCGTGCTCGATCCGTTGAGCGGCGCGTTTCTCACGGCGCGCTCGCCGAACCCCTATGGCGACTTGAGCGTCTGCAACCAGATGCTGCCCGTGTTCGACGGCAAGGCGCGCTTCGATCTGGTGCTCAAGCCGAAGAAAGCGGTGATGGTGCACAATGCCACGCCCGGCAATTATTCCGGACCGGCCGTGATCTGTCGCGTGAAGTTCATCCCCATCGCCGGCTACCAGCCCGACAATCCGGGGATCAGGCTGATGCGGCAGACCGACGAGATCGAGGTTTGGCTCATGCCGGTCAAGGGGACACATATGTATGTGCCCTATCGGATTGTGCTGCCAACGCCCGTGGGCTATGGCACCGCCGTGGTCACATCGATACAAGTTGCAGGTCCGAGGCGCGCCAGCCTCAACTGAGTGCGCGCACCGTTCGCACCAGGTGTTAACGCGAGAGCCACAAAACCCAACATGTCGTAGGGAACGGACGCTGAAAATTTACGCACCCCTGATTCGCCCCCGCTCCGTTCCCGTTGCGATCCTGCAAGGCTAGAGGCCAGAGAAGACCGAAATCGACATATAGCGTTCGACCCCGAAGGCGCGAGGCAGGCGCCCGAGAACCGAGGACGCCCCGAAAGATGTGCCGTTTTAGGGCAGAACATAATCCGAATGGGCGGAGTCAGCGATTCGGACGGGATTCGTTCTTCCCCCGTTCACGCCACGAGCGAGAGTCACGTTAAGACCTAAGTAGAATGAGCAGGTCCTTTTCCACGCAATCCACAGGTGTCCTCAAGGGCCGCGGCGTCACCGCCGTGCTCGGACCCACCAACACGGGCAAGACCCACCTCGCCATCGAGCGCATGCTCGCCCACGACGTGGGCGTTATCGGCCTGCCGCTGCGCCTCTTGGCCCGCGAGGTCTACGACAAGGTCGTCGCCCGCGTCGGCCCGGGCCAAGTCGCGCTCATCACCGGCGAAGAGAAGGTCAAGCCGCCATCGGCGCGTTTCTATGTGTGCACCGTCGAGGCCATGCCGCGGGAGCTGGAGGCCGACTTCGTCGCCGTGGACGAGATCCAGCTCGCGGCGGATGCCGAGCGCGGGCATGTCTTCACCAACCGGCTGTTCCACGCGCGCGGTCTGAACGAGACGCTGCTGCTCGGCGCGGCCACCATGCGCGACGCCATTCGCGAGTTGCTTCCCGGCGCGAACCTCGTGTCGCGCCCACGCCTCTCGAAGCTCACTTACGCCGGCGACAAGAAGATCACCCGCCTCCCGCGCAGGTCGGCCATCGTCGCGTTCTCGGTCAACGACGTTTACGCCATCGCCGAGCTCGTGCGCCGGCAGCGCGGCGGCGCTGCGGTAGTCCTCGGCGCGCTGAGCCCCCGCACCCGCAACGCGCAAGTGGAGCTCTACCAGAACGGCGACGTGGACTTCCTCGTGGCGACCGACGCCATCGGCATGGGTCTCAATCTCGATCTCGATCACGTGGCCTTTGCCGGCATCCGCAAATTCGACGGCCAGGCGCACCGCAATCTTTCGCCGTCGGAGATCGGTCAAATCGCCGGCCGCGCCGGACGTCATATGAACGACGGCACGTTCGGCGTGACCGGCCAGGTTGCGCCGTTCGACTCCGAGCTGATCGACAGGCTGGAGAGCCACGCCTTCGACCAGGTCGGCGTGCTGCAATGGCGCAGTCGCACGCTCGATTTCGCTTCCATCGAGGCTCTGAAGGAGAGCTTGCGCGAGACGCCGGACCATCCGCGCCTCGCCCGCTCGCGCATGGTGGACGACGTGATCGCGCTCGAGAACGTCACGCGCGACGACGCATTGCGCGACGTTGCCAAAGCACCGGCCGCCGTGGGTCTGTTGTGGGAAATGTGCCAAATCCCCGACTACCGCAAGGTCTCGCCGACGAACCATGCTGAGCTGGTGAGCACCCTCTTCCGCTTCGTCATGAGCGATGAGGGCAGTATCCCCGAGGACTGGTTTGCCAACCAGGTGGCGCAGTCCGACCGCACCGACGGCGATCTCGACACGCTGTCGAATCGGCTCGCCCAGATTCGCACCTGGACCTACGTGTCGCATCGCGCCAAATGGCTCCATGATCCCGAGCATTGGCAGGATCGCACGCGCGCGATCGAGGACACACTGTCCGACGCCCTTCATGAACGCCTGACACAACGTTTCGTCGACCGGCGCACCAGCGTGCTCATGCGGCGCCTGCGCGATAAGGAGGATATGATGGCCGAGATCAGCCCTGACGGTCAGATTTTGGTCGAGAACCATTATGTCGGCCGCCTCGACGGCTTCCGCTTCACGCCGGATGCGTCGAGCGACGGCGTTCACGGCAAGGCCGCGCGCCATGCCGCCGCGCAAGTTCTGGCGATCGAGCTCGCCTCCCGCGCCGAGGCGCTCGCCGCCGCCCCTGATGAGGCCATTACGCTGACGCCCAGCGGCCGCATCATGTGGCAGGGCTCGGAGATCGGCCGGCTCGAACGTGGCGAGACGGCGCTGAAGCCGCGCTTCGAGGTCTCGGCCGACGAGCATTTGAGCCCGCCCGATAAGGAGCGCGTGATGGCTCGCCTCGACGCCTGGCTCGCCGCGCATCTTGAGGCAAGGCTCAAACCGCTGATGGCGCTGAGCGAAGCCCAGGACCTCTCCGGCCTCGCCCGCGGGCTTGCCTTCCGTCTCACCGAGAATCTCGGCGTGCTCCGCCGCGACACGGCCTCCGCCGAGATCAAGGCGCTCGACCAGAATGCCCGCGGGCAATTGCGCAAATACGGCGTGCGTTTTGGCGCCTTCAATCTCTACTTCCCGGCGCTGCTGAAGCCTGCAGCTGCCGAGCTTCTGCTTCTGCTGTGGGCCCTGCACGCCGGCCAAGAGCACGGCCTCGACGCCGATGGCTTGCCGGAGCGGCCGCAGCAGGGCCTGACCTCGGTGGCGGCGGACAAGGCCATTCCCGAGCCCTATTGGCGGGCCGCCGGCTTCCATGTGGCCGGCAATCGCGCCGTGCGCATCGACATGCTGGAGCGTCTTTCCGACCTTATTCGCGCGCGGGTCACCTGGCGCGCGGCGGACGGCAGCGAAGCCGAGGCGGCGCCGTCAGGCGCCACCGGCGACGGCGGGTTCCGTGTCGTACCGGAGCTCATGTCCATGGTGGGATGCTCGGGCGACGAGTTCGGCTCGATTCTGCGGGCGCTTGGCTTCCGGCTCGAGCGACGGAAGCGTGAAAACGGCAACGGTGCTGCCGCGCCGTCATCCGCACCCGAGGCAACCGATGCGACGCAGACCGCGGGCCCGTCCGCTGAAGACGGCACAAACGCGGAGGCCAATGCACACGCCGAGGAGGTGGTGTCGCCCGAGCCCGTCTTCGACGAGATCTGGCGCCCCAGCAGACGCAAAGAGCCGCACCGCCCGCCGCACAAGAGACAAAGTGGATCGCACGACAAGCAGGCCAACGCTTCCAGCAAACGCCCGCGACGCCAAGGCAAGGGGCAAGCCAGAGCCCAGGGCAAGGGCCAAGACCGCGGTCAGGCGCGGGCGCAGGACCGCCATCATCATGCCAAGCCCGAGCGCGTTTCCGAAAACTCGCCGTTCGCGGCCCTCAAAGAGCTGAGAGACAGCCTCGCCGCGCGCGGCCGGTCCGAGCCGAGCTGACGCTTGCCGGAGCAGCGCCTCGACAAGTGGCTATGGTGCGCACGCCTGGTGAAGACGCGCTCGGGCGCCGCCCGCCTCATCGCAGATGGCAAGGTCCGTATCAACGGCGAGCGCGCAACTAAGCCGAGCCGGGTCGTGCATGGTGGCGACGTGGTGACCACCGCCCATTCGGGGCGCCTCTCGGTCGTGCGCGTCCTCGATGTCGCCGAGCGGCGCGGACCGGCGAGCCTCGCGCAAGCCCTCTATGAGGATCTGACGCCGAAGGCGACGCACGCGCCGGACACGGCGCACGCGCTACAGCGCCCGGGAAAACGCCCAACCAAGCGTGATCGCCGCCGTCTCGATGCCCTTCGCGGCGGCGATGCCTGAGTCCTTCGAACGGGTGGAAGTTACGCCGCCGGCGTAAACCGCCGCGGCTGCGCCACCGACGCGGGTTCTATGCGCCCTTCGCGCAACATCGCCGTCGCCTGAACCGCCGTCACGGGCCTGCTGAAATAGTAGCCTTGGGCCTGCTCGCAGCCCGCGCCGATCAAGAAGCGCATCTGCGCCTCCGTCTCCACGCCCTCGGCAATGACGTCGAGGCCGAGCTCGTGCGCGAGCCGGATGGCGGCGCGCACCACCGCGGCATTCCGATAGTCCACGGTGACACGGAAGACGAACTCTTGCGCGAGCTTCAGCCGGTTGACCGGATAGTTCGTCAGGTACTTGAGCGAAGAATAACCGGTGCCGAAATCGTCAATGGCGATTTTCGTCCCCAACCGGCGCAGATTCTCGAGCGTATGGCTATGCTTCTGCGTGGCTTCCATGAGGACCGACTCGGTGAGCTCCAGCTCTATGTGGCCAGGATCGATATTCCATTTGATGAGGCTCGCCTCAACCTCCCCTTGGAGCTCGGACGCGCTCTTGAGTTGCACGCCTGACACGTTGACCGCGAGAATGTGCGGCGCGATCCCCTCCGATTGCCAGGTCTGGAGCTGGCGGCAGGCCTTATCGAAGATCCATTTCCCAAGCGGCAATATAGCGCCGGTCCGCTCCGCGATCGGGATGAACGCGGCGGGCGTCAGCAGGCCGCGCGTGGGGTGGTTCCAGCGTACCAGGGCCTCGAGCCCGGTGATGCGGCCCGTCGCGAGCTCGACTTGCGGCTGGTAGTAGAGCTCAAGAGCTCCCTCGTCGATCGCCGTCCTAAGCTCGTCGGCCACCCGCACGCGCTCATGCACTTGCCGGTCAAGTTCCTCGCTATGGAACTGATATCGGTTGCGACCCTCGTCCTTGGCGCCATAGAGCGCAAGGTCTGCCTGAACCATCATCGCGTCGGGCCCAGCGACGTCCCGCGAAAACAATGCGATACCGATACTGGAGGTAACGGAGATCTTGTGACCATCGATGACGAAAGGCTCAGCGAGCGCTCTGCCGATTCGCGCCGCGAGCGTACCCGCCTCGGTCGGATCGTTCACATTCAATGCAAGAATGGCGAACTCGTCGCCCCCGAACCGCGCCACCAGATCCTCTTCCCGCACGACTGCCTTCAAACGCGCCACGACCATCTTCAAGAGCTCGTCGCCCATGGCGTGGCCAAGGGTATCGTTCACGTCCTTGAAGTCGTCGACGTCGAGATAGAGGACCGCGAACGGCGGGGCGCCGCGCAAGCTCGCCGCGAACGCCATCTTGAGCCTTTTCATGAACGCGCGGCGATTCGCCAGCGCGGTGAGGATGTCGGTCTGTGCGAGCTGCAGAATCCTGCGGTTGGCGGTCTCGAGCCGCAGCGCATGGCGCAGCGAAGCCCACATATAGGCAAGCACCGCGGCGAACACTAAGGAGATCAGCACCACGACCAACCAGGCGCGGTAATAGTTGATCGGACTGAAACTGGCCGGCACCACAATCATCTCCCATCGGGCATCGCCGACGGCAAGCGACGCGGACCAATGGGCCAATGCCGCAAGCGAAGCTCTCGTCGCCGTCGGCTTTTGCTCGCCACCGACGACGCGCGAATAGAGCGGCGGCGCATCCTCGCCGGTATTTGTCGGATAAATGAAGACGTCGACGCTCCGCGGCAGCACCGCCCTCTTGAGTATGGAGTCGAGCACCGTGGACGTTTGAAAGACGCCGGCAACCACGCCTTCGATATTCCGGCGTCTTGTCATGACGCTATCGTGAGGATAGCCCTGCTTGTAGATGGGCAAGAAGACAAGAAAGCCGGCGCGCTTTCCCTCGATCGGATTGCGCAGCTCGATGTTCTGGGCCGTCGCCATCATGTCTCCATCGACCGCACGATGGATGGCGTTGCTTCGCACCGCCTCCGAGGCGAGATCCGTGCCGAAGGTCGCTGTCCGGGAAGACGAAGCGGTGGAATAGAGGATAGGGAAGTATTCCGCGCGCGGCTTTGAATCGAAGAGCGGCCCTGTGGGCGCCCATTTCTTGATCGAATAGTCGGGAAGCCCGTTGCCGCGCACGTGGCGCTCGAAGGCGTCCCGCTCATCGCCGTCGATGCGCGGACACCAGACGAGCCGCATCGCGTCGCCGTGGCCGGCCAAGATCTGGCTCGTGAAGAGATTGAATTCCCGGCGCTCGACGCCGCTAGAGGCGTCATAAAGGGCACGAAGGTCTACGATCTTGTCGAGATAGGCGTCGAGCCCGTGCTGGAGGACCGTCGCATAATCGCCGGCAGCATCATTGAACTTCGCCTTAGCGAGCCTCTCCTCCCAAACCGAGACCGCGACCCAGGCGGCAACGGCAACGGCAATGCCAAGCGCACCGACGATGAGGAGGGGCCCGGCACGCGCCAAGGGCCGTCGATCGCTGAACATCTTAGGCAGGTCGGGCATTGGGCGCTTTGCTGCCTCCCAGCACGCTGGAGACGATCGGCCAACAGGGGACTTCCGGCCGGAAAGGCCAGAAGCCGGATCGCACCGCGACCGCCCGCCCACGGCTCGCGACCCGACCTCGGGACGTGCCATAAATTGATTGACGCCGGCTTAGGACGCGCCAAGAAATTCAACCTATAAGCGTCGGCTTTGATCGTGCCCTACCGCAGAAATTGACCGTTTGCCGGGCGTTGCGCCGCCTTGTGCTGGTCGCGCGATTGTTATAGGCAGGGCGCTCCCCGGGCCAAATTGACGGCCCGCAAGGGCTTGGAGCCGTGGGCTAGGGAAGCCCGAAACCGTGTGGGATCGATGACTTACGTCGTCACAGAAGTCTGCATTAAGTGCAAATATACCGACTGCGTGGAGGTCTGCCCGGTAGATTGTTTCTACGAGGGCGCCAACATGCTGGTCATCCATCCGGACGAGTGCATTGATTGCGGCGTCTGCGAGCCGGAGTGCCCGGTCGAGGCCATCAAGCCCGACACCGAGCCCGAACTGGAGCAATGGCTCGAGGTCAACCGGCAGTATTCGGAGACCTGGCCGAACATCACGACGAAGAAGCCGGCCCCCCCGGATGCCGACGCGTTTGTGGCCGAGCCGGACAAGTTTCAGAAATACTTTTCGACCGAGCCGGGCGAAGGGGACTAGCTCCTTCAACGGGTTAAGTATTAACCCTGCGGTCAAAATGCCGCATATTGCGGCGCCGAAAGGGCCATGCTGCGGCACGGGACGGCTTCCAGATTCACTAAAATTGTGCTATGGTGCCCTTGAAATGGCGCAGACTGTCGGCGCGTGAAGCACCAAGAGAGGCGACGCCTGTTGGCGTCTTTTTTTCTGACTTGAGGGGAGTTGGGCACGATCAGGCTCCTGATCGACCACTCGTCTTTTACCCAAATACCGCCCAAGGCGGAACTCCAGCGGCACGTGCTGGTTGTAAGAATTGGGTAAGCTCACGCCACGCCGGCTTTCGTGCCCACAAAGCAATTTTCAATAGTGAGGCGGTAGTATGCCCGAAAAGAAGAGACCCCAGCAGAGACACGGCTTTCGGACAAACGAATATGTCGTTTATCCGGCGCATGGCGTCGGCCGGATTGTGAGCATCGAAGAGCAAGAAATTGCCGGCGCGAAGCTTGAGCTGTTCGTCATCAACTTCGAAAAGGACAAGATGACGCTTCGTGTCCCGACCTCCAAGCTCGAGAGCGTCGGCATGCGCAAGCTCTCCGAGGAGAAGGTGGTCAAGAAGGCCCTCACCACCCTCAAAGGCAAGGCGCGCGTGAAGCGCACCATGTGGTCTCGTCGGGCTCAGGAATACGAAGCCAAGATCAATTCGGGCGATCTCATCTCCATCGCCGAGGTGGTGCGCGACCTCTACCGCTCCGAGGCGCAGCCCGAGCAGTCCTACTCCGAGCGTCAGCTCTACGAAGCCGCGCTCGACCGCATGGCGCGCGAGCTGGCAGCCGTGGAGAAGATGGACGAGGCGAGCGCCGTCGCCAAGATCGACGACGTACTGGCCAAGTCGGCCCGCCATGCCAAGATAGCCGCCGAGGCGGAGCCCCGCGGCAAGGCCGCCTAAAGCCTCCACCCACACGGAATTGGAAATGGCCGGGCACATCGCCTGGCCATTTTTGTTTCCAGGGTCAGAGCGCAGGCGCAGGCCCTAGCACCTCGATCTGCTCGGGATGGGTCGCGGCGATCAACGGCCCGTTCCACCACTCGACCCAGCCCCGCACCCGAACCCGCTTCCCTGCAAGACGCTCGAGGTCGAGACCCGCCGTCTCGAAGGCGTTCAGATCCTTTCGCGCAATGGCGATGGTGAAGTCGCGCCGCCAGTCTTCCGCGAAGTTCACATAGACCCATTTGCGCCCTTCGCCGACCGCGTGAACCGTACCCTCGATGATTTGATAGGTATGCGTGAGCCGGCCCAGGCGCTTCGCATCGGCCGCATCCTGCACGCGATAGGCCCATGAGTGCCAAATGCCGCGCCGCGCCGCGCCGCGCGCGCTTCCGCCTCGCGTTCGAGAAGCTCGGCGACGCACGCGCGCGTGTCGGCGAAGGAATAAACCCGGGCGAGGCCTTCGCCGACCAGAGCATCTTCCACCCAGACCTTTGTCTCGCCGCGCACCACGTAAACTTGCGCCAGCACGTGGTCGTGGCGGTCGCTGCGGCGCGCATCGAAGTGAAGCTCGACCGTCGCCCCCGACGCCAGCTTCGATAGTGCGGCCTTCGCCGCCGTCACGAACGGCCAGGGGCCATCGCCGGTCCAGCCAAGCGGCGGGGACGGCGCCTTGATGCCGATCAGCCTGACCGTACGGCCGTCCGTGAGCTCAAGCGTTTCGCCGTCGAGGATGGACGCCACGGTCGCCGTCTCGCCCGCCGGCAGGTCGCACGCAGCCGCCGGCGCGGGCCACAGCGCTCCGCCCGCGATGCCGGCAAGGATGCGCACGAACCACGGCGTCATCGGAGCTTAAGCGGCGGGACGAGGCCGGATTCCGAAGATGGAGATCATGCCCTTGCCCTTGACCTCGACTTCGCCCAGCGACTCGCCGTGAAATGCGGACTGGACCTGCTCCCAGATCTCCCGTGTGGCCGCAACACTGCCCGGCGCGCTCATGCCGAGCATGCGCGCCGCGATATTCACCGTGTCGCCCCAGATATCGAACTGGTATCGCTCCTGACCGACTACGCCGGCGATCACGGGACCGGCGTGAACCCCGACCCTGACCTCCCAGCCGAGATGGGCGTCGATCAGGGTCGTCGCCATCTCCAGCCCGCAGCGCACCGCGGCGCCAACCGGATCGTCCACCTCCTGCAAGAGGCCCGCCGCGGCCATGAATCCGTCGCCGATCGTCTTGATCTTCTCGAGCCCATGCTTTGCCGTGACGCGCTCGAAGATGACGAACAGCGCATCGAGCCTGGAGATCACCTCCTCGGGCTCATGCTGGTCGCAATAGGCGGTGAAGTTTGTGACGTCGCAGAACAAGACGGCGACGTTCTCGTAGCGCCGCGGGATCACGGTCCCGAAATTGCGGATCTCGTCGGCGGCCTTCTTCGGCAGAAGCGCATGCAGCAACTGATCGGCCTGCTTGCGCGCGTCCTGGGCCTCGGCGAGCGCGTCCTGAAGCGCAAGCTGCGTTCGCACCCGGGCCATGACGATGGGGGCGGAGAACGGCTTGTGGATGTAGTCCACCGCGCCAACCTCGAAGCCTTTCTCCTCGTCGACCGAGTCGGTCTTTGCCGTGAGGAAGATAATGGGGATCTTGCGCGTGTCGGGGTTGGCCTTCAGTCGCCGGCACACCTCGAACCCGTCCATGCCGGGCATCATCACGTCGAGCAGGATGAGGTCCGGCTTCTCCGCAGCCGTGGCGATGGCCAGAGCCTTTTCCCCGTTCGTCGCGACCTTGGTCCGGTAGGCATCCTTCAGCACGCCGGAGACGACCGCGACATTGGTCGGCGTGTCGTCGACGATCAGCACGAGCTTGTGGTCGGACGAAGACATCATTTCCCCTCAAGATCGAGCGAGAGCCGCGAAGCGATACCGGACAGACTCCTCAGCGCCGCGTCGAAATCGAAATTGCCGACTTGGTCGGACAGCGCCTTGACCTCCGCCGGTGTGAGCACACCTTGCAGCTTCGACCGGGCGTCGATGATGAAGTCGGCGGCCTCGCCGTCATCGCTTTCCAGGAGCTGCTTGAGGCGCGAAAGCGGCTCGACGACCGCAATCGGATCGCCCGCGGGCGCATCCTTGCCGTTGGCGCCCCCCTCTTCCGGCAGGTTTGCGAGAATGCTTTCGACCACGGGAGCAAGCGCGGCCGCAAGCGCATCGAGCGCGGCCTCCGCCCGCTTGCCCATGCGGATCATGATCTCCGCTTGGGCCGCCGCCTCGGACAGCGGGCCGGCGCCCAGCGTGGCTGCGGCGCCTTTCAGGGAGTGGGCCATACGCTCGGCCGTCGCCGCATCACCGCTCGCGAGCGACCGGCGCATGGCCGCGACCGCGCCGTCGTTGCGCTCGGCGAATTTGCGCAAGAGCGATTCATAACGGCTGCGGCTGCTGCCCGTGAGCCGCAAGCCAGCCGCCGTGTCGACACCGGTGAGCGCGAGTGGCTCTCCTGTCGGCGTCAGTGCCGGCGCCGGCGCGGCAGGGCGGTCCACCTCATGCCCTCCCTGCGGGTCCTCGCCGCGGCGGATCCAGTGCCTGAGCACACCGAAAAGCTGATGTGGATCAATGGGTTTTGCGATGTGGTCGTTCATGCCGGCGGCAAGGCACGTCTCGCGGTCCGACGCCATGGCGTTGGCGGTCATGGCGATGATGGGCAGATCCTTGAACCGCGGGTCGGCCCGCAAGACGCGGGTGGCGGCCACCCCATCCATCACCGGCATCTGCATATCCATCAATACCACGTCGTAATCGGCCTGCCCGATCAGCCGGATCGCCACCTCGCCGTTCTCCGCCAGGTCGACGAAGATGTTGGCGTCCTCGAGTTGGCCGATGGCCACCTCCTGGTTGATCTCGTTGTCCTCGACCAGGAGCACCCGCGCGCCGCG
>Ga0307444_1001104_pt1 | contig 11864 bp, 13 predicted proteins | sample SalMarSW160340MG_FD_202145 | JGI IMG/M metagenome (GOLD analysis project Ga0307444, IMG submission 202145) | Salt marsh sediment microbial communities from the Plum Island Ecosystem LTER, Massachusetts, United States - SW1603-40 | ecosystem: Environmental > Aquatic > Marine > Intertidal zone >... | reverse complement strand
GATTGACCGGCAGCCTGATGGTATTTGCCGTCAGATGTCCGCTTGTAAGTGAAAACCGGACGTCAGATCGCGGCTATTGCAAGGTCCGCTTCTGACCCAAAGCAGACGTTGAGCAAACTGGAGTGGCTTACACAACACCGGGCTCCGCTACCGCCCCAGACCCTGACGGCCCAATGCCCTATTCTCTACCGAGATGCTCCTTGTGGGAGCACAAGAATCAGCCGACCATGATCACGACGATTATCGTTGGCGCCGCCAAACCTCGACAGTCGGCACAGCGAGGGGTGGCGCTATACAACAAGGGCACAAAATCGCCGGAGCGTAAGCTGGGCGTAAGTTAAGCGTAGCCATCCTCAAGCAGGTCGTACTGGTCGTATCAGGGGGACGAGGTGCGCTCGGGCTTCAGAGCTGACAAGGCCCGCGCTGACAACGGCCACAGCGCGGCAATCTTTGCGTTCGGCGGCTCAACATTTTTTGTGCTGCTGGTGGTGGCAGCTGGTGTCGCGCTTGGTCCGAAGCCTGTGTCGGCATTGCCGAGTTTCGCCCGCCAGACTGGCCAGCCTTGCTCAACTTGCCATAGCGCCTTCCCACAGCTGACGCCCTTCGGTCGCCGCTTCAAGCTCGAGGGTTATACGGCCGGCGGCACTCGGTGCGGTCCTAACGCACCAGGGGATGCTGAATTCCAGATCCCGATCGCTGCCATGACTGTTCCCTCATTTACCCACGTTAAGAAGGGTATAGACCCGGCAGACACCCCGAAGGGCTTCAACACAAACGACAATACCTTTGTGCAGGAGACCAGCCTCTTCTACGGCGGTCAAATTTACTGCAACTTAGGAGCCTTCGTGCAAGGCACTTACGAGCGGCCCGGCAGCAGTTACTTTCTGGACAACACTGACATTCGCTATGCCAGCAAGACTAAGCTAGGCGGTGGAACCGACCTGGTTTACGGCGTTACTGCGAACAACAATCCCACTGTTCAAGATCCGTGGAACACAACGCCGGCTTGGTCGTTCCCTTTTGTCGCAGCTTCTGACGAACTCGCACCCACTCCTTCCGCCGGTACAATGATTGAAGGCACGTTCGCTGGTCGCGTCGCGGGATCTGGCTTCTATCTCTTCGCCAACGACAAGCTTTATCTCGAAGGGGCTGCTTACGGCACTTTCGACACCAAGACGCTGGAAGCGCTCGGGCTCGATCCCACTGATCCCGCAAGCCGCTTCGATGGTCTGGCACCTTACTGGCGCGCGGCCTACGAGCAGGATTGGGGAAACTATTCCCTCATGTTCGGAACCTTCGGCATGTTCGCCAACGTCGCGCCGATCGGGAACCAGTCCGCTCCCACAGATAAAATTGCGGATGTCGGAGGCGACACTCAGTTTCAGTACATCGGCGGCGTCCACGGGTTGACCGCGCGGCTGACCTACATCTTTGAACACGACAAGCTGGATGGCAGCCAGGCCTTGGGGCTTGCCTCGAATTCGAGCGATCGGCTGCAGAGCCTCAAGATCTCGGGCTCATACGTATACAACGGCGTCGTAAGTTTTACGGCGGGCTACTTCAATGTATGGGGAAATGCCGACCCGTTGCTTTATGGCGATTCGCTGTCGCCAACGAACCTCGGATCCCCGAACTCAAATGGATGGGTTTTTGACGTTGCCTGGCTGCCGTGGAGCAACCGGGGGCCGTCCATTTATCCTTGGTTCAACATGCGCCTTGGCGCGTCCTTCACGCTTTACGATCAGTTCAATGGTGCGAGCTCCAACTATAATGGTGCTTTCCGCAGTGCCAGCGACAACAACACGACGTTTCTCTACGCCTGGATGGCATTCTAGATCGAGGATCAGGATGAGATGCCGGTCCTCGATTTAAGATTGGTATTACCAGCGGCGATCCTGGCAATTGTTTTCCTAGGGTTTGACCTTGCGGACGGCATTAGCGCAGCGCACGGCGCATCCGAGCATCCCTACAGGCGAGCAGTGCCGGGTTATCGAGAGGCTCGCACAGGAAGCGTTCAGGCCAAGACACAATATTGCAGCGACTGCCACGGCTCATCGGGCCAGGGTTACCGTGGATTTTTTCCGATCCCACGAATCGCCGGCCAAACCACGGAGTATTTCGAAAACCAGTTGAGGGCTTTCATCGAGCGCAGGAGGGAAACGCGTAGCGTGATAAACATGTCGAGGACGCACGGTCTGGGTCGTGAAATGCAAGCGGCTCTCGCGACGCATTTCAACGGCCTTGATCCTCGCGCCCTTGGCGGAGCGCCAAGGCGATTCGTGGACACGGGGAAGACAATCTACGAAGCCGGCATGCCGGACGCCAACGTTCCCGCATGCTCCGTCTGTCACGGTCGGAAGGCTGAAGGCAAGGGGCCAATCCCTCGTCTGGCCGGTCAGCTCTATCCCTACACCATAAAGGAACTGGTGAATTGGGACAGAGAGCGGGGCGAAGGAGGACCAGACGCATCGGCCGTTATGCGGCCAATCGCGCATAGCTTGACCAAATCGCAAATTGAAGCTGTCGCGGCCTATCTCAGCTATCTGGAGTGACTTTTTGTGATGCGCCTGTCGCTGCCTCCAAAGACCAGAACCTCGCGCGCGCACCGGGGCGAGTGGAGAGTGGTCTTGGTGGCGGTCTCAGCGGCGGTCTTGGCAGTTGGTCTTTCCGCGGTAGGACGCGCCGAGGACTCGGGCAATTCCGCGTTCTCGGTACAAGACCTTCACGCCAAGATTCAATACTGCACGTACTGCCATCAGCCCATGGGGCAGGGCTATCTAGGAGCCACTCCCATACCGCGACTCGCCGGACAGCAACCGGAGTACTTCAAGAATCAGTTGGAGGCCTTTATCGACCGCCGGCGCGTGAATTTTTACATGTTCAAGGTCGCTCATAGCCTCAGCCCAGAGATGCTAACGGCTCTGGCCAATCATTTTAAAGATCTGAATCCGCCACCCTTAGGGGGTGCTCCCGAGCAACTCGTAGGGGCAGGAAAAAGGATCTTCGAACAGGGCGTCCCCGACGCCAAGATTCCCCCGTGCTCCACCTGTCACGGCCCGGAGGCTAAAGGTAAGGGACAATTTCCTCGATTGGCAGGTCAGCTCTACCCCTACATCGTCAAGGCCTTGACGAACTGGGACCAGGAGCGGGGTCAAGGTGGAACTGCAAAGCCGGATACCTCCGCCATCATGCGGCCGATAGCGCATGGCTTGACGGAGTCACAAATCAAAGCCGTTGCCGGATATCTCAGTACTCTGGGGTGAGTCCTTCTGCTTGAGACGGATCATGAAGCTCCTCGAAGCAACTTTAGCCATCCTCGCAATCGTGTCCTGTTCCATTCCGTCGTGGGCAGGCGATCCGAGGATCAGCTATGCGGCAAAATTTGCGGACAGAAACTGCAGCTGGTGTCACGGACCATCTCTGCAAGGCTTCTCGACCGCGCCAAGATTGGCCGGGCAGACGTCACAATACATCGAGAACCAACTGTATCGTTTCAGAGATCACAGGCGTGATAACCCACTTTCCAAACTTTACATGTGGGGGGCTGCCGCAAACCACCTGAGTTTAGGGACCGCGCGCAATTTGGCTGTGTATTTGTCCACATTGAGTGCTCAACCGGCGGACGACGGGCATAGGTGGCTCGCGGCCAGGGGACGGGCGATATATCGAGATGGAATTCCAGAGGCGAATATCCCGTCGTGCGTTGCTTGTCATGGCCCCATTGCTGAAGGTGCTGCTGCCGAAGGTGCTGGACAGATCCCCCGCTTGGGGGGGCTGTCGTATTACTACTTGAAGCGGAGACTTGAGCAGTGGGGTGACGGATATGATGCGACAGCAGCACGGCCAATGCCCGGAATAGCTGGCAAATTGTCGGTCAACGAAGTCGAGGCCCTGGCATCATATCTCAGTTTTGTCAGGTGAAGTTTTGGCGGCACCAAGAACTCTTTATACTATGGCGCGGCTTTTCGGCAGGGTCGGCCATGGTTCATTATGAGCCCGCGACGGACAGATAGTGCTGTCCGGGGACGCCTTACCCTTATACGGGTGTCCGCTGTAGTGGGTCACTTCAATCCCAAAATGGACTATCTCGTTGCTCAAGCCCTGGGTCTTGTCAAAGCTAACCCCGAATGGGCGCTTTTGGTCATTGGCCTCACGGCCTTTGGAGAGTCCTTCGTTTTTCTTGGTCTGCTCGTTCCGGGCACCGCCATCCTCATTGCAGCCGGCGCCCTGGTGTCCGAGGGTATTCTAAGACCGCTTCCGATCATAACCGCAGCGATCATCGGCGCCATTCTGGGGGACTCGATCTCCTTCTGGCTAGGCGAGAAGTTTGGACCGGCCTTGCCGAATATATGGCCGTACCGCACTCACCCCGAGCAACTTGCACGCGGCATTCGCTTTTTCCAGCGCTTTGGTGGAAGCAGCGTCTTCATCGGTCGATTTTTCGGCCCTTTGCGTGCTGTTGTTCCCTTGGTTGCCGGTTTGATGCGTATGCCACCACTGCGCTTCTACGTGGCGAATGTCTTGTCTGCATTGATCTGGGCGCCCACGCTCGTGCTTCTGGGTGACCATCTGGTTCAATTGCTCGGCCAAGAAAGCCTCGCGACGAAAATTCTCTATATCGTGATCGCTGCAGTGGCCCTGGCTGTCTTCGGCAATTGGTTGCGAGGAAGACTCATGTCCAACTAGCAGCGCCAACGTAGGCTTATACACGTCTGCTTCTGGCACTTAGCGGACATCCATTTCGACGCTGAACATGTCCGCTCTTAGGGGTAAAGCAGACATCTCTGATCCGCTCCCCGGGCGCTGGACATTACGGTCTCGCATTGAAGTAGCGGTCGCCGGCTTGCAATAGAAAATCCAGATACGTTTGCAACAGCGCTGCATCCACTGGCGGGCAGGAAACGCCACTGCCGAGCAAGCTGCGGTCGGTCCGCGCGGTGTCAAATTCCAAGTGGAAGATGTTCGAGTCGTTCCAGAAGTCCTTGTTTGGATCGAAGGCCAGCATCTTCACCAGCGGCAGCAGCGTGGGGTATTGCTGTGCCGTTTGCCGCAGGCGGTCGAACCAATCGCGCGGCGATAGCGGCTGGGCCTGGCGACCTTGATCGGTGAACCACCGCCGCCACGCGCTCCAGGAGATCGGTTGGCGGTTGATCAAGTGAAACTCACCGGTCGCGCGCCGAGAGGGCTGGGCCAGTTCCACGATCGCTCGGCTGCAATAATCCACCGGCGTCAGGTGCAGCAGAAACTCTGTGTTCAACGCCGCGCCCATCCGCAATACGGCCAGCATGGTCAGCGTCATCGTGTCGGTCGGATTGCACACGCCGTTGTCCGATTGACCGCTGATCATACCGGCCCGATATACGCTGACCGGTAAGCCGCGTTCGGCCGCCAATTGGCACAAGCCCTCTGCAACCCATTTGCTCTGGCCGTAGCCTCGGCGCAGCCCGCGCCCATCGCCGGCCAAGGGCCGTTCGACGCGCCGGCGTGGTACGCCGCGTCAATCTGTTCGGCTAGGCGATCAAGCTTCGCCCGCGGCAGGCCCAGATTGTCTTGCGAAATGTTGCCCGGAATCGCGATCAAACGCTGGCGAAATTCGGCGAAGTCGATGCCATAGCGTTGCATATTGGCCAGCAGCCGCTGGTCGGCGTGCGCGGACGATTCGGCGCGGATCAAGCAGTGCACCGCGGCGTCGGTCCGCTGCAGCAAATCGCCGACCAGGTGCGCGCCTAAGTACCCGGTACCGCCAGTCAACAGCACGTGTTGCTGGTCCCCGGAAGGCGTGGCGGCGGCGGGCGGTTGAATGTCGGCAGCCAAGTGGACTTCGTTTTGCAAATTCATCCCGACACTCGCCTAGTTGATTTCAAGACGTTGATTCCCACGGCTCGGCTTCGCAACCCATCGCATCCAGATAGAATTGCACGTCGTCGCGCATCGAGTCGTAGACTTCGCGCACTAATGGCGCGACGGTCGACTGCCGCCGCCGCACACAATCGGCAAATTGCTGCGGCTGGCAATCCACGCCAAGAAACGCGGCGACGTCCGGGAAACGCAGGTGCGGATCTCGGCACAGATCTTCGTAACGGACGGCCAACGCCGCGCCGTCCCGAAACTGACCGGCATGGTCGCAGTAGTAACGGAAGCTGCTGATGAACTCCGAAAACATCCAGCGCACGCCGTCCGGCGTTTTGATTACGGCACGGCGTTTCAACAACTCCGGCGGGTTGTCGAACAGCGCGGCGTACAGCGGATGCAGGCGGGCGAAGTAGGCGTTCCTTTCAGCCAGCATACGCGTCCAGGCGTTGATTTGCGAACTAAGCACCATCAGCGGATGGCGGTGCATGAACACAAATTTCGCTGCCAGAAACTGCTGGTAGATGTACAGAAAATTGCCGTAGAAATCGTCAGGGTTCTTCAGCAACAGCGGCCGCCGGTCGCGATCCAAGAACTGCTTTTTGCGGCAGATTTCCAAAAATCGCTCCCGGGCCTCGGGAACCAACTGCGGCGAGAACAAAAATTGCCGCGGATTCTTCGGCAACAGAAAGCCGTACTCTTCCGCCTGATCAACGCTGATCATTACGTGGTCGATACCGCGGTCCCTGCCGTCGGCCGCCAATTCTCGCTGCAACCGCCGCCGCGCGTCCGCTTCGCCGCCGGTGATGCGCAGGTGCAGCAAGCTGTCGTAATGCACAATGTCGTAAGGCGAGACAAAGTCAAACTGTCCGGTGGCGGCCAGCGACTGATACAGGAACGTCGTGCCCGTGCGATGGCAGCCTAGAATGAAGAACGGGTCGCGCTGCAGATCGTCTAACAGGTGCAAATAGCGGTCGTCAGTGCGCACTGGATAGCGCCCGGCTGATGTGTTCCGGGTTCAATGTTAGTTTAAGGTTGGCGGTTGAGCCAGTGTGGCTGCTGCTGCGGGACGACCGGTGAGCAACGAAGGTCGGGACGAAAAGGAACCCGCGCGCCCGTAGACACGGCTACGGACAGACAGAGGGAGACCGACACCAGCGATCATCCGATCCGAAAACCGCCGCTGCGTGATGGCCAGCCAGATGCGGCAATCGACAACGCAAAATAACCCGGCAACGCCGTGATCCCGGAGTCCGGGCAGCCCGGCGAAGATCAAGCCAATGTCCGTCCCAGGGTGCCGCTAGTCGCAGCGGATGTCGTACATAGATTCGCGCTTACCATCCTTACTGGTTTTCGCTCTTACCGTGCCGTGTGCGTTGGCGAAGGCACCGGTCCCGCCGACCACAGCAGCGTCAATCTCACCTTCTTCGTAGTGGCTTTTGTCCTCAGGATCAGCAACGTGCGCCACCCCGATCGAGACAATAGTTCCGTTTGGGAACTCGGCGATCGCTGTCCCGGTCATCACATGCCCGCTGTCCGAGGGCATCAGCGTGCCCATGATATAACTCCTTCCGACCCGATCACCGGCGATCACCAGGTCACTTTCCACCAAGCGGAAGTCCCCGGGGCTTTCGCCGTGTGCGGCGTTGTCGACAAAATCAATATCGTGCGCGTGGGGCGTGACGACGAACGAACCGCAACTCGGTCCGGCCGCGTCCTGGGTGAGCGCGGGTCCTGTCCATAGAAGCATCCCCACAGTGGTTGCCGTTAGCCATGCGGTGCGCATCGTTTGGTCTCCTCCTCAAATTGTTTTCTTGTTCCAGCCCAATCCAGGCATCGAACACTCGATCAGAACATTGCGGGATCGTTTTTGGGCGATGACGGGTCCGGAGATAACCTAGCGGCTGGTGCCAGCATCCTAACGGAGGTCTCCGAACCAATCAGCAGACTCAATTTATCAGACCGAGCTATGATTTTTTATAAGACAAAGCTGTGACCTTGGCGACGTCATTGACGACGCTTGTGTCCGCTCTTGGCACTAAACGGACGTGCCGACCGAGCCGAGTGAGGTCTGCTGTTGGGGGGAGAGCGGACGCATCCCAGACGCGCCTCTACTTCCGCTTCTGACCCTGAGCGGAATTTGCAAAGGCCCTGGCTGATCCGCCCGGCTTTGCACCGCGATCGTCGGATCTGGCGGAAGCTTCGAGCGAGCTGAACAGGGCTGCGGCTACGCACAGAACGTTGAACGCGTCAGAAGGTAAGATGGAAAAGGGATGGGCGACTATCCTGGTGAGCAAGTTAGTCGGACCGCAACCTTTTAATCGCAGTAGCTAAGCTGCGAAAGGGCGCAGTGTACCGCCAAGAGCGGGACCCCTTGATTGCTCTCAGCCTGCTTTCAGCGACGTTCAATCTTTGGAGCTGGCCAGCAAGCGTATTTGAATCAATCTGAACCACAGAATCCAGCGCCTTGAAGTCGCTGGAAGCCAGTTTCACACGCAAGCCGCAACCAAAGCCACCGCACCGTCTCATAAACCACATCGAACTCAGCGATGAACGTGCCAGGTGACGGTAAGGCCACCTTAGCTTCAACTATCGCTGTCTCGCCGGGACTTACAGCAGCAGTAAAGCCAGTTCTTACACCCTCGGCACACACCAAATAACCGTTCTCAGACCAAAGCCTGTAAGCCACTCGTATAAGTGGCCACGATGCGAGCTCGTTGGGCCACACACGATTGCCCTGGTTCTCCACTGCGAGTTCGATGTGGTCATTTGCTTGCAAATGCCTTTCGTGACCAAGTTCACAGAGTTTTAGTTGCGCTCGAAAGGCTTCCTCAGGCCACTCTTTCGAGTTCCACGTCTCATCTAATGACTCCAGATCATATGGGGTAAGGCACACTGGCTGAGCGTGTGCAATATCGGGTTGAGGCATCAGCAACTCGCTAATCTGCGCTGCGTCTTCCACCGCTATGACGGCCGTAGACGGCTGCGTGTGCGAGGGAAAATACATGACGTGATTTAAGGATTTGCCGTGGAGTTCCAAACCGGGACGTTCCTGATCATAGCGCGCGGTCTTTGCCATCCGTTCCTCTTCGGAGGTCAGTAGTAAGTCTAGGTGATAAATAGGGTCGCAAAGCAATTTGTGGGGACCCAAGGCCTCAAAGCCAGAATGTGTGCGGCCGGAAATGTAAGATACCGCGGGATTGTTTCGGAATAGCCGAGGTTGCCGATCCGGCCACCATGGCCGCTCATAGATTGTGTGGTCGCAATCAGGCCAAAGCCAATGAATGGGAATGCGATAATGCGTTACGCGGTCATCGGCCACCAAGTCTCTCAGGGATCGCATCAGCTTGAGCGATGGAATTTCGTCACCACAAACACGTGGGAGCCAGTCGGTCGTACTAAGTTGTTGTGTGAACGCGGTAGCACGCTCATTTGGAGTAACGTGAGGAATTACATGGAGTGAACTAGGTTTTGCCGAGGCAATGATTCCTAAGTCGCTGGACGGCAAAATCTCATCCGCAACGACAACTACCTCATCCACACACGGCTCAACGAACCGCGGCGACCAGAGCAGCGTCACGGTGGCATCGAAGCAGAATTCCTACAGAATTCTTTTTCATCCCAATCCAACAGCGCAGATATATTCGACACGCCAAGTGGGAGTCTGCATGATGTCATGCTGCAAGCAAGCATAACAATTTGGTTTGATGTCTGCTGCCATCCTAGACTTCGCTTCCGCATCTGGCACTTGGCGGACATCGACTTCAACGGCAGGCTTGTCTGCTTTAGGGGACAAAGCGGACATCTCTAGTTAGCTCTCACGACCAGCTTTGGTGGGACACTCGCGCCAGAAAGCATAATGATCATATGGGAAGATTGAGTGTCCCACTTTTCAGTAAGTTATTGATTTAACAGACTTGGCGTACTCCGCCCTTGGGCACCACAACCAAGCTGTGGGCCGATGTCCGCTTTGGGGGCAAGTGAACATCGCCGATCCACGCTCCAATGTCCGCTCATGACCCACAGCGGACATTGGAGCGACGCCGTCAAAATCTCCGATTGAAGGAGACGCTGACAGACTGATCGGTCACGCGCTGTGATGGATCTACGAACAAGGTGCCGACGACATCATAGTCTAGTCAAAAGTTTCCCCGCCCAACTGAAAGTGGGCTTGGTGAACCACTGAAAACATGGTTCCCGTTGCCAGCGCCAGGCTGCTCGTCAGTCGCACGCCATGTCGAACCGGTAGGTGAAGTCGACGCCGTCAACGGTGATATCCATCGTTCCGCGCGCTTTGGCGTAGGCGCCCGTGCCGCCGACGATCCGCCGTTTCACCCCGGTCGGCACGATGGTGGTCGTAGTCTCCTCGAAGCTCGCCGCCGGTGCGTGCTGGTTGACCGTGAACACAGCGCCATCGTCGAATGTAAAGACTTGGACCTCGTCGTAGGCAGTCGGCTTGCCGTCGGCGTCGGTCGCCTGGACCGTGGCAAGCCAATGGATCTTGCCGGCCGTCGAGCCATCTGCGTTGACGAGCGCCATCTCGCCGGTGCGAGTGTCCCCCGGGGTGATGCCGCCGCTGTCGTCCTGGTCGCGGAAATGCACCTCCCGGGTGCCGGGGACGGAGGTCATCGTCAGCGGCCCACAAGCCGCATCAGCGTGTGACAACGTTGCGATCAGCATCAGGGCCGCACCAGCGATATATCTGTCCATACCTGGCACCGATGTCTCCTTCTCCAAAAAGCGAACTTCGACGATCGTCTGACAAAACCAACATCACGCAAAGTCATCAATCGCAACAGTACACAGTCAACACTGCGGTTCGCTTTGGAAAACGACCTGCTGATATCATCTCATGATGGTGCGACTGTAGAGCATTGCAATTGCATTTGACGTTGCCGCGCTGGACCCGCTCGGCCGGTCAATTTTGGCTGATGATCCCGGTCCCTCAATGATGAAGGCGATCCTCCAAAAGAGGCTGCCCCGCAGGAACGAAGGCAGCGGCCTCCTTGTTTAGAGCTTTGGAAACCCAGACATTTGCGAGGGGGACAAGAAACGCCACTTTTTGGTGCTTCCAATGTCGGGCGGGGGGGCAATGCGACAAGGCACTCAAGGGAATGATCCAAATGATCAACTCGCTTGGTTGGTCCTGCGGGTCATCGATGAGCTTTCACCCTGCACCGAGGCATCGCTCCTCGCCGTTGTCGCAACCGGCGATCAAGATGCGACTAAAGCTCAGGCGAGGTTCGGCCCAGAGGGGCGCAAGCTCGTGGATAGCGCGCTCCGAAAACTCGATGGGCTTGGCTTCGTGCGTTTGGATCGAACGCAAATCGATTTGACGGACGAAGGAAGACGTTTCCTGCGCGAATTGCCGGTTGCCGCCTTGCGCCTCGATGAGCGATCGATTTCTGCGAGCGGCATTGGCAGCGACCACGCCCGCGCGCTTTCCGGCCCGTCACTGGCACACGCCTGGAGGCGCTGCGTTGCGCTGTCGGCGCGCTTTCCGGCCGGCCCCCTGGTCTCGCGGATTCGAAGGAGCATGGTGCGGGGATACGAGTTTGCGCTCGACGTCTGGAAGCGCAACATCGCGCCGAAAATGGGAACGAAGGCTCCCGCCGATACCGTGAAGCATCTCGCAGAGATCAGCCGCGTCCGCGCAAGCGCATTAGCCGTCGTTGTAGCGGATTGGATTGCGAAAACTCGGGACCTCCTTTGGAAGCTTTGGCACCGTTACCCATCCATAAATGCCAAGCTTTCTGGTCTAAGCCCCGTGGTCATCCTCGCCGGTGGTCTCTTGGCTGTTGCCCTATCGACCGCAGGCGGCGTCGCCCTCCTTTCGACCAAACAGCCGGACGATCCCGTAGGATCGACTAACCACCCGGAGAGACCGCGGGAGTCCACCATCAGTTGGTCCTATGATGGGCAAGACCCTCTGAAACGATCAATCTTTGTAACGCGCGTCGCGGATGGAACAACTCGAATCGAAGGTCTTTCAATTAGAGGCAAGAACAAATCAA